>JAEEGL017396008.1_pt1 | contig 24373 bp, 16 predicted proteins | sample 9134231 | NCBI WGS metagenome assembly JAEEGL01 (sample SAMN16246548, study PRJNA631951) | gut metagenome | biome: gut microbiome; feature: rumen; material: fiber-attached | host: Bos | place: Iran: Karaj | collected 2018-10
CGTGTGGCGGAATTGGCAGACGCAACGGACTTAAAATCCGTCGGAGTAAAATCCGTACCGGTTCAAGTCCGGTCACGAGCACCATAGTCAAGTGTTAAAGCGAATATCGCGGAGTGGAGCAGTTGGTAGCTTGCCGGGCTCATAACCCGGAGGTCGTGTGGTTCGAGTCCCGCCTCCGCAACCAATTACAAGACCGGAACTTAAGTTCCGGTTTTTTGTTATATAATTCTTTTATGATTCACATATTTGCAGCTATTAATTGCGAGGTTAATGCATTACGTCACCTCATTTCAGACGATCTTGAGATTATCCTTACGGGGATAGGTAAAGTTAATGCTGCATATGCTGTTGGAAGAACATTTCCTTCAGGCCTTACAAGACAAGATCTCGTGAATGATGTTGTAATCAATTTCGGTACATGCGGTGCTTCAGGTCTTCACGGATTATTTGCTGTAAATAAGATTACTGACGATGCTACAGGTAAGGATTATTATCCTGATATGCTTCGTGTTACAGGTCTTCCGGAAGCTCCTCTTATAACTGTTGATAATGTTAAGACTGATCCTAACCCCGGTGTCTTATATGAGATGGAAGCATCAGCTATATACCAGACGTGTTCCAAGCTTATTAGTCCTGACAGAATAATTTTTCTTAAGATGGTAAGTGATGCCGGTGATGTTGATGGTGTTACCGAAGAATTCGTAAATTCGATGGTTGAATCTCATCTTCCGAAGATAGAAGAATTGATAAATAACATTCGTGAAAGTATTGGCACAAAAGCTGATAAGAATAACGAAGATCTTTATGAAATGCTTAAAGCTTCTGCTTCCATGAAAGTTCAGATCGATGAACTTATGAGATTTGCAGAAAGTCTTGGAGTTGACGGAAGAAAGCTTTTCGATGAGGCGGGAGCAGGAGAAGTTACTTCAAGGGTAATGGGTAAGGAGGTTATCGCCCGTGTGCGCAGCATTCTCACACATTTATCTTGAGCAAAGAGCCGAAGCTTACCCCGAGACGAAGAGGATACTTGAAAGATTTCCCGACAGCACTGTCGTAAGTATCAGGCACTATAAGGATGTGTTTAACCGTCCTGCTCAGGATGCCTGTATTCAGAATAAATCCAAGAATCTTATACTTGCAGTAAATGACGGTAAGAAGATATTCGAGGCATCACCTGTATGCCAGGATTTTGGAATGGGTAAGTTCTTTTATGCCGAGTCTGCTATGAACTGTGTGTTCTCCTGTGATTACTGTTTCCTTAAAGGAATGTACGGCACATCGAATATTGTGATATTTGTAAACCAGGAAGATTACCTTCTAGAGTGTGAACAGATGCTTAATGGAGGCCCGATGTATCTTTGTGCTTCATTTGATACTGATCTTGGGGCGTTATCAGGTGTATCTAGCTGGATGAATGTATGGGAAGAATTTGCTGTAACTAATCCTGATCTGACGCTTGAACTTAGGACAAAATCTATCATTAATTCATATCGTAAAGAGACCAATATCATATATGCATTTACTTTGTCTCCTGATGAGGTTATCTCCAAGTTCGAGAAGATGACTCCGTCACTTGATGCAAGGATTTCTTGTGTGAATAAAGCTATAGAGGAAGGTGCTCAAGTTCGCCTATGTTTTGACCCATTGATATACATAAATAATTTTGAAATGTGCTACAATGGTTTTGTCGACAAGATACTCAAAAGCATTGATCTTACTCGTGTGAGAGATATCAGCATCGGCACGTTCCGAATATCCTCGGACTATCTTCCGAATCTGCGGAAAGCCTGTCCTGATTCTTCGGCTGTGCTTTTCCCGTTCGATCGTGAAGATGGGTTCTGTGTTTACCCCGCGAACCTGAGAGAAAGGATGGTCGGAATAATCTCTAATGAATTGAAGAGGGCCGGCCATGGAAACAAACTCTACATCAACGACTAGAAGCACAGCAATCGTTACCGGAGCTTCATCCGGAATAGGACTTGCCATTGCGAAGATGCTTACGGCAGAAGGCTATGATGTATATGGTATCGCAAGACATTTCGATAAATCTGTTGATTACGGATTTAATACTCTTATATGTGATGTAACCGATACGGCAAAACTTATCTCAGTAGTTTCCCGTATCGATAAGCCGTCAGTGCTTGTAAACTGCGCCGGCGTTGGCTTCTACGGACTTCATGAGAACCTTACATTGGAGCAGATTAAGCAGATGGTAAGAACCAATCTTGAGGCTCCGATGATACTTACGGGATACCTTCTTCCTAATTTCAAAAGACAGGGTAACGGAACGATTATTAATATCTCTTCCGTAACTGCTTATAAGACAAATACTTACGGTGCCGCTTACGGTTCTGTTAAGGCAGGTTTGTCGAGTTTCTCAGCAAGTCTTTTCGAAGAGGCGAGAAAGCACGGAGTAAAAGTTATCGAGATTTGTCCTGATATGACGAATACTAACCTTTATCGTAACGCTGATTTTACTGTTGATGACGATCCGATGTGCCGTCTAGATCCCGATGATGTTGCTCATGCCGTCAGATCTGCGCTCGAGATGGGCAGCAATTCCTGTGTTACGAAGATGACTATCGTTCCTCAGAAGATGAGGGTAAAGAGGAGAAATGCTAATGACGATAGATCTTAATGATAATTGGATCTTCAACCCTGATTACGAGAAACTTCCTGAAGGTGAGACTGTAAGCATTCCTCATAGCGTATCGCTTACACCGCTTCATTACTTTAGTGAGAATGTGTACCAGATGGTATCCGGGTACGTAAGGTATTTTGATGCTCCCAAGGAATGGGCGGGAAAGAGGATGTTCATTAAGTTTGCCGGTGTCGCTCATGAGGCTACCGTATACCTTAATGGTCTTCTTCTCGGTACGCACAGCTGCGGTTACACGGCGTTTTCTTTTGAGATAACGGACTATATCAATATCGGCTCAACTAACGAGATTAAGGTTGAAGTTGACAGCAGAGAAACTCTTAATACCCCTCCGTTCGGTTTTGTTATCGACTATATGACTTACGGAGGTATTTACCGTGAAGTTTCCTTGGAAGTAAAGGAAGCAAGTTACATTAAGGATGTATTCGTAAGAGCAACTGCTGCAGGTGCTGTATTTGCAGACGTTACATTTGACGGCGGTGATCCGAATCAGCCGTTCGGAATTATTATACTTGAGAAACGTACACGTAATGAGCTTGCGAGGTTATCAGGTAAGAAGGGATACTGTGCCATAAGTAAAGTACCGGGATATAAGAAATGGGATATAGATGATCCTAATCTTTATATCTTAAGAGTTGAATCTGAGACGGACAGTAAAGAGGTGACGTTCGGATTCAGAGACTCAGACTTCAGAGCGGACGGGTATTACCTTAACGGCAGAAAGGTAACGATAATGGGCCTTAACAGACACCAGTCTTATCCTTATGTTGGTTATGCTATGCCTAAGTCCATGCAGCAGTACGATGCCGATATTCTTAAGTATGAATTAGGGCTTAATGCTGTCAGAACATCACATTATCCTCAGTCTCAGCACTTTATTGACAGATGCGATGAGATAGGACTTCTTGTATTTACTGAGATTCCCGGATGGCAGCACATCGGTGATGATGAGTGGAAAGACCAGGCTGTTAAGAATGTGGAGGAGATGGTAGTTCAGTACAGAAATCATCCTTCCATAATCCTCTGGGGTGTTCGTATTAATGAGTCGGAAGATGATGACTCATTCTATACAAGAACTAATGAGTCAGCACATAAGCTTGATACTTCAAGGCCTACTAGCGGTGTCCGATATCTTAAGAAGAGCAGTTTCCTTGAAGATGTATATGCATTTAACGACTTCCTACATGACGGAAAGACGGCAGGATGCGAGAAGAAGAAATCCGTTACGCCTGACGTTAATAAGCCATATATCATTTCCGAATATAACGGACATATGTATCCTACCAAGGCTTTCGACCGTGAGGATGTTAGAGCAGAGCATATGCTTCGTCATGCTAATGTTCTTGATGCAGCGAGGGGAGAATCCGGTATCGCTGGAACATTCGGATGGTGCATGTTTGATTACAACACTCATAAGGACTTCGGATCAGGTGACCGTATCTGTTATCACGGAGTCATGGACATGTTCAGAAATCCTAAGCTTGCCGCATCGGTTTATGCTGCTTCTGGTAAAGTGGACAGACCTGTTCTTGAGATCTCATCAGATATGAATATCGGTGAACATCCATCTGGTAATCGAGGAAATATCTACATCATTACGAACTGTGAAAGCGTGAAGATGTATAAGAATGAAAAGTTCATTAAGGAATACAGGCACTCAGATTCATCGTATAAGAATCTTGTTAATGCACCTATACTTATCGATGATTACATCGGTGATCAGATGAAGGAGAATGAAGGATTCTCTGACCGTCAGAATATGATCGTTAAGGAAGCTTTGAACTATATAGCCATTTATGGCATGAATAACATTCCGCCTAAGATTATGCTCAAGTTAGGCGAGGCTATGGCAAGATACCATATGACTTTCCAGGATGCATACAATCTTACGGGTAAGTACATAGGTGACTGGGGTAAAGAGTCCACTGAATTCAAGTTTGTTGGCATGAAAGACGGTCAGCCTGTGTTTACAAAGATCAAGACTCCTTTCGATGAATATGACCTGGATGTAAACGTTTCAAGTCATAAACTTATTTTGGGTCCGACATATGATGTTGCTTCCGTAAGGATTAAAGTCGTTGATAAAAATGGAAACGTATTGCCGTTCTATAACGGAATTCTAAGGGCTGAGACGGAAGGACCGATAGAGATTTACGGTCCGGATCATGTTGATATCATGGGTGGAATGGGCGGAATATACGTCAGAACCACAGGAAAAACGGGTAAGTCTTCACTAAAAGTTTACTTAAGCGAGGGTATTTCAAAATATAGTTCTGATAAAATGACTTTAGTTGAATTTGAAGTTGCCGGGGGGTAACCGATTTGAGTAGGAAGCGCATCGCCTTATTATGCGGACAACCTGAAGAGTATTGTCAGGACCTGTTTATCCGGGGGTTCAGTAAGGTTGCCATGGAAGCAGATATTGATGTCTGCGTTTTTGCGATGTATCAGAAATACCAGGATTCAATGTCCCGTGAGATCGGCGATTCTGCTATCTTCAGCATTATCAATTATGAAAAGTTTGACGGCGTTGTTGTCATGGCTGATACCATTCAGACGCCCGGCCTTGTCGAGAAGATAGAAGAGAAACTTCTTAACGTTTATAAGGGTAAGGTATTGTTTGTTGAAGGCGAGACAGAGAACTTCCCTGTTGAACTTCAGGATAACTATTATCCGATCAAGAAGCTTATCTCGCATCTTATTGAAGTTCATAACTACACTGATATAGCATTCATCACAGGTAAATCCTGGCATCCGCACAGTAAGAAGAGACTTGAGGCCTTTATTGATTGTATGAAGGATCATGGCCTTGAAGTCACGGAAGACAGGATTTTCTATGGTGATTTCTGGTATACGAGCGGTGAGAGCGTTGCCGAAAGACTTACGAAGAAGAACAGCATCTTGCCGCAGGCCGTAGCATGTGCGAATGATGCCATGGCTTTAGGTCTGTCCAAGGCTCTTATCGCCAAGGGCTATAAGATCCCTGAAGATATCGCTGTCATAGGTTACGACAGTAACGAAGAAGGTAAGCATGCCCCTGTACCGTTAACTTCGGCGGATATTCCTCTTTATGCATTCGGTGCTCATTCAGCCGAAGACATGATAAATCTGTTTAACGGCGGTGAGGCTACCAAGTTTGTTTCTGATGCGGAACTGTTTATTGGAAAGACATGCGGCTGTGAAGGTTCCAGCATTGTTCCCGAATACGAGTTAAGAGAAGCTTGGGATACTCAGCTATCCGAGTCCGGCATCTATTCCGTATTCAATCATATGATGGAAGATGTCATAAATCAGGTTAATTTCACGGGCCTTATCAATACCATCTTCTCATATACATATCAGATCAGACCGTTCTCAAGTTTTTCTCTGTGCATTAATCCCGAATGGCAAAGTAAGAATGACGGCTACACCGATGAGATGCTTCAGGTTATAAGATGCGGTACAAGCGGAGTAAAAGACAGCGTCAACTTCAGCGTTAAGTACAATCGCGAACTGATACTTCCTGATCTTTATGATGATTATGAGGAAGCACGTCTTTATTTCTTCATGCCGTTTAATTATGATGACAAGATTTACGGTTTTACTGCTATTTCTTATGATACGCCCGATAAGAGCTCTAATGAGATGCTTAGAGCCTGGATGAGAAGATGCATGATCGGATTTGAAGTATTAAGGCGTTCATCTGAGAATGTATCCGTCGATAATAAGCTAAGGGAAGGTCTCGTAAGGGATAATCTCACAGGACTTTACAATTATCAGGGGCTTCTCACTGAAGGCTCTTACCTTACAAGCAAGATGCATAACAAAGGCTGTTATATCAGTGCTTTGGCTCTTGATGTTAAGGATCTGTCGGCAATTAATGAGCAATTCGGACGTACTGTCGGCGACAAAGTCATCGTAAGTACGGCGAGTATGATCGAATCTGTATTCCGCGACAATGATTCCATCTGTTCGTGTCTCGGAAATGGCGAGTTTATCGCATTGAAGCTTTCATCTACTCCCGGTGAGTCCGAGATGCTTATGTTCTACGACCGTCTTAAGGACAAGCTTAATGCTTATAACTCCGATCCTAATGTAACTGCGAAGGCGTTTGTCTATTATGGAATCGAGACCGGTGCTCCTACTTCGATGACGGAACTTGAGCGACTTATCAATACCGCGATCAGTAAGAAGAACAGTAATAAGATAAAGGTATCCAAGGCTCAGGGCCTCACAGAAGAGGAGAAGGAGAGATCTCTCATCGTTAATGAGATCCTCGATTCCAACAGACTCAATTATCACTTCCAGCCCATCGTATCTGCCGCTGACGGTGAGATATATGCATATGAGGCTCTGATGAGAGTTGATATTAATCCTTATATCGATCCGCCGACGGTTATCCGCTACGCTGCATTGTCAGAAAGACTGTCAGATGTTGAATATGAGACTTTCGTTAACGTAATCGACATCGTTGAACAACATAAGGATATCTTTGACGGAACCAGAAAGGTGTTTATCAATTCGATTCCAGGTCAGAGAATACCGGACGAATATCTTGAGGACATTACTTCAAGAATCCAGAAACTTCCGGGTTCTGTTGTAATAGAACTTACTGAGCAGTCTGAACTAACTGATGAAGAGCTTACGAGACTTAGAACTTTGTATGGTAAGATGGGTGTTGATACGGCTCTTGATGATTACGGAACAGGTTATTCCAATATCACCAATCTGTTAAGATATATGCCTCGTTATGTAAAGATCGACCGTATGCTGCTGTCTGACATTCAGTCGAGTCCTCAGAAGCAGCACTTCGTAAAAGATATTATCTCCTTCTCACATGATAACGGAATCATCACTCTCGCAGAGGGTGTCGAGACATTTGAAGAACTTCGTACCGTAATTCTTCTCGGTGTTGATCTTATACAAGGTTACTATACCGGAAGACCTATCGCCGAGATTATCGAATCCATTGATCCTAAGATCAAGAAAGAGATCCGTGATGAGAGACTTAAGTACGAAGCTTCAGGTAATGATTCGGTATTTGTCGCAGGCCGTGAAGGAAGAATAGTTCTTCCTAAGCTTGATGAGCAGGGTATAGAGGTAATAAGTGTAGGTAAATCCGAATCCACATTTAATGACTTTACCATTACGGGCTCTCCTGAGCTGATGACAAAGATAGTTATGAAGGTCATTAATGGTTACAGCGGAAGAATCACACTGGAGAATGTAGGCTTCGGCTCTGATGCAGCAGGTGCAGCTATATCGATTGACGGTAATTCCAATGTTACTTTGGTTTGCAAGGGCAATAATAAACTCCTTAAGGGCATTCATGTAGCTCCTGGTTCCACACTTCATATTGAAGGTGAGGGAGATCTTACTATCGCTGTAAGTGCAATGGAATTCTATTGCATAGGTGCAGGTCCTGAACAGTCTCATGGTGATATATTTATCGACGGATTTGACGGCTGTCTCAATATTTACGGTAATGGAGTATCCGGAGTCGGAATCGGTTCCGGCTTAGGCGGTAACATCAGTATCGCCGGTGCCCGTGTTATCGTATCCACGCCCGGAAGAAGTACTGTTGCCATCGGTAACCTCAAGGGTAATTCTGAGATCAATATTACTGCTTCAGAGATCAGTACATCCTGTAAGAGCTTACACTGTACAGGTATCGGTTCTCAGGAAGGTCATGCGAAGATTATTATCACTAACAGTAATTGGAATTCCAATATTGACGGAAGAGATGCAATGCTCATCGGAAGCTTTGATCTTAAGACTGAACCTATTATTACTGATACGATTCTTTCTTCCGTCATTAACACTGTAATGGACAGACAGAAAGATCCTACAGGAGAAACTATATTCTTCCTTAACGGAGATCATTCTTTCGACCATTATGGTCACTTGAAGCATTCTTGACCTTAAGAATTTGATTTGTTAAGATTTTGACAACTTCATATTTAAAGCGTTGATGAAGAACAGTACTTTTTTACGAACCCTGCAGAGAGTTGCCGTTTGGTGCGAGGCAATGGGAAACGATTAGAGGAACTCACTTCGGAGCAGCCGGGTTGAAAGGTGAATCCCAAGATTCGGACGCATGTCCAGCGTTAAAGGGACAGGATATCGGATTTATTCCCGTATCCGCAGAGTGCATTCATTATGTGAATGAATTAGAGTGGTACCGCGAACGACCCTTCGTCTCTAACAGGATGAAGGGTCGTTTTTATGTCGGGAGGATTAGGACATGATGAATTACAAGAAGTATCACAAGGTCCCTGAAGTGACCTTGAAAGACCGTAAATGGCCTTCAAGAGTAATTGATAAAGCACCTTTATGGTGTTCTGTCGATTTAAGAGACGGAAATCAGGCTCTGGAAGTTCCAATGACATTGGATCAGAAACTGAAGTTTTTTGATCTGCTTGTTAAGGTCGGATTTAAACAGATCGAGATTGGATTTCCTGCTGCTTCAGATACTGATTATAACTTCTGCAGAGAATTAATCGATAATAATCTCATTCCTGATGATGTGTCCATTCAGGTTCTTACTCAGTCACGTCCTGAGATTATCGATAAGACGATGGAAGCCGTTTATGGCGCTAAGAATGTAATTATCCATCTTTATAATTCCACCAGCACTTTACAGCGTGAAGTTGTATTCGGATTCGGTCAGGATGAGTGTATTAAGCTTGCCGTTGACGGAGCTTCTTATATTAAAAAGTTCATTGAAGAAGCTGACTCGGATACTAACTATATACTCGAGTATTCGCCTGAGTCCTATTCTTCTACGGAACCTGATTTTGCAGTAAGAATCTGTGATGCTGTTTGTGATGTATGGCAGCCTTCTCCTGATAAGAAGGTTATTATAAATTTGCCTGAAACTGTCGAATATACGCTGCCTAACGTTTATGCGGACAGTGTCGAGTATTTTGCAACCAATACTGCTTGGAGAGATTCTATTTATCTTTCTATTCATACACATAATGACAGAGGTACCGGAGTTGCAGCATCCGAGCTCGGAATGCTCGCTGGCGCTGACCGTGTTGAAGGAACTTTGTTCGGCAACGGTGAGAGAACCGGTAATGTCGATATCATTACCTTGTGTGTAAATATGATGATGCAGGGAGTAGATCCAGTATTGGACTTTTCCAATATAAATGAGTGCATTGATGTGTATGAAGAATGTACCAGAATGAGAGTTGATCCGAGACATCCGTGGGCAGGTAAGCTTGTCTTCACTGCTTTCTCCGGTTCTCATCAGGATGCAATCAATAAAGGCCGTAAGAAGATGTCTGAGACAGAATCTGACATTTGGGCTGTTCCTTATCTGCCAATTGATCCTGCCGATGTAGGAAGAGAGTATGAGCCTATCATCAGAATCAACAGCCAGTCGGGAAGAGGCGGTGTATCTTATGTTATGGAGCAGTTCTTTGGTATTGTCCTGCCGAGATCTTTCCAGCGTGACTTCCTGTCAGTCATTAAGCACGAGACTGATGATAATTCCAAAGAACTCATGCCGCAGGAAGTATTCGATCTTTTTGATGACTACTACATTAATGTGATGACTCCTTATGCTTTGACCACTTTCTCAGAACATTCTTTGGGAGATAAGTTAAGTGAGGTTGAAGCTAAGATCACTTATCTTGGAACCCCGGTTGTTATCAAGGGTACAGGTAAGGGTCTTCTTGATGCGTTTATTGACGCTTTTACGAATTACACTGGAGTAAAATTCTCGATTAATATGTATAATGAACATGCAATGGAAAACGGCACGAATTCCGCAGCTATTACTTATCTTGAGATTAAGAGAGCGGAAGATGGCAAGATTTTCCTTGGTGCAGGCGTATCAAGCTCTGTTACCAAGTCGTCTGTCAGAGCCGTTCTGTCTGCTTATAACAGAATGATCAAGTGAGGATGTTCTATGTATGATTATCTAATAGTCGGTGCGGGCCTATATGGTTCTGTATTCGCTAGATGTGCAGCGGATATGGGTAAGAAGGTACTCGTCATTGACAAGAGATCTCATACCGGCGGTAATTGTTATACAGAGAATATTGAAGGAATCAATGTTCATAAGTATGGTGCTCACATCTTCCATACCAATGATGAAGAAGTGTGGGAGTTCGTAAACCGTTACGTTAAGTTTAATCGTTACACCAATTCTCCGATAGCTAATTATAAGGGTGAGCTTTATTCGCTCCCCTTTAATATGTACACATTTAATAAGATGTGGGGAGTAGTTACTCCTGAGGAAGCCAAGGCTAAGATTGAAGAGCAGAGGAAGGAATCCGGTATAACTGAGCCTAAGAACCTTGAAGAGCAGGCAATCAGCCTTGTCGGTAAGGATATCTACGAGAAGCTTATCAAAGGGTATACCATGAAGCAGTGGGGCAGACCTTGTACTGAGTTGCCTCCTTCTATCATCAAACGTCTTCCTGTAAGACTTACTTACGATAATAATTACTTCAATGCACTTTATCAGGGCATTCCTGAGGGCGGATATACTAAGCTTTTCGATGTGTTGCTTGAAGGTGTTGAAGTAAAGCTTGATACCGATTATGCGAAAGTAAAGGACGATCCTTCGTATGAAGCAAAGCATGTTGTATATACGGGTGCTTTGGATGAGTTCTTCGATTATAAGTTCGGCAGTTTAAGTTACAGAACAGTAAGGTTCGAGACGGAAGTTCTTGATATGCCAAATTTCCAGGGAAATGCAGTAATCAATTACACTGATGATGAGACTCCTTATACAAGGATTATCGAGCACAAGTTCTTTGAGTTCGGTACTCAGGATAAGACTGTAATTTCCAAAGAGTTTAGCTACGAGTGGAAAAATGGTGATGAGCCTTTCTATCCCGTTAACGATGAGAAGAATAATGCTCTTTATGAGAAGTATAAGGAACTTGCCGATAATACTGATGTTATTTTTGGCGGAAGAATGGCAGACTATAAGTATTACGACATGGACGTTACTATCAAGAATGCTCTTGTTAAGTTCCGTGAGGTTACAGGGGAGAACAAGTAATAAATGAAGAGAGATGTAATACTTTCTTTCATATCCTGGCTTCTTATGCTGTCTTTGGCTATCGCCGGCCTTGCTGTAATTGCACAGGATGGTGCCTACCAGCTTCCGGGTGACGGATTCGAGTATCTTATGATGCCGGTTTCCATCATAAACCACGGATCTACATATGTTACCGATGAAGATATTGAGGAAGCAAAAGCTTATTACGGAAACAACATATTCGATACTATTTACAGAGACCGCCAGGACATAACTCTCGTTAAAGGCAATGACGGTAATAATTATGCCAAGCACTTTGGGTTTTATTCCGTGCTTTGTATGCCTTTAAGGTCGTTGTTCCATATGTTAAGCATTAACCCTGCCAAGGCATTCCAGTATATGAACCTGCTGTTCTGGGTGGGCGCGTGTTTGCTTGTTCAGTTGGGGCTTAATGCCGATCAGCTTAAGAAGACTTTACTGATGATATTCCTTGTTATTAACCCTGCGTGGTTCTATCTTACGTGGGTTCATACCGAGGTTCTTATGTTCTCGCTTGTTGTAGCAGGACTTGTCTTGCTATATAACAAGAGGTATTTCATTGCGATGTGCTGTTTAAGTTTGGCCGCCATGTCAAACCTTACACTTCTTGTACCTGCTTTCCTTCTCGGAATCGAGTTTATTATCGTAACGTACAAGGAGAATAAGAAAGTTGGTGTGGTTGTTAAGAAGACACTTCCGATATTAATTGCAGCTGTTCCGGGATTCATTCCCATAATAAGGTCATTTATCTTGTTTGGTACTTACAGTCCCGTTGCCAAAGTAGCTTCAGTCTCAAACAGTGCGGTTCCTTCAGACAATCGTTTTATCTGCGCATTGTCTTACATATTTGATCCGAATCAGGGGATGATCGCATATACTCTTCTGATCGTTCCTGCATTCTTTGTTATTGTTGTAATTAACTTAATAAGACGTAAGAACATAATGTATTCAGTTCTTAACCTTATCGCTATTATCGCTATGCTGTTTATCGTTGCTCAGGAACTTCACATTAACTGCGGTATGGCCTACATTATGCGGTATAACGTCTGGATTATGCCTTTCATGGCTTTCTTTAATGTCTATAATATCAAGCCCGGGCCTTCGACTGCAGTGTTCGGGATTAGCGGTGCATGGTCATTGTTCATCATGATCCTTGTAACGATAGTATCTACACCGAATCTTAATCTTGATTACACTATTTTGGGTAGGTTTGTTATTAATAACTTCCCTTCGCTTTATAATCCGCCCGTTGGCATATATTATTCAAGGACTCTTACAGAGGAGACTTATTACTGTAAGTTCCCCGTTCCGTATTATGATGACGAGGGTAATCTTCGTAAGATTCTTGTCACTCCGGAAGCAGAGGAGTTCCTTGATAATGGTGAATGGACTATCTATGATCCTTCAATGCAGCCCGTTGACTTCAGAGACTTGCCTTCTACAAATATAAATGGAGAAGAGTTTACTTATATCAATATCACGGAAGACGGTTACCATATGGTACGTGATATGGATACTTTGGATTTCTCCGATCTTACACAGACTGATGTATCTCTTATTAGAACTCCGATGGGTTATGAGGGAGATAATGCTCTCGTATACGGAAACAGATTACACTTGTTGCTTCATACAATGCCCGGAAGATATGTCGGTACATTTAACCTTACGAACGTGTTCGGCGGTACACAGACTGTTGTTGTAAGAGTAAACGGCAATGTTGTATATGAGGGACAGGTCAACATCGACGATGATGTCTTAAGCTTCGAATATGAGGTAGGAGATGACTTCGTCTGTGATATTGATATCGATATTCCGGGCGCAGTATCACCGATGTCTGTAAACCCGGATTCCGATGACTACAGGGTACTGTCGCTTTATTTCACGGAATTTTGTTTCACTCCGGCAGCTTAAAGCATCTTATTCTTGTTGGTAAATTCCCTTGAGGCTCTCTTTCTGGCTTTATTCCTGAATACAATTAGGGAGTAAACGAGGATAATAAGCAGAGTTAAGATAACGATTATTGTTACCAAAGCTTTCCTTAAAGTGGACCATATCGACCTCTTCTCAGGATTGATCGGAACAAGATTGTCTTTCTCGCCGATCTCTACATTAAGAACGCCGACAATATAAGTCTTACCGTCGTTAAAGATTCTTAAGACAGGTATCCTGTAATATTGAGTCTGATTGGATGTTGTATCGATAATTACGGAAGAAAGATCAACCGTATTGGTGCTTCCCAAAGTAACTCTTGAAGAAGTAGTCGTAATATAAGGGGAGAGCTCCATATTAGATTCCATAACACCAAGTTCAGTTCCAAGCAAAGCTGAATTTATCTGCTCTATGGTGTCGTTATAAAGCGGCATAAACTCTCCCTGATCGATAGGAAGTGTTGAGAAAGATGAATAACCGCATTCGAACATGCTGATCATATCTGCATAACGGCCAAGAGAATCAGTAGCGCCGAGAATGATTCCAACAAGCTTTCTTCCGTTCTTATTTGCAGCTGCAGCGATAGAATAACCTACGTTCTCAGCAAATCCGGTAAGACCGCCTGCATAGTAGTCATATGAATATTCCTGTGTGGAGATAAATCTGTTGGCATTAGAGATGATTCGGGAATCACTGTAAAGATTCGTTCCGAGCATCGTATGCTGAAATGTAGTGGAGATATCGATAAAGTCCTGATGCTCAGTACAAGCGTCGAGGATCAGTGCCATATCGTGAGCTGTGGAGAGGTTGCTAACATCGTCATTGCCGTAGCAATTGGTAAAGAATGTATTTGTACAGCCAAGCTCAGCTGCCCTTGTGTTCATAAGACCTGTGAATAAAGTCTCGGCACCTGATATCTTAATGGCAAGACAAAGACATGCATCACTGTCTGATTCGAGCAAAGAGGCATAGATAAGATCTCTTACAGTAACTTCTTCTCCTTCGGTAACGCCCAAAGTATAGTAGTTCTCAGGTATTCCTATATACATGGGAAGAGTAACGGTAACTGTCTCATCAAGATCGAGATTCTCAAGGGCCAGAAGAACAGTCATCAACTTTGTTATAGCGGCAGGCTGGACCTGAGCGTCTATATTCTTGCCGAGAAGGACAGTTCCTGACTCAGCATCATAAAGGATATATGATGTGCCTGTTATGGAAGGTGCATCTGCGGGCCCATCGACGAGAAGATCATCATAAGATTCATTCTGTGAGACTATACCGTCATCAGGGTCGTCAAGATCATCATTTACGGCCAATACTAATCCCGGCCATGCGAAACATACGGTCAAAACCGCACTTAATAGGAATGCCAATACTCTTTTCATGAATATAATTATAACAAAAGAAGATTTTTAAAGTATAATTAATTGTTTGTAGTGAAAGGAATCACAAATGGCAATTATTAAGGTAGCTAAAGAGGATCTTCGCGAGCGTGATAATGCTTTTGCGGAGCTTTCCGAATACTTCTCGGCACTTTCTGTAACAAAGGGTCGTGATATTACATATAACGTTCGTACATACGGATGCCAGCTTAATGAATCTGATTCTGAGAAGTTGTGCGGTATGCTCCAGCAGATAGGTCTTAAAGAAGTTAAGGGTGAAGCCTCTGCCGACGTAATTATCTTTAATACATGCGCTGTAAGAGAGAATGCCGAGGACAGATTGTTCGGTAATCTTGGTATTGTTAAGGCTGACAAGAAGTCTGATAAAGATAAGATAATCGGCGTATGCGGTTGTATGACTAAGGTTCCCGAGAATGTTGAGAAGATTAAGAAAAGCTTCCCTTATGTAGACCTCGTATTTGATCCACAGCAGCTTCACCTTTTCCCGGTGTTCTTAAGAGATGCTATCGGAAAGAAGAAACAGCTCGTAAATATCTCTGCTGAGGATTATATTGTCGATGATTCTCTCGTTCCTATTACAAGAAAGAGAAAGTTCAGGGCATTGGTGCCTATCATGTATGGCTGCAATAACTTCTGTACATACTGTATCGTTCCTTATGCCAGAGGCCGTGAGAGATCACGTGACCTTTCCGAGATCATTGATGAGCTTAATAAGTTAGCTTCTCAAGGATATAAGGAAGTTATGCTTCTCGGGCAGAACGTTAACTCATATAAAGGCTCTAACGGTGAGAGATTCCCTGATGTTTTGGAAGCAGCCGCTAAGATAGACGGATTTAACAGGATAAGATTTATGTCTTCTCATCCTAAGGATATCTCCACTGAGATTATCGATATGGTAGCTGAGCATCCTAACATAGAGACTCATCTTCACCTTCCGTTGCAGTCCGGTTCTGACAGAATCTTAAAGCTCATGAACAGGCCTTATAACCGTGAAGAATATCTTAAGACTGCTCACTACTTCAGAGAAAGAGTACCTAATGGTTCAATCTCTACTGATATTATCGTCGGTTTCCCTGGTGAGACTGAGGAAGATTTCCTCGGTACATTGGAAGTTGTTAAGGAATGTGCTTTCGATTCTGCATTTACTTTCCAGTATTCAAAGCGCCCCGGTACTAAGGCTGCTTCTATGGAAGATCAGATTCCGCATGATGTGGTAACTGATAGATTCGGAAGATTACTCGATCTTCAGAATGATCTTGCTTATAAGTCTAATCTTGCCAAAGTCGGCAAGACTGAAGAGATATTGATAGAAGGTCAGAGTTCAACGGCGCCTGACATTCTTACGGGCAGAACAATGTCCAACCATCTTGTTAATTTCACGATTCCTGATGCACTCAAGGATCCCGGAAAAACATCAGATGATTATGAGGGCATGCTTTGTGATGTTAAGTTTACTAATGCCCGTCCTTATTCCGTTGATGGAGAGATGGTGAGACTTAAATGACAGAGAATAAAGCTTTACGCATAGATGATGTGCCTTATGAGCAGCTGTCGCCGATGATGCAGAAGTATGTCGATCTGAAAAAAACGGTCGGCGATGTAATAATCTTCTACAGGTTAGGCGACTTTTACGAATGCTTCTTCGATGATGCTTTGTTTGTAAGTAAAGCACTCGAACTTACACTGACCGGAAGAGACTGCGGAAGCGGTCTTAGAGCTCCTATGTGCGGTGTTCCTCATCATGCGTATAAGTCTTATGCGGCTCGTCTCGTTAATGAAGGCCAGAAGGTCGCTATCTGCGAACAGCTCGAAGATCCCGCACAGGCTAAGGGACTTGTAAAAAGAGGTATTGTTCAGGTATTAACTCCCGGCACCATGACTGACACGGATGAACTTGATGACCGTAAGAATAACTTCCTCATGAGCATCATGTGTGTCGGTAACCAGTACGGTATCGCCATCGCCGATATCACTACCGGAGACTTCGAAGCTACGCAGCTTGATTTTACCGGTAACGATGAGCACCTCATTAATATCCTAGGCAAGTATTCTCCTTCTGAGATTATCTATAATCCGGGCTTCGAGGAGTCTGCATGCTATAAGCTGTTAAGGCAGGCATTCGAGGTATCTTATACCAAGCGCTCCGAGCGGGACTTTACATCTTCGGCTTTGCTTAAGGATAAGCAGTTTAAGATTTACGGTAAGGAGAAATTCAAGGACTGTGATCTTATGATCAGTGCATGCCAGGCTTTGATTTCTTATGCTGAAGAGACACAGACCGGCAAGGTTAAGCACTTGAATTCAGTTAACTGCTTTAAGATCTCCGAGACTATGGAGATCGATTACAGCACAAGAGTTAACCTTGAGCTTACTCAGACTATCAGAACCGGAGCCAAGAAAGGCTCTTTGCTCTGGGCTATCGACAGAACCAAGACTGCCATGGGAGGAAGACTTCTCCGTAAATGGGTAGAAGAGCCTCTCATTGTAAGCTCTTCCATCAATGCCCGACTTGATGCCGTAGAAGAATGCTACGACAGATTTATTGAAAGACAGGAGCTTATCGAAGGTCTTACCGGCCTTTATGACATCGAGCGTTTGGCTTCCAAGGTTTCATTGGGAAGCATAAATGCACGTGAGATGCTTTCATTAAAGCATTCGCTTGGTAAGCTTCCATTCCTTAAGGAGTGTGCCGGAAAATTCAGCAAGGGAGTTTTCCGTGAGATTAATTCTATTCTGGATCCTCTTACTGACATCTACGACTTGCTTGAAAGTTCTATCGCAGAAGATCCCCCGGTAGTAATAACTGAAGGCGACATTATTAAGCCCGGATATAATGCTGAATGCGATGAGCTTCGTGATATTGCCACTAACGGCAGAAACTACATCATGGAACTTGAGGCTAAGGAAAGGGAAAGAACCGGCATTAAGACTTTGAAGATTGGTTATAACCGCGTCTTCGGATACTACGTTGATGTTCCCCGAAGTGCCAAGGAACTCCCTGAGGAGTACACGAGAAAGCAGACGCTTGCTAACAACGAGCGTTATATCTCACCTGAACTTAAGGAGCTTGAGGAGAAGATTTTGGGCGCCACCTCGAAAAGGACTGCGCTCGAATATCAGTTGTTCGTTGATATCAGGGAAACCGTTAAGGATGCATCAGACAGGCTCTTTGGCAGTGCACGTGCAGCCGCTTTAATTGATGTTATATCATCACTTGCAGATCTTGCGGGTGAAGAGAACTATGTTCGTCCTACTGTTGATAATTCGAATGCCCTTGAGATTAAGGATGGCCGACATCCTGTTGTAGAGAAGATGCTTACAGGAACTGACAGATTTGTTCCTAATGATACGACTCTTGATTCTGACAGAAGGATCATGGTTCTTACAGGTCCTAATATGGCCGGTAAGTCCACATATATGAGACAGACTGCGATTATTGTTCTTATGGCGCAGATGGGATCATTCGTTCCGGCATCATCAGCTCACATAGGTCTTGTTGATAAGATATTCACGAGAATAGGTGCTTCTGATGACATATCGATGGGCCAGTCTACATTTATGGTTGAGATGAAGGAAGTTGCAGGCATTCTTAAGAACGCTACTTCTTCAAGTTTACTTCTTCTTGATGAGGTAGGAAGAGGAACATCCACATATGACGGCTTATCTATTGCCTGGGCTGTTCTTGAGTACATCGCTGATCCTAAGATCCTGTATGCAAGAACAATATTTGCTACTCACTATCATGAGCTTAACCGTCTTGAGAAGACCATAAGAGGAATCTTTAATAATCATGTCGATGTAACCGAGAATGATGACGGAGTTGTATTCCTCCATAAGATTGTTGAGGGCGGCACTTCCGATTCATACGGAATTGAAGTTGCAAGATTGGCGGGAGTTCCTTCAGATGTTCTTACACGTTCAAGAAATATTCTTAAGGAACTTGAAAGATTAGGCGAATTCAAGACGAACGATGAAGCTGAACTTCCGGGACAGGATTCAATCTTTAATCCTGATAATGTCTACTACAGGAAAGAAGACAATATCCGTAATGCTTTGCGCGAGATTGATATTACAAGAGTAACGCCGCTTGAGGCTATGAACCTTTTGTACGGTTTTATCGATACCGTTAGGAAGGAAGATTCTGATGAGCAGAATTAATGTATTAGATGCCAAGACAGCTAATGCCATCAAGGCAGGAGAAGTTATCGAGCGTCCTGTTTCCGTTGTTAAGGAATTGGTTGATAACAGCGTCGATGCCGGTGCTACATCAATCAAGATCGAGTTTGAGAACGGCGGCATTTCCTTAATTCGCGTTAGTGATAACGGTATAGGAATGGATAAGGAAGATGCGCATAAGTGTTTTCTTATTCATGCAACATCGAAGATTACTGCTGTCGAAGATATCTATGATCTTTCAACACAGGGATTCAGAGGAGAGGCTTTAGCCTCGATAGCTGCATGTAGTGACATCACTGTAACTACAAAGCAGGCCGATATGAAAACCGGTATTCAGATTGAGTATCAGGACGGAGAGTTCCTCAAAGAGACCGAAGTTGCAGCTGATACAGGTACAGTTGTGTGCACACGTAATCTTTTCGCGAATATGCCTGCAAGATACAAGTTCCTTAAGCGTGATGCTACAGAAAGCATGTATATATGCTCTTTAGTGGAGAAGCTTGCGATAATAAACCCGCATGTTGCATTCAGGCTTGTTAAGGACGGCAAACAGATTTTATCTACTCCCGGCAACGGCAGCATGAGAGATGCCATTTACGCCATTTACGGCAAGGAGTTTACTTCAAGCCTTGTTGATATCGATTACGAGATCGACGGCATTAAGATCAAAGGTTTTGCAGGTAAGCCCTCGTATGTAAGAGGCAACAGGGGAATGCAGTATGTCTTTGTTAACGACCGTCCCATTAAGAGCGGAGTCGTAACCGCTGCAATTGATGAAGCATATAAAGCTTCTGTAATGAAGCATAAGTATGCTGTATGCGTACTTTGCATTTACATTCCTTCAGGCGGCGTTGATGTTAATGTTCATCCCCAGAAAGCTGAAGTTAAGTTCTCTGATGATTCGACTATATTCAGACTTGTTCTTCACGGTATTAGAAATGCTGTGTTCGATGAAGCATCGAAGGAAACGGCAAGAAGTGAAGTTCCTGTAGTAAGTACTGCACCTTCAGTTAGTGTTAATACCGGTAAGAAGCTTAACAGTTCTTCTGACAGTAGTTCTTCAAGATCCGCTTATACTAAGTCAGATGCCGAAGCAACGGACAATCTTCTCAGGATTCTGGCAGGGTTTAAGCCTGATATAGAGAAAATCGAGAATGAAGATAATAATGATTATAAGCCTGTTTCTTCCGAGCCTGTAAAGACTTCAGAAGCACCAGTTATTCCTGTTGTCGAAGAGGAGCCTCAAGTAGAACTTCCCATTATGTTCGATGAGGTTCCGGGAGACGATATAGATGAGTTGATGACCGCTGAGTTTGTAGGATTTTTATTCTCAACATACATAGTTATGCAGTCTTCTGCTGCAACGTTTCTTGTTGATCAGCATGCGGCTCATGAAAGAGTTCTGTTCGAAAGATTCGGTAAGCATAAGGAGAAACTTGATGATGAGACAAGAGCCGTTCAGGATCTTCTTGTTCCACAGATAATTGATCTTTCAACTTCTGATATATCTTTCGTATCTGATAATATCGACAGGTTTAAAGAATTCGGATTTGATATTGATGTAGTGGGAGACAGGCAGATCGCTTTAAGATCTATACCTGTAGCAACTAAGGCAGAAGACAGATTGAAGTCTATGTCCATGCCTCAGGTATTTTTTGCACAGGTTCTTGAAGATCTTAAGCGAGAGACTCCGGGTAAGAGTCAAGTTTGGATATCACTTATTCAGACTACCGCTTGTAAGGCTGCAATTAAGGCCCATGATGTAATAACGAAAGAAGAAGCATTGTCTTTAATATCTCAGCTTCATGAGTGTATCGACCCTTATCATTGCGCTCACGGAAGACCAACTTTTATCAAGATTCCTGAGACTGATATAGAGAAGAGATTCAAAAGGATCGTATGATGAATAAGGATATCGTTATTCCCATTATTACCGGACCTACGGCAAGCGGTAAGAGTGCATCTGCTATAAAGCTTTGCCAGATGATAGAAGGTGAGCTTATATCCTGTGACTCAATGCAGATCTATAAACATCTTGATGTGGGTACGGCAAAGGCTACAGCTATTGAGCAAACTCTTGTTCCTCATCACATGATAGATATCGTTGAACCGGGTGACAGTTATAACGTTTCCAACTTCGTTGAGGATTGCTACAAGGTTATCGAGGATATATTGGGAAGAGGAAAGTATCCTGTATTATGCGGCGGAACTGGACAGTATATATCTGCTTTAAAGGACGGAATCAACTTCGAGGATGATCCTGATGCCGATAAAGTAACAGAACGACTTTATGAAGAGTATAAAGCGAACGGTATCGAAGATATCTACAGAAGACTTGCTGCGGCTGATCCTGATGAAGCTGTAAAGATACATCCTAATAATACAAGGCGTGTTATTAGAGCTCTTGCCGTTTATGAAGCAACAGGCAAAACAAAGACTCAGAGAAATCTTGATTCAAGAAAAGAGGGCCCAAAGTATAACTTTGCTTTGTTCGAGATAGATTATGAAGATGACCGTTCCATACTCTACGACAGAATTAATCTTAGAGTGGATAAGATGATGGAAGAAGGCCTGGAGAAAGAAGCTCGATATCTTTATTCTCTTCCGATAGACAGGAAATCAACATGCTGTCAGGCTATTGGTTATAAGGAGTTCTTGCCTCTAATAGATAACGAACCCGGCAGTTCACTTGAACGTGTTGCTTATGAGATTAAGTTAAATACTAGGCACTATGCAAAGAGACAGCTTACCTGGTTCAGATACATTAATGATATTAATAAGATTAATCGTAATTTAAGTTCTGAAGAACAGGCTCTCGTAATTAAGGATAAACTTAAAGAACTCAGCAGGTGAGGTGCTGAGTTCTATTTATTTGCTTTAATCTGTGCAATATATGCACAATGAGAATATGTTGTGCAGATAATGCACGCAATGCTCAAGCGATATTGATATTTCAGCCGATTCCCGTAGAAATAATGCAGAATTAAATGTAAGGCTTGATTATCGCTGATATAGTCCTCATATAACCTTTACGGAGGACATAAACATGACACAAATAATCAGTATATAGAGTATCTGTGCAGACCAACTACTTTGCCCAATATCCGGCAGCCTTCCGTGTTAAATGGAATAGGGGAATAACTATCATTCTCGGGGAATAAATAAGGGACACCGTTAATCTTTCCATACCTCTTAACAGTAGCTTCATCATCTATAAGGGCAGCAACTATATCACCTTCTTGGCAACTGCTCTGTTTCCTTATAATCAAATAATCTCCGTCCATGATATGAGCATTGATCATACTGGTACCGCTTACTTTCAGAATGAAGGCATCATCGCTACCTATTATACTCTTTCCTATAAATTCCTTATTTACACATATAGATTCTGAATAGTCTTCATGTGCAAATATCGGTACACCAGCTGTGATCTTACCAATACACGGAATCCTGACCATATCGGCGGGGAGATCGGCCTCGAATTCATCATCCTGATTCTTAATGATTATCGCTCTTCTCATACCCGGGCGATATTCGATGAGGCCCATCTCATCAAGTTTCTTAAGATACATATGAACAGATGAAGTAGACTTGAGGCCGGCTCCCTTGCATATATCTCTTACTGAGGGTGAGTATGTATTCGTCTTAATGTAGTACTTTACGTAGTTATAGACTCTGTCGATCGTCTTCTCGGACTTCTTCTCAGTGTTTCCGGTTGTAGCCATGCAGAACGATCCTCCAAACATATTTTCTATAACTAATTCTATCTATTTGCTTTTTCTTTGTCAAACACTTGTTCGTAAAAGGAGTCACTATGTTTGAAGAAGTTTTGAGAAACCGTTTAAGCAGTCTTTATGTTGATCTTACATGTACAGGTGAAGAGGCCGAAACTCTTGTAAATTTCATGACTGACAGTATTGATGATAAGACTACTGTACTAAGAGATATGTATTACCATAACAATTCTCCGGTTAAAGTCTTGAATCCTTCCTACAATATTAAAGGAGGGAAGAAGGACATTGAGGCAGAGATTATTGCCGTAAGTGAAGGTTATGATACTTTTATAAAGAAGATAAGCTGCAAGACATCGAATGTTTTAAGCAAGCATTCTTCTGCACTTGAGTTATTTCTGGCGATACTTACTTTACCTGATCCATATGCACGTATATTGTATCTTCGTTTCTTTAAGGGAATGACCATTGAAGATGTGAGCAATAATCTTTTTATCAGCAGGTCATCATGTTACCGAAAGCAGGAGAAAGCAATTTCACTTCTTAATGACAGATTGGAAAAACGTAATTCTTAGTAAAGGTTTTCATTATTCCTATCTTTGGTATAATTTTGTTTATGAACAAAGACAAGGTTCGTGACAATAAATCTTTTGCTAAGAAGATAACCGATATTTCCGGGTCCGTTGTAAGAACAACGGTTAAGTTCTTTAAGAACCTTCCTTCAAGAGCTGAGAATTATATCAGAAGAAGAGTAACTGAGTACAAGAGAAAGCCCAAAAGAGACGGCGTTAATAAAGTGTATGTTCTTGTGGGTTATGCCACTAAGGAGCATATTGACGCCAAGCATAATGCAGAACGTAATTTGATCATTCTTAACAGGGGCTTGTTGATAATAATATTCTTCTTAATACTATTTACATCTATTAATGCGGTATTACCTCACATTAATACAGAACAATATCAGGATATGTTTGGTATATCGACTGTTGAAGAGGTTACTAGGAATGATCCTTTCGTAGTTCCGGGTACAGGGGAAACAGTACCGACTTCTTCATCAACTACAGGAACAAGTTATCCTAACTGACAGATACCGCTTAACATTAAGCGGTATTTTATTATGAAATTTCTGAAATTGATTATTGCATAAAGATACTCTTTGTTTTATTATTTTTGCAGTTTATGAATTTTTTTAAGTCGCAACTTGCAAAAAGCGACAAAGGAAAGGTGGACAAAATGGATTACACAATCTCAAATCCGTATCTTAACTCTTTGATGCAGGACGTAATGAAGAAGAACAACACAGAGCCTGAGTTCTTCCAGGCAGTTTATGAGTTCCTTTCTTCTATCGAGCCCGCACTCGCAACACATCCCGAGCTCATCGAGAAGCAGGTTCTCGAGAGAATCGTTGAGCCTGAGAGACAGGTAATGTTCAGAGTTGCTTGGGTAGATGACAACG
>JAEEGL017185751.1_pt1 | contig 24371 bp, 19 predicted proteins | sample 9134231 | NCBI WGS metagenome assembly JAEEGL01 (sample SAMN16246548, study PRJNA631951) | gut metagenome | biome: gut microbiome; feature: rumen; material: fiber-attached | host: Bos | place: Iran: Karaj | collected 2018-10
AATATATGGTATGCGCCTCGCGGTGATTTAACCAACCACACTGACGCTTCCTACGAGGCCGCCTGGCAGCATTTCATTTCCGAGACCGCGCACTATGTCTATCAGAACCCTGCAGAGAATTCCTGGAGCGATGAGGATCCTAATAGTAAGAAGACCCCCACTGCCACATTCCCCGAGAGGGCCAAGAAACTGAATGCGCTCAATGCAATAGGCGGCGGCCCCGTACTTCTTAAAAACGGAGAAATCCGCAACACTGTAGTTGAAGAGATGTTCGACGGCCCTTCGGGCATCCTGGGAGACGCTGAGCATCCCCGCACCGCGATAGGTATTTCCTCGGAGTGGAACTGTCTTGTCCTGTTCGTTAATGAAGGCAGGAAGATGACTCCCGGCGTCCAGGGACTGACCCACGCGGACGTAGCAGACATCCTGCTTGACCTTGGATGTTCGGACGCCCTTAACCTCGACGGCGGCGGTTCTTCCTGTATGCTTGTCAACGGACAGGAGACCATCAAGCCTTCCGACGGCTCTCAGCGTGCCGTCGCCAGCACAGTGATGCTTACCCCTAAAGAGTAACAAAATCTAAAGTGGAGAGATATGATATCAAACGACGTTATCGAGTCTCTGCATCAGCGTAAGGAAACGCTGGGGAGGTGTCTTTGACATCGATGGCAAGAGAACTCAGGTAGAGCAGCTTCAGAAAAAGACCGAAGCTCCCGATTTCTGGAACGACCCCAAGGCCGCGGAGGCCTTTATGAAGAAAATTTCCTCCGTCAAGGTCTGGGTGACGGACTTTGACGCCATCAGCAGCCTTCTTGACGATGTAGACGTCCTGTATGAGTTTGCTGCTGAAAGTGTCGGTGCCGATGAAAGTGCCCAAACCCCTGAAACCCAAGAGCTTGAAGCTGCGGTCTCCAAGGCTCAGAAGAAACTGGAGGCCCTTGAAATAAAGAATATGCTCGGCGGCGAAGGAGACAATCTCGGCGCAATCCTGACCATCAATTCCGGTGCCGGCGGCACTGAGTCCAACGACTGGTCTGCGATGCTGATGAGGATGTATATGCGCTGGGGCGAACGGAGCGGAATGAAAGTGACGGTGACCGAACTTCTCGACGGAGATGAAGCCGGCATCAAGTCCGCGACCATCCAGTTCGAAGGCGATTATGCATATGGCTACCTCAAAGCCGAAAACGGCGTCCACCGCCTCGTCCGCATATCTCCCTTCAACGCCCAGGGTAAGCGCCAGACGACCTTCTCGTCCGTATTCGTCTATCCTCTTGTCGACGACACCATCAACATCGAAATAAAGGACTCCGACCTTGAGTGGGACACATTCCGCAGTGGCGGACACGGCGGCCAGAACGTCAATAAGGTCGAGACCGGTGTGCGTGTGCGCCACCTTCCTTCAGGCATTGTGGTGGAAAATACGGAAGGCCGCACCCAGATAGGCAACAAGGAGAATGCACTGCGGATCCTCAAGTCAAGGCTCTATGACCTGGAGCTGAAGAAGCGTCAGGAAAAGCAGGCCGAACTCGAAGGCCAGAAGAAAAAGATAGAGTGGGGCTCCCAGATACGCAGCTATGTCCTCCATCCCTACAAGATGGTCAAAGACCTTCGCACCGGCTATTCCACGGCCGACACCCAGGGAGTCCTAGACGGTGACCTTGACTCCTTTATGCGCACCTACCTGATGCAGGAGGGCTCAGGCGGTGCAACACAGCCCATAGAAGACATAGAATGATATGAAAAAATGGATTAAATATATCCTGTCCGGAGCCCTTGCGGTGTTCCTGCTCTGGTTCTCGTTCCGTAACGTGGACTGGGCCGATTTCTGGGCAGGCCTCAAGTCCTGCAGCTGGGGTTTCGTCCTGCTGTCGATGCTGATAGGCGTGGCTTCCTTTTTCTTCAGGACGCTCCGCTGGAAGATGCTCACCGATCCTCTCGACCCAACGGTCGGGCTCGGCCACGTCTTCAATGCCATCAACATCAGCTACCTTGTGAATCTGGTGATTCCCCGTGGCGGAGACGTCCTCAGGTGTGCCTACATATCCAAGCATTCCCAAACCGATGAAAACGGCCACAAAAGGGCCTCTTTCGACAAGGTCCTCGGCACTGCCGTGGTTGACAGGGTATGGGATTTCGTAACACTTGTAATCCTTTTCGTGGCGATAGTCCTGCTGCTGTGGCACCGTTTCGGGGCATTTGTCTCCGACAATATCCTCGGATCCCTTGCCTCCAAGCGTAACACTGTCATTATCCTCGCCATCGCCGCAGTGGTCGGCCTTGCCCTCCTCTGGGCCCTGTGGAAGTTCAGGGAGAAGAACAAGATCGCAAGCAAGATATGGGGCTTTGTCAAGGGGCTTGGCGACGGCCTGACGACCTGCCTTAAGATGAAGAACGGCTGGCTGTTCCTGGTCTATACGATCCTTGTCTGGACCTGCTATTGCTTTATGAGCGCCACGATCATCTGGGCCGTGCAGGGGATGGATCCCTCCGCCCTCGGAGCCGATGCCGTCGGAGGCATCACTTCCCTTCAGAGCCTTGGCCTTGTGGATGCTTTGTTCCTGTGCCTGGTGGGAGCCATCAGCAACACCATTCCGGTGCCCGGAGGCTTCGGCGCATTCCACTATCTGGTGAGTATGGCGCTGCTTGTAATTTACGGCGTCCCCTTTGAAATAGGAATCATATTCGCCACTATTTCCCACGAATCCCAGGCCCTCACGCAGGCCGTCTGCGGAGGCGTCAGCTATATATTGGAAATGAAACAAACCACATAATATGAAGACATTGTTATTTGCCCTTGTTCTGGCACTGACCGCCCCCTCCCTGGAGGACTGGCAGGACCCTGGAATATTCCAGAAAAACCGCCTGCCGATGGCAGCTACTTTTACCACTGACCAGCAGCTGTCGCAGAGCCTTGACGGCCTGTGGAAATTCGGCTTTTACGACACCCCTCTGCTTCGCACCAAGGGTTTCGAAGCCGTAACATTCGACGATTCCGCCTGGGGCACTATGCCTGTCCCCGGAATGTGGGAACTCAACGGTTATGGCGACCCGCTCTACCTTAATATCGGGTATGCCTGGCGTGGCAATTACGAAAATAATCCGCCCATACCTCCCATCGAAGACAATCACGTCGGGCAGTATCGCCGCCACTTCGAAATCGACCCTTCCTGGGCGGGAAAACAGATCTGCCTGTGCATCGGTTCGGCCACTTCCAATGTCCGCGTCTGGATCAACGGAAAGGAGGTAGGTTACAGCGAAGATAGCAAACTTGAAACACGTTTCGATATCACAAAATACGTAAAAACGGGCGACAACGTCATTGCAATGGAGGTTTTCCGCTGGTGTGACGGCTCATACCTGGAGGATCAGGACTTCTGGCGCTTCAGCGGAATAGCCCGCGGAATCTATGTCTACACCCGTGAAAAGAAGCGTCTTGAGGACGTTCACGTGGTCGCGGACATGTCAGGTAACATAAATGTTACGGCCGAAGTGTCGAAAGGCGTCTCCGCAGTGGAGTTTTCGGTGTATGGAAAGGAGGGTCTTGTAACAAATTTCAACATCCCCGTGATGAAGAAATTCAAGGAGTCCGAAGCCGGAAATGTACTTCTTGAGGGCTCCTCACATGTTGATTCACCGCTTCTGTGGTCCGCTGAAGAGCCCAATCTTTACACCCTGGTAGTAAAGGCCCTTGACAAGAAGGGAGTGCTTGAGAGCACCAGTTTTGAATTTGGTTTCAGGAGTGTGGAAATCGTTAATTCTCAGTTACTTGTAAATGGGAAGCCGGTCTTGATAAAGGGTGCTGACCGTCACGAATTGAACCCCGTCACCGGCTATGTTGTTTCAGAATCCGATATGCTGAATGACATTCTGATCATGAAACAGCTTAACATCAACGCAGTCAGGACCAGCCATTATCCCAACGACCCCCGCTGGTATTCGCTGTGTGACAAATATGGAATCTATGTTACGGATGAAGGTAACATAGAATCCCACGGTATGGGCTATGGCGAGACCACCCTTGCCAAGGACCCCCAGTTCCTTACTGCTCACCTCGAGCGCGACCGCCGTATGGTGTATCGTGATTTCAATCATCCCTCCATTATAGTTTGGAGTATGGGTAACGAAGCCGGCAACGGTTCCAACTTTGAAGAATGTTACAAATGGATAAAGGCCTACGACCCTTCCCGTCCAGTCCAGTATGAGCGTGCTGTGAAGGAATGGAACACCGATATCTACTGTCCAATGTACCTGGCCCCTGACGATTGTGTAACGTATCTTGAAAACAATCCTCCGAAGCCCCTCATCCAGTGCGAATATGCCCACGCGATGGGAAACTCTATGGGTAACTTCAAGGAATATATGGAGCTTATCCGCGAGTATCCGGAGTATCAGGGAGGTTACATCTGGGACTTCGTGGACCAGGCCCTGATATGGCCTGCAGTCGGAGCTTCCGACCACATCTTCGCATTCGGCGGAGACTGGAACGACCACGACCCTTCCGACGGCTCTTTCAACTGCAACGGTATCATTGCCGCTGACCGCACGTGGCATCCTCACGCATATGAAGTGAGGTATCAGTATCGTAACATCCTTTCTTATCTTGAAGGCGGCTCCAAAGTCCGTGTTTTCAACGAGAATTTCTTCATCGACCTTTCCCGTTACCGTATGCTCTGGAATGTCCAGATGGGAAGTCTCCGGGTGCTCTCGGGAGTGATAGAGGATCTGGATGTGAATCCCCAGGAAAGCAAGGTGTTCGACCTGGGTCTTTCACAGAAGGATATGTATCTTCTTTATAAGAAAGCCTGGCTTAACAATCCCGATGATGTCAAGGTCTCTGACGGTGACGAACTGACCCCCGATGTCTTCATCAATGTCAGTTTCCAGCTCAAGGAGCAGGACGGTCTTCTGCCCGCCGGAACAGAGGTTGCATATGACCAGCTTCTCTGGCGCGAAGGACCTGTCTCCCCGAGGCAGCCTGCCAAGGGAGGCGAGATCGTCTGCACTGACGGAAACCTGTTCGAAGGCAAGCTCTCAGTCGATGGCGGAAAGGATGCTGTGTGGGAGGCTGTTTTCGATTCCGGTACCGGAGCACTGTCCGGATTCTCAGTCAACGGACGCGAGCAGCTGTCCGCTCCGCTGATGCCCTGCTTTGGCCGCGCACCTGTCGAGAACGACCTCGGCGCCGGTCTTGAAAAGACCCAGGGAATGTGGATGTATCCTTCTTTCGAACTTGATACCTTCGAGGTCACTGAAGGTCAAGGATGCTTCTGGGTCAACACGGTGTATAAGCCGCTCGAAGGAAAGGCGCTTGTGGAGGTTGAATATGAGATTTATCCCGACGGAACCATCGTGGCCCTTGAATGCATGTCCGACCTGGGCGGCCTCGACACGCTTCCCGATCTGATGCGTTTTGGTATGGAGATGGAAATGCCAGGCTCCTACTCGACCATAGATTTCTACGGACTCGGCCCCTGGGAGAATTATTGCGACCGCAATTCTTCCGCCGTAGTCGACCGCTATGTCCAGAGCGTTGCTGACCAGTATCACTTCGGATACGCCCGCACGCAGGAGTCCGGCACTCACACCGGCCTTCGCTGGTTCCGTATCCTGGATGACAACGGCAACGGCTTCGAGATTACATCCGACATCAAGTTCTCCGCTTCCGCCCTTCCTCTTGGCCGCCGCGACCTCGATGTCTCCATAGGTGACCCGCGTCCCAGGCCCAATCCGACCAACGTGCAGTCCGGACGTCCCCAGCACTCGCTCGACCTGCTGGCCGAAGCTCACCTGCAGGACCGCTCCCGCGGCACCACCTATGTCAATTTCGACCTCGCCCAGATGGGCGTCGGCGGCATCGACTCCTGGCACTCCTGGCCGCTTCCTCAGTACCGCCTCCCTGCCTGCGAGCGCTGCTTCCTCTTCGTCCTGCGCCCCGTGGTGAACTAGCCCTTTACCACCTCGCGGACTTCGAGGTCCATTTCGGAAATCATCGCAGCGAGCGTCAGAAGAGAATCCTCGGAAGAGATTATCGAGCCGAGAGTGTCGAGGTTGAATTCCGTGTTTTTCATATCGTAAAATTTTAAGCGTTAACAATAGCACCCGGATACCGGTTCATTCCTGTATCCGGGTGCAAAGTTACCACCACCTTGTGCCAAATCGCGGCACAAGCAAAAATTTTTTGCAATTTTATCAAGATTTTTGCCCGAGGTCTCCAAAAAGTGCCTTGACCTCGGGCAGCGAATCGGCCTCTCACGTAGCTGGGAGCCACTTTCGGCGCCCGAGGTCCCGCCCAAAAACGGAGACCTCGGGCAGAGAGACAGCCAAACCGCAGACCGGGGCGAAGCCGAGCCTCGGGCAGAGAAGCAGCCAAACCGCAAACCGGGGCGAAGCCGAACCTCGGGCAGAGAGGCAGCCCAACCGCAGACCGGGGCAAAACTATACCTCGGGCAAAAACGGCGGTCGGGTTGGATATTATCGGCAGATTTGTTATCTTTGTATGTTAATCAGCATACCCATATGAAATCCATTCTTGCAATCGGAAATGCACTGACGGACATCCTGGCCGTCCTGCCGGATGACACCCTCCTCAAAGAGTACCACCTTCCCAAGGGAAGCATGCAGCACGTCGATATGGAGACCGGCGACCGCATATGGTCTGCCCTCGAGGAGATAGGCGTGAAATATGTTCCCGGCGGCTCGGCGGCGAACACGATAACCTGCACCTCTATCTTCGGGATGCCATCCGGGTTTATCGGCAAGATAGGCAACGACCAGCTCGGAAGCCTGTTCAAGAGCGCACTGGAGCAATATGGCGTCAAGACCAAGATGCTCTATGGCACGAAGTCTTCCGGCCGCTGTATGGTCTTCATCACCGGAGCCAATGCCGAAAGGACCTTCGCCGACTATATGGGTTCCGCCCTGGAAATGGGCCCCGACGACCTGAAGCAGGAATATTTCGAAGGATATGACTATTTCCATATCGAGGGATATCTCGTTCAGAATCAGGAACTTATATCCCGTGCAGCCCAGATGGCGAAGGCCGCGGGATGCAAGATTTCCATCGATATGGCTTCCTACAACGTGGTAGAGTCCAACGACGCCTTCTTCCACAACCTCGTGGAGAGATATGTCGATATCGTTTTCGCCAACGAGAGCGAGGCACGCGCCTTCACAAAGAAGGAACCGCGCGAGGCCCTCTCCGATCTCGCCTCCCAGTGCGAGATAGCCGTCGTAAAGATTGGCAAGGATGGCTCTATGGTCCAGCAGGGTGATGAATATCACTTCATCGAGGCCTGGCCCGCCGCCACCATCGACGCTACCGGCGCTGGCGACACCTATGCCGCCGGCTTCCTATATGCCCACTCGCTGGGAATGCCTCTGCTCGTGTGCGGACAGATCGGTTCCATCATCGCAGCCAAAGTGGTCGAAGTCATCGGCACCAAGATCGACGTCCCCCGCTGGAAAGCCGCCAAGAAGGAAATACGCGAACTGATCCAGGCCAACGGCGGTTCAATATTCTGGGAGTAGGATGCTGGAGGCGGTCAAAGACATATTCCGGAGGCGATATCTCCGAAAATATTCAAGCACGGTCCCGACGGGCATCCTGCCGGTGTCCAAGGTGCGCTCCGCCGTCACGTTCATCGACGTGGAAGACACCTCTTTCGACCGCTGCAAGATAGATATCCAGGCCTTCTACCGGGAGCACCATATCAAAGGTGAGATTTTCTATTTCGATTTCCGCAAGATAGATTCCCAGGAAAGGCTCATAACCAGCATCACCAACACCATATTGAAAAAGGACCTCGACCTGTTCGGCAAGCCCTCCCGCGAAAAGGTGGACCTGATGCTCGGCAACAATCCCGATATGCTCATATCGCTGGTTCGCAGCACGGATTTCCCCATCGAGTTTATGGCCAAGTGCTCCACCGCCCGCTTCAAGGTGGGCCGCATCCAGCTTCCGGGCGATCCGTTCGACCTTGTCATCTCCGAGCCCGAAGGCAAAGTCCTCTCCGAAGCCGAAATCTTCTCCGGCGTCAAAGCCTACCTCGCCAAGATTGGGTAGCTGTCCCGCCCGAGCTTCCGGTTCGGCCTGCGGTCAGTAGCGGACGTCGACGAGGAAGAGGGCGCGGGCGGGGACGGACTCGCCGGCGGAGCATCGGTCGCGGCTCTCCAGCAGGGCGGCCATCGACTCGGGGGAGCGCTTGCCGCGTCCCACGTCGATGAGCGTCCCGACCATCGCCCGCACCATGTTCCGAAGGAACCGGTCTGCCGTGACCCGGAACGCGAGGTAGTTCTCGGGCGCCAGGGCACCGGGGGCCAGGGCGGCGGGGGGAAGGCCGAGGAGGGAGACGGCGGTGGGGGAGCAGGGGGCCCAGAAGGCTTCGGTGACGGTGCAGATGGAGGTCTTGTTGGCGCCGCCGGTCTTTTCGAAGCAGCTGAAGTCGTGGGTGCCCAGAAGCAGCGAGGCGGCGCGGTTCATCGCTTCGACGTCCAGCGGCCAGGAGCATCGCCAGGAGTAGTGCTCGGTGAAAGGGTCCTTGAGGGAGTTGATGAAATACATATACGTCCTGGAGACAGCGTCAAACCTGGCGTGGAAGGAAGGCGAAACCGGCGTCACTTCGTGAACCACCACCGAGGAGGGCAAAATGGCATTTAATTTGTAGCCTAATATACGTGCGTCAAGACGGTCGGACAAGGCGTCAAAATGGGCGGCATACCGCACGGCATGCACCCCGGCGTCAGTCCTGCCGGCTCCCGTCACGGCTATTTCCTCGCCGAGCAGGGTGGACAGGGCATTCTGGAGACATTCCTGCACGGAGGGCACTCCGGGCTGGACCTGCCAGCCGCAGAAAGCGGAACCGTCGTAAGAGAGCAAGATCTTGTAACGCATACAAAAAAGAAATATATGCAAAAATAATAATTTTTATGGAGAGCGTAAACATTAAAGAACTCAATGACCGCATCCAGCAGGAAAGTTCCTTCGTGGACCTGCTGACCATGGAGATGGGAAAGGTCATAGTGGGACAGAAAGCCCTTGTGGAGAACCTTATGATAGGCCTCCTCTCCGGCGGCCACATCCTCCTGGAAGGTGTCCCCGGCCTTGCCAAAACCCTTGCCATCAACACCCTGGCCCAGGCGGTCGACGCAAAATTCAGCCGTATCCAGTTCACCCCTGACCTCCTCCCTGCCGACCTCACCGGAACCCTGATATATTCCCAGAAAGAAGGCCGCTTCGAGGTGCACAAGGGCCCCGTCTTCGCCAACTTCATCCTCGCGGATGAAATCAACCGAAGCCCCGCCAAGGTCCAGAGCGCCCTTCTGGAAGCGATGCAGGAACACCAGGTAACCATCGGCGAGCAGACCTTCAAGCTCCCCGAGCCGTTCCTCGTCCTCGCCACCCAGAACCCCATCGAGCAGGAAGGCACCTATCCTCTTCCCGAAGCCCAGGTGGACCGTTTCATGCTGAAAGTCATCGTCAACTATCCCGCCAAGGAGGAAGAACGCCAGATCATCCGTATGAACAACACCGGCGAATTCCCCAGGGCCAGCGCAGTCGTCAAGCCCGAAGACATAATGAGGGCCCGCCAGGTGGTGCGCGACGTCTATATGGACGAAAAGATAGAAAAATATATAGTGGATATAGTCTACGCCACCCGCACCCCGGAAGACTACAACCTCCAGTCCCTCAAGGGCCTCATCTCCTACGGCGCCTCCCCCCGTGCCAGCATCGCCCTCTCCATCGCCTCCAAGGCCTATGCCTTCATCAAGCGCAGGGGATATGTCATCCCGGAAGACGTGCGTGCGGTCTGCCCCGAAGTGCTCCGCCACCGCATCGGACTGACCTACGAGGCCGAAGCCGAGAACATAACCACGGAAAACATTATCTCCCAGGTTCTTAACGCAGTCATAGTACCGTAATGGACAAGACCACCGAACTGTTACGCAAGGTCCGCAAGATTGAAATCCGGACCAAGGCGCTCTCCCACCAGATTTTCGCGGGAGAATACCACTCCGCGTTCAAGGGACGCGGAATGGCCTTCAGCGAAGTGAGGGAGTACCAGTACGGTGACGACGTTCGCAATATGGACTGGAACGTCACGGCCCGCCTCGGCAGCCCCTATGTCAAGGTCTTCGAAGAGGAAAGGGAACTGACCGTGATGCTTCTGGTGGACGTGAGCCGCTCCGGACTGTTCGGCACCGCGGTCCGCACCAAGCGCGACCTCACGGCGGAAATAGCCGCAGTCCTGGCCTTCTCCGCGATAATCAACAACGACAAGGTGGGCGCCCTGCTCTTCAGCGACAAGGTCGAGGAGTTCATCCCGCCCAAGAAAGGCCGCAGCCACCTGCTCCACATCATTCGCGAAATAATTGAATATCAGCCCAAAGCGGACGGAACGGATATAGGCGAAGCCCTCCGCTTCACCACCGGCGCCCTGAAGAAGAAATGCACCGCCTTCCTGCTGAGCGATATGCTTGACGTGGGGGACGACGGCACTCCCCGCTACGAAGACGCCCTCAAGGTCGCCGCCGGCCGTCACGACCTGTCGGTGATAAGGATCTTCGACCCCCGCGAGCGCACCCTCCCCGACATCGGCCTTGTGAACGTCAAGGACTCCGAGACCGGCAAGGCGGCGTGGGTGAACACCGGCAGCCGCAAGGTCCGCCAGGAATATGCCGACTGGTTCAGCGCAGTGGAATCCTCCCTTAAGGAACTTCTCGGCCGCTACCAGGTGGACAGCGTCAATATCGCCACCAGTGATGACTATGTGAAAGCCCTGATGGGATTGTTCAGGAACAGATGAAACTATTGTTATTCATATTCTTATCCATCATCCCGATGGAAGGCTCCTTCCTAAGGCAGCTCCAAAAGCGCGACAGCGTCCTCATAGGCGACCAGCTCAGCTATGGAGTAGCCCTTAAGGACGTCACCCCCGGGACGGAATTCCTTCTGCCGGACTGGTCCAAGTCCTTCCGCGACAGCCTCGAAGTGGTGAAGCCCTGGCAGACCGACACGGTGAAGACCCACAAGCTGGGCAAAGGCCGCAAGGCCTATGAACTGGAGATGTACTCGGTCATAACCGGCTTCGACGAAGGCACTTTCGACCTCCCGCCCATAGCGGTAGTCCGGCGGCTGCAGGACGGCCAGACTGACACCCTCTATTTCGAAGGCAAGCAGCTGGAAATCTGCACGATGCCGGTGGACACCGCCACCTTCAAGCCCCACGACATAAAGCCCCAGATCACCTATCCGGTGACATTCCGGGAAGTGGCCCCCTGGGCTGGCGGCGGCATCCTTGCCGCAGGCCTTATAGCCCTTATATGGTGGCTTATAGCCCGCAGCCTTAGGAAGAACGAGGAAGAAAAGGAAAAGCTGGAGCCCGCGCATATAGTAGCCCTCCGCAAGCTGGAGCGCTACCGCGGCAACAAGTACTGGGCCCCCGAAAAACAGAAAGCCTTCTATTCCGGGGTGACTGACGCCCTGCGCGAATATATGGCCCGCCGCTACGGAATCGGCGCTATGGAGATGACGACGGCCGAAATCTTCGAAGCCCTGCGCGACACCGACCTTCCGAAATATCTCTACACCGATATGAAAGGCCTGTTCGAACGCTCCGACTTCGTCAAGTTCGCCAAGCTCACCGTCCCCGATGAGGACAATGCCAAGGTCCTCCCCGCAGCCGTGCGCTTCGTGACGAGCACCTATCAGAGCGACATCGAAGAGGAAGCCGCGGAGGAGCAGCCCCAGAGTTCCGAAGGGGCCGACGAAACCCCGATGAACGAAGTGAAACCTGAAAACGACGACAGTCGGTTTATGCCGAAATAACATATGTTCTTCGAATATCCAAAACTGTTATGGCTGCTTGCGGTGCCCGTCCTTCTGGTGCTGCACTACCTATGGCTGGAGCTTAAGGGACGCAATCCGCATATGCGGGTCTCCTCGCTGACTCCCTGGCTTGCCGCCGGGAAGTCCCCGCTCGCCGTGGTAAGGCACCTGCCCTTCGTCCTGAGGATAGCCGCCATATCGCTGATAATCATAGCAATAGCCCGCCCCCGTTCCTCCACCGAGATGCAGAAGGTGGACACGGAAGGCATAGACATAGTCCTTGCGATGGACGTCTCCAGCTCTATGCTGGCGCGCGACTTCACCCCTGACCGCCTCAGTGCCGCCAAGGACATCGCCATAGAGTTCATAGCCCAGCGTCCCTCGGACCGCCTCGGCATCGTGGTCTTCGCCGGCGAAAGCTACACGCAGTGCCCCCTCACCACCGACCGCGCCACCCTCATCAACCTGATGAAGGAGATCCAGACCGGCCTCATCGATGACGGCACCGCCATAGGCAACGGCCTTGCGACCGCCGTGGCGAGGATGAAGGACTCCGACGCCAAGAGCCGCGTCGTGATCCTGCTGACCGACGGCGTGAACAACAGCGGAGAAATCACCCCGCAGACCGCCGCCGAAATCGCAAAGACCTATGGAATAAGGGTCTACACCATCGGCGTCGGCCGCGACGGCACGGCTCCCTATCCGGTTATGACCCCCTTCGGAATAAAATACCAGGACGTCAAGGTGGAAATCGACGAAGAACTGCTCAAGGGCATCGCCTCCTCCACCGGCGGCCGCTACTTCAGGGCCAAGGACAACACCAAGCTCGCGGAGATATATTCCGAAATCAACCAGATGGAGAAGACCCGCACCACGATAGACAGTTTCCCTATATATAAGGAATTGTATATGGGATATGCCCTCGCGGCCCTTGCCTGCTTCCTGGTGGAACTTCTGCTTAAACTTTTGCTCAGGAGGTTGCCATGACATATTTCTTCGCACAATCGCAATATTTCTGGCTGCTGCTCCTGATCCCGGTGATCCTGGTGGCATATGCCCTCGTCCAGAGGGGCAAGACCCGCCGTATCCGCCGCCTGGGCGACGAAGCCCTGGTAAAGGAGCTGATGCCCTCGCGCAGCGTAGCCAAGGGCTGGGTGCGCATTGTCATATTCTGCTTTGCCTGGCTGTTCTTCGTGATAGGCCTGTGCCGGCCCCTCATAGGAGCCAAGCTCCAGGAGCGCAAGACCAAGGGCGCCGAAGTGATGATAGTGCTCGACGTGTCGAACTCGATGCTCGCCCAGGACTATTCCCCCAACCGCCTGGAACGCGCCAAACTGGCGATTTCCAGGATAGTTGACAAGCTCGGCGACGACCGCATAGGCCTTATCGTCTTCGCCGGCCGCGCCTTCGTCCAGCTGCCCATCACCACGGACTATGTCTCCGCCAAGATGTTCCTCGGCAGCATCAGCACCGAATCCGTCCCCGTCCAGGGAACGGCCATCGGTGACGCAATCTCTACAGCCATCCGTTCCTTCAGCGCCCAGAGCGAGAAGAGTCGCGCCATAATAGTCATTACCGACGGTGAAAACCACGAGGACGACCCTGTCGCGGCGGCCAAGGATGCGGCCGATATGGGAATAATAGTCTACACCATAGGAGTCGGTTCTGCCCAGGGCCAGCCCATCCCCTACAAGGGTGAGCTGATGAAAGACAAGGACGGCGAGATAGTCGTCACCAAGCTGGACGAACAGACCCTCAAGGAGATAGCCAAGGCCGGAGGTGGAGCCTATGTCCACGCCGGCAACGACGAATTCGGCCTTGCCCCCATAATCGAAGACATACGCCGCCTCGAGGACGAGGAATTCACCTCGCAGGTGTTCGAGGAATATGACGAGCAGTTTATGTATTTCTTCGCAGTGGCACTGCTGCTTCTGGTAATCGAGATGCTTATCGGAAACCGCAAGGCCCGCAAACGTTTGTTCGAATGAGAAGGATATTCATATTTATAGCCGCCCTGACGGTCAGCCTCTGCGCATATGCACAGGCCGACCGCAAGGAAGTGCGTCAGGGCAACCGCGAGTTCCGAAAGGGCGAATACCGCTCCTCGGACGTGAGCTACCGCAAGGCCCTCCTGAAGGACTCCACCTCGGTAGCCGGCAACTACAACCTTGCAAACAACCTCTACCGCCAGGAAAACTGGGAAGAGGCCGGAAAATATATGTCCAAGCTCGACAAGCAGGCCGAAGACCTCGAGCGCGGCTCCGACGTCCTCTTCAACGAAGGGGACATAGCCATCGCCAAGCAGGACTGGAAAGCCGCCGTGGATGCCTTCAGGCGCTCCCTGCTGATGAACCCGGGCGACCTTGACGCAAAGGAGAACTACATCTACGCCAAGAAGAAGCTCCAGGAGCAGCAGAACCAGCAGAATCAGGACCAGAATCAGGACCAGAACCAGGACAATAAGGATAACCAGGATCAGAGCCAGGACCCTCAGGACCAGAGTCAGGATCCCCAGGATCAGAGCCAGGACCCCCAGGACCAGGAAAAACAGCAGCAGCCCCAGCCGCAGGACCAGAAGATATCCCCCCAGCAGGCCCAGGCTATGCTGAAGGCCATCCAGGCCAAGGAAAAAGAGACCCAGGACAAGGTCAACAAGGAAAAGGCGGATGCCCTGAAAGCCGCCCAGAAAGACAAGAATTGGTAGGAATATGAAGAAGTTGCTTATATCGCTCGTAGCCGCGACCCTGTCGCTCGCGGCTCTTGCCCAGACAGAAATAAGGGTTGAGGCCCCGAATATGGTGGCGGTTGACGAACAGTTCAACCTCACCTTTGTCATCGAGGGCGAAAGCAAGCCCGCCTCGTTCAGCTGGACCATAGGCAGCGACTTCCAGCTGGTCTGGGGCCCCCAGAAAGGTACGTCATCCAGTGTGCAGATAGTTAACGGAAAGATTACCAAATCAGAGCAGTACACCTATACCTACGTCCTGCGTGCCACCAAGAAGGGCCGTTTCACCATTCCCGCCGCCACGGCATCCGTGAGGGGCCGGCAGATATCTTCCCGCACCCCTGAGATAGAGGTCCTGGATTCGGGAGCATCCAGCCAGCAGCCTTCTTCCGGCAGCGCACGCCAGGGCCAGGGACAGCAGCAGAGGCGCAGCGGCACCGCCGATGTTGCCTCCGACGACCTTTTCCTCCGCTTCAACCTCAGCAAGACCAGCGCCGTTATAGGCGAGCCCATATATGCCACCCTGAAAATCTACAGCAGCGTCAACATCTCCGGCTTCGAAGATGCCAAGCTGCCGTCCTTCAACGGCTTCTGGAGCCAGGAGAACGCCCCCTCGCAGATCCAGTTCAAGAGGGAGTCCGTGGGCGGAAGGATATATGACGCCGCCCTCATCCGCAGCTATGTGATAATCCCCCAGCAGGCAGGCGACCTGAGGATAGACCCGGCCGAACTGGTGACCCTTGTCAACGTGCGTTCCCAGCGCCGTTCGGGCAGCATATTCGACGACTTCTTCGACAATGGCTATGTCACTGTCCGCAAGAGGGTTACGACCCCCGCTGTGACAGTCCGCGTGAGCCGTCTTCCCGAGGGAGCCCCGGCATCCTTCGGCGGGGGAGTGGGCACCTACAGCATCTCCGCTAAGCTGACCCGCGACAGCCTCAAGACCCACGATGCCGCTTCGTTGATAATCACCGTCACCGGCAAGGGCAACGTGTCCCTGCTGGAGGCCCCGAAGGTCAGTTTCCCTCCGGATATGGACGTCTATGACACCAAGGTCACAGGCGGCGCGGAAAGGGGCAGCACCTCGGGCAGCAAGACCTTCGAATATCCCTTCATCCCCCGCAGCCACGGCGACTTCACCATAGAGCCGGTGGAGTATTCCTACTACGACGTAAATGCCGGAAAATATGTGACTTTGCACACAAAGCCCCTCGAGCTTCACGTTGAGAAAGGGACCGTGCAGGAGTCTTCTCCCGGCGTCACGACCCTCCCCTCCATAGACCGCAAGGGCGTGCGCAACCTCGGCGAGGACATCCGCTATATCTGGGTAAAGAAGCCTTCGATGGACTCTTCCCGCGGGTGGATCGTCTCTTCCGTGTGGTACTGGGTGCTTGCCGCGCTTATGGCAGCGGGCGCCCTCCTCACCTGGCTGCTGGCCCGCAAGGCGGCCCGCCGCAAGGCCGACGTGGTCGGCACCAGGAACCGCAAGGCCACCAAGATGGCCCTCGGCAGGCTGCGCCAGGCCAGGGAGTTCCAGCAGAAGGGATTATATACGGCATTCTATGAGGAGCTCCATAAGGCCCTCCTGGGATTCATATCCGACAAGCTCAATCTGGGCGGCGAAGACCTCAGCAAGGAGGTGATAGCCTCCCGCCTGACCGCCTCCGGCGTCCCGGCCGAGTTGGCATCGAGGTTCAATGCCCTGCTTGATGCGTGCGAGTTCGCCCGCTACTCTCCCGAGGGCGGCGACTCCGCTATGGGCGGCCACTATGACGAGGCCGTAAGTGTCATATCTTCAATTGATTCCACTATGAAAGGACATAAAGGCGGCGGTGCTGCCCTGGCCCTTATTCTTCTGCTCCTTCCCGGAGTGATGCAGGCCCAGACCAGCTATCCGGACTCCCTGTGGCAAAGGGGAGTGAGCGCCTATGAGAACGGCCAGTGGGAGACGGCTTCGAGCGCCTTTGAAGCACTTCTTTCCGCAGGCATCCAGTCTCCTGAGGTCCAGTATAACCTGGGTAATGCCTACTACAAGCAGGGCGACATCCCCCGTGCGATACTGGCCTACGAGCGCGTCCTCAAGGCCGATCCTTCATCGGCTGACGCCCGCTTCAACCTGGAGTTCGTGAGTTCGCTCACCCAGGACAGGATAGACGCAGTACCCGAATTCATATTCAAGGCCTGGATGCGCAAGGTGTGCTATCTGCTGTCCTCCAATGCCTGGGCAGTGATAGCCCTGGTGCTTTTCGCAGCGTTCCTCACCCTGCTGCTGACCTTCCTTCTGGCTCCCCGCCAGCGTGCCCGTAAGGCAGGCTTCTTCGGTGCCATCGTGGCCCTGCTGCTGTGCGCCGCGGCCCTGACCTTCTCCCTGTGGCAGAAGGATGAGGGCACCCGCGCCGACGCAGCCATAGTGATGGTCCCCGTGAGCGCCGTCAAGAGCGCCCCGGCGGGCGGCACGGACCTCTTCGTCCTGCACGAAGGCACAAAGGTCCGCCTCCTGGACGATGTCGGCTCCTGGAAGAACATCTCCCTTGCCGATGGCCGTCAGGGCTGGATTCGTTCCTCCGATATCGAAGTAATCTGATTTTGCGCGTCACAGGTCGATTTTGACCTCCGTGACCTGTTACACCGAAATGGCCTCCCAGGCATCTGAGAGGCCAATCTTGTGTCACAGGTGGTCGACCTGAAAATCGACCTGTTACACTGGGGGAAAATCAGTACCTGTTGAGGGGTCTTCCGGAGGTCATCATATGGACCTTGCGGCGCACCTCGGCGAGGACTGCAGCGTGGGCTTCGAGTTCGGCCGCCTGGGCCGGTGTGGGCTCCTTGGCGGTGAGGGCCGCGACGTGCTCGCTGGCCGAAGAGAGGACGGTGTCTATCAGCTCCACTATGTCAAGCATATCCTTCTCTACAAAGCCTCTTGAGGTGACGGCCGGGGTGCCGATGCGAAGACCGCTGGTCTGGAAGGCGGAGCGGCTGTCGAAGGGGACCATATTCTTGTTCACCGTTATGTCGGCCTTGACGAGTTCTTTCTCGGCGACCTTGCCGTTAAGGTCGGGGAACTTGGTGCGCAGATCGATGAGCATCAGGTGGTTGTCCGTGCCGCCGGAGATTATCTTATAGCCTTTGGATATCATTGCGCCGCACATCGCCTGGGCGTTGGCGACGACCTGCTTCTGGTAGTCTACATATTCGGGCTGCATCGCCTCATAGAAGGCGACGGCCTTGGCGGCGATGACGTGCTCGAGGGGGCCGCCCTGGATGCCGGGGAAGACGCTGGAATTGAGGATGGCGCTCATCTTCTTCACCTCGCCCTTAGGGGTCGTAAGGCCCCAGGGATTGTCGAAGTCCTTGCCCATCAGGATGATGCCGCCGCGGGGACCGCGGAGGGTCTTGTGGGTCGTGGAGGTAACGATGTGGGCATATTTCACCGGGTTCTTCAGCAGGCCGGCGGCGATAAGGCCGGCGGTGTGGGCCATATCTATCCAAAGGATGGCGCCCACCTTGTCGGCGATCGCACGCATCCGCTCATAGTCCCATTCGCGGGAGTAGGCGGAGGCGCCGCCGATGATGAGCTTGGGCTTGCACTCCAGGGCCGTCTGCTCCATCTTGTCATAGTCTATGCGGCCGGTCTCGGGGTCGAGGCCGTAAGCTACTGCGTGATAGAGGATTCCGGAGGCGTTGACCGGGGAGCCGTGGGTGAGGTGGCCGCCCTGGGAGAGGTCAAGGCCCATAAAGGTGTCGCCGGGCCGCAGGCAGGCCATCGTGACGGCCATATTGGCCTGTGCGCCGGAGTGGGGCTGCACGTTGGCATATTCGGCATCATATATCTTGCAGAGGCGGTCTATGGCCAGCTGCTCGATTTGGTCCACTACTTCACAGCCGCCATAGTAGCGACGGCCCGGGTAGCCTTCGGCATATTTGTTAGTGCAGACAGAGCCCATGGCGTCCATAACCTGCTGAGATACATAGTTTTCCGAGGCTATCAGTTCCAGTCCCGAAGACTGTCTTTCCCTTTCCCTCTTGATGAGGTCGAATACTTCCAGATCCTGTTTCATAAAAAATATATGTGGTATGTCCTACAAATATAGCAATATTTTGTCGTATCTTTGCATCCGAATGGACAGAAAACTGCTGAATATCGAACTGGGACGGGTTAGCGCGGAGCAATACCGGGCTCTCCCTCCCTCCGGAATGGTGCTGGTGCTGGACAATATCCGCAGCGCGCACAACGTCGGCTCGGCCTTCCGCACCGCGGACGCCTTCAAGGCGGACAAGGTGCTGCTGTGCGGCATATGCGCCACTCCCCCCTCGGCCGAAATACACAAATCCGGCCTCGGCGCCGAGCTCAGCGTTCCCTGGGAATACCGGCAGGACACCCTTTCCGCCGTCAGGGACCTCAAGGCCGAGGGCTACACCATCGTCAGCGTGGAACAGACGGTGAATTCAGTCAAGCTCGACAAATTCGTCCCGGAGGCGGGAAGGCGCTATGCCCTCGTTTTCGGCAACGAGGTGGACGGAGTGAGGCAGGACGTAGTGGATGAGTCGGACTTCGCCCTGGAGATCCCCCAGTGGGGCACGAAGCACTCCCTCAACGTCTCGGTTTCAGTGGGCGTAGTCCTGTGGCATATTGTAAGCAAAAAATAACGCGTTATGTTGAAGAAATACCTAATAGTCTTCCTGATATCGATGGTGCCTCTTATCGAGATAAGGGGCGCAGTGCCATATGCCGTCGGCTTCGAACTGCCGCTGGTGCCTTCCTACATCGTCGCCATCATAGGCAACATGATTCCCGTGCCGTTCATCTTCCTCTTTGCCAGGAAGATACTGGAATGGGGCAAGGACAAGAAGGTCATTGGCAAGTTCTTCACCTGGTGCCTTGAAAAAGGCGAAAAGGGCGGAAGGAAGCTGGAGGAAAAGGCCGGCAGGGGCCTCTATATCGCGCTCCTTCTGTTCGTCGGCATCCCGCTGCCCGGCACGGGCGCCTGGACCGGCACCCTCGCGGCCAGTATGCTCAATATGGACTTCAAAAAGAGCACATTCGCAGTGCTTGCCGGCGTCCTCCTCGCCGGCACGATAATGCTCCTCGCCTCACTTGGCGTTTTCGGAGCCATTTCTTTGGCGAAATAATGATTTTTCACCATACAACTTGGCCGCAAAATAGTTATTTTTGCAGCCGGATAAAACTATTGATATGAAAAAAGCTTTATTGCTAGGCGCTTCGGTGCTGATTATTTGCCTTCTTGCAGGCTGCAAGAAAGGCCTGCCCGAAGGTGACGCCGACCCCAAGGACATCCCTTCAAGCGACCCTATAGAAGAACCGTCCGGCGACGAGCCTTCGGATGATCCTTCGAAGGACGCCGGACCCACGATAGAGGGGCTATGGAGCGGAAAGTCTTTCGCCAAGGACGATGTATATGTATCCTTTGACGGCGGTAAATGCACGTGCTACATCTACGACGGCAAAGAACTGTTGTTCCGTGTGGATGCGGATTACGCGGTCGATAAGGAACGCGGCGCATTGAAAATGACCGATATCAGCGGCTATCAGAAGAACCACCTCGGTGAGTTCCGCGAGATTTTCCACACCCTCGGCTCCGAGGTTGAAACTTTCGTGGGCGACGGCGACCTTAACGCCCACCAGACGCAACTTATAGGCCCCTTCGTCAATACCGGGCTGACCGTCCCCTTCTCATTCACCGAGGACGGTAACCTTCTGTTTGAGGGCGAGGATTCCCCTTGGGAGGGTGATTATTACCTGGAAGAGGACGACATCGAGAAGATTCTGGGCCCCCAACTGGTAGAAGGATTGGCCCTTGTCCACATGGAAGAGGGCTATGATATGGGTATGATGATGTATTTCCGTCCTCACGGAGTCCTTAATATGGTCAGCCCTGAAGATTCCATGATTATGATGGCATGGGAAACTGACGGTTTCAGCAAGGAAGGTTTTGACTTCGATATTGACAAGGAATTCCAGGGATTCGGAGCGACAGACGTGTGCCAGCCCTGGCAGTACTGGAGTTTTATGGAGTTTAATATTCCGACTCCGATAAAGATGGCCGGCAATGTCGCATCGCCGGGAAGTTTTACCATGACTGCGGATGACGGATCAATAACCTTGTCCGTCATAGATCCGATAGTGCCGTTCATGACAGGCACATGGGAAGGCGATTACCAGATATCCTTCTACCCGAATATGACATATGTCTTATGTTTTGACAGTCCGGTATTTTCATTGTCCGGGAAAAGAGCCGAATGGTATGCTTACCACGGTGGCAAATGGTCATATTCCTTCAGTCCTGAAGGTGTTGACTGCTACACTATCAATCTCACTCCATTCACCTCATGCCAGATCGTAACCCTATGGACGGATCATGTGGATTTTAAAGACGACCCCGACAATGAGGTCGATAGGTATTGGGGGTATGTCCAGGATGACGGATATGACGAATTCACCGTATATATCCCTGACCTTAAAGAAACCTTCGGCTTCGTCAACGTCCTTCCCGGCGGCAGCGGAGAATGGCAGGAGTTCTTCCACAAAGGCGTCAAGGAATTCATGGAATCCCTCGATTAGAAGACATTTGAAATATTTTTGCAAATATCCCGGACCTTGGTTGGCCCGGGATATTGTTTATCTTTTAGATAATTGCTATATTTGCATGATTGAGAGAAATGCACCTTTCTCTGCATAAGACAAATATTTTTATAACCTATAACCACATTATGTTCGAAAACAAGAAAAGAGTTTACCGTTTCGGCGGAAAGACCGCTGAAGGAAACGGCAAGATGCGCGAACTCCTCGGAGGCAAAGGTGCCAACCTGGCAGAGATGAACCTCCTCGGAATGCCCGTGCCCGCAGGTTTCACCATCACCACTGAGTGCTGCGCCGAGTATTACGCCCTCGGAGGCGGCTACACCGACGACCTCAAGAAAGAAGTCGCAGCTGCCCTCGAAGCCACCGAGAAGATTATGGGCAAGAAGTTCGGCGACCCGAACGACCCGCTTCTCGTGAGCTGCCGCTCCGGCGCCCGCAGTTCAATGCCCGGTATGATGGACACCATCCTCAACATCGGCCTCTGCTCCGCCACCCTCCCCGGTATGATCAAGAAGACCGGCAACCCCCGTTTCGTGTATGACGCCTACCGCCGCCTCATCATGATGTACTCCGACGTCGTCATGGAGAAAGCCGAAGGCATCGAACCCGCAGACGGCCAGGGCATCCGCCAGCAGCTTGACCGTATGATGCAGGAGCTCAAGGACAAGAAGGGCTACACCTCCGACACCGACATCACCGCTGAGGAACTCCGCGACCTGGCCGAAGCCTTCAAGGTCCGCATCAAGGAAGTCCTCGGAGTGGAATTCCCCGACACGGCCCACGATCAGCTCTGGGGCTCCATCGGCGGAGTTTTCAAGTCCTGGAACGGCAAACGCGCCATCGCATATCGCCGCATTGAGAAGATTCCCGATGACTGGGGCACGGCAGTGAACGTCCAGTCGATGGTCTTCGGAAATATGGGCAACACCTCCGCCACCGGCGTCGCCTTCTCCCGCAACCCGGCCAACGGAGACAACAAGTTCTACGGTGAGTGGCTCATCAACGCCCAGGGCGAAGACGTGGTCGCAGGTATCCGCACCCCGAACCCCCTGAACGAGGCCACCAAGAGCGAGAAGAACAAGGATCTCGCATCCCTCGAGACCGCAATGCCCGAGGTCTATGCAGAGCTCGACGGTATCCGCAAGCACCTCGAGGAGCACTTCCACGATATGCAGGACATAGAGTTCACCATCCAGGAAGGCAAGCTCTGGATGCTCCAGTGCCGCATCGGCAAGCGCACCGGCCTCGCCGCCCTCCAGATGGCGATGGATATGCTCGGCGAAGGAATGATCGATGAGAAGACCGCAGTGATGAGGGTTTCCCCTTCACAGCTCGACGAGATTCTCCACCCTGTCCTCGACCCCGCATCCGAGAAGAAATATAAGGCTGTAGCACAGGGACTTCCCGCATCTCCCGGTGGAGCTGTCGGCACCATAGTGTTCACCTCCGAGGCTGCTATGCAGGCTCAGTCCGAAGGCCGCAAGGTGATCCTCATCCGTGAGGAAACCTCCCCTGAGGACATCGAGGGAATGCGCGCCAGCGCCGGTATCCTCACCACCCGCGGCGGTATGACCTCCCACGCTGCACTCGTTGCACGTGGCTGGGGCAAGTGCTGCATCGTGGGCTGCGACTCGATGAAGATCAACTTCGAGAAGCAGTGCGTCACCTTCGGTGATGATCCCAAGGAATACAAAGAGGGCGACTGGCTGAGCCTCAACGGCTCCAAGGGTCTTGTCTACAACGTCCGCATCGACACGATGGACGCTTCCGAGAACCCTCTGTTCGTCAAGTTTATGAGCATCGTGGACAAGTTCCGCAAGCTCGGCATCCGCACCAACGCCGACACCCCCGAGGACGCCGCCAAGGCCCTCAAGTTCGGCGCCGAGGGCATCGGCCTCTTCCGTATCGAGCATATGTTCTACGGCAAGAACAGCGAGACCCCTCTGGCCAAGATGCGCAAGATGATCCTCTGCGACACCGACGAGGAGCGCAAGGCTGCCCTGGCAGACCTCGAGCCCTACATCAAGGCTGCCGTGAAGAGCACCCTGAAGATTATGGACGGCAAGCCCGTTGTCTTCCGTCTGCTCGACCCGCCTCTGCACGAGTTCGTCCCCCGCACCGAGGAAAAGAAGAAGGAACTCGCCAAGGAACTCGGCATCACCGTAGAGGAAGTCGAGAAGAGAGGTGAGGCCCTCCACGAGGTCAACCCTATGATGGGTCACCGCGGAGTCCGTCTGCACGTGAGCTTCCCGCTCATCGCCGAGACTCAGTACAAGGCCATATTCGAGGCCACCGCAGAGCTCCAGAAGGAAGGTCTGCACCCTCAGCCCGAGATTATGATCCCGGTCACCATCTCCGCCCGTGAGCTCAGCTTCCAGAAGGCCATATGCGACCGCGTCAAGGCTGAAGTCGAAGGCCACACCAACGAGTCCATCACCTACCAGTTCGGTACGATGATCGAAATCCCTCGCGCCGCCCTCACCGGCGACCGTATGGCCCGCGCCGCAGAGTTCTTCTCCTTCGGTACCAACGACCTCACCCAGATGACCTTCGGTTTCTCCCGTGACGACATCGGCACCTTTATGGGTGACTACCTCGGCAACAAGATTCTCGACACCGACCCGTTCCAGACCATAGACCAGAAGGGTGTCGGCAAGCTGGTTGAATACGGCATCAACTCCGGCCGTTCACGCAGGCCCAACCTCAAGTGCGGCGTCTGCGGCGAGCACGGCGGCGATCCCGATTCCATCAAGTTCTTCAACCGCATCGGAATCGACTACGTCAGCTGCTCTCCTTTCCGCGTTCCCATCGCCCGCCTCGCCGCTGCCCAGAGCGCCATCGAGCAGAACTAATCCGAACGGGCCGGACCATCCCTCCGGCCCCGTTCTAAGCAACTGTCCGACGGACAGTAACTTACAGAAAAGTCCCTACCGCAAATGCAGTAGGGACTTTTCTATAACTGCCTGGCAGTAACCTACTTACTCAGAACGCTCCCGTCGAGGGCGACGTCGAAGCGGTGGAAGGGGTCGAGGTACTCATCGATGAGCTTGGCGGCGTCAAGGCGGGAGACGGTGTTTCGGTCACGCAGGTTGGTCTCGACCTTCTTGCCGGAGAGCCTCTCTACCAGGGCGACGAAGTCGGCTCCGGTTATGGTCTCGGACGAGTTGTTGTGGGGCTCGCCATAGTAGTCCTCAAGGTATAGTTCGTTCCATTTGATG
>JAEEGL013406603.1_pt1 | contig 24370 bp, 19 predicted proteins | sample 9134231 | NCBI WGS metagenome assembly JAEEGL01 (sample SAMN16246548, study PRJNA631951) | gut metagenome | biome: gut microbiome; feature: rumen; material: fiber-attached | host: Bos | place: Iran: Karaj | collected 2018-10
GAATTTCTTTGCCATACAGGTATATATCGTCTGTGCAAACAAAGCGTTCAATGCTACCACCTTTAAGAAGGTTGATTTGCCGGAAGCGTTAGATCCTGTAATAAGAACACCGTGATCTGCGGTGATGGAGTTCTTGACGGGATCTGTGATAAGGGGATGGAATCCTTCTTCCATGATAAGTTCCGCAGATTCCCCGGGAATGCACCATTCATCAAGGGAAGCCCTGAAATAGGCGATGCTTACATAACTTTCGATCCTTCCCAGGCGCTTAAACAGTTCCTCAAAAGTTTCCGTGTTCTTCTTAAGGGAGCTTAACATCCTGTAAAAATAGATGATGTCGATGTGAAACAGCATCTTCACATAATCAAGGAAAAGCTCAAGAGGATTGCCTGATCCTATGGCTGTGTTTTTGTTGACCACAAGCCCTGCGTGTCTGGTAAAGCTCTTTAATCTGTCAGCACATTCATCGATCTTGTCAAATTCGTCCTTAAGGATATCGATCTTTAAGCCCGTGATATTTTTTGCGTTAAGGATAAAACGGTTTATATAGCCGAAAGAAACGATATAGGATTCGATCTTTCCGTGTTCGGAATAGTAGGTGATGATATTGAAACTCATAACAAATATCAGCATCAGAATTCCCAGGGTAGCATTAAAAAATACTGCTCCGATGGATGCAAAAATAAGAATGATGGCCAAAATATCCCTGAAAATTCCGGCCTGCTCAACTTCACTTAAAAGGTCGATGCATTCAAAGAAGCCGACCTTGATCTTTCCGATCATTGCAAAATGGCTTCTGACGGTAACACGGTCCTCTTCATTGTTTTCGAAATAAGAAACCTTGTTTCCAAGATCTTTGAGCAATTCTCTGTCGGTTACGGGATTTCTTAACAAGCTGTACAAAGATGAAGCACCAAGAGAACTCTTGCAGTAATTCATCCTTACAAAGATGTCGTCAAGTTCCAGATCCCCCGCCGTTATGTCGTCAATAGAATGCCGGTTTTTGAATCTTTCAAAGAGACTCTTGATATTCTCAAGTTCTCCTGTCTCATACTTCATTTCCGGCCAATTGCCGTATTCCCTGCGCATGGCGGCAATGACCTTTTTGTTCCTGCGCTTGTCGTCCATAACACCCTTTATAAAAAGAACAAGGGCGATACCCGCGAAAGTTAACCCAACTATTACATATTCCATACTCTCTTACAAATTGTCCGGCCCGAAACTCTCGGGCAGAAGTTCCTCCAATGTATATTCTTTGTATTCATCTTCGCTTGCGGCAACTATGACCTTAAAGGCTGTCGGATCCGTAAATTCACGCATAACCTGTCTGCAGATACCGCAGGGGAATGCATAGCCGATCTTTGAACCGTCACTGTAACCGCCGACGATGGCGATAGCGGCAAAGCTTCTTTCACCCTCGCTTACGGCCTTAAAGAATGCCGTCCTCTCGGCACAGTTTGTGGCACCATAAGAAGAATTCTCGATATTGCAGCCCCTGTAGACCCTGCCGTCTTTGGTAAGAAGTGCAGCCCCAACGTTGAATTTTGAATAAGGTGTATAGGCATTTTTTCTTGCCTCAAAAGCTTCCCTGATCAGTTCCTTTACGTCCATAATGACCTCCTTTATACGAAAATGGAGACGGCCAAAGCCGTCTCCAACATTATAAACGAAAACTTATTTAACAACAATCTTTCTGAAGTTTTTCTTTCCGCGTCTGATGATAAACTCTTCTTTATTGATGTCATCCTTTGTGAATGCAGCCTTAACGTCGGAAACCTTGTTCTCGTTAACGAAAACACCGCCCTGTTCTATGGCGCGACGTCCCTCGCTTCTTGTAGGAACAAGTCCGGCCTTAACAAGAATACCGATTGCATCGATCCTGCCTTCAAGGAAGTCCTCATCCGTAAGTTCCGTTGCAGGGATGTTCTCGGTGCTTCCGCCTGCGAAAAGTCCCTTCGCTGCATCAAGAGCCTTCTTTGCTTCATCTTCACCGTGGATCATCTTGGTAAGTTCGAATGCAAGGATCTCTTTAGCTTTGTTGAGTTCAGCACCTTCCCAGCTTTCCATCTTCTCGATCTCTTCGATATCGATGAATGTAAGAAGCTTTAAGCACTTGATGACATCCGCATCGTCCACGTTTCTCCAGTACTGGAAGAACTCATACGGTGATGTCTTCTTTGCATCAAGCCATACGGCACCTTTCTGAGTCTTACCCATCTTCTTGCCTTCTGAGTTAAGAAGTAAAGTGATGGTCATGGCGTAAGCATCTTTACCGAGCTTCTTTCTGATGAGTTCGGTACCGCCCAGCATGTTGCTCCACTGATCGTCTCCGCCGAACTGCATGTTACAGCCGTATCTCTGGAAAAGCTCAAGGAAGTCGTAACTCTGCATGAGCATGTAGTTAAACTCAAGGAAGGAAAGGCCTTTTTCCATACGCTGCTTGTAGCACTCGGCTCTGAGCATGTTGTTAACAGAAAAATGCGGTCCGATCTCTCTTAAAAAATCGATGTAGTTAAGGTCAAGAAGCCATTCCGCATTGTTTACCATCAAGGCTTTTCCGTCGGAAAAGTCGATGAACTTGCTCATCTGCTCCTTAAAGCATTCGATATTGTGCTGAATGGTTTCCTTGGTCATCATGGTACGCATATCGGATCTTCCCGTGGGATCTCCGATCATTCCGGTACCGCCGCCCAGCAAGGCAATGGGCCTGTTTCCTGCCTGCTGCAGTCTCTTCATAAGGCAAAGAGCCATAAAATGGCCTACATGAAGACTGTCTGCCGTGGGATCAAAGCCGATATAGAAGGTTGCCTTACCGTTGTTGATGAGTTCTTTTATCTCCTCTTCATCAGTAAGCTGGGCTAAAAGACCTCTGCGTTTCAATTCTTCAAAAATGGTCATTTCTTTGGTCCTCTCTTTATCGTAAAATTACAATAAAGATAATCTACCATTATGGATTGTGAATGTCAACTAAACTCATGGTTTCATTTAAGAGCTGTTTAACCGTATGGAAATCAAACATCTCGTAGGCTTTTTTGATGGCCGAGATCTTTTGGTTCATCACTTTGCCAAAGTTTCTTCCCCCATAATCCTCTATAAGACTGTCACATTCCTTTAGGTTCATCTTATCGATATGATCCTTAAGTTCAGCAATCATTTCAAAAGTCATGGTTTCTTCTTCCACATCATTTCGTGCATCGGAGGCTGTCTCTTCTTTATACTCAAACTTGTTCTTTGAAAGCAGATACTCCTTTACATCTCCCAGGATCTTCTTAAAGGCTTCAACGTAAGCTTCGTATTTATCATTTATCTTACTGATGTCATTTGCCTTGCCCGCAAACTCAAGCTCCTTAAACATCTCGGAAACCGTCATGGCGCCTATGCTGGCACTTGAGGATTTGATACCGTGAACATTTGTTGTGAACAGGGATATATCTCCGGCTTCCAAAAGATTTGGCAGATCCTTTAACTTTCTCATACCCTCACTGTAATAGGTATTAAGGATGGCACAATAAGAATCCTCGTTAAATCCTATATTTGCGATACCCTTTGCAGTCATAAGAACGTTTTCTTCCTTGGTAAGGTCTTTGACTGCATCTGTGGTTTTCTTTTCCTCCTTCTTCCTGATGATCAGAGCCTCGGGAGGAAGGAATTCCTTAAGGATGGTCAGAAGATACTTCTGCTTGATGGGCTTTGCAAGATACTCCTGGAAGCCTTCATCCAGAAGTTCATCACGCATATTGTTTCCTGTGGTTGCGGTAAGAGCCACAACAGGTACATCCTTTACATTGGGGTTTTCCGATGCTCTGATCCTCTGAAGGGCTTCTTTTCCGCTCATTTCCGGCATTATAAGATCCATAAGAACAAGGTGATAGCTGTTGTATTCCATTTTCTTTAAGCATTCTTCGCCGGATTTGGCAACGTCGATATTGATCTTGTAATGCTTGAATATACCCATGGCAACCTTAAGGTTAACGTTGTTATCGTCCACAACAAGAATGCGTGCCCTGCTTCCGTCATATGTCTCGGAATCCGATTTGATGATGTAGTTTTCTTCTTTCCACTTTCCGTTAAGTACCTCGGCGATACTGATACAGGTGACGGGATGGCGGACTATCTTACACTTGTTGAAGTCTCCGTAAGCCTGATTAAAGCCGCAGATAACGTAAGTATCCTCTTCTATACTGTATTTCGTAAGGATATTGGAAACCGACGAATACAGTTGTGAAGGCAGGAATATGTAGTCATATTTCTTGCCCTGAATGGCCTTGTCAAAGGAAAAATAAGAATTCACATAATCCGGACGGACACTGAAGCCTTCCATGATGGATTTCCATACACCCAGCTCGCGTTCGTCGGTAACATAGATCAGTACATTTTTCAGTTCTTTGGATTCAAGGGTGATCATCGGTGAAGGATCCACCACATCGCAGACAAAGGAAAACTTGGATTCAAGACCGATGCCCTCGATACTAAAGATCTCAAGATTTCCGCCCATCATCTTAAGAAGTTCACGACAGATTGAGAACTTAAGACTGATTCCCTTAAGGTTTGAACTCTGCTTTGAATCGTATGTATCGTACGCACCGTACACAGCGTCAAGATCGGCCTGGGACAGACCCATGCCCGTATCGGCAACATAACCGTAGATGCATACCTTTTTGCCATCTTCTACGGGCTTTGAATCAAGGCTTATCATTATACGTCCGTTTTCGGTGAGCTGAAGGGATATGAAGATAAGTCTTGTTATTATGTTTCTGATGTTCAGATCGTCGCCATTCAGAACTTTGGGAATGTTGTGATCGATATGGATGCGCATCTTAAGATTCTTGTCCTGAATATGAAGGGCAACGGAATCAAGCAGTTTTCTGATAAGATTCTCAATTTCAAAATCGACGGTGATAAGGCTCATCTTCTGGGAATCAAGCTTTGAATACAGAAGAACGTTATCGATTATATCCAGAAGATCGTAGGCCGCATCTTTGATGATGGTTACTTCCTGTCTTGTTGCATCATCCATGTCATCTTTTAGGATCAGTTCGGAAAGACCGATGATGGAGTTCATGGGAGTTCTGATCTCATGGGACATATTTGCAAGGAATCTTGACTTTGCAAGGCCTGCGTTGTTTTCCGATTCACGGCTCTTTTCTATAGCCTGTCTTACACGGTTTAAATTTCTCTCCTGTAAAGCGATTATCAGGATAATACCTATGGAAACAAAGATAAATGCCGAAACCATACCGAGGAAGAATCTTGTAGGATCAACAACAGGCCTGGGAGGGGGATTCCAGATATAGTGAGTTACATACAAAAGGGTATGCCAGTAAAAGATAGCCAAAGCCAGCAGCCAGTATTTCTTAAGATCCAGCATAAAGAAAATACTTATGAAAATTGCCGCAAACCATATGGGAGCCTGCCCGAGTTCAATGCGCCCGAAGGCCATATACTCCGGTAAAAAATACAGGTTTAAATAAACCAAAAGAATGATGCTCCACATCTCATGCTTCGGCTTTTTATAATATCCGAAAAGGATCAGAACGCTGACAAGGCATGTAACCAGTACAGCGATATAAATCTGCAGTTCGATGGGATAGAAAAATGTATAGACTATCCCCATGATAAAGGAAATAATAAAGATCATGGCGCAGAAAAGGACAAAGGCATCCCTGCCCAGATTAAAACCGTTAATGCTCTTATACAGTTCTTTTAAACTGAACTTCTTTATCATCGGATTCCTTTCGTAACTCAGATCTTAAACCTGATCAGTTCGCCGGGAAGGTACTCAAGAAGAACCTTTTCGATCTTTTCAAATTCTATGGGCTTTGCCATATATTCGTTAAAGCCTTCGCTTAAGAACATATCCCGCGCACCGCTGACCGCATTTGCCGTAAGGGCCACAACGGGAACATTGGCTATCTTCTTATCCCCGATCTTTCTTATGGCCTTCAGGGTATCTATACCATCCATATCAGGCATCATATAGTCAAGGAAGATCATATCCACCTTTTCCTGTTCCAGGCAGATGAGACCTTCTTTTCCGGATGCGGCCTTGATGACATTTGCTTCATATTTTTTGAATATGTTTTCTGCCACATCCAGATTTACCAGATTGTCATCAATAACAAGTATATTTGCATCGGGTATGGTAAAGGAGCCCTCGTAAAGCTGCTTTCTTACCATGAAGTTTGAATTGTGATTAAGCATATCCGAAAGGTTCAGACAGCTCACCGGCTTTGTGAGAACACACTCTATGGGCTCGCCGGAATAAGAATAGTTTACTGAGCTGATAACAACGATCTTACTCCATTCAACACCGGATTCATTGATATCCTTTTTAAGTCTTTCGTAGCTGTCGGATGAAAGGATGTAAAAATCATGTTTTCCCGATGCACAATAGGTTATAAAATCCCCCGGACTCTTTGTCTGGATATTCTCAACATCCATTCTGTCAAGGATATCTCCCACTCTCTTAAGTTCGGGATCGTTCTCAATAAGATAAACAACACTGTGTCCCCCTGTTTTTACAAAACCGCAGTAGCCCTCCGTATAAGGGGATTTAAGTTTCTGTGCTATGTCAAAATAGAATACGGATCCTTCACCGTAGGTACTTTCAACCCTGATATTTCCTTCCATTGCCATACACATTTTCTTACAAAGGGCAAGTCCCAGACCGTTTCCTTCGATGGCATGGTCGGTGTCGCTGCTTCCTGAGCGGGCATAGGGTTCAAAGATCTTCTCAAGCATATCTTCCCTGATCCCGATACCCGTATCTTCCACCTCAACGTGAAGAACAACATAATTCGGTCCGTCATAATTGAAGTTTACTCTGAAGGACACATAGCCTTCCTTGGTATATTTGATGGCGTTGGAAAGCATGTTAACAAGAATCTGTCTTATCTTACCGGAGTCACCCGTAAGGAATTTAGGAAGATCGGGGTTAATGTCTACAAGGAAATTAACATTGGAATCAAGAAGCCTTACGCTCATTAAGTTGATTACATCGTTTAGCATGATGGCGATATCATACTTCTCCTCCACTATATTGAAGGAATCGATATCGATGCGTGAAAAATCCAAAAGATCCGAAGTGATGGACAAAAGTGCATGGCTGGAATTTGAGATATTAAAGGCATTTTCCTTAATATGATTTGAAACATCGGATTCAAGCAAAACATCTGTGGTTCCGATTATGGCATTAAGAGGTGTTCTTATTTCGTGGGAAACGTTTACAAGGAACATATCCTTTGCAACGGATACTCTTTCCGCCTGTTTTCCGGCATTTTCACGGGCAAGGATCTCCATTTTTACAAGGTAATTCCTGTAAATGATGAGACTTCCGCAAAGAATACCTACGGAAAGGACCGCAAATTCTATCCTGAGATACTCGGATACGGAAATATCGCGATAATACATATCATAAGGTCTTCTGACCAGAAATGCGTAATACATGGTGAAAATATCGATGACAAACTGAACGATGGTATAAACCAGCCTGGTCTTTCCTTTGAGCAGAACAAGACCGAAGGTTATGCCAACAAGAAAATAGACGGGAACCTCCGCATTATTGACTTCCGAAGCCACCAGGCACAAAGGATAACCGATACAGTTGGTAAGTATCAGCTCAATAAGTGTGAGCATCGACGTTTTTTCGGGAAATCTCTGAGAAAACAAAAACAAAACGATATAGATAAGAAAAACCAGTGTGCAATAGATTATTATCACCGATTGGATCTTTACCAAAATGCCCAGAAGGGCAAAGAACAACGCGAAAACAGCACTCATAAAGGATGCCAGATTGAACATCCTTACATTTTCCGGTATTGAGCCGTTAAAGTACTTTTCGATAAATTTCCGCATTATTCCCCTTTATTTATTACGGATTTAAGCTGGCGATCTCATTTGAACAGGATAAGAAAACGTCAACAAGTTTCTGATCGAACATTGTAAACTTAAGGAATTTGATCTTCATCAATGCTTCCGAATGGGTAAGCTGTTTACCATACTTATTTGAATATCTTAGATTGTCATAATAATCAACAATTGAAAGGATCCTTGCTTCCATGGGGATCTTTTCTCCCGCCAGTTTTTCGGGATAGCCCGAACCGTCCCAGTTTTCATGATGATATTTGCACATGTTAAGAGCATAGGTCATGAAGTTTGAGTTGTTGCTTGCAAGCTGAGTGATCTGGGAAATGATCTCCGCTCCCAGAGCTGTATGAATCTTTGCAGCTTCTATCTCAAAGGGCTTTGTTTTTGATGAGGGATTTTCCGAAGCCTCGATATAGTTATCCTTAACGCAAAGCTTGCCTAAATCGTGGATCTTTGCAGCAAAACTTATGGTGGCACAGTCATCAGCGGAATAAGAAACCGTTTCCTGACGAACAAGCGCACTTAAGAAGACGTCCATGTCCTTTTCGATCCTCTTTGCATGTAGACCTGCTCTGACGTCTTTCTTTTCCATCATTGTCACAAACATTTCCACAACGGAATACTGGAGCTCAACGAACCGCTTCACCTTTTCCTGGATCGAAGCGGTAAGATTTGCATTATAATCCGCAAGCTTGTTCTTCTGATTAAGCAGCTGGATCTGAATGTCCACACGCTTTCTTAACAGATTTGCGGTATAGGGCTTTTTGATATAATCGGAAGCTCCCAGGTTATAGCCTTCAAGCTCGGTGATGTCATCATCCTGAGCCGTTAAGAAGATTACGGGAATATCGGCGATCTTTTTGTTGTTCTTCATTTCCGATATGACCTGAAAACCGTTAACATTGGGCATATCGATATCAAGAAGAAGGAGCACGGGAAGATCCGGCATGTCATGGAGACATTCAAGGGCCGAAATACCCGAAGATACGGGAATCACCTCGTAAGTATCTTCAAGAGTCTTTCTTGCCATGATAAGGTTGGCCATATTATCGTCAACGATCATTATCTTTTCCATAAAAGGAAAACCTCCGCTTTACCTTGACATAAGTTTCACCAAAGCCTCGTTAAGGCCTTCGATGGTAAGCTTGTACATCGGAAAGATCTTTTTGATTGCGGTTTCTGCTTCTCTCCAGGGAGCATCTCCGGGAGCCATCTTGGGATTTAGCCAGACCACTTTCTTGTAATGCTGCTTAAGGAGTAAAAGCCACTGTTCTCCCGACAGACCGCCGTTTGGACCTCTGTAGTTGCCGGAATCGGAGTAAAGCTCCTCCGGAGCCATTGCGGCATCTCCTACTATGATGACTTTGTAATCGCTGTCAAGATTTCTGAACATCCACTCGGTCTCGATCCAGTCTCCGTTCTCACACTCGGGAGTCTTGTAGAGATTTGAGTAGATACAGTTATGAAAATAATAGGTCTTTACATCCTTATAGTGATTGGATTTATGTATAGCCTGAAAAAGTTCGTTTAAAAGTGCGGAAAAAGGAATCATGGTTCCGCCGGAATCCATCAGAAGAAGAAGCTTTACGGCATTTCTTCTGGGCCTTTCCATCTCTATGCGAAGATATCCGCCGTTGTTACAGGTGGCATCGATGGTGCCGGGAATATCAAGCTCGGTTTTGGGAATATCAAGCTTTGAAGAAAACTGACGAAGCTTTCTGAAAGCAAGCTGAAACTGACGGTTGTCAAGCATCCTGTCGTCACGAAAGTCCTTGTACTTTCTTGCGCCCACAACGGAAAAAGCGGACTGATAGCCCGTTGTTCCTCCTACTCTCACACCGCCGACGTTTCCGCCCATGTTACCGAAACTGGTCTTACCCATGGTTCCTACCCAGAAGCTTCCGCCGTTATGCTCGGAATCCTGATCACGAAGACGCTGCTTGAATTTCTCTTCCACGTCGTCTTTGTCGATCTGAAGGTCCTCACTCTGATTAAGCCACATGCGCTGCTCCTCATGAATGAATTCCATCATGTCGGACTTGTCCAGCCATCTGAGCATGGTTTCCGATATGCTGTTTTCGCTTTTGATACCTTTAAAGCATTCTTCAAAGGCCATGTCAAATTTGTCAAAATCCGTTTCATTCTTGACAAGTATCGATCTGGCCGTGTAGTAAAAGCCCGTAAGTGAGGATCCGTGGAGATTCTGCTCCATGGCCTTGAAAAGAGTTATCCATTCGCTTAATGACACATCCAGGCCTTTTGCTTTAAGAGTATAGAAAAAGACAGTAAACATTTAATTAATCGATCCTTTTCCTTACGACCTCTAAGTCCTCGTCCTTTTTAATGAGAACGCCCACAAAGGGAAGTTCCTTTTTGATGATCTCGGGATCCACTCCGGCGATCATCATGGCATTCAGCCAGTCGATAAGCTCGCTTGTGGCGGGCTTTTTACGAAGCTGGGAATACGATCTTATCTCATAGAAGGTATCCATTGCATTTTTAAGAAGCTTCTCCTCGATATTTGGAACATGGGTCTTAACGATCTCCTCCATAAGTTCCCGATCCGGGAAATCGATGTAATGGAAAATACATCTTCTTAAAAATGCGTCGGGAAGCTCCTTCTCGGCATTTGAAGTGATTATTACTATGGGACGATGCTTGGCGGTTACCGTCCTCTTTGTTTCATAGATATAGAACTCCATCTGGTCAAGCTCCCAGAGAAGGTCATTGGGAAATTCAAGATCCGCCTTGTCGATCTCGTCTATAAGAAGAACAACCTGCTCCTCGGACTCAAAAGCTTCACCAAGCTTACCGAGTTTGATGTAATGAGCGATATCGTCAACGCCTTCGTTTCCGAACTGTGAATCGTAAAGACGCTGAATGGTATCGTAGGTATAAAGTCCTTCCTGGGCCTTCGTGGTTGACTTGATGTTCCAGATTATGAGCTTCTTGCCAAGAGCCTCGCTTACGGCCTTAGCAAGCATTGTCTTACCTGTTCCCGGTTCACCCTTTATAAGAAGGGGCTTCTTAAGTGCGATGGCTATGTTTACCGATGACATAAGTTCGGGCGAAGCGATATATTCACCCGTTGATGTAAAATTATTTTCCAAATTCCGCTCCTATCTCGATCTTTCTGTCTCGAAGCATGAGTGCTTTAACAGCCTCGCCGACATTCTCGCCTTCAAATAATACTCTGTTTACAGCTTCAATGATGGGAAGTTCCACATCATATTTCTTACCAAGCAAAAGGGCAGCCTTTGCGGAGAATACACCCTCCACAACCTGTTTAACCTCATCCATCGCTTCCTTCATGGACTTGCCCTGTCCGATCAAAATGCCGGCACGTCTGTTTCTTGAATGCATGGAAGCACAGGTAACGATCAGATCGCCTATACCCGTAAGTCCCGCAAAGGTTTCGGCACTTCCTCCCATTTTGATACCAAGCCTACTGATCTCGGCGATACCTCTGGTGATGAGGGCCGCCTTTGTATTGTCTCCGTAACCGAGGCCGTCGGCGATACCTGCCGCAAGGGCGATAACGTTCTTAAGTGCCGCACCGATCTCCATTCCAAGCATATCGGGGGAAGTATAAACTCTGAACACCTCGTTCATGAAAGCGTTCTGAATGAACTCCGCAGTAGCCTTATCCTTTGCTCCCGCAACTATGGTGGTGGGAATACCCCGGCCAACCTCTTCCGCATGGGAAGGTCCGCATAGGATCGCCACATTGGCCTGAGGTATCTCTTCCGAAATAACCTCGGAAAGCCTCATAAGCGTATCTTCTTCAATACCTTTTGCCACATTTACGATGATCTGGCCCTCTTCCACATATCCCTTCATGGACTTTGCGGTGGAACGTACAAAAGGCGAAGGAACCGCAAGAACAAGCATATCCTTACCCTTTACGGTACTTTCAAGATCCGTTGTGAACTTTATGGAATCATCGAGTTTAACGCCGGGAAGCTTGGCTTTGTGTTCCCTCTCGTTATTTAACATATTGACTTCGTCTTCGATTATGGACCAGACGGTTAAGTCATGACCGTTCTTTGTAAGAAGAACCGTCAGTGCGATGCCCCAGGAGCCCGCTCCGATAACACCTATCTTCACTTATTTTCCCTCCTTCGGATCCGAAACGTATTTTTCCGCATCCTTATTGGTCTCTATATCCATTTTGTTTTTCTTTAAAAGATATGTCTTTCTTTCGTTACCGTGAATGAGCCTCTTTATGTTCTCTCTGTGCATATAGAATGCAAGGCTGGTAAGAAGAAAGATCACGATATAAAGCTCGATCAGCGCCGCCTGAGTTAATCCAAGTACACCAAACTGACCCATGATGATGGTCTGAACCAGAAAGCCCACATATAAAAGCAGGGATCCGATGGATACGATGTGGGTTATAAAGAAGTTGCCGAAAAAGAGCAGAAGCCCAACCGGTATGCACCAGGGATGGAAAGAAAGGATCATTCCGCCGGAAGCCGCGATACCCTTACCGCCCTTAAACTTAAGATAAAAGGGAAAGTTGTGTCCCAGAACACATCCTGCGCCTGTGTAGATCACAAGAAGAGGCATGATATCCGGATACATCTTTCCAAAAACAAGCCTTACAAGGAGAATGGAAAGAATGGACTTTAACATATCTCCCACAAAAACAATGGCTCCCGCCTTTGTTCCCAGTACTCTCAAAGTATTTGTCGTTCCCGCATTTCCGCTTCCGTGTTCACGGATATCGATCCCTTTAAGCTTTCCCAAAAAGAAAGCGGTCTGGAACATTCCGAAGAGATAACCGATAACGATACAGACTAACCTTATCATTTGTTACTGTCATCCTTTCTCTCTCGAATTATGAATTTAAGAGGGGTTCCTCTGAAGCCGAAGGCCTCTCTTATCTGATTTTCGATATATCTTGTATAGGAAAAATGCATAAGCTCCTTATCATTTACGAAGATAACGAATGTAGGGGGCTTAACGCTTGCCTGAGTGATGTAAAAGAGCTTAAGCCGTTTTCCCTTGTCCGTGGGAGGCTGCTGCATTGAGACCGCCCTTGACATGATCTCGTTTAACACACCTGTTCCCACACGCATGGAGTGATTCTCGTAAACCGCGTCGATGGCTTCGAAAAGCTTCGGGATCCTCTGTCCTGTTTCGGCAGAAATAAAAAGTATCTCCGCATATGGCATAAAGGAAAGAACCTTTCTTACATCCTCAGTGAACCGGTAGATGGTCTTGTCATCCTTCTCAACCGCATCCCACTTGTTGACGGCAATGATAACGGCCTTACCGTTGTCATGAGCGATACCCGCGATCTTTGCGTCCTGCTCGGTAACGCCTTCCTTGGCATCGATCATGATGATCACAACATCGGCACGTTCAACGGCGCCTACGCTTCGGATGATCATATAATGCTCAAGGTCTTCGTTTATCTTGTTCTTCCTGCGCATGCCGGCAGTATCGATAAATACATATTCTTTTCCGTTATACTTAACATCGGTATCAACCGCGTCCCTTGTGGTTCCCGCAATATCGGAAACGATAAGGCGCTTCTCTCCTAATATCTTATTGATAAGAGAGCTCTTGCCTACATTGGGCTTACCGATGACAGCCACCTTGATACGCTCATCCTCGGAATCGGAATCATCAAGGTCACCGAAGTATTTAACAACCTCGTCCAACAGATCACCGAATCCCAGCTTATTTACCGAAGAAATGGGATAAGGCTCGCCGATACCAAGGTTATAGAACTCATAAACATCCGCCATGTACTTGTTGAAATCATCGACCTTGTTAACAACAAGAAGTACCGGCTTCTTTGAACGCCTTAACATATCGCAGACCTTGGAATCGGAATCCACAAGTCCTTGCTTGACGTCAACCATAAAAAGAATGACATCGGCAGTATCAATGGCTATCTGAGCCTGATCACGCATCTGTTTAAGGATGATGTCGTTACTGTCGGGCTCGATACCGCCGGTATCGATAAGCGTAAAGTTATGGTCAAGCCATGAAACGTCAACATAGATACGGTCCCTGGTGATACCGGGAGTATCCTTGACAATGGCGATCTTTTCCCCTGCAAGGGCATTAAAAAGCGTGGATTTTCCTACATTCGGACGACCCACTATCGCTACTATTGGTTTTCTTTTTCTGTTGCTCATTTATTCACCGTCTTTCAGCATTTTCAAAAACAGATCACGTCCGCTTGATTTTACAATATCAACCTTTACTTGTAAAGTTTCCTTAAACTCCGAAAGAGTCATGTCATCAAGGAATATCTCCTCGTCCGCTTTCATTGTATTCTGGGGAAGAAGAACACGTTTTTTACAGCCTCTTTCCCGAAGCTGTTTAACTATATCCTGCCCAGTCAGAAGCCCCGTTACGGTAATGGTCTCACCGAAGAAATCGTTACGGATCATTGCAACATCAACGGTCACCTTCGGATATTCGGCCATGATCTTATCCGCAAACTTCTTTATATAAGGATAAACAAGCTTACCTGTAACAACAGTACATTCCGAAGGCTTCATGAACTTCTTTTTAAGGCCCTTTACGGCGCATTCTTCGAAGGCTTCGTTAAACTCGTTCTCCATGAGGCGTACCATGCCCACACCGTTTTCAAGCTGAAGATAGCCGTCGTAGCGTTCTTCTTCCGGAAGGGGTCTGCCGGCACTTATATACCACTCATCGCTGGCATGGATGAAATGAAGGCCGTACTCATCATAGAACTTCTGCTGATAGCTTTCGATAAGGTCGATGACATCCTCACAGTCCTTCTTTGTAAAGGGCTCTATATGACATAAGCCTTCCCTGAACTTCGTCATGCCGATGGGAACAACGGATACGCTCTGCAAATGAGGCAGGTACTTTGAAAGGTCCTCGATGGTACGCTTAAGCTCCAAGCCGTCGTTATAGCCTTTACAGAGCACTATCTGACCGTTCATCTGAATACCGGCATCATAAAAACGATCCGTGATCTTTAAGCACTCCCCCGCAAAACGGTTGTTTAACATCTTTACGCGAAGCTCGGGATTGGTAGTCTGAAAGGATATATTTATGGGCTCCATCCTGAACTTAATGATACGCTCGATATCCGCTTCGGATAAATTTGTAAGGGTTATATAGTTACCCTGTAAAAAGGAAAGCCTGGAATCATCGTCTTTAAAGTAAAGAGTGGGCCTCATTCCCGGAGGCATCTGGTCTATGAAGCAAAAGATACATTTATTCCTGCAGCTTCTGTAATCGTCCATGAGACCGTTTTCGAACTCTATACCGGGATCCTCATCCTCATCTTTATCCATAACAAGAGTAATGACCTGGTCGTTACGCTGTATCTCAAACTCAAGATGAGCTTCCAGGATATCGTATCTGTAGTCAAAGATATCCTCGACTTCTTTGCCGTTTATCCTCAGTATGTTGTCTTTAGGAAGAATGCCGCAGGCCTCTGCGGGAGAGCCCTTGTAAACCTTGCTTATTAAATGTCCTTTGGATCTTTTATTCGTCATTTTTACACAAATTCCCATGTTTTTATTCACTTATTAATATAATTGATTTCCCTTGACGTGTCACTAACGGAATGATAAAAATAGAAAAGGAAAACCCAAAAAGGAGAAACAGATATCAATGCCTAACTTAAGAGAGCTTGAAAACGCAATGCCTGTGGCGCCCTTAAAGATCGTGGTGCTTCAGTCCGCAACAAAGCTTGGAAAAAGCGTAAACAACTATCTTGTTGATTTCAGAAAGCAGTTCAATACCGCTGTCAAAGCAGATCCCGCTTTCCACGGCTACGTTTCCCCCAGTTACATCGTAAATGCCGAGTGTCCCAGATTCGGATCCGGCGAAGCAAAGGGTAAGTTCAACGAGTCCATCAGAGGCAAGGATCTTTTTATTCTTGTGGATGTCTGCGACAACAGTATTACCTACAACCTTAACGGTTACACCAATCACATGTCTCCCGACGATCATTACCAGGATCTTAAGAGAATAATCGCCGCCGCAAACGGTAAGGCAAGAAGGATAAACGTCATCATGCCCTATCTTTACGAAGGCAGACAGCATAAAAAGAACACACGTGAATCCCTTGACTGCGCTTACGCACTTGAGGAGCTTGCATCCATGGGCGTTGACAATCTCATAACCTTCGATGCTCACGATCCCCGTGTTCAGAACGCAACTCCTCTTCAGGGCTTTGACAATTTCAGCCCCTACTATCAGTTCTTAAAGGCTTTGTTAAACAGCGAGGACGATCTTATCATCGATAAGGATCACACCGTTGTCATCTCTCCCGATGAAGGAGCTTTGGACAGGGCCGTTTACTTTGCAAACGTTCTCGGTGTAAATGCCGGCATGTTCTACAAGAGAAGGGATTATTCAAAAATGGTGGACGGCAAGAATCCCATCGTTGCTCATGAATTCCTGGGTGAGAACATCGACGGAAAGGACGTCATCATAATAGATGACATCATCTCCTCCGGTGAGAGCATGCTTGATACCGCAAAGCAGCTTAAAAAGATGAATGCAAAGAGGATCTTCATCCTTGCAACCTTCGGCCAGTTCAACAAGGGAATGGATATATTTGATGAAGCTTATGAAAAATGCATCTTCGACCGTATCATCACCACAAACCTTATCTATACAAGGCCCGAGGTCAAGGAGAAACCTTACTACATCGAAGCGGATGTTTCCAAATTCATCGCTCAGATCATTGATTTCATGAACCACGATGTATCCGTTGCAAACGTAATGACTTCCACCGAGAAGATCCATGAGGTTCTTGAAAAATATAACAATCGCGTTAAATACGATCTTATGTAAAAACAAAAGTCCGGCTCGGTCTGATCGAGTCGGACTTTTTATTACTCTTCCGCTTCCTTCCTTGCGATGGGAAGCATTACCGTTGCCTTGAAAAGATCTCCGTCAAGGTAGACAAAGAACTTTCCGTTATGAGCCTTTACAAGGGACTTGACGATGGAAAGGCCAAGGCCGCTTCCTTCCGTACTTCTTGCAAGGTCACCCCTGATAAATCTCTCCGTCAGTTCATCGGCATTGATATTTAACTGCTGTCTTGAAATGTTCTTAAGGGCCAGGGTCACACAGTTAAGATTCTCATCCACCGAAACGTCAAGATATACTCTCGTACCCTCCAGCGCATATTTGTATGCGTTCTGGAAAAGGTTCTCTACGATCCTCCATATATACCTTGCATCAGCATCGATTATAACCGGAGAATCGGGCTTTGTCTCAACAAGGGTAAGCTGTTTCTCGTTATACTTGTCCTCAAACTCGCCCTTGGCCTGATTCAAAAGCTCAAGAAGGTTAATACGATTGATTTCAAGTGTGATATTTCCGGATGTGATCTTTGAAGCTTCAACCAGATCTATGGTAAGCTGCTTCAGTCTCTGGGACTTCTCATCAAGGATCCTCACGTAATTGTTTACACGTTCATTATCGATATTCTCTCTCTTGATCAGATCAACATAGTTGATGATGCTGGTAAGAGGGGTCTTTATATCGTGTGAAACATTAGTGATAAGGTCAGCCTTTAATCTCTCATCCTTTGAACTGGTCTCAACGGCAAGTTTTAAGGCATCGCTGATACCGTTGACCTTTATTGCAAGCTCTCTGTTGCTTCCGTGGAATTTCTCAATGGGAAGCTGAAGATCGAAATCTCCGTCGTTGACCATCTTGATTGCTTCGATGATCCTTCTTTTTTCGTAATCACGGTTAAAGAGGATAAGTCCCGTAGCCGCATCGAAAACAAGCAAAACTATAAAGGAAATTCCGGGAAACTCCGAGAAAAACAGCATGCAGGCCCAGAAGGTGTTAAAGATCAGGAAGAAAATATATTCCGCCCAGGTCCTTACGGCCATTCCGGTTGAATTGTAAACCCTGCCGGTGACTCTCTGTATAAATTCCGATTTCCTGTAAATCCATTTCCCCAAAGAAACAAAATAACTGTTTTTAAAGATCGTTCTTGTTATAAGCCTTCTTAAAAATGAATAGAAAAACCAGAGTAAGGTAAAGGAAAACAAAAACGAAATAAGGATGACCGGTGTAAGGATATTGACCAGTCTTCCGGCATTACTTAATGACGTGTCTCCGAAAAGGAAAAGGCCGAAAACATACAGTATAAAGAAAATACCGCCGCAGGTAAGGACCTCAAGTTCTATGGGAAGCTTATCAAGGAACTTAAGATCATCCCCCGCACCGGCGTAGGAAAGCCTTCTTTTTCCCGTTGAGATGATATATACAAGCAACGATACAAATCCGATCACACCTATGGCCGCAAAGGAAATGACCCAGGGCAAAAAGGATAGTGTTCTTTTTACGGCATAATAGTTTGATGAATAATAATCATCCACGGGATATGTCGTATCAAGACCGATCCATAAAAAGGAAGCATCGTTAAATGCATAGATGTAATTTGCAAGGGCATCCATAACATATTCATAGCTTACGGGGGTATTGGTAAGGAATTCATACTGAAAAGGCCTTGCATGAATGTACTCACCCATTCCCTTCATTTTCTCGGATAGTTCTGAAGGAGAAAGATCCTTTAATGCCGCATCGTTGGTATACTCGTTCTCACCGTCAAAAACAAAGAATCTGAGATTGGAATTCTCCGGAGCAAAGAACTCGTTATATGCAACATATTCCGTATAATTTGAATAAATGCTTGATGCTGTCTCTTCAAGAGCGTCGCAAAGGACCTTATAATCCGATTCCCCGTAAGCATAATACTCAAGGGTATGTCCTTCCGCTGTAAGATAACGGTTGGTGATAACGTCAAGCATCGGAACTGAATTGGCTGTGATCTCAGCCTCTTCACCATTAATTGAAGCGTAATAATATTCCGTATCGCCATCGATATCATCGTTGCCGGTCATGCCATACACGGCTACGGAGTAAGACTCTTCGGGATCGTCCCCCTCATCTACAGTTACGGTACCTGTGGTAAGGATCTCGTTTTTCTCGGTTTCTTCGGAAGGATGAGATTCCGTTTCATCATTTTCCGCCATTGCGGCTTCCGACTCAACCGCTCCACCCTCTGTATCACTGATCTCGGAAAGGGGTTCTTCCGTGGTTTCCGTTGCGTTCTCTTCTATGGTCTCTTCTTCAGAAGCTTCCTCCGCTTCGGTGAAAATGCGATTGTCAGAAATGTTTTCACCGTTCTTTCCGAAGAAGGAATACATGTCCTCCCAGGAATCAAAGGTCTTGTAGGAATGAGCTATGCCGTTCTGGGAAATGCCGTACTGTCCCCAGGCAATAAGGTCCTTAAGATAATAGCCCACTTCCGGTCCGTTATACTCGGTTCCCGATTTGCGGTTTGCATATTCGCCGATATAGATGATCTTGTTAGGATCATAAACACCGTCTGTTTCAAGCTGCTTCTTTATAACGGAGTAACGGATCGCGTCATAGACCGTTGTCTTCATATTTTCCGTATAAAGCTCGGAATCATAATATTCCGCCCTGAAATCACTTATGGAAATATGGGTGATATAAAAAGAATTGTTTAAAGACTTAACCTGTAAAAGAGAATAAAAAGAGTAAATACAAATACAGGCACTGACAACAACAACGCACAATGCCTGTAATACGATCAACAGATATTTTTTTATACAATCTCTGTAATTCATCAGCCCTTATCTACCTTATATCCGACTCCCCATACAACCTTTAAATATCTGGGCTCCTTGGGGTTGATCTCAATCTTTTCGCGAATGTGTCTGATATGTACGGCAACGGTATTGTCCGCACCTATCGCCTGCTCGTTCCAGATCATCTCGTAGATCTGGTCAATGGAAAATACCCTTCCCTGATTCTTAACAAGAAGAAGGAGGATGTTGTATTCAATGGGTGTAAGCTTAACGGGTTCATCGTCAACGAATACTTCCTTGGTATCGTCGTGGATGATGAGACCGCCAACCTGATAGATCTCATTGGATTCCGCAGGGGCATTGCCAAGCTTTGTATATCTTCTTAACTGGCTCTTGACCCTGGCAACAAGTTCAAGGGGATTAAAGGGCTTTGCAAGATAATCATCCGCTCCGATATTAAGTCCCAGGATCTTATCCGGATCCTCGGTCTTTGCGGAAAGGATGATGATGGGGATACTCATTGTTTCACGGATCTTTAAGATCGCATGAATACCGTCCATTCTGGGCATCATCACATCGATGATAAGAAGCTGAACATCTTCATTTTTAAGAGTTTCGATCGCCTCAATCCCGTCATAGGCCTTAAGAACCTCAAAGCCTTCCTGAATAAGATAGATCTCGATGGCATCGACTATTTCTCTGTCATCGTCACAAACAAGTATTTTAGCCATTTTTACCCTCCAAAAGTATTTTCCTCGTTTAATATAACGTAAAAGTATTAAACGGCAAATGCAATTTCCTTAAAATTTCTTTAACTTACGTACTCAAATGCGTTTTTAAACCACTCTATCTTCTCGTTCCATATGGATATCACGTCAAATCTCAATGCCGTATCCGTCGGAAACTTATTGTCGTAAAGAAATTTCCTTGCTGCCCTGCAAATCTTCTTTTTCTTTGAAAAATCCACGGCATCATAAGGATTTCCGTGGATTTCGGACCTTCTGTATTTGACTTCCGTAAAAACAACATACTTATCTATCCCGAAAGGGTTGTCTCTCTGGGGTTCAACGGAAATGATATCTATCTCCGAATCCCGTAATCTGTAATTTCTGGCAAGGATCTCATGCCCTTCATTGACAAGAAATGAAACCGCCATATCCTCCGCCATGTTCCCAATATTATGTGTATCCAATCAAGCCCCCAACTCTATTTGTCCATTTTACTCTTGATCTTGTCCATCGCATCCACAAAAACAAGGATCTCCGCAACGACTTCATACAATTCCGGCGGGATCGCATCCCCCACATCCAGCTTTGATAATGTCTTTGCCAGCTGCTCGTCCTTATGGACGGGAACGTTGGAATCCTTTGCTATATCAAGGATCCTCTCCGCAACCTTTCCCTGACCGGTGGCAATGACTCTGGGCGCATAATCCGAGGGATCGTATTCAAGGGCTATGGCCTGTTTCGGCGTTTGTCTGTTCTTATCGTCAGCCATATCAGATCCTCGCATCAAAAGATGTTTCAGCAAGAACAAGATGCCTCTGAGTATCGAAAAGCATCTGCTCCATGGGAGATTTTGTTTCTTTGCCCGTCTTTACGCTTGATTCAAAGGAAAAGCCCTTTTCGTTAAGACGGCGGTCAAGCATATCGAGATGATGCTCGATAAGGATAAGGGTCGCTTCATCCTTAACCGTAAAGTTTGTGGTTACATGCTCGTTTCTGAGCTTTACATATACGTCCGTAGGGCCCAGATTATCCATGTCAAGATGGATGAAGGCACTGACTTCCCCCTCTTCCCCTGCAAGACTCTTTTTGTTCGTATATACATATAATTCGGAATTCTTCTCGGTTCCGTCCTGATGAAAGGGGATCTGGATATAAGGGGTAAAGTCGTTAAGATTGCCCATGAATTCCATATTGTTTCTGAGATTGGTTATATTCTCGTTTACTACGTGGCTCTTGTCCGTGTTCTGACTCAAAATATCAAGCATATCCCTTGTCTGATTAAAGAGGCGCTGATAAAGATCCTTGACTTCCGCCTTGTCTCCCAGTTTTTCCTTGTTGACCGCCCACTGGGAAGCTACGGACTTTCTGAAAAGATTGGTGACGCTTTCTTTGTTAAGAAAATCATTCAAGGCACTGAGGGCGTCAAAGGGCGGGGCCTGAGGTGCCGTTGCAGCATCAGCCTCTCCTTCTGCGGATAGGTTTTCAGCAACATGCTGAGTGGGATTGTTTATATCGGCCATAAGCTCCTTTAAGACGGAAAGAGGTGAAAAACCGTCCTCTGTAGCCTTTAAAGAAGCATGATTTACAAGATTGTCAAGAAGTAAGCCCGAATCCTCCGCATCGCTTACCAGGGTATTGAATTCCTCGGCAGAAATAACAGCTCCGCTTTCAAAACCGGAACTTTCAAGGGAATCGGCGATCTTAAGAAGGGAATCTGCCATTGAAAGGTCAAAGTTCTGCGAAGCAACGGGATTTTGGGATAGAGCCTCGGGATTTACGTTTTCGCCGTTTGCAGCCGAAGCTGCAGTTTCCTGCTGAAGCGCAATTTCTTCTTGAAGGGAACCGATCTCCGTGGTAAGTGAATTCAACAATGCATCCGCAATATCAGTTGCAGCCTGTGAAACGGAGCTTTCCATGTTCATATATGCCTGATATTGCTGAATGGATGTGGGATTGATATCGATACCCATGGTCTGAAGATCGACTATGGAACGAACAGATGCCTCAGGATATAAAGCAAGGTCCTTAAAGCCCTCTGTCAGGGCATTTCTGTCAATGGGATTGCCGTATTCCATGTTACGGCCCACGAATTCGAGACTTCTGTTGTTTATGGGAAGACCTGCCTGACGAAGGGCCGTCTCGGCAGTATTCTGAATGCTCGTATTCTGATACAAAGGACGGATCGAGATCTCACGTCCGCTGTGTTTCTGTACCTCAAAAAGGATGGAGCTTCCCTTTTCCATGGTTACCATGCCTTCGTTTCTGGCATTTAAGGTCACTCCGTCCTGAGTAAGTATCTGTATGTTTTTGCCTGACTGGGAAAGAACCTTTCCGAGAATGGTATCACCGGGGGAAAGGTTGTCGATCATGTTTAGGATAGCCTGCTTGTTCGCCTCATTTACGGCGCTCAAAAGCTCTCTGCCGTTGGTAACGCCGGAATTGACATCATTTGTGGGTCTTTGTGTAAAGATACCGGGCAGGATAGCCATGCTTTAACCTCATCGTACCAAACTCCCGAAACTTGCGGGAATTTATATGAAATGTGTTATAAAAGAATTTCTGTGAATAGGTGTTTTACCGTATTTCTTAAGGGCTTCGATATGCTCGGCACTGCCGTAGCCCTTGTTCTTCGCAAAGCCGTATTCGGGGTAGATCTTATCGTATTCAACCATCAGACGGTCCCTTGTGACCTTGGCAATGATGCTGGCAGCAGCGATGGAAATGCTCTTTGCATCTCCCTTTATTATGGGAACCTGCTTAATGGTAATGCCGGGGATGGTAACAGCATCATTTAACAAAACATCGGGTTGAGGATCCAGCTTTGAAACCGCATCACGCATTGCCTCATATGTTGCCTGAAGGATATTGATCTCATCAATGCGTTCGGGACCGTTAAAGCCGATAGCGGTTGCCACCGCTTCACGCATTATAACATCATAAAGTTCTTCCCTCTTCTTCTCCGAAAGCTGCTTGGAGTCGTTTAAATAGAGGATCTTGCAATCCCTGGGAAGAATGACCGCTCCCGTAACAACGGGGCCTGCAAGAGGGCCTCTGCCCACTTCATCAATGCCACAGACATAACCAAGGGATTCGTACTTTCTCTCAAACTCCTTAAGCTTCTCCGTGCGCTCGATTTCTTTTTGCAAAGCTTCAAGCTTCTTGCCGGCTTTCTTTATACATGCGACAACGCCGCTTCTTTCATCACTCTCGTACTCTTTGATAAGATCCGGAAGTTCATCCGTGGTGGCATTGTCAAAGAGTGCCTTGATCTCTCCGATGGACATTTATTTAACCCTTCCGAAGGACTTAAAGGGAAAGATCCTGATCCAGACCTTTCCGATTATCTCCGAACGTTTAACCTTTCCCACAACATCGAATCTGGAATCCTCTGAATTGTTGCGGTTATCTCCCATTACGAAGTATTCATCATCCCCAAGAGTTATGGGTGAAGCTGCATTTCCGGCTTTCTCAAATACTTCCAGACCGTAAACATCGTCCGTAAGCTCTTCGCCGTTGATATAGATCTTTCCGTCACTTGAAAGCCTGATGGTCTCACCGGGAAGACCGATGACACGCTTGATGTAATTTTTCTTGGAACCGTCCCTGAAAGGAAAAACAACAATGTCGTATCTTTCGGGTTCATGGAAACGGTAGCTTATCTTGTTAAGGATAAGATTATCTCCGTTATATAAGGTATTGTTCATGGAGTCGCCGATGACCTCGGTTCTCTGTCCCACAAATTTGATTATGAGAAATGCAATACCGATGACACAAAGAAGATATATGCTTGTGCTTAAGATTTCTTTGAGTACTTTTTCTTTATTCATAGTCCGATGGCCTCTCAAGTGTTATTTTTCCTATCTTTCCGCCTCTGAATTCGTCAAGAAAACGTGCGGATGCTTTAAACAGATCCGGTTCTGCGCCCTTTTTAAGGCAGCCTAAACGAACCGCAACCTGCGAAAGAAGAAGGGACTGCTTGGTGCAGAAAAACTCGGGTTCTTCTTCCTCAAGGGGTTTTAATGTATCTGCTGAAATGTCATATCTTGAAGAGATACAGTCAAAATAATTGTCGTAAAGGAAGGATAAAAGATCTCCCGCAAGCTCCTCGGTAACAAGGATCTCATCGTTTATGGAACCAATGTAAGCAAGTCGCTTTGCAACCTCCTGATCGTCAAACTTGGGCCA
>JAEEGL013607283.1_pt1 | contig 24366 bp, 14 predicted proteins | sample 9134231 | NCBI WGS metagenome assembly JAEEGL01 (sample SAMN16246548, study PRJNA631951) | gut metagenome | biome: gut microbiome; feature: rumen; material: fiber-attached | host: Bos | place: Iran: Karaj | collected 2018-10
ACAGAACTTATCATAGTACCTTGACAGATAGTCCCAACGCATCTGGTCTACTACGATACCAACTACCAACTTTGGACGTTCCCCGAACTGAGGGCATTCAACATTCTCTGGCCTTTGGTCAGAGTGTAGCGTTGCATTCCCAGCCTGTATCGCTAATATAGCCAAGACAAGCACCATTACCAATATCAGCTTCTTCATCATCTTTCTTTAGTCCTTTCTATAATTTCTAAGCACATGCGGCTGTTGTGGTAGGGGCACTTCCAGAAACCAGCTTTGTCATCAACGGTATTCAGCGAACCATCAGGATGACGGCTCCAATGCCACTCACCATGTTCATAGTCAATAATCTGGTCCTTAATGTACAGCCAGCAACGGATGGCTTTATCCAGGGCATCTTTGTCGCCAAAGTGCTGATAAAGATTATACCATCCAACTACATTCTCTGCCTGAACCCACCAATGCAAATCATCGTCCACATGTCCGGTGTCCAAATTGGCTTCATGGATCATGGAACCGTCTGGACGCAGCCCTTTCTCGCTGGCCTTGGCCACCATGCGGACTACGGGTTCAACTTTCTCCAGCACATACGGGTCACCTAAGACAAGTGCCGCCTCATGGATCAGCCAAGAGCATTCTATATCGTGCCCATAGCTTTCCAAGCGGCCAGCACCTCGCGTCCAGTCCATATCAAAGAAAAGGTCCAGGTGATGGGTTTCCGGATTCAGTATCTTGTCTGTAAAAATACCTATGATGTTGCGCAAAGCAGCCTCGACACGTAAAAGAGTTTCTTGCGGCACACTGATGCCAAGAGGCAATACAGAACCAATAACGGGAACATAGTCACACGACTCTGCAGCACGAAACTCCTTCAGACAACGATAGAGGTTGGCATAAGGTTCAATGATGTGCAAATGAGTATTCTGCGACTTCGGATAGTTGGCATCGAGTTCCGATAGGCGCATGTCTGCAATGGGCTTCCAGTCTCTGGTTGTAGCCTCAATATACCCATTGAACTCATGGTCGAACGCATGTTCCTCTATGCTGTCAAAGAGTTGCAGGGCATAGTCCAATGCCTCGCGATCACCCGTGGCACGAGCATATTCCGAAAGACCATAAATGGCAAAGCCAATGGCATAGAACTGCTTGCGCGTATTGAACGGATTGCCTTTGTAGTCAAGACTCCAATAAACGCCGCCATACTCTTGGTCAATAAAATGACTGACAAAGTAGTCCTTGGCATAGGTAGCCATTTCCAGATATTCTTGGAGGTGAGAGCTGAGAGGTGAGATCTGAGAGAATACCCGATAGGCTGCAGAGAACGACCATAGGATACGAGCATTGAGAATTGCCCCTTTCTCGGCTTCAGGATACAAAACCTCCTGGGCATCGATACGACCATAGAAGCCACCATGCTCGTGATCGACCATCTTAGTACTCCAAAAGCGCAAGATGTTGCTCTCAACAACATCCTGCATTTCGCGTCTTAGTGTTTGGATATCCATATCAATCTTCAACAGCTCTTACCTTTTTCAATTCTGCATTTATATGATTGATACGCTCTGTAGTTAATGGATAGAACCAAACGACACACATAGACAGCAGAGCCACACAAGCAGGAATAAAGCTCATGAGCCAACGCAGACAAGTCAGTGCACTCTCTGGCTGAATGACATTGCCAGCTGCCAGCAGAGACGAATCTGTGATATATCCGAAGCCAGACAGCAGCCACAGCACGGCAGCACCACCAATAGCACCTCCGAACTTCTGAGCCATTGACGAGCTGGAGAAGATAAGACCTGTAGAGGCAGTCTTGAATTCCAACTCAGCATAGTCACTCACATCGGCATACATCGACCATACCAATGGCGACATAATACCAGTAAGTATAGATATGAGTATCTGGAAGATAAGCATAAGCCAATAGCCTGTCGGTGTACAAGGAATAAAGAAGAACAACACACTGAGCACCACCAGCGATGCATTGACCAAGATGAATGTTGTCTTCTTACCCAACTTATTAGAAATAGGTACGCACGAGGCGACACCCACCATGTTCGAAACCTCACCCACGCCAAGGAACAAACCAGCATAGAAGGCGAACATTAACCCGAAGAACACCAGACTGACATTCGGACCAATGATGTCTTGGAAGAAATAAGCCACCGTGGCTCCGCGGACGGTATTGAACAGGTTGAAGCACAAGGCAGCACCAATGAGCAGCCACCAGGGTTTATTCGAGAGCAAGGCCTTGAAGTCACTTCCTACAGACACTGTAGACATGGTCTTCAGATGCTCGCGTGTCATGGTAAAACAGAGTAAGAACATGACGAAACAAGCAGCCGAAATGACTACCATTGCCCAGAACCAGCCGCCAGGAGTGCTGTATCCCCCCATCAGATTAGTCAAGGGCTCCCATAGGAACAACGAGATGAAGGAGCCACCATAGGCAAAAAACATACGGAACGACGAGAAAACGGTTTTCTCATTCGAGTCGTCAGTCATCACACCCAGCATAGCACCATAAGGCACGTTGATTCCTGTATAGACAGTCATCATCAGAATATAGGTGACATATGCCCAAATGAGTTTTCCTGCATAGTCAAGGTCGGGTGTAGTGAACAGCAGGATACCACAGATGCTAAAGAATGGAGCCACCCATAACAGATAGGGGCGATACTTACCCCACTTGGTCTGTGTACGATCAGAGATGATACCCATCATGGGGTCTGAGACAGCATCCCATATACGAGTCACGAGCACCAACACACCCGCATCGACCAGCGAGAGGCCGAAAATATTCGAATAAAAGAACGGCAGGTAGTAGGAGAATATCTTCCAGAACATGCTGGACGACATATCACCAAAGCCATAGCCGATTTTCTCTTTTAAGGTTGACTTAGCCATATCGGTTATTTACAATTTGACAATTATTTACAATTCCTGTTCTTGGCCACCAGTTTCTTGATGGTTTCCACCGAGGCTGCCGTATAAAGGCCATCCTCTGGTGTGTTCATGCAGTAGTCAATGAGTTTGTCGATAGTAGAGGTTGCCACATGCATGCGAGTGTCAGCCGATGCATAATAGATAAACACCTTACCATCCTCGTCGGCAATCCATCCGTTGGCAAATGCCACATTCATGACGTCACCCAGATACTCGTCGCCCTGAGGAACAAGGAAGAAGCCACCAGGCTGGGCAATCACTTTCGTAGGATCCTCCAACGAAGTCATATACATATAGAGCACATAGCGCAATCCATCAGCTGTAGCACGCACGCCGTGAGCCAGATGCAACCATCCCTTAGGCGTCTTGATGGGGTGTGGTCCCTCACCGTTCTTCACCTCCGTAATGGTATGGTAGTGACGGGCATTGATAATCTTCTCCTCCGTGATTTCGGCATGGGTGATGTCGTCAACAAGTGCCCAACCTATTCCGCCGCCGGAACCTGTATCGATGAAACCATCCTGCGGGCGGGTATAGAAAGCATACTTGCCGTTGACAAACTCTGGATGTAACACCACATTACGCTGCTGAGACTTGGTTTTCAGGTCTGGCAGACGATACCATGTTTTCAAGTCCTTGGTACGGGCAATACCTGCTGTCGCCGTAGCTGCGCTAAGGTTACCCGGCTGCGAGTCGTCATGACGCTCGGCACAAAACACACCATAAATCCAACCGTCCTCATGGGCAGTGATACGCATATCGTAGACATTGGTGGCAGGAATCACGTCGTCAGGCATGGTAATGGGCTCATCCCAGAAACGGAAGTTGTCTACGCCATTGGGACTCTCAGCGACAGCAAAGAACGACTTGCGATCGGCTCCTTCTACACGGACTACCAGCACATACTTTCCCTGCCATTTGATGGCACCGGAGTTCAGTGTGGCGTTCATCATGATGCGCTGCATCAGATAGGGATTATCCTGTTCGCAGAAGTCATAGCGCCACTCCAGCGGTGTATGTTCTGCTGTCAATATAGGATTCTTCCACTTGTCATAAATACCATTGCCCCATTCCATGGGCTCATTCTTACGGGTCAGCAACTCCTCATGGTGAGTTCTGAGCATCTTTACTTTCTCTTGAAAATTCATACTATTTTACTGTTTTTACTTGATTTCTTTCAGGAATAAGGTATTTTCTGCCTCATAAAGTTTCTTGAAGTCTGTAGCACAGGGCAGTTCTGGTGCTGGTCCGAAATATTCCTCTTTATAGTTACGCCACAAGAGGAAGTAACAGATGGGATACTGGTCCATGATGGGTACCAACACCCGTGTCCACCACGTTGAATCAGGTATATTCTTCATACCACACTCAGTCAGAGCCAGCAGTTTTCCGTTTTTCTCGGCAAAGTTGCTGAGGAAGTTAAGGTCTGCTGTCAGAGCCGACTTAAAGTCCTCCTCTGTTCCCCACTGGTAGGCATCCTCGCCTATCAGCATCACACGGTCATTACCAGGATAACGCTTTAAGAAGCGCTCTTCGTTCCATCCGCCATCCAGATTGGGCGAATAGCTCCACAGCAAATGGGTAAAGCCACGCTCATCTTTGAGATAGTCCTGCAGCATATTCCACAGCCCATGGTATTCCGCATCCGTACAAAGCTTCTGCCCCCACCAGAACCACGAGCCGTTGTTCTCGTGCCAGGGACGGAAGATGATGGGAACAGGCTTCCCGTCCTTAGTTTTCAGGCTTTCAACGAAATCCCCTACCCGCTTCATCCACGTCTGAAACTTCGCGTATTGAGTGCCACCGGGCAGAATGCTTTTGACAACAGTCGTATCAGCCACATCCCAAGCCGTACCACCCGTCAGCGGATTGCGTGGATGCCAGCTCAGTGTGACTATGCCGCCACGCTCATGATGAGCAATCAGCTCGTCATGTATACGAGTGAAAGGTACACTATCCAGATTCTTGGCATCGCCCTTCTCAATGCCGCCCAAGTCGAAGCCCATCACTGCTGGATAGTCGCCGACGGTTCGCAACACATCACAGGAATCAGATGGTTCTGCACCCACATAGGTCCCATCCCACTTCACACCATAGAACGGTGCGTCCTGATGACCCATCATATATCCACGCTGCTGAAGGTTTTGCATGCGCTCAGCCAGCTGTTCAGACAATGGGATTTCTACAACTGGCTTCTGACCGCAAGCAGCCAACATCAGAGTTACACCTACTATATATTTATACCTTTTCATAATATCTTAACTTTTAATTCTTTACTCCTAATTGTTTCTGCATCCATGCCTGCCACTCATCCCACTGTTCCTGATACCAGAAGTGGGCAGTCTGCTGATAAACACTCAGCGTCTTAGGGCATGTCAGCGTGTTGTAGGTAGCGTATGCCGTCGTAGGAGGCACCACATCATCGTTATAGCCGAACGACACCCATGTAGGACACTGAATGCGACGCACGAAGTTGACACCATCATAGTATCTGCTGGTCTCGACCTGCTTCTCCACGCCTTTTCCCTTATTCCAATAGAAATAGTGAGGCCAGCCACAAGCTACGCCTTGCAACGAAGCCGTATGGTCGCAGAGTGCCGGATGGACAGCTGCCACAAAGGAGATTCGCTTGTCCAGTGCAGCTGTTGCATAAGACAAGAATCCGCCCTGACTGGCACCCGTCACACCTATGGTCTTGCCATCCCACTCGGGCAGCGAGGCAATATAGTCAACAGCACGAACGCAACCAACCACCACACGCTTGTAGTAGCTGTCGTCGCGAGACTCCATACCAAAGTTCCAGTAACAGTTCAGGGCGCCGTTCATCAGATTGTCATAAAAAACCTGAGGCTGAGTCACATCTACCCCATGAATACCTATTTCGAGCACGATAGCCTTCCCAGGAGCCGTATAAGTATCACCACTATAGGGACGCACACCGGCACCAGGCACACGCAGCAAGGCGGGATACTTGCCCGGCTTGGTGGGAACGCTCAATATACCATAGGTACGCGAGCCCCAACGGATGTTCTGAAACGAGACCTGATAGACATTCACCTCTTCGTTGGAACGCTCTGGCAGCAACTCGCGCTGCGGATTGAGCACTGTCCAGCGGGCCTCCTCCAAAGTTTTCGTCCAGAACTGGTCGAAATCCTTAGGTTCAACTGTTGTCGGTTTCAACTTTTCAGGAGAGAAAGCAGCCGTACAGGATCCTTTATACTCTTTGTCGCCCACATGTGCTGTCACGGTCAGCCTATAAAACCCAGGTTTGTTCATTTTTGCCTTCCAGGTCATCGTGCCATCCTTCAGGAGCACGCCCTGTTTTTTCACTTCAGGATACATCTCAGGGCCAGCCTCGTAGTCTACAGTGACATTGTCTAACTGTGCCGAAGACTTGAGGACGCAAACCCTAAACTGGGCGGTCTGCCCCACTTCATACTTCCAGTCCTGATGATCGGGGGTCACCAGCACGTTGATATTGTTACCACGAATCTGTGCCTTCATCGGCAGAATACCGAAAAGCACCACAAGCAAAACAATCAAGCCAGTTTTCTTCATGCTTATTTTGGTCTTTAGTTTAAATCATTCAATTGACGTTGCAAAGTTAACATTATTTTTCGGAAATCTACAATATTATTTTGATAAACTTGCATACTTTGATTACCTGAGCCTATAAAAAAGCTTAAAAGCATTCTATATTTTAGCATAGTTGGTACATAGTGAAATCATGAAAAAGCCTAAGTGCTGGGGTAGGGTTCTTTCGGAGACCTTTCGGAGACCTTTCGGAGATCTTTCGGAGATCTTTCAAAGATCTTTCGAAGACCTTTCGGAGACCTTTCGGAGATTAATAAAATAATGTACGCGCGAAAAGTATCAAACGGCAAATGTATATTGTACTATTTACACCCATCCCGCCATTTTCTGCAGTTTTGCAAAAAAGTATCAAAATTAGATAAAAAAAAGTTATGTTATTTCCAGATTTTATACTAACTTTGCATCGTCGAACCTGAAATTCGAGAACATTAAATACTATTAACTAACAAACAAAGTATGAATCTAAATTGCAGTAAAAACTCTCTGCTGGCAGGATTATGCGCTATAACCCTGCTGGGCTATTCGCCCGTGACGTATGCAGCAGAGGGCAGTTCACCGCTGCCCAACGAAGTGCAACAGGCGAAGAAGATTACGGGTACTGTGACGGACGCCATGGGTCCAGTCATCGGTGCAAGTGTGGTAGTGAAAGGTACGTCGAACGGTGTCGCTACCGACTTTGACGGAAACTTTACACTGAGTGTCAATCAAGGCCAGACCATCGTTGTCAGCTACATCGGCTACGTATCGAAGGAGATCAAGATTGACAGTCGCAACAACTACCAAATTACCCTTGAGGAAGACAAGAAAGTGCTTGACGAAGTGGTAGTCGTGGGTTATGGTACCATGAAGAAGAGCGATCTGGCAGGTGCTACAGGTTCTATGGACGAGAAGAAGATGAAGGGCTCTATCATCACCAACCTCGACCAGGCTTTTGCAGGACGTGTAGCCGGTGTGACATCAATGGCCACCTCAGGTGCCCCTGGTTCTTCTACTTCGATTCGCGTACGTGGTCAGGCCACCATCAACTCAAATGCAGAGCCCCTCTATGTTGTAGACGGTGTAATTTGGAGTAACTCTAATTCATCAGGTGCTTCTGTCGGTCTGGGCGACAAACTGGGCAATGGATCTGTTTCAACAGTATCTCCCCTTTCTACTATTAACCCTTCCGACATCGTATCGATGGAAATCTTGAAAGACGCCTCTGCCACTGCTATCTATGGTGCTCAAGGTGCTAATGGTGTCGTCCTGATTACCACTAAGCACGGTAAGAGCGGAGAAGCTAAATTCACATACGATGGCATGGTAGCTTGGCAGTATCAGGGTAAGCGCATAGATATTCTAAATTTGCGTCAGTTTGCTGAATATTATAATGATATGGTTGCCCAAGGAATGGCCACAAAAAGTCCTGCATTGAGCGACCCAAGTCTTTTGGGCAAAGGTACCAATTGGCAAGATGCCATTTTCCGCACAGCTTTGCAGCACCAGCATCAGGTGAGTGCTCAGGGTGGTACGGACGCTGTGAAATACTACGTCAGCGCCAACTACATGAACCAGGATGGTACCATCATTGGTTCAAACTTCATGCGTAACGGTGCCCGAGTCAACTTGGACGCACAGCTCAAGCCTTGGTTGAAACTCGGTTTGAACGCCACCTACTCGCACACCTCGGAAAAGCTGCTGAAGGCCGACCAGGACGAAGGTGTCATTACCTACGCGCTCACCAAGCTGCCAGATGTTGCAATCTACGACATGTTTGGCAACTACACCTCTATTTCACGTGAAGGTGACAACTCTCCTAACCCTGTCGCACAGGCTTTGGCCAACGATATCCTTTACAAGCGTAACAATATTAACGGAAATATCTTCGGGGAAGTTACTTTCTTGAAGGGGCTCGTTTGGCATACTGAACTTGGCTACAATTTTAATTGGGACCGTGCAGAAACATTTATGCCGACATTGGACTTTGGCAACTGGAAACGCACCATGAACAACATCAGCGTTCAGAAGACCACGGGCCAATTTATTCAAATAAAGAATTATCTCACTTACAATGGACAGATTGGCAAACACAGTTTCTCCGCCATGTTAGGACAAGAATGCTGGGAAAGCAAATGGGATTATATGGGAGGCGAGTCTACCGGCCTTGAGACAAATGCCATACATAATCCGAAACTCGGAAAAACGGATAGCTATAAAATCAATTCAGGATTTGGTTCCTCTGCAATGGTTTCATTCTTCACGCGCGAAACCTATAATTATGATGACCGCTATCTGCTGACCTACACTTTCCGTCGCGACGGTAGTGCAAACTTAGGTCCCGAAGACCGATGGGGATCATTCCACTCATTTGCTGTTGCGTGGCGTTTCTCCAATGAAGCTTTTATCAAGAAATACACCGAGAAATGGCTTTCCAATGGTAAACTGCGTTTAGGTTGGGGACAAACAGGTAACGCTAACATTGGTGGTGGTAAATGGGCTTCCGAGTTAACTACAATGGTTAGTGGCCTTGGAGAATCCCAAAGGCCTAAGGGCTTTGCAAACCGAAGCATAAAATGGGAGACTCAGGAACAAACAAATATTGGTCTTGACCTTGGTTTCTTCAACAATAAGATTAATATTACAGTCGACTGGTATAAAAAGGTTTCCAACGATATGCTGATGAGGATGCAGCTGCCTTCGTATATGGGTACCAGCGGTAACGGTTCCTCTGCATTAGAGGCCCCATGGGGTAACTATGGAAAAATTGAGAATACTGGTCTTGAACTTACTGTTAACACTCATCCTATTACAACCAAAGATTTCTCTTGGGACTCCGAGTTCGAAATCTCATGGAACAAGAACAAACTGAAGGAGTTAGCCGGCACTTCCAGTGCAGCTATTATCGGTAACGGTATGTGGGATGATCCTGTTTCAAGAAGTGATGTCGGTCAGCCCTTGTTCCAGTTCTACGGATATGTCACTGACGGTGTCTACACCAGTCTGGAAGACATTGAAACCAGTCCCAAGCCTGTGGCTTATAACAAAGAAGGATTCGACCATTACAATACCGTTTGGGTAGGCGATATCAAATATAAAGACTTGAACAGCGATGGTGTGATTGACGAAAGAGACCAAACATATATTGGCAACCCTATGCCTAAATACACTTTTGGTTGGACTAACACCTTCCGCTATAAGGACTTCGATCTTACCATTTTTATCAATGGCTCTGTCGGCAATAAGGTCGGTAACTACCTGCGTCGCAAACTTGATGCCATGAAAGACGTCTGGACCAATCAGGCTTCATCTATATTAGGACGTTCTATTGTTACTCCTATTGACCCTGATAAGGACTATAGCCAGGGTTATAAGGGAAACAATGCCGGTACGGTATGGAACTGGTATGACGATATTGACAACGTACAGGTGGTCAATCCCACGGGCCTGCCTGCCGTTCGCATTAATAACCCCAATAATAATGACCGTTGGAGTGACAGGTACATTGAAGATGGTTCATATTTGCGCATGAAGAATATTACCTTAGGCTACACGCTGCCTCAGAAATGGGCAAGAAAACTATACCTGGACAACCTCCGCGTATATTGTAACATTCAGAATCTCTTCACTATCACGGGTTATGATGGCTATGACCCTGAAGTGGGACGTTCTACTGCTGACACCAACGGCTATGTGTACGGTCTTGACCAAGGTCGCTATCCATCACCTACAACCTATTCTTTTGGTCTTAATGTATCATTCTAATATATAATAAGATATCACTATGAAAATGTATAATATAAAAACAATAGCATATATCGCTTTAGCAGGTTTATCTTTGTCTTCTTGTGAAGACTATTTGAACAGACCTACAGAAGACGGATATGACACATCGAGTTATTACAGCACCGACGACCAGTGCCGTGCAGGTGTCAACTATCTGTACAACTCGCCCTGGTATGATTTCCAACGTGGTTTTATCAAGGTTGGTGAAATTATGTCAGGTAACTATCAACAGGGAAATAGTGCGTATTTAACTTTTACGCTTGATGGATCTGACCAATACTTGTCAAGTATGAGTGCTTCACTTTGGGCTGTCAATACGCATTGTATGACTGTATACAGTAACCTGAAAGCAAGTGTAGGACCTTCTCAGGAAGTCAAAAATGCCTGCATGGGCGAGGCTCTTACATGGAAAGCATTTGCATATTTTTATATGGCTCGTACGTATGGAGCAGTTCCTATTATTCACGAACCGCTGGAAATTATCAACAGCAAAAGTTCAACATCATTACACAAGGCAAAGATCAGTGTTGTCTATGATTACATTATCATGACATTGGAAAAAGCCATCGAGCTGCTTCCTGAACATGATGTGACCGGAAAGGGACGCATAGACAAATATTGTGCAAAAGCCTTACTTGCCAAAGTGTATTTGACAAAAGCAGGATTCAGCGAAGAAAATACGACCTACAATTCCGGCTCATATAGTTATATCACATGCACACCTCATCAACGCAACGCAGAAGATCTTGCAAAAGCTGCAGACCTTGCATTAGATGTAATTGAACACAGTGGACGTCACCTTCTGCCTGTCTATTCAGACCTCTTCCGTGGACATAACAATGTCAATGAGGAATGTCTCATTTCATGGGCTTGGACTGTTAATGGCGACTGGACCTGTCAAAACTCTCTTCAGAGCGACCTGTCCCCTGCTGGCTTCAGCGAATTCGGTGATAACTGGGGACAATGGTCAGGAATTAGCGCTGACTTAATTGAAGCTTTTGGTGAAAACCCACTTAGCAAAAATCGCCAAAATGTAGACGACCGCCGCAAGGCAACGATGATGATGGCAGGTGACACCTATGACTATTTCTATATGGACGAAGGAGGCTTGGACATCTTACAACTTGTCTATCAAGGTTATGCCAAGCACAAGGGTCAAGGTTCCTGGGATGCAACTTCGGGAGCATACCCCGTAAAGCATTTGGTTGGAAGTGTTGCAGACCATGAAGCCGAGGGCATTGGCGTTCCCAAGCGTGACATGTATTATGGAAATTACACTCACCTACTCCGTCTTGCTGATGTCTACCTCATTTATTGTGAGGCAGCAATGGGCAATAACAAATCATCGTCTGATCCAAAAGTGTTAGAGTACTTCTATCAGGTGCGCCACCGTTCAGTGAAAGGTTACCAATATCCGACAAGCATCAGTTGGGAAGATGTGTGGAAAGAACGCCGTCTTGAGTTAGCAATGGAAGGTGACCGCTGGTACGACTATGTACGCCGCTACTATTACGATCCGCAGGGTGCCATCAATGAGATCAAGGCCCAGAAGCGTAATACCTATGCTGGTTTGGATAAACTATACAAAGAGTATTACGAAAGTAAGTATTCTGCATGGAACTACGATCCCAGCTCGATGTACTACGATACAAATACACCTGCACCCAATGTGACTGACCGTAGTTTCACCATCCCTATGTCATCAGTTGACATCTCTTATAATCCTTTATTAATGGAAGAACCTGAGGACTACGACCTTAGCACTTTATCATTTTAACATTTAAACTTGTATATTATGAAATTCAAAAATAATAAATTAGGAAGAGTACTCCTCATAGCACTATCCATAACATCTTGCTTCTCTATGCAATCATGCAAGGACGAGCCAGACAAGTATGAGTCTACAGGGGGAACACCTACTATTTACTATATCCGCCCTGCCGACATAAACTCAAAGGACTCGCTATTGGTTCAGGCTGGGCCACAGTTTGTCATTGCTATAGTGGGTGAGAACCTAAGGAGTATTAAGCAAATGTTCTTCAACGATTTGGAGGCTGTTCTCAACTCGAGCTATATAACCGATAATACGCTCATTGTGACAACGCCAAAGAACATTCCTTCTGCTGTGAATGACAAGATAACGATGATTACTCACAATCAGGATACGGTATATTATGACTTCCATATTGTCATCCCTGGTCCTGTTGTGACTTCCATGTCTAATGAATACGCCAAACCTGGAAACATTGTAACTATTTATGGAAGTTACTTTATTGATGATCCCAACATTCCATTACAAGTCACATTGCCTGACGGTAAAATTATTACAGAGTTTACTGACCAGACAGAAAACGCTATTACATTTGTAATGCCGGAATGTACTCAAGAGGGTAATATCACTGTTACAACCATTTATGGTAAGACGAAATCTTCATTCCATTATTTGGACAGCAGGGGTATTCTCTTTGATTTTGACACTCCTAACGCAAAGACTGGTGCAGTGTTAGGTAATCATGGATGGCATCCTCAGAAGATAGAATCTGATGAGACCTCACTTTCTGGTAATTATCTGCGTTTAGGTGATCCTGACGTAACATTAGCAGCCGATGGTGCTTGGAATGATGGTAAATTCTCGTTTGAGTACTGGCCAGGCAACTGGGCTGACCCGGAGACTTATAGTGGTGACGGTGTGCGTCTGACCGATTTGGCGGACTTCAGCGATTACACCAATATGTCGTACAAGTTCGAGATGCTCGTACCGAAGGCTAATCCCTGGGCTGCCGGTGCTATGCAGATAATCGTTGGTGGCGTTACTAAGATTTCCAACGGTAATGCCGGGGTGAAGGATATTGACGGCAATGTTCTTGGAGGATGTAACAACACCTACTTCAACAACGACGAGCTGCCTCGTGGCATCTATCGTCCGTGGGAGGCTACAGGCTCGTTCGATACAGCCGACGAATGGGTAACAGTTACTATTCCCATCAGTGAATTCAAGTATGGCATGAGCGGAGGCAGTGCTACAGGCAGTCTGAAAGCAAGTGATTTCACCAGTCTTACAATCTTTGTTGTCGGCGGCGGAATCACTGGCAAGGAATGTAACCCCGTCATCAAGATTGATAACATCCGTGCCGTCCCTAACAAATAAAAGGTAAAAAGTAAAATGTAAAAAGGTAAAGTTATGAAAAACTTTAAGAATATAATCACCCTGTTAGCGGTAGCCCTCATGGGGCTATCCCTGACAGCGTGCAGCAAAGACAACTTGGATACCAACCAGTATCAGGGCGGTGTAGCGTTGAACGTTTACGGTCCGTCGCCTGTCATGCGTGGAGGACAGCTACGCTTCTTAGGAAGCAACTTAGACCAAGTGCGTGAGGTCTTAATTCCTGAAGGAATCTCTATTACCAACATTGATGTTGTGAAATCGGGTGTTCCAAGTGAAATCCGCGTAACGATTCCCAAAGATGGCCCAATACCAGGTAAAGTAGTGCTTATTACAAAGACTGACGAACGCATTACAACAAAGACGGATTTGAATTATATTGAAGGTATAGAGATTACCAACATACCAGTTTCTGCCATGCCTGGTGATGTCATCAAGATTGAAGGTGACTACTTGAATCTTATTCAGTCATTAGCCTTTGCCAAAGGCATCGTAGTCAGCGAAGCAGACTTTAAGTCACATAGCCGCTATGCTATCGAGGTTGAGGTTCCAGAGGAGGCGCAGACTGGCAAACTGGAACTATATACTGCTGACCTGACCGTTGTTGACAAGAACAAGGTTGAGTATCAAATCATTGAGACTGAAAAAGCTATTGAAATTGGCACTCCTACAATTAGCAACGTTAAGGGGCGTAACACAGCCGAAGCATTGGGCAACATAACTGCCAAGGCAGGTGAGACCATTACCGTCACAGGTACATATTTCAATGTCATTGCTGATATTACCGTTGGCGGTGTAAGCGTCAGCGACCTCAAGATTGCCAACGACGGAAAAGGCGTAACGTTCACCCTGCCAGCTGAGGCTCCTGATGGTGACATCCTGATTGTTTGTAAGTCTGGCATAGAGGTTCCTGTGGGTACTTTGACTACTGTGAAGCCTACAAATTGCGTAGCAACTCCTAATCCTGTAAAGGCAGGTCAGGCCTTGCAGATTGACGGTAAGGATATGGATCTTGTGACTGATGTTGTATTTGCAGATTCCAAAGGTGAGTATACCATCGCAAACAACCAGAACATCATCAACACCAAGCAGGCATATGCAGTAACCGTTCCTGAGACTGCTACTGAGGGTAACCTCAAACTGGCGATGGCCAACGGTGCCCAAATTGATGTTCCCTTTACTTTGGTGAAACCGACTGTTACAGGCTATAACAGCACAAGTGTAAGCGCTGGTGGAACAGTGACCATCAACGGAACTAACCTTGACTTGGTAAAGAAGGTTCAATTTGGCGAGTCAGATGTTGTTAATGTTGAAGGAACTGCCGACGCTATCACACTGTCTGTTCCTATGAACGCTACTTCTGGTGCCCCCGTCCTGACGCTGGCTAATGGTACTACCGTAGCCAACGTTCCTGAGATTACCATCCAGGAGGCTGTATTCTGCTACTTCACAGAACTGCCTGCTGAGGATGCTGAACTGAAGGCTGGCGACTCGTTCGCCCTGACTGTGGCTAACGGCGACAAGTTGACGGGTGTCGAGATTAACGGTGAGCCTTGCCAGTTTGTGCTGACCAACGACAACAAGCTGATTATTGGCATTCCCGCCAAGGCTAAGAAGGGTTCTAAGGTTCGTCTGATTTCGTCGAATGGCGAGATTACCTATACCTTCGACTTCATCCCCAACACAGAGGTCACTACCGTTCTGTGGACTGGTCAGGCTGTTGCTGACAACTGGGGTAACCAGCCATACGTACTCTCTGACGGTGGTCAGGAACTGAAGGATGCCGGTGTTGTTCCTGGCGATATCATCAGTTTCCACATCACGCCTTTGGATGCTTCCTGGAAGGTTCAGTTTGTCGAGGGTCACTGGGGACCCACCTATGCCAGCATCTGTAGCATTGGCAACGATACTGAGGGTGGTAAGTTCATTGAATATGACCTGGAAGCCAACAAGGGCTACTTTAACCTTGAGGTGACTCAGGAGATGCTTGACGCTGCATACAACCAGCAGTGGTGGGGCGGTGTCTTCGTGCTCAATGGCGACAATGTTGTCGTTGACCGCATCACCACCACTCACTACGAGTCTGTAGAAGAAACCCTGTGGGAAGGCGAAGTTGTCGCTGACGACTGGGGCAACCAACCGTATGTTCTCTCCGATGGCGGTGCTGAGTTGGCAGCAGTCGGTGCAAAGGCTGGCCAGACGCTGTACTTCTACCTTACTCCGATGGAGGACAACTGGAAAATTCAGTTCGTTGAGGGTCACTGGGGTCCCACCTATGCTAGTATCTGCAACTTCGGTAACGATACCGAGGGTGGCAAGTTCACCGAGTATGACCTTGCAGGTAATGGTGGCAAATATGCACTCGAACTCACTCAGGAAATACTCGACGCTGCATATAAAGCTGGCGGCTGGGGCGGTGTCTTCGTGCTCAACGGTGACAACGTTAAATGTACAAAGATTACTGTTGAATAATAAAACACTATTTTGATTATGAAACTGAAAAACATTATTAATACCTTGTCTCTTGCAGCTGTGGCACTCATTGCCACAGCCTGTCAGGACACTGATGCCCAAATTGAGATTACTGATGTAGATGCACCTCAGCTTATCTCAACATCGCTCACGGAAGAAAAGCCAATTTTCTTTGGCGAGACAAACATAAAGGTTGTTTTCGACAAAAACATTGGATTTGCGACTAAGAATACCAGTCAAATCACTGTCAACGGGTCTGCTGCTGACAAGGCACGGGTGGCTGGTGTTGCAAAGGAACTGACCGTGACAAAGACACTGGATTTCTGCAACAGCATTGCTCTGCACATTCCAGCTGGTTTAATAATTGGTCCCCAAGGCAAAGCCTATAATCAGGACATTGATGTTACCTTCAAAGTCAAGGAAATGCCCAGCAACAATGCGACTGCCGTCACTCAGATGCTTGGTTGGGGTTGGAACCTGGGTAACCATTTCGACACATCTGGTGATGCCATCAGCAAGGGATGGGGCTATTGGGATCAGGTTGGAATCCTGACTGCAGCACCTTTCCAGACATTAGCCAGTGCCGGTGCTAAGACGGTACGTATTCCCACAACATGGACTGACCATATGGATGACAACTATGTCATCAATGCAGCATACCTCGACGAGGTGGCTGGCGTTGTTGACAAAGTCATCGCCGCAGGCATGAACGCCATTCTGAACACTCACCACGACTCCTTCGAGACCGATCTTGGCAATGCAGCCACGAACGAAGAAACTGCCAAGAAGGACTCGACCATTATTGCCGAGTTGTGGAAGCAGGTAGCTACCAGATTTGCCAGCTATAACGAGAAACTCATTTTCGAGACATTCAACGAGATACATGCTGGCGACAACTGGAGCAGTGGAACTGATGCTGAATATGAACTGCTGAACAAGTGGAACCAGTATGCCGTAGATGCAATCCGCAAGACTGGCGGCAACAATGCCACGCGCTGGATTGGTGTGGCAGGCTATGCAGCCAACATTGACATGACCATCCAGCATTTGGTATTGCCGAACGATCCTGCCAACAAACTGATGGTAAGTGTACACTGCTATGACCCGTACAACTTCTGCACACAGCCTTATGCTTCTGGCGATGTGGCTCCCATGTGGGGACACACCTCTGACGCTTCTGGCGCTGAGGAACTAGCCGTTATCAACCAGCTCTACAAACTGCGCGCAGCATACATCGAAAACAACATCCCCTGCTATCTGGGTGAGTATGGTTGTGTCTACAGAAAGACTGATGCCGAAAATGCCTTCCGTGCATACTACCTCGAGTTCTTCTGCCGTGCTGCAAACCTGGCAGGCATCCCCATGTTTATCTGGGACAACAATACGAAGACGACAGGCAATGAGGGTGAAAGCTTCGGCTATATCGACCATGAAAGTGGCGCTTGGCTGAATGACAGCGAGACCTTGGTTCCGACTATGATTAAAGCTTGCACCAGCACAGATAGTTCCTATAGTCTGCAGACTATTTGGAACAAGGCTCCCGCAGCATATTAAACGAAACACTATTATCATAGGGAAGGCAGGCCCATTAAGAGCCTGCCTCTCTTTATAAATAAAAACATGAAAAGAAACAGACTTTTTATCATAGCCTCAGCTTTTATGCTCATGACAATAAGCTGTGGTACTAAGAATGCCCAAGAGAACACAGAGGTCAAGGAGTTTGAGTCTGCCAGCGAAGCAGTCCAGAAGATGGCTGCAGGCTGGAACTTGGGCAACTCATTGGACGCCTTCAGTTCTGACATCGAACCTGGCTCCCCTATTGAAAAATACGAAACGGCCTGGGGACAACCCGCCACAGAGGAGTTTCTGATGAAACAACTGGCAGCGAAAGGTTTTACCGCCATCCGTGTACCTACCACTTGGTGGCAGCATATGGACAAGGACGGACAGGTGGACAGCCTATGGATGAACCGCGTACAGCAGGTGGTTGATGATGTGATCAACAATGGTATGTATTGCCTGTTGAACGTACACCACGACACTGGAGCCGCTGTCGAGGCTTGGATCAAGGCTGACAGCACCATCTACGAAACCACCCATGAGCGGTTCAAACTGCTGTGGACACAAATTGCCAATCATTTCAAGGACTATGGTCAGGAGTTGCTGTTCGAGGGTTACAACGAAATGCTGACCGGCAGCAATCCTACAGCAGAGTGGAGCGAACCAAAGAACTTGAATAACCTGCAGTATGTGAATAAGTACGCCCAAGACTTTGTCGATGCTGTACGTGCTACCGGAGGCAACAACCTGTATCGCAACTTGGTGGTCAACACCTACTCTGGCTCTCACACACCCAATACGTTAGGGCAGATGGTGATTCCTACCGACCCCTGCGGCAGCCAGAATCACATAGCTGTTCAAGTACACAGCTACGATCCATGGGACTGGGTGAACACCTATGACATGAAGTGGACATCACAATGTACCGAAGAGGTCACACGCTTGTTTGCTGATTTGGACAAGCACTTCATCTCGAAGGGCTATCCTGTCATTTTGGGCGAATACGGCTCCAATGGTGTTGGCGAGAAGACCATCAACAAGAACTGCACAGATGAGCAGAAGTCAGAGGCAGGCCGTCAGGCTGCCGACATTGCCCGCCTGTGTAAGAAATACCATGCGGCCTCGTTCTACTGGATGGGTGTCGTTGACGGAGACGACCGCAGGGAAGCTAGCTTCAAATGGAGTATGGAACAGGTCGCAGACTCCATAGTCAGCACCAAATAACAAAGGAATCGTATGAAAGCAGTTTATGCTATCTTTTTAGCAGCTCTCCTTAACATGGCCTGCAGTAGTGGGTCGAGTGAAGAAAAGCCTCCTGTAGTTCCCCCATCTCCTACCCCTACGTTCACCGTCACGCTGGAAAAACAGTCTATCAGCAATAGCGAGGAATTAGATGCTGCAACGACTCATCTACTGACACTGACCTATAATGTGAATGTCATTGTGAACAGCAGCTACAGCATCACATTAAACGGTAACCGCCTCATGGCGCAAAGCAAGGAGAAAACAGTAGAGATACCACTGGGTCTACAAGCCGGCAAGGAATATATACTTCAAGTGGTAGAGGGTGCCATCATTGCTGCAGACGATCCAAGCGTCAAAGCGCCTGCTTTCACACTGAAGTTCAAAACCATCAGTAAGGAAGAGTCCGACCAAACGTACACCATTCCTGCTGAACCAGTCACAGCATCTGCCGAGAGCGCCAAGAAACTGTATGCCTACCTGCTAAGCCAATACGGACGGAAGACCATATCCAGCGTCATGGCTGATGTCAACTGGAACACCACTTGTGCCGAGAAGGTCTACAAGTTCACGGGCAAATATCCCGCCATGAACTGCTACGATTTCATCCATATCTGCTACTCTGCTCCCAACAGTTGGATAAACTACGAAGATATCAAGCCAGTCACAGACTGGGTCAATGCCGGTGGACTGGTACAGTTAATGTGGCACTTCTTCGTTCCTAAGGGCGAGGGGGCTAGTGAATATGCTTTCTACAGCAAAGACACCAGTTTCAAGCCCTCTGAAGCGCTCGCAAGTGGTACCTGGGAGAACAAGTGGTTCTACGAACAGATGGACAAGGTCATTGACATCATCCTCAAGTTGCAGAACGCTGGTATAGCCGCTACCTGGCGACCTTTCCACGAGGCAGCAGGCAATGCCATTGCGAAGCAGCAGGCGGACTGGACAAAAGCCTGGTTCTGGTGGGGCATGGAAGGCGCAGAAGCATATAAGAAGCTATGGCGTACTATGTTTGACTATTTCAAACAGAAAGGTGTTCGCAACCTCGTCTGGGTATGGACCACCCAGAACTACAACGGCAATAGCAGCAGCTATTATCAGGACTCCAACTGGTATCCCGGTGACCAGTATGTAGACATCGTTGCCCGCGACCTCTATGGTTGCAATGCGGCTCAGAACAAACAGGAGTTCTTTGAGATTCAGAGCACCTATCCCACCAAGATGGTTGCTTTGGGCGAGTGTGGTGACGGCGAATCAGGACCGGCTGCGTTGCCTGGTGACTTCTGGAACGCAGGTGCCCTGTGGAGCCACTTCATGGTGTGGTGCACGAAGGAGCAGAACGCCACCATGACCATGTGCAGTGACGACTGGTGGAAGGATGCTATGAACAATGCGAATGTAATCACACGTGATCAATTACCAAATTTAAAATAAACGCATGAAGAAAATACTTTTGTTGGCAACAGCAGCACTTCTGACCGCTGCCTGTGGCAATAACGAGAAGAAAGCAGACGACCCGCTGGCAGACAGCGGACGCACACAGCGAACGGAGAACTTGTTGGAAAACCTGAAAGCTATAGGCGACAGTACGGTGTATCTATTTGGCCATCACGACGACACCGTTTATGGTATTGGCTGGGCGGCAGACTATAGCAACGATTCTACGATTCACCAACGCTCTGACGTGAAGAGCGTCTGCAACGACTACCCCGCCCTGCTAAGCTTCGACCTGGGACACATCGAGCTGGGCGACTCACTGAATCTGGACGGTGTGCCTTTCCAGCGCATCCGTCAGGAAATCCTCGCCCACTATGACCGTGGGGGCATGATAACACTCTCGTGGCACGTCAACAACCCGCTGAGCGGAGGTACGTCATGGGTGGCTGACTCGCTGAAGAGTACTGAGACCAAGACCGTTGCCGCAGTCTTGGAGGGAGGCGAGAAACATGACGTGTTCCTGTCGTGGCTCGATCGGGTGGCAGATTTCCTCAACTCGTTGGAAACCCCATACGGTGTGAAAGTCCCCGTGCTGTTCCGCCCATGGCACGAGCATACGGGGTCGTGGTTCTGGTGGGGACAAGAGCACTGCACGCCTGAGCAGTACAAGGCTCTCTGGCAGCTGACCACCAGCCGACTGAAAGACAAGGGTGTAGTGAATGCCCTCTATGCCTATTCACCTGGCACAGAGCCCGATGGCAACGAGGCTAAGTATATGGAGCGTTACCCTGGCGATGACGTGATTGACTTGATAGGACTGGACTGCTACTGCTGGGCTCCCGAGGCTGACACGACTCAGATAACCAACTATGCCACCACGCTGGACAAGAACCTTGGTATGGTATGCGCCATTGCCAAGAAGCACCAGAAGGCCGTTGCACTGACCGAGACCGGCTATGAGTGTCTGAAGACGAAAGACTGGTGGACAGCAACACTGGCACCCGTTTTGGAAAAACATCCGATTAGCTACGTGCTGGTATGGCGCAATGCCCACAACCGCGAGAACCATTTCTTCGCCCCCTACCCTGGTCAGCAGTCTACATCGGATTTCATCCGTTTCTATAATGACAAACGGACATTGTTCCTACAAGACCTGAATGGTTTATACCTGAAAAAGTAAGAAAAGAGAGGCCATTGCCTCTCTTTCTTTATTTAACCTTACTCATGCGGTCTACCTCTGCCTTGACAACTGCCAGAGTGGTGGTATCGCTGGCAAATACAGAGTTGAGTCCCTGCGCCTCTTGGGCTGGGTCGTTGGTATAGTCGTCGCCTACCTGCCACTGCTCATGCTGGGGCTGGGCAAAACCGCCCCATCCCCAGAAGTTACATCCGGCAAAATGGCCACCGCTCTCAGCATTGTCTGCAACCAGCGAGAAGACGTATTTATAATAGCCATCGCGTCCCTTGGTGGGTGTATCCAAAGTGAACTTGAATCCGTCGCGCGGATAACCAAACTCCTCCATTACCAGCGGCTTGTTCAGCGAGTCGCAGACTGCCAAATGCTGGTCGATATACTCCTTCGTATTCTTACAGGCTATCGGCAGATGCTCGATGAGTGAGTCGGGCTTAGCCCAGCCCCAGTTGTAGGGCCACAGGTGGACGTTGCAATAGTCGATGTTCTTATCGGCGCAGATGCGAGTCCATGAACCAAGGTCATTCTCGCAACCCCACGAGCCCTCACTGCCCACGCTGATCAGATGATTCTTGTCTAAGGAGCGGATGAGGTCCGAAGCCTCAGCCAGCCATTTCTCAAAGGCAGGCAGCGCCTCTTTCGAGAAAGCACGCGGTTCATTGCCAATCTGCCACGACATAATGGCAGGATCGTCTACATATTTGAGTCCCGTATAGCGGTTGGTGCGACCCAAGATGAAGCGCACGTAGTCGTAGAACAGCTGATGCGCCTTCTCGTTAGTAGCATATTTCGACATGGCCTCCATAAAGGCGGGATAGCCTGCCTCGTCTGGTCTTGGTTGCTTACCCAGGCCTGCATGTTCCAAATAGAAACCATAGCCACCACTCCATTCCCACGAGTTGTTCAGGTAGAGCACTGCTACCATATTACGTTTACCCATCTCCATGAGCAGATAGTCCAGTCCAGCCAGAATGGTATCGTTATATTCCCCAGGTTTGACCTGCAGCGTTGGCTCCACCTTGGTCTTCACGCCCCGCTCGCCGTCACTGCCAACCAAAATGCGCAGGTTGTCAATGCCCATACGCTTCATCTCGTCCAGTTCCTTGACCAGCCGCTCGCGGTTTCCCCCTTGCCCTTCCGAGCCGAGGATGGCACCATACCAGAAGTTGGTACCCACATAATAATAAGGTTTATCACCACGCACAAAGTGGCCATTCTCCACCCGTACAAAATCTGTCTGCTCTTGCTGTTTCTGCTGGCATCCGACCATTAGGGCCACCGCTGCCACAAGTAGTAATAGTTTCTTCATTATTGTGTATTTAAGTTATTTTGAGTACAAAGATACAAAAAAGTGAAGAAATATTCGTAACTTTGCAGCATAAAGTGAAGAAAAAAAATGAAGAAGCTACTGACAATCCTGATTGGACTGACTGCCGTACTCACGGCTGCTGCACAAATGCAAGACCCCATACACTTCCATTCAGAACTGAAGAGAATCAGCGACACGGAAGCCGAACTGCTGTTCCAAGCCACCATCGATGCCGGCTGGCACGTTTACTCCACAGGACTGGGTAACAACGGTCCCATCTCAGCCACTTTCCATGCAGACCGCATGGAGGGTGCCCAAACCGTGGGATCGCTGAAAGCCCGCGGCAAGGAGGTGAAGCAGTTTGACAAGATGTTCGGCATGGAGGTACGCTACTTCGAACAGGCTGTTACCTTCGTTCAGAAAATACGCTTCACCCAGCCCCGATATGACATCAGCTGCTATATCGAATACGGAGCCTGCAGCGATGCAATGTGCCTGCCTCCTTCGAGTGCAGAACTGAAAACCAGCGGCAAGGGTATAGAGGTCAAAGAACCCGCCAAAACTGACACTTCGCTCATTGCCCAACCGCAACCCGTAACCTCGGAAAAGGATACTGTACTCGCCTCTAAAAAGGACTCCATATTAGCCAACAAAGACTTGTGGCAGCCCGTTGTCAAAGAGCTGCAAGCATTTGGCAATAAAGACATTACGGACACAGAAATTTCGTGGTGGATTATTTTCTTTGAAGGTCTGTTGGGCGGATTCCTGGCCCTGTTCACCCCCTGCGTATGGCCCATCATTCCCATGACAGTATCGTTTTTCCTAAAGCGCAACAAGGAGCAGACCAAAGCCATCCGCGAGGCCACCACCTACGGACTGAGCATTGTTGTCATCTACGTTCTGCTGGGTCTGGCAGTCACCCTGCTCTTTGGAGCCTCTGCCCTCAATGCCCTGTCCACGAATGCTGTGTTCAACATTTTCTTTGCCTTGCTGCTGGTGGTCTTTGCCGCCTCCTTCTTTGGAGCCTTTGAGCTGACGCTGCCTTCCGCTTGGACGAACAAGATCGATCAGAAATCGGAGTCTACCACTGGACTGCTCAGCATCTTCCTCATGGCATTCACACTTGCCCTAGTCAGTTTCTCGTGCACAGGCCCCATCATCGGATTCCTGCTGGTTGCCGTATCTACACAAGGTAGCATTCTAGCACCGACCATCGGTATGTTGGGATTCGCTATAGCCCTTGCCATACCTTTTACGCTCTTTGCCCTGTTCCCCTCGTTGCTCAAGTCTGCGCCCAAGTCGGGTGGATGGATGAACACCATCAAGGTCGTGCTGGGCTTCATCGAACTGGCCTTTGCCCTGAAGTTCCTCTCCGTTGCCGACCTTGCCTACGGCTGGCACCTGCTCGACCGCGAGGTTTTCCTCTCGCTATGGATTGTCATCTTCGGTCTTTTAGGCGCCTACCTTTTGGGGTGGATACGCTTTCCTCACGACGACGAAAGCCATCGCACCAATGTGCCTCAGTTTTTCCTCGCCTTGGCGTCACTGTCTTTTACCGTCTATATGATACCTGGGCTATGGGGTGCTCCCTGCAAGGCCATCAGCGCTTTCACACCTCCCATGAACACCCAGGACTTCAATCTCTATGGTGGTAGTGTCGAGGCCCGATTTACGGACTACGAACAGGGTATG
>JAEEGL013865768.1_pt1 | contig 24366 bp, 25 predicted proteins | sample 9134231 | NCBI WGS metagenome assembly JAEEGL01 (sample SAMN16246548, study PRJNA631951) | gut metagenome | biome: gut microbiome; feature: rumen; material: fiber-attached | host: Bos | place: Iran: Karaj | collected 2018-10
ATCACAAAATAGATTATGCAGATGCTTGATTTTGTCAATTAACGGCGTAAATTTGCTACTTCCATAAAAACCTTCTTTCAAAGGCTAGAATGGTCTTGAAGGAGGTGAGGTCATGAAGACGTTGTACTTGCGATTGTTAAGCATCATCGCGGCAGTGGCAGGAGGAGCTGCGTTAGTAGCGGCAAACTCAGCGTGCAGTCTTGTATTGTACGAACCGGAAATGCCGAAGGAACTCGAGTAGGAGAGAATAAGCGGGTTACAAGAAAGGAGTGATAGATTTAGTATAAAACTGTTGAGCTTGAAAAAGAAATGTGAAATAATACACATGAATATTATAATAACTGGAAATAATCAAGTCAAGGAGGTATACACGTGAAAAGGAGAATTAGCCTAGGAATCACCATGTTAGTATTATTGCTTGCCATGAGCATGGGTGCATTAGCAGCAGCCAATTATATACCAACATATTGTGATGAGTGTGGTGCAGTTTTATCGGAGATGGGAACAAATGTTGGACATTATTCAGTATATCATGATGCATATACCGGATTACATGATAGTCAAGGCGGTCCCGTGACAGATCCATGTTGGGTATATCATAATATTACTGAGATTAGGAAATATTGCCCGAATGGACATGGAAATAAATGGATAGGAATGTGGCATACGGAAGACCACTCAAGTTCTTATTGTACTGATCAGCAGTACTGGGAATAAGAAGCAATAGTAACTGACAAGCAAAGACATAAGGCAAGTGCAGCGTCAAATTCTTTTGGCGCTGCATAAAAAGGTGAAGCACGTGAAAAAAACATTCTTGTTTTTTGTAATCATGATATTTAGCTTATCATGGATGGGTTGTAACAAATCTGAAACTGCCGAAGAAAAAGATTGGCACAAAAATGGATTTATGCGATCTGACAAGATAGTTGAGGATGACGAATATTATGTAGAACGTTATGATCCGATAAACATGCAAAAAAAAGCAGAAGGATCGGATGGCAAAATTTTATATGGTAACGTTACGCCAAAATCATGGAAAGGGAAAACATATCGATTATATGCCGTGATAACTCCGCCGATATTTGAGGCGTCTAACTGGATATTGGAAATATATGATACTGAAACGAAAGAGACGGAAACAAAAGAAATTACGTATGAAAAATTGGGACTAACGGGAAATGATGACAAAAATGTTTTAGACTATTTAGTTGACGTGGATTGGATTGATGACAATTATTTTGTATTTCAATACGTTACGGTAGCAAAAGAAGAAGACAGATATTATCAGACCTCTGATAAACGAATTTATACGGATTTAAACGGAAACATAAAACAAACGGAACTATGGGATAAGTTTGAAACAAACGGATTTTTAATAAATGATTATCATGAATCAAGTTTCATCCCAAGCGGATCTTGTATTTGTGATGGACAAGGTGCAACGTACGGGCTGTCAAAGAAAGCAGATGGGACGTATCTCTGGGTATTTGACAGAGAAGGCGTGCTAATATATGAGAATTTGATTCCACAATCATGGGTAAAAAAGGACGAATTTAAAACAGATCAAAACGAGATTGTATATGTTTTTTATGATGAGAAAGAAGATAAGCAGCACTTTATATGGATAGACGCAGCGAACCGTAAGTCAACAGAAATTGCAACACTTTCTGGGGAAGAGAAGATTTCAAAGGCATGGGGAATGTCTCAGAACACGTTGTATTATGAGAAGGCACAAGAGAGAAAGGCGTATTCTTGGGACATAATCAATGGGAAACAAAAGCTTTTTATAGATTACGTCAAGAATTCCATATCACCCACATACGGTATGACATACATATTCCGAAAAGATGCCCCTCCAGCTATTAGATTATATAAAAATACAGATTTAAGAAGCGGAGAGACGGAAGATTGGATTGTCTATCTATCAAAAGAAAAAGTAGATAACCTTATTGAGGTAGATATACTTGTTACGGACGATCCTGGCAGTAGACAAATAATGGAAGCAGCGTCGCGGAGTACGAAAAAGAACCCTAATAATTTATTTGAATGTAAGAAGATTGAAACAAATGAACAAAAAAATATATTGATAAATGAACTAATGTCAGGAAACGGGCCTGACGTTTTGTATTTATCTCGAAGTGATTTTATTACGTTTTCGGAAAAAGGATTACTAAAGGACTTATCAGAAGTGATTTCTAAGGAGACATTGTCTAATATTTTGCCTGGAGCATTAGAATTAGGACAGGTATCTGATAAGCAGTATGGAATTCCGACTTGCGTTTCAGCGAGTGGCCTGTTAGTGGCCAAAACGGTCTGGGAAAAAGATACGTGGACTTATGATGACATGTTGCATCTAATGGAAATGCAAGTGCTTGAGGGAAATCTGTTCTACGTGAATGCCGGAAAACCGTTTGCACCTCTTGCTACGACAGTTTTGCTTACGGCGAGGAATTATGATTCATGGTTAATAGATTGGAATCGTAAGATTTGTAATTTTGTAGATAAAAGATTTATTGATCTTTTAACAATTCTTAAAAGTGCTCCTAAGCAATCAGGTGAAACGGATACATGGCTAAATGCAGGAAGTCGAATGGCATACGTGGACATAAATACATCTGCGTTTATTTATGATTTCGGTGTTAGAGAGGAATTGGAAGAAGGTCATTACGTTGGATTTCCCACGAACGGGAAAAATGGGAATTATCTTGATGCGAATGGAGTGCTAGTTATAAACGTATCTGCAAAGAATATGGAAGGAATTATAAATTTGTTTGAGTGTATTTTGGATCCAGAAATACAAAATATGGCAGAGCAAAACACGCAATCAGCATTAAGCATCTGCAAAAAAGAACGAAGGGAGTTTAGTTATGATGAAGACGGAAAGATATATTGTGATGGAAACGAGATTAGAATCCTTCAAAATGGAAAGACCACGGTGGAATATGCAGAGGAGTTTTTAGAGAACTGTGTGGCAGCTCCTTTTCATGAGCCTGAAATTGAAAAGATATTGATGGAAGAGTTGGCGGTATACTATCAGGGGGACAGATCAGCCCGAGAGACGGCGGAGATCATTCAACAACGCGCACAATTATTTCTTAATGAGAAATAACGAAAACTTTTCAAGCCTTCAGAGGATAATTCGAAATGAAAAAGATAGGAATTCAGTTTATTCTAACATGACTAACGGAGGTTATAACGGCATGAAGAGTATTAAGAAGAAAGGAATTCCCCTCCTCCCTGCAAAAGGTATTTAATGAGGAATTCGGTGATTACTTGAGCGGCCGGATCGACGGCAAGGCCTTGTCGGAGCATTTAAAGAGCAGGGTGACGTTATATTTGCAGGAGTCGAAATAAAGAAACCCCAGTAGCGGATTCACGTCTGCTACTGGGGTTTTTTAATTAATTTTGCACGAATCGCACATAATTTTGTCAATTCCATAAACATTCCATAGATAAAAGATAGTATAATAAGAAAAAAATTAGTAGCTACCTCACAACAAATAGTAATTGCCAATTAATTATGGAATAACGTAAGGAGGTAACAAAAGAAAAAATGATAACGATTGCCGTAGTTGACGATGATTATAAGATGCTGGCTAAGTTTTCGGAAAGCCTGGAAAAATATTATGGAACGGGAAACGTTATTCAGCAGGATTACGTAAATGGATTGGAGTTTGTTCGCAGTCTGTCGGAAGGGCTTCCCAATATCGTTTTTATGGATATAGAAATGGACGTGATGAATGGAAGGGAGGCTATAGAAAAGCTTAGGGAAAAGGACAGAAATGAAAACACGTTTGTGGTGTTTATTTCCTCACACACGGATAAGCTGGCTCCGTTTTTTTCACTGCATCCATTTGATTTTCTGGTAAAACCATTTTCTGACAAGGAAGTGTTTGCAGTTTTAGATAAGATCAAGGAACACATGGAGAAAGACAGGAAAACCATTACCCTGATCATCGACAGAAAAGAAGTCAACATACCGGTAAGCGACGTGAAGTGGGTTCAATCCCTGGCACACCGTTTGGAGATTAAAACGTGTACTAGAGAAGAACCGCTCTATTGTTATGAAAAGCTGAATACGTTTTATCCTAAGCTAGAGGCTGCCAGTGATGATTTTTTACGGATTCACGCGTCATTTGCGGTAAATAAAAGATATATTACGAGATTTACGCAGAAAGAAATCTACGTAAATGATCAAGTGTTCACCATAAGTTTGAAATTTAGGGCCGAAGTAATTATGAAACTACATGAAAGGTTGTAAGAAAAGATGCTGTTTAGTGAAGCTGTATATTTTGCCTGTAACTTTATTTTCATTTTTGGCATGCATTTGTTTTATGCAAAAATGTTTCCCTCGAATGAGAAAAAATGGATACGAAGATTGGCGCTGATTCTATTCTTGTTTGTGGATTTTGCGTTGTGGCTTGGAATATCAAATCCGTATTTGTTTCCCATTCTTAGCTTTCTTACTTATTTTGGGGTTACAATTGCGTATCAAATCAGGATAAACTATCGGAATTTTCTTGCTGCCTTTTTAATCTTGGCATTTGGGATTACCAGCGAGCTTCTTGCATCCTATTTGGTCTCTTATTGTATGGGAAAAGCAGGGGTGACGGAGACGGAAAGCGTATTGGTGGCTGCGTTAATCTCTGCCAGATTGTTTTTCTTTTTGATGACGTTACTGTCAGCGAGACTAACCCTCTATCAAAAAGAGGGAGGTCCAATGCGTTACGTAGCGGTGCTGGCAACGCTTCTTCCGATCATATCCGTCGTTTTGGTCATCTATGTTTTTAGCTTGGCTGAATTTGATAAAAACACGATTTTGGATGCAGGTTCCTTAGGTGCATTGATTTCGGTATTTGCGATCATTTTGATTAATCTGATTACGGTTTGGCTGTTTGACCGACAGTCACGTGCATATCAAATGGAACGTGAGACTCAGGCCCTTAGAAAGACCATTCAGGTGCAGCAGGAGCATTATAATGGGGAAATGGAAAAGCGGGAGGCCATTCGGAAAATAAAGCATGATTACAAAAATTTTCTATTGGCAATTCAGGCGGATCTGGCATCTGGAAAGGAAGAGGAAGCCCAAAAAGTGATAGAAAGGGAATTAGAAGGGGACGCCGTTTCGGATTTTCCACAATGTGGATGGTATGCGCTGGACGCCATAGTTTCCTATAAGGAGGCAGTTGCTCAAAAGATGGGCATACATTTACGGCCGGAGTATTACTTGGAAGCTGAGCCGGCAGTGGCCAGCGAGGATATCTGCATTATGATGGGAAATGCCATTGACAATGCAATCGAATATTTATCGGCGCATCCTGCGTGTTCTAAGGAGATACGGATCCACGTGAGATATGAAAAAGGAGTTTTGAACATTAAGGTAGGAAATGAAGTGGAGGAGGCGGTGGCAGTTTCTGACAGGCGATTTTGTGCTTCTTCCAAAACAGGAGAGGGGCATGGATATGGATTGAAGTCGATTGATTACGTGGCGGGGAAATATGGTGGAAGATTGATTTTGTCAAGCCATGAGAGATATTTTGAATGTGGAGTGCTGTTATATTGTTGAGTCCATGCCTCGCATGCATGAGTCCATGCCTCGCTTGCATGAGTCCATGCCTCATTCACAAAAATCTGCAAGCAGATTTTTTGCTCATGAGATGGCTTCGCCATATGATCATACAAAAAAGAGACCACCCGCCCGAATGCAAGCATTCGTCGGTTGGTCTTTTTTTGATGATCGCATGGACTCAGGGTTATTCAAACTGTGATGCGTATAGTTTGTAGTAGAAGCCGCGTTGGGACATGAGGGCGTCGTGGGTGCCTTGCTCGACGACATCGCCGGCGTTGACAACGAGGATCTGGTCGGCGTTTTGGATGGTGCTGAGGCGGTGGGCAATGACGAAGCTGGTCTTGCCCTTCATCAGGCTCCGGATGGCCTTCTGTACCTGGCGCTCGGTGTTGGTGTCCACGTTGCTGGTTGCCTCGTCGAGGATCAGCATGTTGGTGTTGTAGAGCATGGCGCGGGCGATGGTGAGGAGCTGTTTCTGGCCCTTGGAGATGTTGCCGCCGTCCTCGTAGATGATGGTGTTGTAGCCCTTGGGAAGGCGCAGCACGTAGTCGTGGATCTTCGCGGCCTTGGCGGCGGCGATGACCTCCTCCTTCGTGGCATTTTCTTTGCCGTAGGCGATGTTGTCAAAGATGGTGCCTTGGAAGAGCCAGGTGTCCTGCAATACCATGGCGTAATTCTTTCGCAGGCTTTCCAAGGTATAATTTCGATATTCCTTATCATCCACGGCGATCTCGCCGGAGTTCACGTCATAGAAGCGCATGAGCAGGTTGATGATGGTGGTCTTTCCGGCGCCGGTGGGACCGACGATGGCGATGGTCTGTCCGGGCTTTGCCTCGAAATTCAGGTCCTTTAGGATGGTCTTCTCGGGCACGTAACCGAAGGCAACGTGCTTCGCGTCAACCTCACCCTGACAGTCGGTGAGCTCGGTTGCGCCGTAGAGGTCGGCCGCCTCCTCAGGCTGGTCCAAGAGGTGGAAAACTCTTTCTCCTGCGGCAAGCGCGCTGAAGATCTCGTTGATGATGTTTGAAATCTCGTTGATGGGGCCGGAAAACTTACGGCTGTAAAGGATAAAGCTGGAAATCTGTTCGAGGCCCACGATGGCCTTCATGTAGAGTACGGCGCCGCCCATGCCGATGGCGGCGAGGCCGAGGTTGGAGATCATGCCGATGGTGGGACCCATCTTCATGCCCATGCCGTCCGCATTCCGATAGGCTTCCGCGGCATTTCGGTTGATTCCGCTGAATTTCTCCGACATCTTGTCCTCGCAGGCGTAGGCGAGGATCGTCTTTTGGCCCGTGAACATTTCCTCTGAGTAGCCGTTCATGACGCCATAAGCCGCGCTTCGCTTGGAATACAGGGGGCGCGTGATCTTGCCCATGCGCTTGGTGTACCAGATGGAGAGCGGGATCGTAAAGATCATGCAGAGTACCAAAGGAACGGAGATGGTGCACATGATGACAAAGCTTCCGACCACGGTGATGGTGCTCGTGAGGATTTGGATCACGTCCGTGGACAAACAGGTGGACACCACGTCGATGTCGTAGGAGACGCGGCTGATAATGTCGCCGGCCTGATTCCTGTCGAAGTAGCTGACGGGAAGCTTCATGAGCTTTTCAAACACGTCCTGACGAAGGTTTTGCGCCACGCGCTTGCCGACGCGGGTCATGCAGACGCTGACGGTAAAGCCCAGAATGTTTGAGCCCACGTACGCAAACAACATTAGGAGCGTGTAATGCAACACCTGATCCATGTCAACCTGCCCCACGCCCTTTTTATAGCCTTCTTCGGCGACGCCGATGGCCTTGCCCGCGAAGCGGGGACCCAAGAGATTTCCCACATTGCTGACAATGGCGCATGCAAACAGCAGTAATACGATCCATTTATATTTTTCCAGATATCGAAGGATCCTAAGAAGCGTACCCTTCGCGTCCTTCGGTTTTTCTTTTTTTCCGCCTCGATCTCCAGGTCCCGGCATGGTTGATTCTCCTTTATTCTTCGTGATATGACATGTTTTCTGGATACCTCGAGGGGATGACCTGGAAGGTCTTTTTAGGTCGCATGGTCACGAAAAAGACCTTCCAGGCCAAGCCCCGAGTTACATGGGAATCTATGTCAGGCCATGGCGCCCATCTGTACCTCGTAGGTATCGCGATAGTCTTTGCAGCTTAGCAACAATTCTTCATGGGTTCCGTACCCAATGCATTTTCCGTTATCTAACACCAAAATCTTGTCCATGTTCATGACGCTGGACACGCGCTGCGCGATGAGGATCAGCGTGCAGTCAGGGTGATGCTCCAAAATCGCCTTTCTCATGGCGGCGTCCGTCTTGTAATCCAGGGCGGAGGAGCTGTCGTCCAAGATCAGGATCTCAGGGTTTCCGGCGAGGGCCCTGGCCACGAACATGCGCTGTTTCTGGCCGCCGGAGAGGTTCGCTCCCTTGATGGTGGCCTCATACTGAAGACCCTGCGCAAGACCGTCCACGTATTCTGCGGCACAGGCATCCTCCACGGCGCCGCGGATGGCCTTCGGGTCGAGCTTTCGTTCAAAATCAATGTTTTCGTAGAGTGTGTTTTGGAAGATCATGTCATTTTGGAAGACGGTGCCAAATTTCCGGCGAAGATCGTCCTTCGCATAAGCGGAGACGGGCTTCCCGTCGATGACAATGCTTCCTTCGTCTGCCTCATAGAAGCGCATGAGAAGGTTGACAATGGTGGATTTACCGCAACCCGTAGGCCCAATGATGCCAAGGGTCTCGCCCTTCTTCATGGTAAAGGAGACGTCGGACAGGGCCTTCTCGCGGCTTTCGCCGCCGAAATCAGCAGCTGCTTCCGTTGCCGCGCCCGCAGAGGAGTCTTGCCTTTTCTTTTTGCCTTCGACAGCAGGAGTAATCGCCTGTGCTTCCAATTTTCCATAGCTGAAGGATACGTGATCAAAGCGGATGAAGGGTTCCGCTGCCACGTTCTCAGCAAGTTGCACGCCGACGCCCGTAACGTCGTCATTCTTTGAAGGAACCGTTTCGCTATCACCGTTTGTCTCATCCGCCAGACTCGTCAAAATTTCATCCGTATCCATGGCAAGCACTTCCGCGATGCGGTTTGCGCTGGCGCTGGCCTTGCTCATGGTGGTGAAGATGCGGCTAAGGCCCATGACGCCCATGGTGATCATGTTAAAGTAGGTCAGGAACGCAAGGATCACGCCAGGCTTGATCTCGCCGATATTGACGCGATACGCGCCGACAAAGACAACAATGGAAAGGCCGATGTTCAGGAGGAACTGGATCACGGGACCGGGCATGGCCATGACGGTCGCCGCCGCCACGTCGCTCCTTGTGAGCTCCTGATTGGACTCAGCGAAGCGCCGTTTTTCAAAATCTTCCTTGCTGAGGGCCTTCACCACGCGGATGCCGGTGATGTTTTCACGCATGACGCGCACCACGACGTCGAGTTTTTTTTGCACCTTGGTATACATCGGGATACCCTTGGAGGAAATCACGTAGATGACCAGGATCAGGATCGGCATCATGCAAAGAAGGATCAGGGAGAGCTTGAAGTCCATGAACATTGTCATGATCAGGCCTCCGAGGAGCATCATGGGCGCGCGCACGCAAAGGCTCTGGAGCTGTGCGCAGGCGCTCTGCACGTTGTAGCTGTCACTGGTCATGCGGGAAATCAGGCTCGGGAGCGTCAGTGCGTCAAACTGCGTTCCCGACAGATTCATGGTCTTCTCAAAAAGACTCTGCCGGATCTCGTAGCTGATCTTATGGGCATTGTCGATGGCCCTTTTGTTCGCAATGACGTTCAGCGCGCGGAAGATTACGGCCGTCGCAAACATCAGGGACCCCCAAAGAATCACCCTCGTCAGATTCCCCGAGGGTACGATCTCGTCAATGATATATTCCAAAATATATGGAAGCGAGAGTTCGCTGACCGATCCGAGGAACTTGATCAGGATGGCAAGCGCAACTAGCTTCCAGTGTTTTTTCATATGTTTAAAAATTAATTTCATGATTTTTGTTTCCCGTCTACAATATTAAAACGATTTATTAGTCTACTAACAATTCTAGCATAAATTTTTTTTACGTAAAGATTTCGAGGTCAATTCGCAAAATTTAGTTATAAATACCATAAAATTGGGTAAATTTTGACATGGACAAGCTTGTCCAATGCCCAAAATCGATGAAATTTTCGAAAAATCCCGTTCCTTGTCCTGTTTTTCCGGAGGAGAAATTGATAGGGTGAGATCAAGAACTGCGAGATGCAGAAAACAAAAAAGGAGGAACCCAAGATGAGTTCAATTGCACCGATGATTTTGTTAAAGAAAAAGAAAGATGAGAATCAGAAAGGAAAAAAGAAAAGAAATTGGTTAAAGCCCATCCTGATCGTGTTGGTTGTAGTCGCATTATTCTTTATCATCATGGCGTTGGGAATGGTAACATTCTAGGGATGCCGTGAGTCACTTTGCAGATAGTTTATTGATCAAGTGATTAATCCACCGAAGCAGGCATGCGACGCCCCAGTCCGTCAGCACGATACTAGAGAAGATGAGCGCGGCCGGTATGGCGCCCCAGTTCATGAAGCCATACCAATCGTTGGTATTTGGCCATTCGCCCTTGCCGTTAATCAGAATGTTCGCAAGGTAAACACAACCGTAAATCAAAGCGGGTGATCCCGCGGGGAAGGTATTGCGGAAGGGAAGCGTTCCGTCCAACAGGCAGAATTCGACCATGCCAAGCAGCGGGATGATCAGATGGAAAAAGAGGTTGGAACCGAGATACAGTTTGCCATAGCCGTAAAGCGGACCGAAAAAGCAAGCAACGACCAAAAAGGTCACCATGACGGCCGCCGTCGCGGCGAGTTTCAGCGTCATCATCCACGTAGGGCAGGACGTTACCTGAGTCGCAGGAATGTCCTGGGAAGCAGGTGATTTGCCGTGCCCCCTGAGAAACCCGGAGACCAGGTAAATCGCCGCAACAATGCCGCACAGGATGTTAGACTGCACGGTAAAATACCGCAGATTATTCCATCCAGAGGTGGCGAGGACGCCTCCGTTATTCCCATTTTTATCCAACATGATCCCAAGCCCTACCAGGGTACACGCGACGATCAATAGGTTTAACGTAATCACAATCTTTTTCTTCAAGGCGGGATCCTCCGTTTAGTTTATTGCAACGATGTGATAATGACAGGCAGTTCAGCGCTTCGTCATGCAACGCCGATCATAAAAAAGGGAATCACGGTGAGCAGCAGGGCGACTGCGCCAATGATGATCAAAAGGATTGGCAGGAAGTTCTTTTTCAGCTTTTCCTTGTATTTCCGCTGTAAAACCTGCAGGCGTTCCGTCGTATACAGGATGCTTGCAGACAGCGCCAAATAGACGAGCAGAATGCAGATTTTCTTGATGATGGTCACGGGAGTGCTGTCCGCAGGGCCAAAATTGTTTAGGCAGACGTTGATAATGATGGCGATCAGACCAATGATGGCGTAGATTCTTGTCCGCAAGGCCATTTTTTCCTTGTCGGAATCCACGTACAGAGCCACTTCCTGCAGCTGCGCCTTTTGTTCTTCATTTGCAACAGGGTCTTCTTCGCCGGGCTTCGTTTCCTTGGGAGGCTTTCTCTCCCCGTTTAGGATCTCGCGCACGTCCAGCTGATAATAATCTGCAATTTCCAATAATAAACTGACGTCAGGCATGTTGCTCCCGGTCTCCCATCTTGAGACCGTGCGGTTGGTCACCTGAAAGACCTCTGCGAGCTGCTCTTGCGTCAGATTTTTTTCTTTTCGAAGTTCTCTTAAAAAAGCACCTACTTTTACCGTATCCATTTTTTACTCCCTGAAAATGAATTTCTTCTGTATAGATTACCATGATTTTTGTAGGAAGGGAAGTGTAAATTTGACCAAAACCGCCTATGGACAAGCTTGTCCAATCCTTAAAAATCAAGGAATTCCTGCATCACGTCCTGTATTTTCCCAAGAGGAATTGTTATTCTCGGTTCAAGAGTTGCGAGATGAAAGCAACATTCAAAAAACATGAAAAGAGGAAAAGATGATGGAAAAAGAATTTGTTATGGAAAAGAAGGAAAATGAAATTACCGGAATGCAGAAGCTGGGAAAAGGAATGTTAGTCATCCTTGCCATCGCATTTGGGGTTGGCGGCAGCATTCTTGTGGGACTGCTGTTTGGAAAGCCGGTCAAGGCGCTTTTCCCGAATCGGTTTGTTCAGGAATTCGTTTTGGAAGCCCTGTCTGCCGTGCTTGCGTTGGTCTTGATCTTCTTATTTCAAAAGAAAAAAGTGCTGAAGTTTTCTGCGGAGGGCATGGCGGAAGGAACGTACTGCGGCATGGCGTGGATCCTTTTTCCCTTGATTGCCGTTGGCGGCGTGATTTTTGATCTGTTAAATGAAACCGGTCTGCAGATGATCAGCGGGGGAGAGATCACGGCGCTTTTGCTCCAGTGCGTTATGATCGGCATATTTGAAGAGTTTGTTTTCCGCGGCGTTGCGCAGGAGCTTGCCTTTGACCTGTTTGGTTCAAAGACCAAAAAGCAGGCCAGACGCGCCATCGTTTTAGTGGCCTTTTTATTCGGTGCAATGCACCTGATCAACGCCCTGCAGCCGGAGATCACCATCCAGGCAGCCCTGATGCAGGCGATTTCCGTCTTTGGCGTCGGACTTGTCTATGGAGCAATCTTTTACCGTTCCGGAAGATGCATCTGGCCCTGCGTCATTTTCCACGCCCTTCAGGATGCCTCCGCATTCGTAGCCAGCGGCGTGCTCTTTGGCACAACGCAGGAGCAGGCCATCGGAAATACGAGCCTTAGCCAGGCCATCTACTCCCTTCTCTTTGTTGCTTGGTTTATCTACCTGATGAGAGAGCGGCATGAGGAAGAAGCGTAAGTGCATCTTGCCCTCGAAAAATGCATCTCACCAGCCAAAAGATTGAACAGCCCCGGATGCTTTCCTATAATGACGTTAACGAGGAGCCAAAAGTAAGGCTTCACAAAGGATAAGGAGAGTAAACGATGGGAGTTGTATTATTTATTATTTTGATAGGTTTGGAGCTGGGCCTATGCTTTTGGACGCTAACAAAGCATAAGGAAGAGGAAAAATGGGTGAAAAACCGGCTGCTTGTCACGGGAGTGCAGTGGGGCGTGATCGCGTTTTTGGTATTGCTGCCCATAGGCAATAAGTGGCTCCGGCTCGGGGGATGCTTTGTGATCCTGGGCATTCGCCTTTTGATTGACGTCATCCGGTTTGTGAAGAAGCGTAAACAAGGAGTGGCGGCGACGAAGCAAGGAACCCATGTGATGGCGGAAGGAACCCCCGTGATGGCGCAAGGAACCCCCGCTAAGCGGGAAGGACAGCTTCGCGGCAAAGGAAAAACCATCCTGGCAGCAGTGACGGGTTGCATCGTGATCGCGGTTTCCTTGTTTCCGGCGTTTGCGTTCACGGGGTATCAGAGCTTGCCGGTGACGGGAGCCTATGAGGTTGGCATGGTGAGCGCGATCCTCACGGATGAGACGAGACTTGAGAGCTTTGAGACGGACGGAAGCCATCGCGAGGTGCCAATTTACGTATTTTATCCCAAAAAGCATGGCGCGGAAAAGGGAGCGGGAGACGACCTGCCGGACGGGAGCTTTCCGCTGGTTTTGTTCTCCCACGGGGCGTTTGGATTCTATGGGAGCAACCTGTCCACGTACGAGGAGCTCGCCAGCCACGGTTACGTCGTGATCAGCATGGATCATCCGTACCATTCGTTTTTTACGAAGGACACGGCGGGAAAAATGGTGCTCGTTGACCGGAATTTTATGCAGTCCGTCATGACGAACGGAAATGCGGAGGACGGTGAGATTCCGGAGGAAGAGATCTTTCTGGCTTCCAGGGATTGGATGAATCTTCGCATTGCGGACGTGAACTTTGTGCTGGATAAAATCGAAAAGACGAAAGGGATGCTTGATCAGGATTGGTATGTGGGAAAGGACGCAGACGCGCAGCTGCTTATTCAGATTCTTTCCAAGATCGATCATGATAAAATTGGCATGATGGGACATTCCCTCGGCGGCGCCACCAGCGTGACCATCGGAAGGATCCGGGGCGACGTGAAGGCCGTGATCGATCTCGACGGGACGATGCTGGGTGAGGAGCTTTCATGTGAAGACGGGCAGTATCAATATTATGAGGAGGCTTATCCCGTACCGCTTCTCATGCTGAGCAATGAAAATCATCATGAGGATTTTCAGCAGTATGGCACTCTTTACGTCAATGGCCTGGTGCTTGCAAATGCCAAGGACGCAAGCTATACTTATTTCAAAGGGAGCGGGCACATGAACTTTACGGACCTGCCGCTGTTTTCACCGTTTCTGGCATCCCTTTTGGGAACGGGGGACGTGGACGCGAAGGAGTGCATCCAGACCATAAATGAGCTTACGCTTCAGTTCTTTGACCATTACCTGAAGGGTCATGGAGAGTTTCAGATCCAGGAAAGTTATTAGCATTTGGGCGCGGAGAAGAGATGGAGATCAAGATATTCAAGGTGGGAAAAGAGAAACCGGAAGAGGTAGAGATCCACTGTCACGAAATGACGGAGGAGGTGCGGGAGATCGTGGCCTTCGTCAAGACGCGGCAGGGACAGCTCACCGGCATGCTAGAGGGAAAGCAGTTCGAGATTGCCGTGACGGACGTGGCCTACGTGGAGGCAGTCGACAACAAGGTCTTTCTCTATACCCAAAAACAAGTGTACGAGACGCGGCAAAAGCTCTATGAATTGGAGGAGCTTCTCAGGGAAAAACTCTTCCTGCGGGTGTCAAAGTCCATGCTGGTAAACTTGATGAAGATCAAATCCATCAAACCGGCGCTGAACGGGAGAATGCTTGCGGTATTAAAGAGCGGGGAAGAGATTCTCATCACAAGAAAGTACGTGGGAGACTTAAAGAAAGCTCTGCGGGGAGAGAGGGTTTGACGGATGAGCGGAAGAGATTTTTGGATAGATTTCATCAGAACGTATTTTATGATCGTGACCTTGATCACTCTGGCCATGTGCATTGTCGGAAAGGCGATGATGCCAGAGCAAACCTTTGGATATGAAGCGTTCGCGGCACCGTTATTAAATGGTCTCGTAGGTACGATACCGAATCTCGTGCTGTATTCCAAGCGGGAGCTGAAGGTGAAGGAATTGCTTGTAAGAAAGATACTGCAGCTAATTTTGATCGAGATAGGCATTTTATGTATTGCCTTGTATGGTTCCAAAGGGAGTTGGTTGGATCCGCTCATTGTTGGCGTTTTGGCTGGCTGTGTTTTCGCCGTTTACGCGGCCGGAACGCTGATCTCATGGCTTGTGGACCTGGCGTCCGCAAAAGCCATGGATCACGCGCTGGCTGAGTTTCAAAGGATGAACGCTGGCGGGGATCAATCGTAACTAACGCACGTGCCCACGCAGATCACGTTTCGCTGACGCGTCAGTTTTCCTACTTCCAGTACTCCAGTTCTTCTTCCTTCAGACCGATGTTTTTTCCCAGGAAAACAGGCTTTTTGCCTGTTTTCTTTTGGCTTTCGTAATCTTTCAGCGTATCAATGGCAACCTTGCCCAGGATCATGCAGGATCCGGCGACGCCGCCGAAAATAGCCTTAAAGTCAAAGGCATCTGCGAAAATCTGCCCAAACATGGCTGGCACCAACCGAACGTGAAACAGAATCACGATCAGCGAAATGATCACGTAAGAGACGCCCATAAAAGGCACGATCAATCCGGTGAGCTTTACGATTCTTTTTCCGCCGCCCAGCAGGCAATAGCCCGTGCAGATGGCCAGAATCACGCCAATGATCACCGGCGTGATCTTCGGATCGTAGAAGGAATAAGCTTCAAAGGAGGATTGCAGATTGTAAGAGCACAGAAGATTAAAGCCAACGGCATAGGTTGCAATCAGAAATATGCAGAAAATTGCTGCCAGGACCGGCGCGTGGAGCGCTCTTTCAATGTAATATGCAGGACCGCCATAGCACTCGCCGTCGATACGCCCACAATATTTCCCGTACCCACGCGCGATGCGGTGGATACCAGCATTGCCTGCAGGGAAGATACGTTCTTTTTGTCCTCCGGCGGCTCCGCCAAAAGACGCAGTGACTCTGGAAAAAGCCGGATCTGCACGCCTTTCGTGAGTATCGTGAAGTAGATCCCTGCAAGAGACATCACAATGATGAGAATGGGATAATACATCACCCCGTCAATTTTATCCAGAAAATCAGTAATCATTTTTCGCCCCCCTTAAATTTCGATAACCCTTCCCAATTCATTCTACCATGCGCTTCGCAAACGTGTCAAAGGGGAGTGTGCCAACGGGGATGGTTCTTTTTGACTCATTTTGAACATTTTTGTTCAAGGAGAAGTTTGCGTGGAATGAATCAAAAAGAACCGTCCCCGTTGGCACCGAGAAATGTGGCAAAAAATCCAGCGAAAAAAACGAACGAAAAACATAAAATAAGAGTTGACGTGATAAAAAATATTTGATACAATATAATTGCAACAAAGATAAAACGAATTTCAAACTTGTATAATTTCTCGTGGCAGAGGAGATCATTAGAAAAGATAGCCCAAAAAGAAGGAGGACAAACAAAATGGGATTTTATGATTACGTTGTTACCGCACCGGATGGAAGTGAAGTGTCCATGAAGGAGTATCAGGGCAAGGTTGTTTTGGTGGTAAATACCGCCACCGGTTGCGGATTCACGCCGCATTATAAGGATCTGGAAGAAATGTATGAGAAATTCCACGAAAAAGGCTTTGAGATCGTTGACGTGCCCTGCAATCAGTTTGCGGGACAGACCCCGGGAACGGATGAGGAGATCCACGAATTCTGCACCCTGAAATATCATACGCAATTTCCCCAGATGAAGAAAGCGGACGTAAACGGTGAGAATGAGCTTCCGCTGTTCCGTTTTTTGAAGGATCAGAAAGGCTTTGATGGTTTTGGAAAAGGACCCGTTGCACTGGCCATGAGCGCCATGCTTTCCAAGATTGACAAGGATTACAAGAACAATCCTGACGTTAAGTGGAACTTCACAAAGTTTGTGATCGACCGGGAGGGCAACGTGGTTGCACGCTTTGAGCCCACGGTGAAGATGAATGAGGTTGCAAAGTGCGTGGAGGGACTTCTGTAAAAACAGGCAGAAGGATTGACAGGAAGCAAAAGAGCCGGAAAGCAGCCAGTCGGATTTACGGGATGCCGGAAGAGGGAGGAAAAGCAAGTGTCACAACCATATGAACAACTAAAGCTAGAGAATCAGCTATGTTTTCCGCTTTACGCGTGTGCGCGTAAGATAATGGGTTTATATACGCCGGTCTTAAAGCCTCTTGGACTTACGTATACGCAGTACATTGTGTTTATGGTTCTTTGGGAAAAGGAAAAGGTGAGCGTTGGCGAGTTGGGAAAGGCACTTCATCTCGATGCGGGAACGCTGACGCCGCTTTTGAAGAATTTGGAAAAAAACGGTTACGTTACCCGGGAGCGCATGAAGGAAGATGAGCGCGTGACCATGATCTGCATCACAAAGAAGGGCGATGAGCTGAAGGAGGCCTGCAAGGATATTCCGGGAAAGGTTGCAACGGCCTGCGGCCGTCTGGATCCGGAGAAGGCGAAAGTGCTTTATGACATTTTATATGGACTTTTAGAGAATTAAGATGGACATGAGTGCTTGTGATAAGTAAAATGAAATTGCAAAGAACGAAACAAAATGACATAATAAAAGAGTTTTGAGGCACACTAACAATGAGCGCAGAGCTGGATGCAAGAGGCTTGAAGTACCACAAAAAGAAAGGATTCCGGCGAGGGCCGGAGAAGGGGTGAAGCTTATGGAATACAGATTTACAAAGGACAATTTTGAGGAAGAGGTAGTGAACAGCAGCGTTCCCGTACTGGTTGACTTTTATGCGGACTGGTGCGGTCCCTGCAAGATGATGGGACCCGTTGTGGAGAAGCTTGCTGAGGAATATGAAGGCAAGGCAAAGGTTGGCAAGGTGAACGTGGATGACGAGGAAGAGCTTGCCGCAAGATTCAACGTGATGAGCATTCCGTTCTTCGCAGTGATCAAGGACGGCAAATTGGTGGACAGCAGCCTTGGCGCAACAACCAAGGACGCCCTTGCCGCAAAGCTGGACGCAGTTCTGTAACACACTTTAAACGATTGACAAAAGCCAGGTAACGTGCTAAAAGGGAATCATTGATCATTGAGAAAAGAAAGGATCGGACGTTATGAAAACATTGATCATTTATACCTCACAGACTGGCTTTACGAAGAAATATGCGCAGTGGCTCGCAGAGAAAACCAACGGCGAAGTGCTGGAGCTGAAAGAAGCCAAAAAGAAGGATGAAGCTTTCTTTGACGAATATCAGGCGATCGCATACGGCGGGTGGGCCGTGGCCGAAAAGGTAGCGCAGGTGGATTGGTTCTTAGGCAAGGTTTCTGGGTGGAAGGAAAAACGTTTGGCAATTTTTGTCGTGGGTGCGAACGTCAGCGACAGTCCCATGACCCAAAAGATGCTGGATGGCGTCCTGACGGCAGAGCAAAAGTCCTATGTGAAAATATTCTATTGCCAGGGAGGACTTTGCTATGAGAAGTTAAATCTTCCGAACAGATTGGCGATGAAGGCCTTTGCCTCCATGCTCAAGAAAAAGAAGGACGCTACGGAAGAATTAAAGCAGATGGGAGAGCTGATCTCCAATTCCTTTGACGCTTCCGATGAAAAGTACGTTGAACCGATCTCGGAATGGCTTCAGGGTGCGCAGTTTTAGGGATTTCCCCTTTCTTGACAGGCGTTGAGGAATTAACAATACACCCGAACGGGTGTATATTCATGTTATGAATAAAATAGCTAAATACGTAAAAACAGAAAGAATGAAGGCTGGTCTTACACAGGAAGAGTTTGCGCTCAGGTCTGGTTTGGGATTGCGTTTTGTCAGGGATTTGGAGCAGGGAAAGGAGACCGTGCGGCTTGACAAGGTAAATCAGGCGCTGAGAATGTTTGGAATGGAGACGGTTCCGGGCGAGATCGACAGAGAGGATTTGTAACATGGCCAGGGAAGGAAAGGTATACGTTCAAAACAAATACGCCGGGCGGATCAAAGAGACGGATCAAGGCTACGAATTCATCTATGATAAGGCCTGCATCTGAAAAACTTTTCGTTGATAGAGGATCAGCCTGGCAGCAGAAGGTTTTCTTTGTCCGCTGCTTATGATATGCTACCCGTAAATGTTATTATGCCTGCTGACAAGGAACAGATGGCACTTACCCTCAACGGCAAGAAGCGAAACGTCAAAAGAAAGGATTTTTTAATCCTTGCAGAGAATCTGGGCATTTCGGAAAAAGTCGCGATAGGTTTAATGAAACAGATTGTGAAACACCGGGACGCTTTTGGGGAAGAGGTGAAGGCTTCCTACGTTTCCCAGGAAATGAAGGAACAATTATGGGCTTTGATACAAAGGAGGATGGCGGTATTTGACGGCATCTCGTGAAAAAATGCTTGACAGTTTCCGCGGACATATGCTAGCATATGCCCGTAACCAAATAAAATATAATCGCAGGAGGTGATCAACATGAACAAGAAAAATAGAATGAAGTTTCATGAAATGTCAGATACATGGTTGATCACGAACGCTGCTATTTAGCATAAGATGATCTTTGGGCGCATCCGGCATGGATGCGCTTTTTTTGTAGCGAGGAACAAAACCAAGAGTTAACTTCATTCTTTTTTCATGTTTGGTTACGGTTGCAAGAAACTGTATCGCTTAATGAAGAGAGGATGATGCTAGAATGAAGAATTTTAAGAGTATTATGTTGGGAATGCAGGCGCAGAGCAAGTCTTTCCTGAATCGCCTGTATGTTGATCATTACTCCTCAGACCCAGAGGCCATAGAGGACGAGAAAGTATTTACTTGCAGGTCTCTGGACTTTTGGTTTCAGGGGACGGGGAGGCGAAATGCCGAGAAGGTGCTGATGATGATCGCTCTTCCTACGGAAGGACTGGCAAACATTGTCTGCAAAGGAAAGCGGACAGACGATTCCATATCTGCGAGTGGTCTGGAAAATGACGTTGCGCCAGTGGGAACGTACCTGCTTGGGAAGCTGGAGCCACGAATTCAAGAATGGAACGAGAATAACAAAAATGATAACAAGGCGCGGGAAAAAGCGCAGTTCTTCGTGCAAAAGCCGGGGAACCGGATGCTTCGCCGAAGCGGTCTCACCTTTGATGAGAGGCGGGGAAAATTTGTCTTGCGCATGCTGTTCCAAGTACCGTTGATCAATGGTGTCTCGGTCAATGGAAAAGCGGCATACCGCGGCGTGGCAGACATCCTGGATCTTGTGGAGGATTGTCTTGCACGCTTGGATCAAAACGAGATGAAGCAATATGTTGATACCTACCGGCGCCAGCAGCAGATCCGGAGCTTCCTTAAGGCAAATGGCTATTGCGCGTTTGTGGCAAACGGGAGCATCCTTCCCCGGGAGAAGGACAGTGACAGACCCTTGCGGAGCGCGATCCCATTTACCTCGCCAAAGGAGCTGGAGGTGGAGATTCCGCTGCCGGATGAGAACTCTGAGGCATATGACGTCGGCGCAGTGGCAGGTGACGCTTGTACTGACCTGGGTACAGCCGGTTATGGCGAGACGCAGACTTCAATTACGGGCATGGCGATTCCCTGCGGCATCACGGTCATCACGGGCGGCGGATATTCCGGAAAATCAACGCTTTTGGATGCATTGGAGGCTGGCATTTATGATCACGTTCCCGGGGACGGGCGCGAATACGTGATCGCGGAGAAAAGTGCGCTGAAGGTCTGTGCGGAGGACGGGCGACCCGTGTCGCAGATAGACTTGTCCGCATTTTTTAGGTTCCTCCCGGGAAAGCCGCTGGAGGATTTTTCCACGGAGCATGCCAGTGGCAGCGTGTCGCAGGCGAGCAACATTCTTGAGGCGGTCTGCGGCGGTTCGCAGCTTTTGTTGATTGACGAGGACAAGAGTGCAACGAACTTCATGATCCGGGATCAAATGATGCGGTTACTCGTGGAGGATGAACCCATTATTCCCTTTACGGAGCGCGTGACGGAGCTCTGGAAGGAGCAGGGCGTTTCGACAATTCTTGTCATTGGCGGATCCAGCGAGTATCTTCACCTGGCGGATCAAGTGATCCTGATGAAGAATTTCAGCCCGTGCATGATCACGGGAGCGGTGAAGGAACTGTTGCAGACACAAGACGTGAGAACAAACAAGAAGACACGTCAGTTCAAGGTTGCAGATGATATGGATATGCAAGAATCCATGGGGGCAGTCGCTAAGACGGAATTGCAGGAGTGCCTGCCTGCGGTCAATTGGCAATTCTCCCGCCGCCTCCTGGTCAAGGAAACGTCGCAGCCCTTTCTGTTCTTCCGCACCGTAGAGACGGAGAATGAAAAGAAGGTCATCCTAGACGAGTATTCCGCGGACGTTACGATGCTGACGGCAATGTCTTCCCATGAGCAGCTGTGTACCTTAACCGTTGTCATGGAGCGCCTGCTCACGGATCCGCAGGGCGTGGATCGGGAGATCATGGAAAACGTCGCAGTATTTCTGGAGGATCTCTTGAAAAAAGGAAAAACAGGTTCCATCATGCCGGAGACGCAGAGCTGGTTCTACGAAGAAATCCGGCCGCTGGACGCACTTTGCTGCATTAACCGCATGCGTGGGGCGGAGTTTAAAAATGATTAATGAAATGCCATCAATAATGGATTAAGTGATTGACTATTACAAAACTAGATGTTATGATGAATATAACAAGTATAAACATGGCTATTAATACATGTAGATGAGAGGTCATTTTGTTAAATTTGCCAAATGTTTTTGGAGGCTTGATCAAATTAGATAACTCTAAACTTTAAAATTCGGGAGGTGATTCCAATGTTTTGACGGAAACTATGAGGCTGAGGTGATGTTTTCAGGGTTGAGTTTTTGAACTCATCGTTAATGAAAGGAACCAATCTATGAAAAAGAGGCTTATGGCATTATGTACTGTTTTTTTAATTCTTTCATATAATATGTTAATGACCGCAAATGTTTGTGCAGAAACAAGAGAGTGTACGAAACATGAGTATACTCTTACGTATCTTGATCCAAGCAGTGTTACTTGTACGTATTCTTCGCATCCTTATGTAATTTATAATGGCTCCACAGGCCCGATTTATGATACTTGCCACATGCATGTTTATAATGGTGTTCAGTATCCTCAGTGTCACATATGCTGGAGTGTGGATTATTCTCATCCGCAGGCAGTACATTTATATACGCAGCATGATAATTGCGGACTCGGAATTGTAGATTAAGCGAGGAATGGCGGCATGCTTGAAAAAGAGAGAAAAGGGATAATTTATGTCTTAACTTCGATGATGCTTTTGATGTTGCTTAGCTCATGTCGGATAGAAAGCAAGGGTGAGGAAGGGCAGACAACATCAATAGACGCATCTTCCAAAGCGGAAACGGAATACATATTCCTGGAGGATGAAGAAATAAAATGGAAGGATAATTCCCTGGATGACTGGCAGGCCGCCATAAATCTTCCCATTAAGGAAATTAAGGCTGAGGGGGAAATGGCAGGCGGAATTTTGAAGTATATCGCCTGTGAGGCAGGCGCGGTTAGGTTTAAAACACATTTACTAAATAATTATGAAAAGAGTTGGAGCGGAGCCAGTGGTATCAATGATTTCGGGGAGGAGTTTTCTGCTGAGATCAAAGTGGATTTGGAGCGATTAGGAACGCAGGTCGATCTTTTGGGACCAGTATCTGGGGAAAAAGCCTATGTTGCCATTAATTGCTTGCGAAATGAAGAGGGAAAAGTAATTGGCTTTTGGCTTTACAGATTGGGCATAAATTACGAAAAACTTCGAGACGTCTGGATAGACATTTCCATGGATAAAGGACCGGCAGATTTATCAGGTGACGCGGAAGGAAACTGGCATTTAATTTTTTATGATTATGCGCTTCGCAAATACAAGTATGTTATCTTGTCTGCTGAAGGAAGCCTGATTTTTGAAGCGGCTGGAGACTTTTCTAAAGGGCTTCGCGAATTTGGGAAAGGCCGGATCGCGGTATGTGAGTCTGGAACGGATGGACGTTCCCAAAGAATCCTTGAGGCAGACATATCTCAGGGAATATTGTTGGAAATTGGTAATTTAAGTTTTAATACTGTCTATGCCGAAACAAACATGAGCGAAAAGATGATTTATTTCGTGACACCGGTAAACTCGAATGAACTGGCATGGTGTGGGAAGGAAGGTTTGTATCTCTGTAACGTGGAGGGCAAGGAAACGAGGGTGGCGTATCGTTGGGCTAATCATGGTATTATGGTGCATGACGTGAGGGACATATACGCAGGGCAAGACGGAACGATTACGTTGATTTATAAGGATGCTGGCGGGATGAACGTTCTCCTGTTGAAACCAACGGAGGAAAAGATGGCGATTAAGTCAATCACGCTTGCAACGTCGCCATATCTTAAGGATACCTACGCGGCTGCAGCGGCATACTTTAATAAAACGTATCCATCGTACAATATTATAATTAAAGATGACTATGATGAGACTAGTTTGCTTACGCAACTTGGGTCAGGGACAGGTCCTGTTTTGGTAGATACGGCTCTTACCGGATTCGAGGATCTTGAAAAACTGTGGCAACCTCTGGATGGTTTTTTTGAGGAATCCGGGCTGATGGATGAATTGATTCCGGAAGCGATGGAGTTGGGTAAAATAGAAGGTACAACATACGGGATTGTAACAGAGTTTTTTATTCGAGCACTTGTAATCACGGATCCAATTCCAGCAGATTGGGATTATGCAGGTTTTCTTAATAGTGTGGAAAAATTTGAGGGAGTAGCCCTTACAAATGAGTATTATCATGATTTCACGGATGCAAGGTTCTTTTTCTTTCAGATGCTAAGCAATAGTATGGAAGATAACGTATGGCTGGACGTAGAAAAGGATACGTCCATTTTCGGGACGCCAGACTTTGAACGCGTGCTAAAGGCTTCAGAGAAAGCAGCGAAGTGTCCAACGTCGGAGAATGGTAAGGCACTAAGGGATGAGGAAGCACTGTGTGAGGTTTTTGACGTAACTAACGTGGAGAGGCTGGTGCAACTTCGCGCAAGACAGGATACTGGCGAACGAATTTTGGGTTATCCGACTAAAAATGGCGCAAAGTATCGTCTTGTCGCAAAAAATCCAATCTCTCTCAGACGGACTGCATCGGACGAAGAAAAGGCAATTGCGTATACTTTTTTTAAGATACTGTTATCTCATGAAACAGCGGAGGAAGCACTGCATAATATTTTCTCAAACAAGTATTTTAGTGTTAGAAAGGACATGCTTGAAATAAGCATGGATAGTTATGCCAGAAAAACAGCTGATGGTAAGCTTGCAGGAATCGATGGGTTGGCACTGGACAGAAAAAGAGACGGAGCGTTGTTTGACGAGCTGCTTCGAAATAGCATAGTACAAAAGAATTATCCATCGGGACTTCAACACATATTTGATGAAGAACTGGAAGCGTACTTACGCGGAGAAATCGGCGGTAAAATATTGGAGGATCACTTAAAAAGCCGAGTATGGTTATATTTGCATGAGAATGACTAGAAATATACCATGAAGCGATGGTCAAATGAAAAACTAAATTCCACTTGAACCTTGAAAAATGGCCTGTATGGCGATTTTGAGTAATCTTTTTGATGAAATCCTCTTTGACAGGCCTGAAAAACGTGCTAAAATCGGTGTATCAAATCTGTTTGTCTGCA
>JAEEGL011155047.1_pt1 | contig 24364 bp, 27 predicted proteins | sample 9134231 | NCBI WGS metagenome assembly JAEEGL01 (sample SAMN16246548, study PRJNA631951) | gut metagenome | biome: gut microbiome; feature: rumen; material: fiber-attached | host: Bos | place: Iran: Karaj | collected 2018-10
CCGTCCGCCCCGACCAGCAGAGCTCAGCCGCCCAGATCGACACCTGGCACAGGAAGCAGGGCTGGAAACTTGGCATCGGCTACCACTACGTCGTCCGCCGCAGCGGAGAGGTCGAACAGGGAAGGCCTGAGTTCATGGTCGGCGCCCACTGCAGGAACCACAACAGCCACTCCATTGGCGTCTGCTACGAGGGTGGCCTCGACATCCGCGGACAACCCGCCGACACGCGCACCGAGGCACAGAAGGAAGCCCTCAGGCGTCTGCTCGCCGACCTGCACCGCCGCTACCCCAAGGCCCTCATCGTCGGTCATCACGACCTGAATCCGCAGAAGCCCTGTCCGTGCTTTGATGTCGTCAAGGAATACTCACTGCTGTAACCTCATTTCAAAGCCCCGCTCGCCGTAGCGAGCGGGGCTTTTCTTATACCACCTTCCTGTCGTCAATCAGTTTCTTCTCCGTAGAGAAGTTGATGCCGATCTTGCGCTAGATGACAGGCAGATGACAGGGGACAGGTCACTGACATATCACTCCTGTCCTCATGTACTCCTGTCAAAATGTTCTCCTGTCAAAACCCTTTTCTATCAGCTCCTTAGTCTGCTGGATATGGGCCTTCGACGAAGCGCCGAAGAGGACGGACTCTATCTTCGGGAACCTTGTCACGTATTCCATAGCCTCCTCTGGCTTCAGGGCACCAGCGGCAAGACACTGCATGGCCATCGGGCGGAACTTACGGTCAGACCTCAGGTATTCCTCATACTCCTCAATCGTTCCACTCATACGGAATCCTATCTTGTTGATCGACGAACAGATAATCGGATTCTCGATGCCCAGCCGCTCACACATATCCACCATCCTCGGCATATTCATCGTGATGAAGCCCGGCTCCGCGTCATATCTCTTTTTGATATACTCTGCATAGTGAACGAAGATTTTGTCCATACCAAGACCATAGAGCAGGTCTACAATCACATTCTGCAGGAAGATGACTGGTGTGTTCATTCCCTCGAACATCTTCATCTCCGCATCTATCAGCAACTCCATCAGTGCAGGAAAGTCCTTACGCATGTAGGCCATCCCCGCCTTACCCGTTACAGCCAGTATGTTTCCTGGGATATACGCTTTCAGCGTGCCCAGGATGCCTAACTCCGTCACGGCGTTAGCATATTTATGCGCATACGGCATACAAGGATAGAACTTAAAGTCCTTGTACTCCTGCTGATGCTCGCGCATATACTTGCAGATATTTGCTATACGGTCGTGCGTCGTACACATGAACGTATTGATTCCACAGGCACGGGCATTGTCCAGCACGTCGATGATAGCTTTATCATCTTTGAAGCGGATAGCCTGTGCCCTACTTCTCTCGTCCGACAGGTGATTAACAGCAAAGAACTGGTTATCGCCCAATATTACTCTATCCATCATTTTGCATCCTCCTCCATTTTCTTAATGATATAATCAGTCTGTAGTGCACTCTCAAACGAGTTACGGTCATCCACCTTCCCTGTCAAGATACCGTTGATGAAGGCCTCACTTTCTGCCGTGTACTCCTCACCACGCAGGTTAAACGCCACCTGCGGTGTTACATCCGTGATGTACTTGAAGTTCCAACCCTTCTCCAGACCATACTGTGGTTTGTTCTCCTTGACGTAAATCTTCAGCGTCGTGGCGTCAGCCTCCAGCTTTCCGCCGTCTCCCTGTATCTTCAGCGACGTCGTCATTTTCCTCACCGTGTCGTCGCTCCAGTTCACCGAGATTTGACCTTTCAGACCATTTGCCAGTGTCAGTGAGCCATAGACAGCATCATCCACCTCGCCGCTGAAGATGCTGGGCATTTGCGTGCCGGCACAGTCCACCAATGTCGACCCTGTCACATAGTTTATCAGGTTCAACACGTGTGCCGCATAGTCCTCTATGCAGCCCCCGCCGTTCTTCTTGTCCGAGCGCCAAGTCCCCCCCTTGCTTTTCAGTACTACAGGGCCGTAGGCCTCACCCATAAAGTGGAAGGGCCTCCCTATCACGCCCTCAGCCAGCAGCCGTTTCATCTCGTTGAATGTTCCAATATAACGGTTGTGATAGCCTACTTGGTTCACCAGTCCCTTCGCCTTCGCCGTCTGCACCATCTTCTCCCCCTGTTCTACGGTCAGCGCAAACGGCTTCTCACAGAACACGTGGCATCCATGCTCCAGAGCGAACATCACCATCTCGTAGTGCAGTTTCGTCGGTGTCACCACATACACGCAGTCAGGTTTCACCTCCTCTATCATCTTCTTGTAGTCGGTGTAGCACTGAATCCTTGTCAGTTTCTTGAAAGCACTCTGCAGCAGACTGTCCGTATCACAGACCGCCACCAGTTCCACGTTGGGGAGTCCACCAAGGATGGCAGCATGGCTCATGCCCATCTTCCCTAATCCAATAATTGCAGCTTTAATCATAGTTCGTATTGTTACTTTTAGTTTCTCGTTCTTAACGTCGGTGTATTTCTACTGAATTTTCTGATATGCAAAAGATCCAGGGCCAGATGCCGGAAGAATCTCATCTGGTTGCCTATGTTCCTACGGAATATCTCCGGTCTGTAAAAGATCCTTATCAGCCATTCCATACCTATCTTCTGCCAGAATATGTTTGGGCGTTTTGTCTTGCCTGCATACCAATCGAACACATTACCAACAGCTATGCTCACATGGAAATTACAGTATGGTTTATTCTGATACGCCCATTTCTCCTGTTTAGGAGCCGTCATGCCTATTACCAGCACATCTGGTTCAAACGCGTTGATTGCCTCATGCATCCTGCTGTTGTCCTCCTCGCTAAATACCGGCTTATACGGCGGACTGTATGTCTCTACCCTCACGTTCGGGAACTCCTTCGCCAGCCGCTCCTTCATCAGTCGCAGCGTCTCTTCCGTCGAGCCTAACAGGAACATCTTCCCTGATTTCTTGTTGAGCTTGTCGGCATAGTACATAAAGCAGTCCCATCCCGTTATTCTCTTTGCCTTCTTGCCATCCCTGAACCACGGCAGCCATCCGAAGTACACCCCGTCCAGGTCCAGATAGTCTGCCCCTTTCAGTGCATCGTTCATCTCCTGGTCCTTCACCGAGATGCCGTATGAGTTCGGGCTGACCGTATTAACCACGTATTTCCCGTCCAGAGGCACGCAGTCCAGACTGTCCTTTATCAGTGTGTACCCGTCAAACACGAGACACCCGTTCTTTTCTTCTGTCATGTTTTTTGATTACCAATATCCACTTCCAGGAACTCTCTCTATTCCCCGCGGAGTTTCACTTTCGGAAGGCCATACCCACGATGGTTTATCCATAATTCTTTTAATACTATCATATTGAAGCCATCGTTTACCTTTTATTCCGAAAAGCAATTGTAATACACCACCAACAACGATTGCTTTCTTTCCACATTGTTTGGCATATGCTCCAAGTGGGAAACCATAGGCGCCACAAGCTATTAATGCAATATCATAATCTATCTTTTTCATTTCATCCCGCATATAGTCTAATGCATCAAACCATGTTTCAAAACCTGAAGGAACATTTCCCGCAATTGACTGAACAGCTTTCAAGACATATAGGGACTTGAATTCGGGAAGTACCTCTGGGTCATCAAACAGTTCTTCTCTCTTTTCATATTGTGAACGTATACTTTCAGCAAAAGGATGAACTACTAATACTTTTTTGCCTTTCAGCAATGCTGTCCATGAGCTATTAATAAAGTTCGGATAGAATTGTGACATGTTTATCTTTTGCTTTCCGGAAAAATATTTACAAAAAAAACGCTCGGATTGATGCCATGAACCTAAAACATCTATTTCAGGAAACAGATCTTCGTATAGATTCGCAAAGTCACACAAACTGGAAGGTGTTGAGTTATATACACCCGATGAGTTTTCTATACTATAAATCACACCATTCCAAAATGGCTTGAGCATCCATCCAATGACTGGTTTTTGAGACAAACGCACAAAAGCGATTGTTTGAAGTTCTGTACAGCCGAGGCGTGCACATAAAAAAGGTCCTTGACTTTCCAGTCCATCCTTCATTAGCCGAAGTGCCTCATCATCAGAGACATCAACCTTAAACGGAGGCCAAAAGAAGCGAACAAACCCACGAAACATTCGCCTAAAAAAATTGCTTACATTCATTTTCTTCCGAAATAATTATTGAGATAGTCCATATGTTTTTGCGTATTTTCTTTGCAAACGAATCTGTCTTTTATCTTCTTTGCCGGATTGCCCCCCCAAACTTCACATGGAGGGACGTCCTTTGTTACAACAGAACCTGCAGCAATAATACTACCTTTTCCAATTGACACTCCACCCAATATTATAGAATTATATCCTATCCATACATCATCATCAATCGTTGTTGGCTTGTCAATCCCTCTATCTCCTTCCCATATTAATTGTTCAGGGACATTATAAGTGTGATCATTTTTACCAATAAAATACACATGACCTGTCATTAATATACTATTACCAAATACTATATCCGTAGATATTACGCAGTATGGCCCAAACTGAACATTTCTGCCCATCTGTACATTAAAGCCTTTAACAAAAGAAACCTTTCTTCCTATTCTTTCAACTTATTGGCGTAATACATAAAGCAGTCCCATCCTGTGATTCTCTTTGCCCTCTTGCCATCTCTGAACCATGGCAGCCATCCGAAGTACACCCCGTCCAGTATCAGATAGTCTGCCCCTTTCAGTGCATCATTCATTTCCCGGTCATATACAGATATGCCATACGAGTTCGGGCTGATAGTGTTAACCACATATTTCCCATCCATCGGAACACAATCCAATGAATCTTTTATTAAGGTGTATCCGTCAAACAGGAGACACCCCTTCATTTCTTCTGTCATATCACAATATTTATTTTGCAAAACGACAATTCAAACCAATTGTATTAGTATCTAAAAATCAATTTCAACCTCCTCAGTAGACTGTTCATTATAATGGTAAAATTAGTCTCTTGATATTTTAACGTCATAGCTGGGTTAATATAAACCTTATCATAACCTCTCTCAGCCATCTGCTTGTATATACTATAATGTTCACATCTCACTTCAACTCTTTCATCATCGTTTCTTAATAACCTATAGCGCAGTCCTTTGATAGCCTCATACCGATAAATAGCTAAACCGCCATATGCAGAAAACACTCTTACCCATCCATCCGTTTCTTTCATTTTTGCATATTTATCGGCCAAATCTTTAATCTTTTTCTCTGTCTGAGGATTGTCTTCATCACCATATTCTGTCAATGCATAAGTATCATGATATCGTCTGTGTAATCTAGGAGATAATGAATAGCCGAAGGCTGTAACAGCATCCCATTTAATCTTGTTATTAAAGGAGTTTAAAATTGCGGAGAGATTCAATGATGCCACATCTAAATCTACTACCATAAAATAATCTGCTTCCCAACTATTATTTTCGATAAAATCCAAATATTTGTTTCTCAGTGAAACCATTTTGGATATTCTCTTATAACTATAAAAAGGATTACACTTTACTTCACCACAAGAAGGGATTGTCTTTTCAGAATTAGTATTATTTAAGGACACTATTACATTGGCAGGGTCTCTTCTATGCCAATCCTCCAGAAGTTTTTTTGTTTCATCAATACTATCGTTTTCAAATACAAAAATTTTATAATCACAGAAAAATGTACACAAAGATTCTATAACAGGTATATTCCTAGAAAGTCCCTTCTCTGCATTTCTAACAATACCACAAACAATAATACTATTTTCCATCAAATAAAAAAGATTTTCAGTGTATTAGATACATAATTCTACTCCATAACCTCAAAGGTATTGAATTGTACCATAAGACCTGCTTTTTCATTTCCTCTTTGCATAGGATAGTCTCGGGAAAATAAAACTTTTTCTTTCCTGAAAGATCCATATCTATCTTAAAACGACTCCAGGTTTTGCAGTTAGTGCCATTCCCATCAAATCCGTTGTTATACACAAGACTCTTTACAGGAAAAAGAGAAAGTTTATTTTGCAAGAACTCATTATAGCAAAATCTTATTGCCCAAGATTGATTTTTACCCTGTTTCCAATCATTCAGCATTTTGAAGCAATCAGATCCACCCCACTTATTAAATGCTCCTCTATTTTTCTTATGGATGTCCCAATTTTTTAGTTCCCAATCAACTGAATTCCATCTATCTTTCCACGTTGCCCATCCCCATGAGCTGCTTCGAGTACAAAAATAGGTATTATAGAGATAACAAGAGGGAGAATTTATTAGATTCGTATAACCGCAAATCGAAAAAACTTTCATTTGCTTCTCATACTTTTGCAATCCTTGATTCATATAGCTTAGGAAGTTCCCTGCTACAACCAAATCATCTTCTAAAACAATAACTTTTCCATACTGATTTATCACTTCAGTAACCCCTGCAATGATGGATGGTCCTAATTTCTTGTTCTGTTCAGAAAAGTGATATGTCAGAGATTTAAAACCAGAGATAGTTTTTACGTAATCCCTCACCGCCTCCACTTTTTCTTTTTCTCCTTCCTTGTCTTGTCGTGGACCATCTACATATACTATAAGGTCACTCTCTGCAGCCTCACTATTACGAAGCAGTGACGAGATACAAGCCTTTAATGGTTCTAAACGGTTGAAGGCAAAAACAACAATCGGGGCGTAATTCATCTTTATTTTTTTCTCATCCATATCTTCGGAAAACAACATCTCAACAATATAGTACAATAATGGAACGTGGCAGGCATTAGGCCATAGTGTCTACGCTCCAAATGAAAGGTCTCATGGGGAGGCATACCATTTGGTCTCCACATAGCTTTCCATCGCTGCAAAAAGGGAATATCAGGGTTGCACCATTTATCTATAGACGGGTGTGCCTCACAGATGCCAATTGTCTGAGCTGCTTGATATATCTTGATGCCCATTTTTCTTGCTCTCAGGCCGTAGTCGAAATCTCCTTTGCTATGAGTAAAATAATAGTCCAGATTACCTACTTTTTCAAAGATGCATCTTGGTATGAGGACAATATTCCCGTTAAAATAATCTACTTCCACGAGTTTACCTGATGGTCGGGGTATCTCCCCTTTGATTCTTCCGCCATAGGTCAAGGCAGATAGCTCTTTGTTGGTGGTAGCACCAACGATGACAGATTCGCTATTTGTCTCCTTCGCTGCAGCCAGCAGACACGCTATAGCATCAGTTTGCAGATAAGTGTCATCGTTCAGCCACAGGTAATAGTCATGATCTCCTTTAGCAGCAGCGTTCCATGCCGTCCACATACCCCTGTTCCAATAGAGGTGGCCATCACCTTTGATGATGTGTACTTCTGGGAATCGCTCTTTTATGGCCTCTGCCGTTCCATCAGTGCACCCGTCATCCACGAGGTAAGTATCTAGAGCAATCCCGTTCATGTCTGACTGCGCATAAAGCTTTTCAAGGCATTCAAGGGTATTGGCCTTCCGATTATGGACAGTTAATAACACGGCAATTCTCAGAAATCCTATTGAGCTCATTATATTTTCACGATGTAATATTGTATTGCTTTCGCAGTTTTTCAATACGAATGTATCGTTCCGTCAAATATTCTTCTTGAAGATACCAGTAATTTACCAGTTTTATTGGCTTGGCTGTTACCCCCCCCCACTAGGTAACATTCCTCTTCTATTGACTTGTTGACAAATGAGTTGGCTGATATCTGCACTCCGTTTGATATTTTGATATTTTTTGCCACGACAACATTCGTCCCAAACAACACACCATTTCCGATACACTTAGGATTAGCATCAGCAATTACAACATTGGGCATTACAGCACAATAATTACCAATTCTACATGCACCATTTATGATAAAACTCCCATAATGTGGTAAACGAACGCCATAACCAATAGTATTATAAGGGATATCAAACCCGAGCTTGAGACTTATGTGACGATATGCACGGGCATAAAACAAATATGGTATCCAGAAGATGAAATTGTGATGCTTTTTATAATCCAAATACTCTGAGATACGCAGTAATCTAAGGAATTTCATGATGTACCAATCATTACTCATCCAAAGTTTCCATAATGGACGTTTATCATATCCATTGATTACCCTATCAGCGAAGAGATAGAATCTTAATTGTTTTAAATTCGTTATCATACCATTGAGTCATATTGCTGCACATACATTTTTGCAACCTCAGTCCATGTATGGATGCAGAACGGTGTGTGCTCAAGTTTCTCTGACCTCTCGTAAAAATGTTTCAGCTGACTAACAGCTTTCCCATTATCCTGCTGGTCACAAAAATGTATATCCATTGGTGATTCATATCCCCAGGCCCATGGAAGATTACTTAACAGAAGAGGTAGATTATATGCAGCCGCTTCATACACTGCAATACATCCGCTCTCACCTTGCGATAATAACACATATCCAGAAGCATTCTTTTCAATACAGTCACGCCACTCTTTTGATACATAGCCAGGATAGAACACATATTCGTTGTCAACTTCCTGCTCAAAAGCATGAAAATAGGAGTCTCCATTTAAATGACTTCCCATAAAAACGATGGGAACCTGAGCCTGCTTGGCTATTTTTGCCAACTTTAGGGTTTGTTTGCGTGGTGATATATTGGCTACAGAGACAAGATATTTGGCTGGATATTTCATTTCAGTAATATCAAGATTGTCTGATATATTCATCTCTGCGGGGTCATATGCATGTGGTATGATAAGAGTTTTCTTTGCATTTAAATATTTTGGAAAATACCTCAAAGCAGTATCTCGGTCATACTTATGCATAAACTGTACCTTATCCATATATGGAAGTGCATGCCAATAGGCGCCAGAAGAGGAAAGACCTGGAACTATATTTATCAGTTTATTTTTAAGCATCTTAATTTGTTTCTCTCGTTCGCTCTTGCTACTCTCAAAATCAAATATCATACTTAAGAACGTCTTCTTACCTTGTAACTTGGCAAGCTTCGCAACATTTTCATCTGGATTCAGGAAATGAATAATATCAGCATCTTCTTGGCTTTTATCCCACCATTGTGCGAACTGGATATCAACACCAAGCTTAGATATTTCTTGTTGCAGTTTTAGTGCGTGTGTCGTCTTGCCCCCAGGGGTTAAAAATGCATTTGTGGTATCGAATAACAATACTTTCATTTTTTATGTTTGTTTGAAAAATCACTTATAATTTCTTCATAACTGCTGACATATTTTCGTGCAACTTCTACCCTATTGTGTCGCTTCTTTGCTATATTGAGGGCATTTGCACCAAGTGTCAATGCCAAGTCATCATCTTCGAAGACTCTTCCAATGGCAGCAGCAATCATATATGGGTCGCCGGAATTGGCAAAAAGACAACTCTTTCCATCTTCCAAAAAAGAAGGAACACCGCCTACATAAGTAGAAACAACAGGAATACCGACCATTGTGGCTTCACCAACAGCATTGGGACTATTGTCAATGACAGAAGGAGAAAGGAACAAGTGGGATTTTTGCATATATCTCATCATTTCTTCCCCTGATAGTCTTCCCGTAGGAATAATATGTTGCTGTAAATCATATTCAGAGATTAGATATGCAATATAGTTAGTATATTGTTCGCCTCTGAAATATCTCCAAGCTTTTGAACCATAGATGAATTTGGACTCTAAACCTGGAACATACAATTTAATATTGGGGTAATCACGTATTAACAGATGAAGAGCATCTATGGCAAGATGGAGTCCCTTGATGGGGTTCAAACCAGCTGGCATAAAGATGGAGTGTCGCTCAATTTTGGAGATGTCCCATGATCCTGCATTATCATAAAAGGATTCACGTAACAGTTCTTCACCTTGGTAATACTTAGCTCCTTTATTCAGCAAATGAATAATGTTATAATCCCATTTCGTCCTTCCAAAGAAATATCTATTATTCTGCAAAATATCTATTTCTGGTTTTTCATTTTGTCGTACCTGTCTGTTTAAAATAAACCCTCCAAATCCAAGATAGTTTTTCAGAGATTTGTACTTTCTTATCATTCGGGTGTCTAGATAGGAATCTCGGAAGTATTTATTGCAGGTTAATATTCCTTGCAGATTAACAACTACCGGAATGTTCTTTACATACCGTGCCAGTTGTCCGAAGTTGTTCTCGGTACCATAAACCTGAATGATATCAGGGCATATTTTTCTTATTACTATTTCGTATTTCTTAAAAGTTCTTTCTGTTAGGTTTCCTTGTAATTCATTCTTTTTCAAGTTCAAATAAAATACTTTACCATTTACATCCGCAGAATAATCTTGGTAAGTATGAATGGCAAAAACCTCGACACCATCAATAGTTTCCAGCTGCTTAATCAGCGGCTTTATCCAGGAGCCCCAGCCGGCACAGATAAAAAGTATTTTCATAGCAATGAATCTAAAATGTAAAGCTTTTTGCTCCACCCAAATCAAACAATCACGCTCTCAAGAGGCCCTGTTTTTGCAAAACCTCTGTTATTTTCAGCATCAGCTAAACAGTGTGAACCTGCCCTTTTTGCAATAAGGGAATAACACCAAGCAAGCAATTCCTCATTTGTAACTGCTCTATCGTTTTTTGCTGATATCATATTCTGCTCATCTTAATTACTTATTCAAAAATCTTATTTACCCACAATCCGAATTTTCGATCACCCATCTCTCTGAATTTAGAGGATAGGCATATAGAAATCATCAGCCAATAATTGACGTTCAAGATGTCAATATTGGCAACATTCTCCACCCAACCATACATAAAGTTAAAGGCAACATACACTGCCAACAGCTTGACATAATAGTTCCTGGACCGATACAAACCCATAAAAGAGGCCACCAGATAGATTCCGATATAGAGCAACATACCCACCAGCCCCAACCATGTAAAAATATTAGGGAAGCATACCTCGTTACCACTGCGTTCTCGTTTAATATTTACATCATTGTAGACTGATTTCAGATTGTCGGCCAAATCTTCAAAAGCAGAAGTGTCATTGCCTCGGGCTGGCGTACGTCCAAAAAGCACGTAGTTATTGTCTATTGCCGAAGTTATCACCTCGTAATAGATAAACGTTCGTGAATCTGCCGACATATCAGCATAAGTACCATATTCATTGATTTTGCTTGACACATATTTACCCTTGTAATTCTTATTGATATCTTGAAAAATATTGAATTTTCCAGAAATACCCAAAACAAGTAGCACAACAGGTATCACATAGAATGTCCAATGTACGAAGCGCAAAAGCCTATCGCCTATCACTCCCCTGAAAAAACACGCCAGCATTACTGCTAACGACATGGCTGCCTTCAGAAACTGGCTACGCTGGTCCTCTATATCGTAGGTAAGTAGCAACAATCCGAGGAAACCAATGACACATACCCACAACTTATTACGAATCAAGGGCAGGAAACATAGCAGTAGATATATTGGTCCTAAATAGAACTGCGTGATACCCGCCACCCAATAGAAAAACAAGAAGAAAGCCGGTATTGCCACAAAGCACCATAGGCGAAGCGTTTTCTTGACAACAAAGGGTGAGTAGAAGGCATAGACACAGAGCGGGAACAGCAAGATAAAAGCATTTCTTATCAGCGACTTTGTCTCCCAGTAGTTTTCGCTAACGAAAAAGCCCCTTGCAATTCCGACAACAGCCCATAGCAAGTATAACGTTACTATCCAGTAGCCATCCTGAACAAACGACACCTTTCGCCGTCGTTGTTCATATAGGAACACAAACAATATTGCAGCATACAACAGCCAACTTATCGTAGTGTTGCCTATGGGCATCCGGCTCCACTGATTAACGGAGACAAAACCAAGAAGCAATATCAATACCGGTAATACGCTTCTATATCGTAAGAGTTTTCTGTATTTTAGTATTTTTGTAGATGACATTTTACAATAGCTTGTTAAGAATACAACATATAGGCCTAATGATAGCGTTTGTTAAAGAAATGCATAAAGACTCATTTTTTTCCACCATCCGTAGCTACATTTCGTCACAGACGGTTCATAAGCAATCATTTTTTTGCTTACAGACTTATGCCGTGTTTGGTAACGAAGCACCGGAAACTATTCAGCGAATGTGCATAGGGTCGGCCTGTCGGCCTCAAAATGGAACAATATTGAATTCAGAATATACTTTTTCCATTTCCTCCTGTATGTTTTTGTTAAATCCCCGCCCCAAAAGTTAAAGTATTTAAGGACTCTGACGCCTTAGCTATATCAATCCATAAAATTCTTACTACCTCCATTACACTATCCTTTGTGGTAATACATATTACTAAGCAATCCGATAGCTAACATTTTTTCCTCTTTTGTCATAGCAAATAGAACAGCTGCAACAAACATAGCCACAGTAGTTGCAACGCATGTGATGACAAGTCGCGGGAAACCTGTGTTAAATAAAACGTATGAACCAACACCAAAAAGAATCATCAAAACTGCTGTACCGACCAATGGAAGTAGCACATTGTTTACATAATCTTTAATCTCTATACCACATTTCTTTTGGGCGTAGCAAATTATCACTATATCGCCTCCTATCGCCCAAATGGTAATCATGGGAATGTATAACCAGATTGGAGTTCCCCCCATGCGGAAAGCAATCCATGCTAAAAATAAAGGCATTGCATTCATAACACTTTTCCATATAGCATAGGCCTTAATATCTCCCTTTGCATAAACAGCGGTTGAAGCACTACCTGCCATCTGAACGAAAACACTTTGAACTAATTGTAGCACAACGAAAATAGCAGCCCAATCGGGTACTTCTTTCAACCATATCCCGAGCACATACTGAATCTCTATTGAAAGTGGTACAGCAAAAAACATCGTCAACAAAGTCGAGTACTTACATCCAGCTAGAGAAGCGTGGTTCATCGCCTTCATATTACCAGCACCTGCATTTTTCACTATTACAGGATTTAGGGCTTTCGTCATGTTAACCGAGAACATAGACAATGCCCCGTTTACTTGGTTGGCAATAGCTTGAGCCGCATTCAACACTGTTCCGAAGAAGTGGTTCAACACGATACCTATACCCTGTGCTGAAAACAAACTGCTGATAGCCGTAAGGAAGTTCCATCCGAAAAAACCAGAGATCCGCTTCACTAAGCTACCATCCCAATATCGGAAAGGAGCTATCACACATTCATCATAATGCTTATGACAATATATCTTCATTATGCTCAGTGTTATCAACGGTATACACGCCATCAATATACCGTATACGACTAGTTTGTCATTATTTGTATATACGCATGCAAAAGCTACTCCTAACTTCAAAAATGATTCAAAAACACCTACAACAGAATAATAGAGCATATTCTCATGTGCATTCATCACTGCATCGTATGGAACATTGATGATGGTGAGCACTGTACTGAAAATAAGGCAGAAATACACTATTCGGGCTGCTACAATCCTATCTGGCTCTATATTGAAAACGCTGTTGAACAGAGGACACATTGCGGCCGTCAGTAACAGCACTGTAATAGCTGCAATAGCCACGTGAAGAATGATACTTACATTAAATATACTGCGTTTCTTCTCTAACTTTCCTTCCCCCTCTGCATAAGACATAAAACGCTGTGTTGCGTTGGCCAACGTACTGTTGAGGAATCCCAACATCGCAATGGCTCCACCCACAACGTTGAAAATACCGAAGTCGGACGCCCCAAGCGAAGCCAATATCAGACGGGTGGTATATAACGATATAAACATAGTTATACCCATCTTGACATAGAGGTAAGCCGTGTTTTTTATGACGCGAGAAGAGGAGGACATAGGTGTTTTACTATTTCCAAAAAGCTTTAAAAAAATGGTGTGTTACTCGCTGTTCTTCTGGAGGCAGCTTCATATAGTCTCCATAAATAGCACGTAAGTAACTATCATAACCCACCATTGTTTTAAATTTGCGATTCTCAAATTCTATATCTATATAGTCATTAAATACTTCTTTGTTTAGATTATGCTTAGCAAACATAGCTTCACAACTATGACATATGTGATTAAAACCTCTTCCATTGGGTCTTTGGATATAGAAATCTATTATTTTACCAATTCTTCTCATAGAAAAAGGAAACAAGTAAATCCTTCTCAAAAAATTGCGGACTTTTGTTTTTATTTTCCATTGTCTATTCCATCTTCCGTTCTTATAATACCAACGACGCAACAGGTATTTTCTGAAATGATTCCAGACAAAAAAAATACAGTTATTATCGGGGACATCATCTATTGGAAACACATCAATAAATACACCCCAATTTTTATCTAAATACCTTACTTCTTCTGTCAATGCAGTACGGTTATCTACTATTTTTCCCCAAGGCATATACCACTCACAATCTCTATTAAGGGTTAGAAACTTGTATTTCCCGTCTAGAATCTTTGGAAATGCAACCTCAAGCTTCTTATATTCATCTCTTAACAAACATATATCTATATCATCATCCCACGGTATATAGCCCTTATGGCGTACAGCTCCAATCAATGTACCACATGCTAAAGAATACTTTATATCATTTTCGATACAAAATTTATGAACTGCTGAAAGAATTTCTAATTGAATTTCTTTTAATACAGTCGTTTCAATAACTTTTTTCTTTGGATTCATAGCTTTTCTAATCTACGGAACACAGGCCCTGGCATCTCCTATCCTGTAAAGGGATTATCGGCGCAAACATAGCCTATAGTCGTTGTTTTCATTCTTTCAAACATATTGATTCACCCTGCGGTATTTATCTGCCAGTTCGAGCAGGAGGGAGAACTTCTGCATTCGTCCGGCAGGAAGATCACCTCTGGTCATCAACTTCATATTCCGTCGCATCCAGTTCCACATCAGCCTCTCCTCAGCAGCGTATTTAGATGGCCGCCTGTGGTTCTCCTCCATAAATGCCACTACTTCGCCGTATCTGGCTTGCCAGCGTTCGGATTGGGTCATAGAAGATTGTATGGTCGCTACGCTCAAAATCTTTCAAAATCTTATTCAAAATTATACAGAAGACTATTTTTTATTTTAACACGAATGACCACAAATTGTCCATTAATTTTTGCAGCGTGCTGAGAAAAATCCTGAATTCCTTAGAACAAGAATGACAGGGAACAGGTACGTGTCATACTCATTAGAAGGAAGATGGAAGAAGGAAGAGGGAAGAGGTCTGAGGTCTGAGGTCGGAGGGGTAAACGAGGTCGGAGGTCGGAGGGGTAAACGAGGTCAGAGGTCGGAGGTCGGAGGTCTGAGTTTTATTTCCCTTCAATTATTTGCTGATCAAGCTTTTTACAGCGTGATACCAATATTTTCACTAATTCTTCGCAATCGTCGTATATGCTCTGATATTGTTTATCGTCTATGTAGTTGTTGCGATGAAGAAGTTCAATCCAATACAATGATTCTCGAGCTTCCTTTAAGGCAATGTACGACTTGGAACGGTAATCCGTTTTACTAACTGCATTGATTGCCTCAGCATTCTCAAGACCCTTCGGGAATGAGCGAACAAGTTCGAGTCTTTGCTCCGATGCTCGTGCCAGACCTCAATAGTTGGTTAGCTAATGTTGCCACCGATTGAAGGTATACGGGAACTCGTGAAGGCCGATGGCTGATGTCTGATGTCTGAGGGCGGAAGGCTGATTTACCTTCCTTCTCATCATACTTCTTACCTCTGCCATCAGACGTCCTGCTGGCTGCCTGGCTCAGGAGATAATCATTTAACTTGATTACTCTGTCGCCAAATGACAAGCATTTGAGCTGGATTGCATCGGAAATCTCGCTCATATTTTGTTCGATTGAGGTAAGAGCAATGAATCTGAATCCTACAATTTAACGATTCTTCTCTGCGCAATATTGACCAATTTCATACGAATCAACATCTTGACAGGAGATTGGGGAGAACCACCCCTTACTTTAGTACGACCGACAACTGCAAAGATACCTGCATGTGATTTGCGTCGACCAGCATTACGAGGTAAAACATCAAGCGTTATCGTTTCAGGATAGTCAATATGAGTGTTTCGTATTTCTCCAACATTCAACAACGCAAAGCCAAACAATACGTTCCCTTCTTTCTTGATACCATCTATGTCATCATGAAAAGAGGGTTTGGCAGGACGAAGAACAGAAATGTATGATTCGTTAATTTCCGGCTCTAATGTAAATGCTTTTTGCGACAAGATGCCGTCACAGATGAACAATGGCGAAAATAGAATCCTTGCGACATCCTCAAAATCCTCCACGAAGTCCATCTGTACATCCTTTTCCATCATACGGCTATGGTTCTTAACGTATTTAAGACAGAAGTGGGAGAGAATCTGACAGATTCACTGGCAGTTACCTTTCCGTCCTTTACAAACACATAAGAGTATGAACTGTTGCCAATACTGATGCTGGCAGTTCCATCCTTTGACTGCAAAAGCAATGTGCCATTATCGTCAGGAAAGAGTACCCAATTTTTGAAGTCTGAGCCAACACCTGCCTTCAATAAAAGTTGCATATTTCTTAGAGACTTCTTTTCCATTGGCAGGGCATCCGCTCCGTCCCATCCCTGCTGCAATGCAGAGAGTTCTTCTGTGCGGTTCCATAATCTCAGCACATCACCAGAGAGAGACAATTCTGCATTCCCTTTTTTTGTGATGCCACGCACATAATTGATTACCCTCAACAGCAATTGTTCGCTATCGGGGATGTTCTCTATTTCTTGTGCCAATTGTAATCTGAGATCAATCGTTGTCATGAGTCGTTCTCTTTAAATATCCGATGCAAAGTTAGCAACTTTCTGCGAAACTGCCAAATTATTGACTGTTTTTCTTCTTATACCTGAAATTCATCGGCCTTGTCGGCAATGGTCTTGATATCAGGCATAAGATATGTAGAAGATTGTATGGTCGCTGCGCTCAAAATCTTTCAAAATCTTATTCAAAATCTTTCTGTTGGTGAGTCCTCTTGTCAGATTTTTATTCAGATTTTTTTGAGATTTTGAGGCCGATAGGCCGACCCGTCATCATACTCTTGGTCGCTGCGCTCAAAATCTTTCAAAATCTTATTCAAAATTATACAGAAGCGTATTCTTTTTTTAACACGAATGACCACAAATTGTCCATTAATTTTTGCTGCGCGTAGAGAAAAATCCTGAATTCCTTAGAACAAGGATGACAGGGAACAGGACGTTCTTTGAGATGTCTGAGGGATGACGTCGGAGGTCGGATGTTTGAGGGGTGTGATTCAATTATAGGAACATCAGTGTCTCATAGCATCAGCTACGCAGTCTATAACTCTTTGGACATATGCCTCCATATCTACCACAGAAGCTTATCTTGCCCTGTTTTATCATTCATCTGAAAGATAAAGGGATAACCCTCAGTCATAGCCATAGACTGCTATATCAACATTTTATAAACAGGAATCCTGATACGCTCCCTTTCCTCAGGAGTTACTTCTACAGCTCCAGGAGTCGCGTCATAGTAGTCCACGGGATGGCGAAGCTTACCATTGGGCATCTTCACTGTGCGCTCCCTACGAACAAGCCTAAGCCCTTCATTCGTCGTAATCAGCGTTTCTTTCGTACCTACATTATTTCCCATATCTGCTTATATATCGCGTATAATCCGCTGCAAAAATACAATTTATCTTTGAAACCTGCAAATATTTTAAGGTTTTTCTATCATTACCATGACAAGGGACTGGTACGTGTCATACTCATTAGAAGGAAGAACTTAGAAGTTAGAACTAAGAAGTAAGAACTAAGAACTAAGAAGTAAGAACTATGAACTATGAACTGAGAGGGTAGAGGTATTCAACGGTGCTCATTACCTTTGGTTGACTGCGGATTCTTTTCGGCCAGCTCCTCTTCCAATAGACGGATGCGCTTCTTCAGCTCTTCGACTGAGGGCAGTTGTGCCTCAATCTGCTTGATCTGCACATTGTCATAGGAGGCTACGCCTATGGGTGTCTGAAGGTTGCGAAAAGCATACTGGACTTCGGTTTCGTCTTTGTTGCTGCAAATCAAAAGTCCTATGGTCGGATTCTGCATCGGGGTTTTAATGAGTTCGTCCACTGCACTTACATAGAAGTTGAGTTTGCCAGCAAACTCGGGTTGAAAGGGTACGGCCTTAAGCTCGACCACCACGTAGCAGTTGAGGGGGATGTGGAAGAACAGCATATCCAATTTACGGGTCTTTCCGGCTACCAAAATCTGCTTCTGACGGCCCAGATAGGCAAAGCCTGTACCGAGTTCCAAAAGGAAGCGGGTGAGCTGTGCCTCCAACTCTGTCTCCAGTGCTTCTTCCTTATAGCCTTCAGCCAGCGACACAAAACCGAAGTCGTAGGTATCCTTGGTGATGGCCTGTGCCAGCTCACTCTGTGGCGAAGGCAGTTGTTTGAAGAAGTTGGTGATGGCACCGCCCTGGGTGTGGTAGAGGTCTGCCTTGATGCAGTTCATCAACGTGTTACGGCTCCAGTTGCCGTCTATCGTCTTGAGAATATAGAACAAGGCTTCTTCGATGGTCTTGGACTTGGAGAGGATCTCTCGATGGTGTCCCCAAGGGACGAAAGCAAAAATTTTCGGGAAAGGTTCTCCGCTCTCTACCATTTCTCCCGCAGCCTGTGGGAGAATTTCATTTTGCACTTCTCCCGCAGCTTGTGGGAGTTTTGTATCATCCTTATTTTCACTACTTTGTAATTCTCCGCCGAGCTGGTGGAGTTTTTCTGAGGCTTCGCTATAAAATGAGTACCACTGCTTCATATACCACAGGTTCGTGGTGCTAAACCCCTTCGACTCGGGGAATGCCGCCTGAAGGTCGAGGCTCACCTGCTCCACCACACCGGCTCCCCAGCGCTGCTCAGCCTTCTTCACTACAAGGTCGCGGCCCAGCTCCCAGTTAAACACCAGTTGCTCAGCGTTGATACGCACAGCTGCCTTGGCCTGCGCACTGCGGTAGCGGGCTTTCAGTTCGCCCAACCACTGCATATAATCCTTGTCTATATTCACATCATGGCTCTTCACCACCTTTGGTTTATCTTCTTTCTTCATTGGATCAGCTAAGAACTAAGAGGGTAGAACTGTGAACTAAGAGGTAAGAACTAAGAACTAAGAACGTGTACGAACTACGAACTAAGAAGGAAGAACTTAGAACTAAGAGGTTAGAACTATTTTATCTCCATGTCGGCGTTCAGTTTCTTACACCTTGTAACCAGTAGTTTTACAAGTTCCTCGCAGTCTGCATAGATACTTTGGTATTGCTTGTCGTCTATATAACCATTACGATGCAGAAGGTCTATCCAGTAGAGGGATTCACGAGCCTCCTTAAGTGCTATGAAGGATTTACTGCGATAGTCCTGCTTACTGATGGCGTTCACTGCCTCCGCATTCTCAAGACCCTTCGGGAATGAGCGAACAAGTTCGAGTCTTTGCGCCGATGGATGTGCCACTTCTTAGGAGTTGATTACACAAGTTACTAACTGACTGAAGATAAACTGGTACACTTTTCTCGTAGACTCGCTTACCCTTAACTATAGTGAAACTTGCCTTCTTGTTGGCGGCTTTCTCCAGCAGATAGTCGTTTAGCTTTATAATCCTGTCACTAAACACGAGGCACTTAGCTTGAACGGTCTCTGTAAATTCGCTCATGTGGGGAGAACTGTGAAGGGAGAACTAAGAACTATGAAGTAAGAACTAAGAAGGTAGAACTAAGAAAGTAGAACTAAGAACTAAGAGCTAAGAGCTAAGAACTTAGAGGGAAGAACTATTTCATATTTTGGGCATGGCAGGCATCGACAATGGTCACTGTATCTCCATCGAAGGTATACGCGAATATCTCATGGCTCTGCGTAAACTTCTCGTATTGCAGCATGTGTCAAAGCACGTGCCTCTTCTATGCTAATTGTCTCAGTGTCTTCATACTCCAGATTCTGGATGCAATGGTTTATCATTTCCTGTGCCCATAGACGAAAAGCTGCTGTACTATTCAGCTCTGGACGCATATCACGAAGGGCTGCTTCATCTATGTTTATACTTACTATGCACATATTACTACACTTTTATTTCCCGCTGCAAAAATACGCATTATTTTCGGTTCTGACAAGAAAATATGGTAAATAATTAAGAACTAAGAACTAAGAAGGAAGAACTAAGAGGGTAGAACTAAGAACTAAGAACTAAGAAGTTAGAACTATGAACTATGAACTGGAAAGTGACAGGGAACAGGTACGTGTTATATCTAAGGGGTGGATACTTACAGTTTACAAGTATCTGTCAATAAAAGAGACTGGTGTCACAACAGTCAAAGGAGCACTGGCAGCATAACGTGAGAAATGCTTGTCATTGATAGTTAGCAACACATCGCATCCCATACCTTCTGCTACATGAGCCTGATAGCTGTCTTCCAAATCATCGAAGAGAGCATCATTGACACCATCATACATACTTTTGGGGTGTTGTCCGGCCAGTTTGAAAGTACCAAGCACTCCATTCAGAATGTATCTGAGTCGGGCTATTCGTCCTGACTTGTCTAATGTCTTATCCGTCTTCAAGTAAATCTCCGTCAGATAAGTTATGGCATAGAATGACCCAATAGAAATAAACAATTCATCGCCATTACTAATTGCATGGGCAATGATACGCCTAACTTCTTCTACCTGTTTTCGTTCTTGAAGAAACTCCAACACGATGTTCGTATCACAGAAAATGTTCATATGTCGTATTTTTCCTGAAGATACTCATCCAACAGCTGGCGATCGGCAACATGGCTTCCGCAGCCTTTGAGTATGCCCTGCATATCCAAGAATGAAGGAGCCTCTGTCGTTGCTGTTTCAGCCTTCTCGAATTTTCGCTGCATCAACACATAAAGCTCTTTCTGAACTCCCTCGTCAGTTGTCTGAATGAGATTCCAAAAAGACTGTAACTGAACCATCTGATTAGGTCTTAATGCTGTTGCCATAGTCATCATAAATTAATTATACCGATGCAAAGATAATCATTTATTCCGAACCTCCAAAACTTTCCGTCACTTTTTGCAGCGGACTTTACGGACTTTATTGTCACACGGATGACACAGATTACACGGATTGTTGACGGCAGCAGACTGTAGCGTCAGCGATTCTCAGAAACCACCCAGTACATTTATGACAAATTCGCGGACATTCGTGTTTTATATCTAAACATAAATTATCACGAATTTCCCATTAATTTTTCAGCGCATAAAATATTATTGTACTCTTGTACTCATGTCAAAAGTACTCATGTACTTAAACGATCTGCCAGTCATCAATCAGCTTCTTCTCTGACGAGAAGTTGATACCTATCTTGAACAGTTTCCGTGCATCGTCCGCAAAGGCATTGGCATAGCCCTTTTCCTCTATCTGCTTTAGGGCAATGTCGGCACTCTGGTCAATCTTCAGCTCAAGGATATAGATATAGTCCGGCGTCTGGATGACGATGTCCATACGTCCGTTCGTCGTATGACGCTCCACCTCTACATAGAACCCCATGAGACGGAAGAACACGTAGAGCGTGTTCTGCAGGTACAGCTCCATCTTTCCCATCACCTGGTAGTCGCCCGTGGCGAAGAATCCATCCAGTCGGCGCATGAAACCAGCGGCGTCGCCTCGTCGCACATCCTTGACGAAGCTGGCAATGGAATAGGTCTTCTTGTCCGTAGTCTTGGGCGTGTAGAACGGCAGCAGGTACTTGATGAAACCCTGTTCCACCTCGCGGTTGGGGAATCCCATTCGGTATTCGCCGAATTCGCTGTCATAGCCTTTGATTGTCAGGTAGCCACTCTGGTAGAGCAGCGGCAGCGGGTTCTCGTCCATGATGTCGATGCTGTTGAGCGTGTCGGCAGACAGTTCCTCCTCCGTCATGTTTTCGAGCGGATAGCCCGTCTTCTTCAGCTGGTAGACAAGGAACGACGGCGTACCCGTCTCGAACCAGTAGTCGCGGAAAACCAGGCTGTCGAAGGTGTTCAGCAGGCTGAACGGATTGTAGATGCCTTCCTTCGTGTACTCATTGAAATAATAGCCGTCGAAATCCTGGCGCAGGCGCTCGTAGCACTCCTCCTTGGTCTGGCCGTTGTTTGCGGCCAACGCCCCGACACTGTTGTCGAAGTTTTCGTGCAGCTCCTTCTCCGTGATACCGCAGATATTCGAGTAGGCGGGCAGCATGGAGATGTCATTCAGGTTGTTCAGGTCGCTGAACACGCTCACCTTGCCGAATTTCGTCACTCCCGTCAGGAAGGCCAGCTTGATATAGCGGTCACAGGATTTCAGGGCACCGTAGAACGCCTTCAGCGTGTTGCGATACTCCGTCTGCAGTTCCGTATTGCCGATAGCCTGCAACAGCGGCTTGTCGTATTCGTCCACGAGGATGACCACCTGACGGCCGGTCTTCTTATAAGCTGCCTCAATGACCTTCTCAAAGCGCATACCAAGCGGCAATTCTGTTCTGCTTTTACCATACAACTCCTCCCAGATGCGGAGTGAGTCATCAAGTTTCTGTTCCAACACTGCCGGCTGGTCATACTTGCCAGTATTCAGGTCCAGATGCAGGATGGGATATGCCTGCCAGTCCCACTCCACGCTGTCGACATACAGTCCCTTGAACAGCTCGCGCTCGCCACAGAAGAAAGCCTCCAGTGTGGAAAGGAACAGCGACTTGCCAAAGCGCCGCGGACGAGAGAGGAAATAATATTTCCCCGCTGACACCATCTTCCACATCAGTGCCGTCTTATCGACGTAGGCATACCCCCCACGTCGCACCTCGCCAAAATTCTGTATTCCTATCGGGTATTTCATCGTCAACATTCTTTTACGACTGCAAATTTACAAAAAAAAATTCTTTTTGGGGCTCGCTTCGCTCAAAATTACACAAAATCTATATTTATTTTAACACGAATTCTTGCTTATGCAAGCGTCCCTTTGGGCCGAGCGTCCACGCGCTCGACCTTGGGCATCTACTCAGCACCTCTATTGTTGGGTCGGCCTGTGGCCTCAAAATTCTTGCTCTGGCAAGCGTCTCCTTCGTCGCCGAGCGATAAGAAAATTGAATTCAAAATTATACAGAAGCGTATTTTTTTTAACACGAATTTCCACTAATTTTCCATTAATTTTTGCTGCGCGTAAAATAAATCATGTACTCCTGTACTCTTGTCAAAAAGTACTCGTGTACTCCTGTCCAGAAAGTACTCATGTACTCCTGTCAAAAGTACTCCTGTCAAAGATAGAGGAGGATGACGGCGAGGATCATGAGGAGGGCGATGATGCAGAGGATGATCTTCAGCCACTTCTCGAACTGACGACGGAAGGTGATGGAACGGAGGCTGCGCTCCCTGAACAGGGTGGCGTTGTCCTTATGGTGATGATGGTGGTGGTGAGACATTGTCCGTTACTTCAGGATAGAGTATAGCAGTGAGGCAAGGGAGATGAGGATGCTGGTAGAGGTGAGCCAGAGAGAGGTGGTCTGGCCGACGCTGGAGTTGCGGGCCTTCACCTTGTTGGGTTCTACATAGAGGATGTCGTTCTGCTGAAGGTAATAGTAGGGGGAGTTGATGATGTCGGCATCGTTGAGGTTGAGGGTGTAGACATCTTTCTTGCCGTTCTCGTACTCACGGATGAGCTTCACCTTGTCGCGGACGCCATAGATGGTGAGGTCGCCGGCCTGTGCCAGGGCCTCGAAGATGTTGATCTTCTCATTGCCGACGGTGAACATGCCGGGTCTGTTGACCTCGCCAAGGACAGAGATCTTGTAGTTGGACATGCGGACGGTGACGATGGGGTTCTCCTCGGCACTGAAGTAGCGAATGATCTTGTCGTGGATGAGTTTCTCGCAGGCCGACTTCGTCAGACCGCCGACCTCCAGGGTGCCGACGACAGGGAACTCGATACAGCCGTAGTTGTCGACAAGATAGGTCTGGAGGGTCTGGCCGCCAGTGCTCAGCCTGGCCTTACCGTTAATGCTGGACATCTCGCTGGCTATCGTCAGGTTAAACGGTGCCGACGCCTCGGGATTGACGGTATTGACGGTGATGGTCAGGATGTCCTTCGGCATGATGCGGGCATCGTAGAGGTATGCGGAACGGGCGTAATCGACATTGTCGCTGTTTTGGATGTAAGCGACGTTCTTTGTGCTGCCGCAGGATGTGAGCAGCAGCAATGACAGGGCCATGAAGGCCAGGTGGAAAAGTTTTTTCATTTTATTTTCAGAATTTTTGAAGTCAAGGAATTCATCTTTCGCAAGCTCCGCTTGCCTTGTAGATAGAGGGAGACAGATGAAGATAGAAGGAGATATAAGACAATGGTTTTGCTGCAGAAAGCTTGCAGACAGAGTATTGTCCTCTATCCATTCCCGAGCAGAGCTCGCCTACCCGTA
>JAEEGL016483249.1_pt1 | contig 24364 bp, 17 predicted proteins | sample 9134231 | NCBI WGS metagenome assembly JAEEGL01 (sample SAMN16246548, study PRJNA631951) | gut metagenome | biome: gut microbiome; feature: rumen; material: fiber-attached | host: Bos | place: Iran: Karaj | collected 2018-10
GGACGTGGGGCCTGCCGAGATGCTGCGTTACTTCACTGTGTTCAAGACAGAGGCCGCCTATTCGTCATGCAAGAATATCTACATAGCGGGCGCCGACTGGATCGCGGCACCGGATTTCGACGACCCGAATTTCGTCGCGAAGGACAGAGTATGGTATCAGGGCGCAAAGAAGAAGGGTGCAGGCAATCCCTACATCTCCTCGCCGTACCTTGACGTCATCACGGGAAGTATGTGCTTCTCGATATCCATGATGCTTGAGGACAAGGCTACGGTCGTAGGCGTGGACTTCGACCTCGATACGCTCCAGTCGTGCATAGGCGAGATCACCGAGAATGGCCGGGACGCTCTCATCGTAAGCTCTGCGGGGCAGATAGTGGCGTATTCCGAAGAGAACGCTATCGGTGAAAAGCTTTCCGCCGCTCTGCCGAGATATACCACGATATTCCAGAACATTGTGTCCTCGGGCGAAGAGTCAATGTACTTCAACACGACTATAGCCGGTGTTGACAGCACGGTGTATTACAACTGTATCGCAGGCGAGTGGTATCTCATCTCCGTTGTCAGCAATTCCGTTCTGTATATGGACTCCTACTTCCAGCTGATACGCAACTCCCTGCTGAGTATCGGTATAGTTGCGGCGGCTGTTATCATGTATGCCGTGACGTTCAGGAGCCGTCAGCGCACCGAAAAGACACTCGTTACGTTTGAACGGCTGTTCTCAGATATGTCCGCGGAGCTGCGCGCGCCGATGAAGACCATAGCGCGGTACTGCGAGGATGCGTCCGTAAAGGACGACGACGCCACCGTGAAGCTGCGCGGCGCGGCCATAAATATCGAGAACGTGCTCTCGGACGTTATGGCGGCGGCTTCCGCTTCCGACCCGAACATTTCGCGAAAGAACAGTGCGACTGCCAGAAAAACCGGAAAGGGAGGCTTGTCGGACAGCAGAAACAAGTTCGTAATGTTCGGCGTAATCATCATTCTTACCGTTACAATGACAGTCTCGATACTGCTGTACACCTATGCTGTCATAGCGGGCGGCGACAACCGTATGAACGGTGATGTGAACGGCTATGTCAGCGAGCTCAACAACTGGATAACAGAGCAGAAGAGCACAGTGGATATGTTCGCGAAGAGCATTTCCGCCGCACCGGATATGCTTTCCGATTACGACAGGACAGTAACGTGGCTTAACGACATCACCAAGCAGTATGAAGACATTTCCGTCACATATATGGCAAATCCCGAGTGGGAGCACACGATACTGATGAACAACCGCTGGGAACCCGAAAAAGGCTGGCGCGTTGACGAAAGACAGTGGTATATCGACACCATTGCCTCGGAAAAGGAGAACGGCTTCAATATCTCATCGCCGTATTTCGATATGCAGACCGGACTGTACTGTGTTACTTTCTCCGAGAGAGTGTATGATATGAGTGGAAACTTTCTCGGTATATTTGCTGCGGACTTTTATCTCGATAAACTGATAGACATACTCGGAAAGAGCTATACCGATATAGGCTACGCGTTCCTTACCGACAGCAGCGGCCGCATAATCAACCACCCGAACAAGGATTATGAGCTTTCCGCGGAGAATTCGGTCTCGATAGAGCAGGCGGGATATCTCGATATCATCTACGCTGACAAGGTCATTTTCATCACCGATTATGACGGCCACCGGAAGTCCGCCATATCCAGAACGGAGCCGATGTCGAATTTCAACATAATCTGCATCAGGGACGCTTTCGCGATATACGGCGAGATAGCGCGCTTCAATACCCTGTATCTTATTCTGTTCGGCATCTGTATCGCCAGCATCATATATATTCTGAAAACGCAGATGAAGTGGCAGAAAAAGGCCAACGAGCTGCTCAGAGAAGCTGCCGATACGGCCGAACGCGCCGGCAGGGCGAAGTCGCAGTTCCTGGCGCAGATGTCGCACGAAATACGCACGCCTATCAACGCCGTTCTCGGCCTGAATGAGATGATACTGCGTGAAAGCGAGAACAGGAGCATCATCGAATACTCGGAGAACATACAGAATGCGGGCAGAACGCTTCTTTCGCTGATCAACAGCATACTCGACTTCTCAAAGATCGAGGACGGGAAAATGGAGATAGTTCCGGTGAATTACGACACCGCCTCGATGATAAACGACCTGGTCAATATGATCCAGGGCAGAGCCGTCAGGAAGGGGCTGGAGCTGCGCCTCGAGATAGACCCGAAGCTGCCCAGGACGATGTACGGCGACGATGTCAGACTGCGGCAGGTCATCACCAATCTGCTCACCAACGCGGTGAAGTACACGGACACCGGCACTGTCTGGTTCAGAATGGTCGTTCAGAGCATGGAGAGCAGCAGTATCATACTGCATGTCGAGGTGGAGGATACCGGTATCGGCATCCGCGAGGAAGATATGAACGGGCTGTTCAACTCCTTTCAGCGGTTCGACCTTGAAAAGAACCGCAATGTTGAAGGCACCGGTCTCGGAATGTCGATAGTCACCAGGCTGCTTGTTATGATGAAGAGCGAGCTGAAGGTCACGAGCGTGTACGGCGAGGGCTCACGCTTCTGGTTCGATATAATGCAGGGCGTGGCGGATCCCGGCGGTTTAGGCGACTATACACAAAGGCTCGCCGAGAGCAGGAGTGCCGAACGCGAGGGTATGTACGTCTATGCACCCGATGCGAGAGTGCTGATAGTCGATGATAACAATATGAACCTGCTGGTAGCGAAAGGCCTTATGAAACGCACGGGAATGCGCATTGACACGGCACTCAGCGGCAACGAGGGCATTAAGCTCGCGGGTGAGAATTTCTACGATATAATCTTCCTTGACCACATGATGCCGGAGCTTGACGGTGTCGAGACGCTCGAACTGCTCAGGGAGCGTGACCTTATCCCGAAGGGCACCGCTGTGGTCATGATGACGGCGAATGCCATTGTCGGTGCGAAGGAGGAATATCTGAACGCGGGCTTTGACGATTATCTATCCAAGCCTATCGACGTAAAGCAGATGGAGAAGCTGCTCGCGAAGTTCATTCCCACGGAGAAGGTGTCCTACAGGACGGAAGACGGGGGAGCGGCACCCGCCGGCAGAGCCGGCAAGCACATCCCGAACGAGGAAAAGGCACCCGGGGTGTCGGTGAGCAGGCTCGACAGGCTGAAGCTGATACCGGAGCTGGATATCGCCTCAGGAATGCGCTACTGCATGAACGACGAGGGATTCTATGTCGAAATGGTGCGGGCGTATTATGACAACAACCGCCTTATTGCGCTCGATACGCCATATGACCCGGATAAGCCCGATGATTACCGGGCTGACGTTGTAAAGGTCATGAACGATTCCCGCAGCATAGGTGCGTCTGCCGTGGCAAAGGCGGCAAAGGAGCTTGCGGACGTGCTCGCGGGCGACGACAGCAGACTTGTCCGCGAGAAGCACCGGGACCTGCTGAAAGGCTACCGGCGTCTGCTCGGCGCGATAGGAAACGCATTGAAATAAGCGCAGTGAGGTGATGATATGAAGAAAAACAATGGCATCCGCCCGGGCGTGCTGCTCGCGGTAATGCTTGTCATACTTATCTTCTTCCTGGCGATAGCTCTTGTAACATCAAATCTTATCGCGTCCAAGACCGAGACGGAGACCTATGACCACTATCAGCTGCTTGCGAATGATACCGGCGAGAAGATAAACTCGTGGCTGTCATCCAAGAAGGAGATCATCGAGAACCAGAGGGCAGCGCTCGAGATAACGGGGATATTCACGCCCGAGCACCTGACCGAATACCTTTCGAGAACCATCAGCGAGCGCAGTGACCTCAACGAGATATGCGACCTGTACTTTGTTGATACCGACAACGTGCTTTCGACCGGAAACGGCTTCTACACGCCGGAGGGCTTCGACCTGCGCGAACGCTTGTGGTACCGCAGCTGTATCGGGACACGCAGTATGTACTATTCATCACCGTATCTTGACCTTTCGACCGGCAGCTATGTTATGACGATATCCGTGGCGGTGTATGACAAGGATGTATTCGTGGGCGTTCTTGCGATAGACATCTATACCGACGCGTTCCTCAACACAGTCAACTATACGGTCGTTCCGGCGGACAGCTATGTTTTCCTGCTTGACGGAGACCTGGGGCTTGCCGCGCACGCCAATCCCGGATACGGCTATGTCGATAATGCGCCGATCATAATATCCGACATTCCCGGCAATATCTATGCCGATATCGAAAGCACGATAGTGCTCGGAAAGAATGAGCGTACACTGATAACCGACTACGACGGCGTAAAGCGCGATATGTTCATCAGCAGGATAGACTGCTGCAACTGGTACATTGTAGCGGCAATATCCGATAATTTCATACACTCGTCGGAACGTCTGATGATCGTTTCTATCATAGTTGCGCTGTTCATAAGCCTTTCCGTGGGTGTGTTCTGGACGTTCATCGGAACAAAGGGCATAATGAAGCGGCTTTCCGCGGCTATGGAGGCTGCAAATGCCGCGAATGAGACGAAGGGATTCTTCCTCGCGAATATGTCACACGAGATAAGAACGCCTATCAACGCTGTCATCGGTATGAACGAGATGATAATGCGTGAGAACAAGGATCCGAACATCAACGACTATGCTCTGGATATCGCCGCCGCGAGCCGCAGTCTTATCGGTATCATCAACGATATCCTCGATTTCTCGAAGATCGAGTCGGGCAAGTTTGAAATGGTGGAGACAGAGTTCAACATCACGTCAATGGTGAACGATATCGTCAGCCTTGCGGTGTCGAGGCTCGGTGAGAAGCCTCTGGAGCTGTTCGTGCGCGTTGACCCGGAGATACCGTCGGTGATCATAGGTGACGAGGTGCGTATAAAGCAGATAATCGTCAATCTGCTCACAAACGGTATTAAATACACCAACGAGGGTTATGTCTCGCTGGAGATATCCTATCTGAAGCGGGATTACGGCATAAATCTCGATGTGGCGGTGAGGGATTCCGGTATCGGGATCACGCCGGAGAACATCGAGAAGCTGTTCACGAGCTTCCAGCAGGTAGATACCAAGCGAAACCGCTCCGTTGAGGGAACAGGACTCGGACTTGCGATAACCAAACGCCTTGTGGAGCGTATCGGAGGTTTCGTCAACGTAACCAGCGAATATGGCGTAGGCTCGGAGTTCAGAGTGTCGCTGCCGCTCAAAGTCGCGGATAACAAGCCGTTTGTCCGTCTCGCGGAGCCGGAGAAGATAAAGGCTGTGTGTCTGTTCGACTTCAGAGGATATGATGTGGCCACGGTGGACAGGTATATGCGCGACCTCATAGATATGCGCGACAGAATGTCGATAGATATGTGTATTTCCACAGATTTTGAAGAGGTGCGCGAGCTTGTGACGAAGGAACGTGTCAATACCGTGTTTGTTGACCGCACAAACTTTATCGGAAATGAAGCATTTTTTGAGAAGATAGCGGACAAAACGGCGGTATTTCTCGTTCAGAACAAGGTCAGCGCCATAAAGCCGTCCGACAACGTCCATGTCATCTATAAGCCGTTCTACTCTCTGTCAGCGGCGGCAGCGCTCAATGACGACCGCGCAGGCAGAACGGTGGATACCGCGCCGCAGACAAGCTTTACCGCGCCCGGAGCGAAGATACTCGTGGTGGACGATAACATCATTAATCTGAAGGTCGCGGTCGGGCTCATGAAGCCGTATGAAATGCAGATATACACGGCAGACAGCGGCCGCAGGGCGATAGAGATGCTTGAGCGCAGTCCGGATTACACTATGGTGTTCATGGATCACATGATGCCGGAGATGGACGGTATCGAGGCTACGGGTATCATACGCGGTCTGGACGGGAAATACTTCACGAAGGTCCCGATAATAGCGCTCACGGCGAATACTGTCAACGATGCGCGGGATATGTTCCTGCGATCGGGATTTGACGACTTCCTCGCGAAGCCTATTGATACGGGAATGCTTGACAGAGTGCTGAGAAGGTTCCTGCCCGACAAAATGCGCATTCGTGCTGTTCGGACGGTGCAGGCAGCGTCGCAGACGCAGACGGATTCCCCGGCAAAAACTGCTCTCGGACCGAAGCCGGCGGAGGCACCGAAAGCTCCCGGAGTACCGGAATTCGACCCGAAGACCGGCATAAACTATACCGGCGGTGATGAGGCACTGTACCTCGAGATACTTACCGAATACACAAAAAAAGGTACGGAAATGCGGGAGTCGCTTATCCGCGCCTGTCTTGACAAGAACTGGAAGGATTTTGTCATAAAAGTCCACGCGCTCAAGAGCACATCGCTCAATATCGGTGCCGCACCGCTCTCCGAGCTTGCCAGGAGCCTCGAGCTCGCGGGGAAGGCAGGGGAGTATGATGAGGTGATAAGAGGCTCCGGCGAGCTGTTCGACAAATATGTAAAGGTGCTTGCGCTCACGACGGATTATCTCACGGAAAAGGGCATCGTGCTGCAAAACGACGAGGAGGAGGCAGCAGTGCCCGATGCGGCCGCGCTTACCGAGATCAGCAGAGAACAGTTCGACGAACTGATACAGCGCTTCCTTACCGCCTGTGATGATTTCGACAGGGAAGAGGCGCTTCGCGTCGCGGAAGAGGCAAAGACCGTCCGCTGCGGTGATATCATCCCCGCGGAACAGTTTACCAAAGCAGGCGAGCTGATTGATGATTTTGAGTATGACGAGGCGATATCGCTCGTTTCCGGACTCAGAGGGGAGGCAGACGGCAATGAGTAAACAAAGCATCGGAATTTCCACGGACTGCGTCTGCGACCTGCCCGACGAGATGCTCAGGACGCTCGGCGTCGGTGTCATACGGTTTTATGTCAGGACAGAGACCGGGTTGTTTCTTGACGGTGATGAGATAACCGCAAAGAATGTCACGGAATACTACCGCGGGGGAGGAGCGGCTCTCGCTACCGATGAAGCAAGGGCAGATGAATACGCGGATTTTTTCCGCGAACGTCTGAAACAGTATGACGAGCTTATCCACATCACGATATCATCCGGCGCGAGCTTCGCATACGACCGTGCCGGCGCCGCCGTTATACAGCTTGGTATGCTTGCCGACAAGGTTAAAATCGTCGATTCCAGAACGCTTTCCACCGGAATGGCACATCTTGTGATAAAGGCCGCGGAAATGCGAGATCTTGGCTACAGCGCGGAAGAGATAATATCTTCACTTGAGAATATGCGGGAGCACCTGAGTGTATCGTTCATCACGCAGACGCCGAAACAGATGTTCCGCAACGGCTATATGAGCAAGTTCTTCCAGAGAGTCTGCGAATCTCTGCACATGCACCCGATATTCAGAATGAAGAACGGAAAGACCGGTTTCGGGGGCTTCGGCTTCGGTGATATGCGCGGGGCAATAAAACGATACATCAGAAAGGTGCTGCGCAGGCAGTCTTACATCGACCCCGGCCGTCTTTTCATCACGCATGTCGGGCTGAGCCTCGACGATCTCGCAATGATAAAGAATGAGGTCGCCAAAAGAGCGGATTTCGACGAGATCATTGTTACGGAGGCCTCCGCTGTTATCGCGGGCACCTGCGGGGAGCACTCAATGGGGCTTGTGTTTATGAAGAAGTATTGAAAGATGCTGTATCGGGTAATACGGCACGAAAAAAGCCCTGCGACACAGCCGCAGGGCTCTGTTGTTTTGCCAGAAGAGGAGTCTTAGCGGCGCAAATGCGCTCACAGCGCGGGTTTGTTGTAAAATTTTCAGATTTTTAAAATTTTTTTCAAAAAACTATTGACAAAGCACATTTTTTGTGATATACTAATACAGTCGTCAGTTGATGCACCTTTGCGGAGGTGGTGGAATGGCAGACACGCTACTTTGAGGGGGTAGTGGGCGTTAGCTCGTGTGAGTTCAAGTCTCATTCTCCGCACCAGCGAATAGCTGATAACAGAGCCGTTTGTGGGCAATACCACAGACGGCTTTGTTATTTCATTTTGTGCGGGAAACCCTCAATTCTAAACTCGTTCTAAATTGACGGTCTTGTGGAGGTGTCAGCATCTCCGTTTTTTTCGCCGTCATTCTTATCCTGATGATAGAGATCTCTGAGTTCGTAGGCGTCGATCTTCCGCCGCTCCTTGCTGATATGCAAATAGATGTTGCTCGTGGTTTTGATGTCGCTATGCCGAAGCCAGCTCTTAATACGCTCTATGTCCCACCCGAGGTCGTATAAAACGCTTGCCGCCGAGTGCCTGAGATCATGGAACCGCATATGCGGCAGTCCTGCCTCCTTCAGCACGGCACTGAACTTGTTGGAGATGAAATCGGGACGGTAGAAGTCGCCGTTAGGTCTGCAAAAGGCGTAACCGTAATCGAGATACGCCGAACCCAGCATTCGGCGGTTCTCGTCGTCCTGTGCTTTCAACTCCAGCAGCATATCCTTGAATTCAGGCAGAAGCTCAAAAGTGGCATTGCTGTCGGCGGTTTTGGTTTCGTCGCTGTGAATTATCGATTTGATCCTTACAATGGTGCTTTTGATCTCAAAGGTGTTCTCCTCGAAATCAATATTCTCCCACTTAAGTCCAAGTATCTCAGAGCGGCGCAGCCCGTAGAACAGAGTCATATAAACGATCGGAAAAAGCTCGTGCCCCTTGAACGCTTCAAGTATCTCCTGTGCCTCTTCAGCTGTTTTGTACGCCCGCTTGAACTGCTTTTCGCCTGCACCTTTTGGAATTTTAACTCCGATTGCGGGGTTGAAGCTTATAAGTTCAAGCACATAAGCATCATTAAGGCAGCTTTTGATTATGGTTGCAGATTTTTTAATAGATGAATACGATAATCCATCGCCTGTTTTATGATTGCCGGACACGTGCAAGAAATTATAAAATTCGGATATCACTTTAGGAGTTATATTTTTGAGCTTAAGATTTCTTTCCTCAAAGTAGGGGAAAATGTGGGCATTAGCAACCACTTCATAAGCCTCACCTGTGCTTTTTGCGATCGTATCCTTATGATCTTGAAGCCATTTCTTTAAATAAGGGACAAAGAAGACTTCCTCCGGTAATCTGGCTTCTTCCAGATAGGAATACTTCTCTATGTAATCGTCAAGCTGAGACTTAAGGAATTTTTTATTGCCCTTTTCCTTCAACCCCGTTGATAGCCACTTCAAATGCTTCTCACCGTTTACATAGTAGCATAATACAACGTACATAAAACCTTTTTTTGTTTGAATACTTGCTGTCATAATCGTTCGTTCCTTTCTTACCATACGAACGATGCCTCAATAGTATTATAGCATAATTCGTGTGATTTTTTAAGTGTTATTTTTACTGAATCACAGTTATATTTATGCGACATTTTCGACAAATGCCGCATAAATAACCTGTGTATGAAGAAATGCGACAGATCGGATGATTTGTACGATTTCCTCAATAGTGCACATCAGAATTTCATATCTCATTTATGAAGTCCTGAACGCTCTGGCGGGGTATTATGAACTTTTTGCCGATACGCCTGTTCTTGATGATCTGTGTCTTCAGAAGCTCGTAAGCCTTGAGCTTGCCGATGTGAAGTATCTCGCAAAGGTCATCGATCGTGATCACATCGGGGTAATCTGTTATTTTCTTAACCATAATTTAGTTCCTTCCTTTCCTACAACATAACATTTGCCTGATCTATTTTTATAATTGCAATTACAGTCGCATTTGACACGTCTGACACTTTATTCCCACCACTTTTTTCAACAGGCCTTTTATGAAAACAAGCTAAAGAAAAGTGGAGATGTGGATAGTAAAGTGTCAAATATGTCAAAATGTCAGTTTGAAGCTTATATCTCGGTTATGGTGATGCCATTGAGAACACGTCTTTTGCCTAAACTGTCGCGTCCACTGCTGATCTCAGGAAATGTGGTGAGTATCTGTGAGACTAACTTTTTCTGCGAGCAAGGTCTAAGCCCCGATTCTTCACAATAGCTCTGGTAAGCATTGAAAAACTCTGTTGAACCAACAGATCTTTTGGGGTCGAGCTCGCAGCATTCCTTTACAAATGACAGTACGGAATCGGACTGCTCTCTGTAAAGCTGCAATGCCGCCTTGTTCTTTTCCGTTTCGCTGAACTTAAAGTGATTGGCAATCAGTCTTCTTAAGCCTTCCAACGCAAACATAAAGATACCATCAGCCTCTGATTTGAACTGTTCTATGATATCCGGATCCCTTTTTTCTTCAGGAACTGCATGTTCAAAGGTTATTATCAACAACCTCCGATAGAATCCCTCCGAGCGATCTCCATAATTAGCGGGAATTGAATTACAGGAGAATACAAGTCTTGCCGTAGATTTAAAACTAAACGGATCCCTATTCTTGCGCTCAGCAGTTATATAGTCCTCGCCGACCAAAGCTTTAAAAATACCGTTGTCGTCAATGTTTTTTGTAGGAAGGTCAGCGAAAATATTTGCCAATTTCCCGAACAGTTCGGCTGTCTTGAAGCGTTCATTCAGAGCCTGCCATGCAACATTTGATACATTTTCTCTGCCGAGTATAACTTCATTTATTACTCCGAGAAGGACAGACTTTCCCGCAGCTGCAACTCCTACGAGTACAAAGCATTTCTGCGCCTTGGTTATCGGTATGAGAAGATACCCGAGTATCTCCTGAATGAGACCAACCTGCTCCATGTCACCCTGCATAGCCTCTTCGAGGAACTTTTTGAATTTCGGGCAATCTGCCTCCGGTTTATAGTTTACTGCCAACTGCACGGTTGATAAAATATCAGCTGAATGAGGGATGAGCGTGTCTTTAGACACGTCATATATACCATTCTTAACGTTGATCAAATACGGATTATTGTTGATTTCATCTGTCTCTTTGTAGGTCAAAAGAGACACTTGGTTTTCAGTATCCTGAATTTGATGCGCTTTTGTAAATGCAGGAATCATCTTTTCCTTGATCATCTTTCTCATAAGCTGTCTGCTTATTTCTTTATAAACTCCATCAGAAAACATATAGAACTGTCCGGCCGTAAATATATAATCTTGTTCCTTGACAATTACATCAGCCAATATCCCGGGCATAAACTTGATGCCGTTATTTCCTGATTCATACCAAGGTGGTAGGTCAGATGCACTGCCAGCCTTCTTGCAATGAACGTCCGCTTTCCTTTTCTCTTTATCTGTCCTAATCAATGCTTTTGTGGTAGCATCGTCAAACCTAAAATAATTGCGGAGATCATTTTTGATAAACGCTTCTGCAATTGTTTCATCACTATTTGACAGGTAGAAGATGAAGTCCTTAGCGGTCTGGATATCCTTAATGGCATCACTGGTCACCGGCTGCTTTTTCAGAATTTCGCGAAGGACGTCAATCTCAACAGGTTTCTTCCTGAGGTCAGCAGGTGATTTTGCCTTACATTCTCCCGATTCATATTTCGGGCAGGAAAAGCCCCACTCATTGATTTTCTTACACGTTATCGGAAAAGTGCCACTTTCATAATAGTGCGAGATCTTTGCGTCTGTCTCTTCTTTTGTATAGTTGGGATAAGAACAAGATAATCTATGTATTTGATCCGCGCCTCCCTCAAAATCCGCAAGATTAGTGATCATAGCGTACCAATGAGGTTCTGACAGAGTCTTGGCATTTTCCTCGCAATGTTTTAAGAAATCACATTCCGCAAGAGGAATTTGAATCCCTTTGAACCCGGGTGCTGTATGCACATATGTTGCTTCATTCAGCGAAGGCAATACTTCTGTAAGCTGATCCTGTGAATATCTGCGTTCGGGATGAAAGCTTACACACTTAACCATGACCTTGTCTTCAGTTTTACAATGCCAGAAGCCCGGAAGTCTCATGACCCTTGAGGGGTTCACACAAGCCGGATCACCATCAAAGTACTTCACAAGCTGCTTTTGGATGGTTTCAAACCGTGCTTTATCGGCACTTTCATCGAGCATATAGTATACATGATAGGATTTTTGGGTTTCAATTATCATCGAGGGCTCCAACGGAAATTTTTCAATCTTTTCCATTTGTTCCTTGCGAGAGCCATGATCCATTTCAACAAACTGCGCATTTATCATTGATATAGACGCATCGTTATTTCCACCGGAGTTTACGGTAAAGAACACACCGTAACCAAGTTCATTGTAGTTCTTAAGCTCAGTCTCACATTCTGAGTAGTCGTCCAACGCAACTTCATAGTTCTTGCTCTTGAACTCGTTGGATCCAGTGTCATCAATTATTCTTATAAATGACTTACCTGCTTTTCCGTGCACCGCACGCAATACATCTAATGCTTTTGTTTCCATAGTAAACTTCCTTTCTTTAAACGTCATCCATTTCTCCAAAGCTCTCTCCGGCAGAAGCTTCTGCAATCAATGGGAGATCAAACTCCGGGAATGGTTGTTCTTGCATACATGATTTAATAAAATCAACGGCTTCCATTAATCTGTGTTTGGGTATAACAAATGTTAACTCATCGTGTATCTGTAGTATTGGTTTTAACCATTCACGTTCCGGCAAACCTTTGAGTATCCTCACAATAGCAAGCTTAAGGATATCAGCGGCGGTGCCTTGTATAGGTGTATTCAGTGCACATCTTTCAGCCGATGCCCTTTTGCACCATTCTTTTGAGCGAATGTCCGGAAGATATCTACGCCGACCGAGCCATGTTTCTGAATACATTTTTTTGGTTGCTTCTGCTATAGTATCCTGCTGCCATATCGTCAATCGTTTATAGCCGGTTTTTATGCTGTTTATTATATCAGCACATTCTGACTCACTTTTCTCAATGCCTGCCCCAAATTTCAAGGTCTTTTGTAAACCTTTAGCAAATAATCCATAGAAAGTACCGAAGTTCACATTCTTTGCTATCGATCTGTGCTCTTTGTAGTCGGGATGGTGTTTATCTTGGGCTTCTTCATAGCTTACGCCGAAGATAACACTTGTTGTCGCTGCATGGATATCACCGTTCTCGCGGTAGGTCTTGAGCATAACTTCATCGCGACAGTAGAAAGCGCCTACACGGAGCTCAATTTGTGAAAAATCGAGCGAGAGAATAAGGCAGCCATCCGGTGCTTTGATGAAGTTCCGTACGCCAATTGGGTCGTTGCTCTTTCTCGGCATATTCTGGGCATTCGGATTACGGCAGTTCATCCTTCCAGTTTGCGTAGATAAAGCAAACAGATCCGGATGAATACAACCTGTAACCTTATTGATGTGCTTAATGTAACCATCTATATATGTTGATTTTATTTTACCCCATTTGCGATAGTTCTGTATCAACGTGAACAGTTTCGAGAGATCGGAACGGTTAGCGTCACACCACTCTTTAAGGAGCGTTATAGCCATATCATCCATTGCCTCATTGTCCGTTTCCGTTGTTTTGAGGACGGGCAGTTTCAAATCATTATACAGAAAGCGCTTAAGCTCTTGCGTGGAACAATTTGCGCCAATATTTACATCGCCTACTATTATTTCGATTTCCTGACGGATACGCGCCATTTCGCTTTCTGACTCCCTCTTTCGGGTGTACGCTAACGAAAGGTCAATCGGGATGCCATTTTTCTTCATAATCCCAAGATATACCGCGGTCGGACTTTCGATTTCTTCGGTAAAATATCTATGTCTTGGCAAGTACCTGTCAAACCAGCTATTGAATAGATAGTAGAGCCTTAAAGCAAAATCTGAGTCCGCAGAGCCATATCTTATAGTCTCTGAATCCTGTGCATCCAGCTCATCGAAATGTTTTCCCCCAGTCACACCGGAAAATGAGGGTAGATGTTCATCAAACAACTCTGCTGCAAGCCGCTTTAATCCACTGTCTTCAAGCTTTCTGAACTCAAAATCATTTTTTAGCGTCATTTGCGCAGCGCAGATCGTATCATATACCGGAGGTTGTATCACTATTCCCATCGAATACGCCATAGCGGACTCAAACGAGATATTGTGAGCTACTTTGGTAATTGTTTTGTTAGCAAGAAATGTAGCCAAAAACTTCATGAAAGCACTCTTGTCGATATTTTCGCTTTCAAGATGTGCGACAGGAACATAAATGCCTGTGCCTGCTTCCACAGAAAATGAACAGCCAACAATATGAGCTTTTGCCGGGTCCAGCGATGCAGTTGCATCTTTACGATATAATGCTTTAGGCGCGGTCTCGAAATCGAATGCGACAACATTATGTTGTCCGATATATGCTTTGATATCATCTACACTACAGATACACATATAATCATTGTGATCCATATATATCACCACCTCCTGAAGTGATTCCCTTGATTGCTTTTATTTAACATAATTTGGAAAATTTGAAAAAACAGGTTGATATTTGATACAATTTATGTTAAAATAAACGGTATAAATCTCCTTTGTAGTTTTTTCACTTATAGTATGATATAGCGAAATGACGATAAAACATTTTGCAAATGCCAAAAATGCAGCTTTTATATAACATTGGCAGACGCACATTGTACAAAGCTTGATAAATAGGCGGTTTAGTTGCATTTGGCATATGCAACTAAATGAAACTTTTTGGAGAATTTTTTTATGGATTTTGAAAAGTACTTAAACACGTTTGCAGACGAAACCCTCAATACCTTTTTTAAATTAACTGATGGTCAAAAGAGGAAAATTATAGCTCAAAAAGAAGAATATGAGAGATATGAAGCCTATTATTTATTATACGATTCTCTTGCTAAATACATAAAGAAGAAAAGACATAATGAACAAACAAATCTATCAAATAGCAACATGGTAATAGATGCGAAGTATATAACTTCAAAAAAAGAATTGTGGGAAATAAAAGAGACTTTAAGCCGTCAACTTATGACACAACCCGATATGCCTTGTGGGGTATTATTAAAGATTATAATTTTGGCATGTGTATTGAATGACGAATCGAACTTTTTTAAATCTACCAAGACTTGTGAACTAAATGTTAATAAATTTAAATATTTTTTTGATGGCTATTCAACAACAAAACGTATAAAGAGTAAGTATTATGACAAATTCGTAGATATCAATAATTTTATAAAAAATGAAATAGCAGATCCTATTTCAGCAAATGTAAGAGCTATTAAAGAAGTATTTCAAAACAACACTATATCATTAAGCAGGGCTGTCGCTATATGCTTATGTTTGAATTTAGATACTTTTATATCAATAGATCTTCTGAAGAGAGCTGGATATGAATTGTCTCCTTATTCAACTAATAAGAAGAACAGAGCATTATATTTTATTTTAGAGACAAGACCGATTCCTTATCTCCAAAATAGTTCTCATAACAATTTAATAGCTTTGTATGATGTACTGTTGAAAAAGATGGACGTAGATATTAAATTAAAGGGTAAACCAAAACCACGAAAGGAAGCAAATGATTCAGCTGTTAGGTGAAGTCTGCTATTGTAATATATATATTATAATGGTATATTAATAATATTGACTAAAAAATATGTCTATACTAATATCAGAATTTACAAATAATTACCACCTTAACTTGAATTTCCAGCAGCTCGCGGCAGTCACGGCTGTGGACAAGCCCGTGCTGCTTTTTGCAGTACCCGGAAGCGGCAAGACCACCGTACTGGTATCTCGTATCGGCTACATCGTAAATTGCCTCGGTGCTGCTCCGGAGAATATCCTTGCCGTTACATATACTCGTGCAGCCGCTGCCGATATGAAGCAACGGTATTGCTCTGTGTTTGGTTCCGGGTCTGGCGGGAAGGTGGAATTTTGCACAATAAACGGTCTCTGCGCAAGGATATTGAACTACTACAGCCGCACGGTAAAGCCCAATCCCTACACACTTCTGACCGATACAGGCATTATTAAGGCGCTGATGCTGGATATCTACAAACACTATTGCAAGGACTATCCTACAGACGGCGATATACAAGACCTGATGACGCAGATCGCGTATTGTAAGAATATGATGCTTAACGGCGACAAGATCAAAAAGCTCGACACGCCCGGTCATCCGTTCTCACAGATGTATGAGGCTTATGATATGTGGATGCGAGATAATGGTAAAATGGACTACGACGACCAGATGAGGTTCGCGCGCATCATCATGAACAAATATCCGGACATACTGCGACATTATCAGAACCAATACCGTTTCATCTGTGTCGATGAAGCGCAGGATACATCGAAGATACAGCACACTATAATAAATATGCTCGCCGGAGGAGGAAGCAACCTCTTCATGGTCGGTGATGAGGATCAAAGCATATACGGCTTCCGGGCGGCATATCCGGAAGCCCTGATTAACTTCGAGAGCACCTATCCGGGCGGAACAGTTCTTCTTCTCGAAGAAAACTACAGGTCTAACGCTAAGATCGTTGAAGCCGCCGACAAGTTCATATCGTGTAACGTATCACGTCATGCAAAGACTATGCGTGCGGCTCGCCCTGCCGGGTCGGACTTAAGAGAGATAGCTGTTGCAAGCCGTGAGGAGCAATACTCACATCTGCTCAATGTAGCCAAGACCGGCAAGAGACAGACCGCTGTACTGTACCGCGAGAATGAGAGTGCGCTGCCGCTTATAGACCTGTTGGAGCGTGAGAATATACCCTACAATGTCAGAGCGAATGACACCAACTTCTTCACGGGGCGGATCGTTCGTGATGTGACTGATATTGCAGCTCTTGCAGAGGAGCCCTGCAACATCGAAGCATTTATGCGTATTTACTACAAGCTAAAGCTTTTTATTACAAAGCAAACGGCGGAGCAGGCTTGCAACCTCTGCCGCCGTGGTGATATTGATATTCCGCAGGCTCTGATATATCTTAACAACAACGACAGGAACAAATCCAAATTCGAGCAATTCAGAACGAACCTCACCTTACTTAAGACTGACAAGGGCGACAGGGCAATATTGCGCATTGCAAATGAAATGAACTACCGTGACTACCTGACAGACCAGAACCTGCCCGATAGCAGCTTGGATATACTCAGAGCGATAGGAAAAAATGAGCCGGACTGAAGCACGCTGCTGAAACGCCTTGACGCGCTGCGTGAGATAGTTTCAAACAAGAAGAACAATGTGGGCTGCAAGTTCATTCTGTCAACGATACATTCAAGTAAAGGCTTGGAGTACGATGTGGTGTATCTGCTCGACATCTATGACGGCATTCTCCCCTCTGATGCGGCGGATAAGACAGCGCCAAAGGGCTCCGAAGCTTTCCGAAACTATGAAGAGGAGCGCAGGCTGTTCTATGTTGCAATGACAAGAGCCAAAGATGAGCTTAGCTTGTTTTCGATACGTTTTAGGAGCTCCGTGTTTGCAGATGAATTGTTCGAGCGAGATAAGTCCATACTTAAGTCGGGAGCTAAGTCTCCTCCTGCAGAAAAGAAGCCTATCAACATTAAGGAGTACAGAGCATTTGTGAAGAAGCTGACTGTCGGCACAGTCGTTGAGCACCCAAAGTTTGGTGTGGGATTTATAATCTCATGCGATGACGATGTCGTGTCTATAAACTTCACGGATGCCGGCGTTAAGAAGATAGCGGTGCATTTTGCTTTTACCAACAGTGGGTTCAGGATAATAAAAAATCTCAGTGAGCCTCACTCATAAAAACAGAATTATCAAATATCAAAATTGACCTTTTGTTTTACGACAAAGGGTCGTTTTTGTTTTGGAGCATGATCTTTCATACTATTCATGTGATATAAAAAGACGAATGGAGACAGCGGTGTGTTGGTAATAAATATTTTGACAAAAGGAGAATAATGATTTGAACAATAATTATTTATTTGATGAAGAAGCTTTGGCTTTTGCCTCTGCTGTAAGAAACACGAATTATAAGAATGAGAACAAGTGCTTAAGGAAAAACCACAAACGGTGGTTAAAAATACTGGCGTTGGAGCAAGCCGAGCAAAATGCGGCAGCCCTCATCGCCAAAGGAATAGATTATAATACAGTCTCAAAAATAACCGGACTTACATTTAATGTGGTTCAATTGATCGCTAACAACTGCGGTGATTGACCGCCAATAGGAATAATAAGGACATACAACACACCGCAGTAAGAAGAGTTACCCGAGACGCCGGCCTGTATGGTCGGTCATCGGGCGACGTTATATTTTATCATTTAGATATAATATGGCAGCTGAAGTCCATACAAATCCGGTGATTTTTATTTTAGGCTCAACTCTGTCATACTATATATAAGACCAATTTAATTGATCTTAAAAAATTATTGAAAGGAGGAGCTCAATATGAAAAATAAAGAAGAGCTCATCACAAAAAATCGCGTTGCAAAACGCATGGAACTTGAGGAAAGCAACAGTGTCTTCAGCATCTACAAGCTTCCGATCTATCAAGTGTCATCTGCCGGCGAAATAATCGGCAAGTGGTCAGATGTCAAGGAGGCATCTGCTCAGACAGGTGTTCCCGAAAGCGAGATCATTCTTAAGATCGCCGGTGTCACCAACAATCGCAAAAAGTGGACAACAGATAATGAAATGTTGGATGTTATCAAACCCTTCTTGTTCTTCGCATTTAATACGAAGACTGAAAAGGACTATGTTTTTTCCACTTTGAAAGATGCAGTAGATGAGACCGGACTTACATCTGAGGAGATCATGACGCTTTTCTTCAAACCGGATCCTGAAAATGACTGGGTCTTTATCTGCACAGACAAAAATCGCTATTAAGATGGAGGTACATATTATGAAATCGAAAATTTACACCTCGTACGATCGTGTCGAAAAAGAAATAGAAAACAGCGTTGACACCGAATGTGAAATGCCGCAAATATTTGTTTCCCAGTACAAGCTTGACGGAACATTTGTTAAAGATTGGTATTTGGTAGAGGATATAATTAGAAAGTATGATGTTGTGGACAACGATATCCTTTTGTGCATTTACGGTATAAAGCTTGCAGCTGCCGGATTTATCTTCGTCTTCGAAGATGAATCGGCTCAGATAATGACCAAGATGACTGTACAATATAAGGTCAATGCACTCAAGAAATATGCCATCAGAGCCTATAATTTCAAAACACATAAATATTATATGTTTTCAACTATCAGGCAGGCGTATGAAGCTTCCGGGATCAATGAAGAAGAGCTTATGAGTCACTGTCGTTATAACGACATATATCAAGGCTGGACATTCTATATCCCTTAAGCACTGATAACTTATGGTTTGAATTCTTATGATACCAACCGATAATAGGTCTTAAATATGCTATGCGAAACCGTTCTTCGGAGCTTTTGCCGATGGGCGGTTTTGCATCTGTTTTAAATTGCATTAACAAATAAATCGCCCCACGGCTGCAATTGCCATAGGGACGATTCCTTTTTTTACTTTACTCCCACCGAAGGTTCTCCAGATCCCAATTGGTAGGATCCCCGTCAATGAACCCCACACGCTTAAGTCCTTTTGGATTTGGCAGCATAGTCGTCGCTTCAAGAACATAGACTCTTTTTGTGGTGGCTTTACCGTCTATAGTTATGTTCACAGAGCCGTTCTTGTTAACATGATAGAGAGGCTTGCTGTTGAGCGTACTGCGTACTCTGCCGCGATTGGAGACTTCGGCGACCGACTTCGGGATAGGAATAAAATACTCACCCGGAAGCAGCTCCGGAATATCCGGAAGCCTGTGAGCATCGAGAGACTCTCCGGTAAAACGCCAGATCTTGTGTGCGGCAGTCATATACTTACCTGTGCAGGCATTTTTTATGGATGTGGGACTGACTTTGTAACATCTTGCTACCGCGGTCATGCTCTTCCAAGTCCGTATAAATTCGCCTTCATGAGAATACTCATCAACAGACTTACTGTTGCATAAACAGTGATTTACTGTAGGATCGTCGCGCATCCCCCACACAAGATTATCGACACTGTTGTTCCACACATCTCCGTCCTTGTGACCTACAATATGATGCTTTTTAGGATTGGAAATAAATGCAGCCGCAACAAGCTTTGCGACCGACATAATGCGAGGTTTGCCGTTAATACTTAAGGTGACGTAGGGTTTTCCTTTGTGAGAGTAAGGTTTTATGGGCTTGCAATACTTGTGGCTTCTCACATCGCCGTCAACGGAAACGTCATAATGATAGCAGGTGTCCGCGATAGGCTTCCAACTTTTTGTGTTGTTTTCGGGGAGCTTCTGCGGGTCATACCATTCATAATTGCTCATGTCGTAATCGTTCCAGTCGCTGTTTTTGCAATGAAGTATCTCATGTGCTTTCTTGGCTCTGAGGTATGTTCGTGCCACCATTTCGCCGACCTTGACTTTCTTGTAGTGCTTGTGCTTTGTGTACATTCCGACAACGATATTAACATGTTTTACGCCGTTGGGGAACTCCGAAATTTTAAGCTCTTTACCTGTCCTGCGAACTCTGACACGCCCGTCACGACTGACTTCGTAGCCATTATAGCTGCGGCAGGGCTTAAACTCGTTTTTGTTTTCTTCCATGATAATTTCCTCCTTTACTTAAGTAGAAACGGTTTTGCCGTTGTACGCGAATATCCAGTCATCGTTTACTTCCATAAGCATACACCTACGAATAACTTCAAACTCCGACAACCCGCTTGTCTGTGAAGCTTCGCCTACTGTCGGAAATGGATAAAAAATCCCATCATGAAATCCGATTATGAGAAATTGCTTAAGTGCAGCTGCTTTTCTTTCAACATCAGGAAATTTCCTGTATCTTGGGTCATTGGTATGGAATGTCCAAATACACCCGTGTGCAGTCAGCACCTTGCCCTCGGCGCACGACAGGACATCTCCTGCTCTGAAAGAAGTTTCCTGCACGACCTCTGAAACGTTCTCCCAGCAGCGAATGAAAATTCCTGTGGGCGAGAATTGCAGTAAGGGAACCTGTGTAGTAAATTCCCTTGAAATGACCGGAGCCCGCGAGGCTTCCTGCTTGGAAACGAAGCGGAGATTATCAACAATGTTGTCATCCTTGTCGCCATTGATGTGTATGACTTTCTCGCCGCTGCCAAGAGCCCCGAAGTATTTTGCAGTCAGAATGTGGGGACGGACGAAACTGCCGTTTATCATCACCTTGCCGGTTTTCTTGTAAGTCTCGGTTTCGGTGAGGAGCTTGACTTCATCGTCGGATTTATTCTTGCGAAGGATCCTCCCGAATGAGCTTATGTAGAAGTTCTCTGTGCCGACAATTGACTGCCAGACTTCTTCTTTGGCGTACTCCGGAAATTTGCATTCGTGGAATATGCAGATATTGTTTTCCTTTTCGAGCTTTTTGTGTTCCTTGAGTACTCTTTTGATGTAGCTTTCACAGATGGACATAATATCGCCTCCTCTATATAATAGTATATCAGAGCATGCCACAAAACAAAAAGAGGGTCGGATGATACTAATAATATCGTCCGACCCTTAACAGGTCAATTTATATAGATTTTTTTAAAAAGTGCGTGTTTCAGATTGCTTTAATCTTCATAATGCCCCTTACACGAGAGCAGATACAGTTTTCCGTCCTCTATTGTGTAAGTCAGTCTGTGTTCCTGATTGATGTGTCTGCTGCAAGCTTTGCGATGCTTGAGCGCATCAGGATGTCCTTCACCCCTCAAAGCACCGTTGCGCTCAATGTCCTTAATAAGTGAGTTTATTTTTTTAGTGATCTTCTTGTCGCTTTCAAGCCATTCGATATACTCGTCCCAAGCTCTGTCCGACCATAACTTCTCCATCATTCCACCTCGATGAGCTCATGCTTCCGGCAAGTTCCGTCAGCCACCTGCGCCAATGCTCTGTCTATTTTTGCAAGATACTCGGCGTTCTTAGCTGCTCTGATAAGGTCATTGTACTGTTCAAGACTGATAAGTACGACATTCTTCTCGTTCTTTCTTGTTACAATTACGGTCTCACTGTTATTGGTCGCTTTATCGCAATATTCTTTCAGCTTGTCGCGAAGAGTGGTGTAGTTTACTGCAACCATACATATTCTCCTTTCGAAGCAAAAATGTACAACATTCCGTACAATTATATTTTACAACATTTTTTGTGGATTGTCAATAGCTTTTATAAATTTTTGTGTCAAAATATCACAACACATATACCCAGCTCCCAACAGGTACAATTTATTGCTACAGGGTCGAATATAATAAAATTGTTTCCTTCTCATTAGAAAGTATATGTGAAAATATTAAAGCCGGTTGAAATATTAAGGGCTTCTCGGAGTATGGCAATATAAGCTAACAGGCATTGTTAAGCCAAACGTTGTATTTGATGCAAAAGGTATTTTGGAGGTGAAAACCTCGCAAATTAGCATTAGCAGGGCTTTTGAAAACAACATATTACCGGATTTCTATACTGCATTTTTATCCCTTCAAACCGTAAGGGGGTCAAATTTATTTTTGGGAGAAATAAAGACTGCATTAAGAAAAAAATAGGCGTTTTTTCACATCGCATTTCTAATTCAGAAGAGGAAACTATTCATACATAACTATGATAACTGTTTCTTTCTATCATTTTTCAAAAAACTTCAGATAAGCCTTCTAAAAAAAAGATGTCTATTATGCCTCTTATACACTGAATCCAAGATTTTGACAGCAATTTTTAAAAATAAATCGAAAATAAACGAGAAATAAATAGAAACTGATGACATTTTCCCACAGATAGCTGTCGGGGTTAATTGGAAGGCTGTGTATGAAACCTTTAATAGCCTCATCTGCACAAGTTTGTGTCGGTTAAGCTATATTAACGACGGGGTTGTACACAGCTTGCGATAACCTTAATGGAAATTAAATTAAACAGGTTCGGTTTGAGAATAATTAAATGCAGTATCGACGAAATTACAGAAAATGCCCTTCCGAAGCCTTTTGTTCAACGAACTTATCGCGTTTGCGGGATTAGAGCCTTAAATATTTGAATATTTTAATGCTTTTTGGAAGTTTTTTCAAGAAACGGATATATGCTTTCTCGTTACTCTGGTATATTTTTCGAGATTGCTCGGCAGCTGTGTGTGAAATCAATGGTGGCATCATATGCACAAATTCGTGCCTAACAATCTTTATTGAACAACATCGTCATACACAGCTTGCATTATTTATTCTGAAAAAATTAAATAAGTTCGGTTTGAGAATAATTAAATGCAGTGTCTATAAAATTACAGTAAATGCCCTTCCAAAGCCTTTTGTGAAACGAACGAATCGCGTTTGCTGGATTTGAGCCTTAAATATGTTGAATATTTTGTGCTGTTTAGGAGCATCTTCAAGAAACGGATATATGCTTTCTCGTGGCTCCGGTATATTTTTCAGTTCACTCGATAACTTTATAAAGCAGTCTGGTGTTGCCTATTTCTTCAAATCCACAGTCTTCATACAGCTTCCACAGCTTTATATTCTTTGCAGATGTCGGATATGGCGCGTCACCTTCGATGAGGCTGTCGAGCTCGTTATCGTTCAGCAAAATATCCGTTCGATTTTCCGGAAGTCCGTTGGCAGTGATCTTTGGGTCTATCTTCAAAGAAACATTGTGCTTCGGAACAAGAGCGTTGCCATCCGTTCTTTCCAGCGGCAAGGGATAATACGCAAGATACTGAGGCTTCACATGGTACAGACTGAAAATGATATACGGGAGCTTGTCGATAATATGACATTTCAGGTCGTAGTCATCGTAGTCCTTCTCCATTTCAAGCTCGTGCAGATAGTAAACATCTGCGTACACACCTATATTCAAGTTGATAATATCATCGGAAATAAGCGAAGATGCCACATACGACAGGTCAGCGCTCATATCGTCGCAGAGCATCAGAAAATTCTCGCCGTCAACCGACATCTGATTGCCGAGAATAAGCGTGCCTATGATCTCGCCGATGTACACAGCCTTCTCACTGCTGCCGTTGTATATGTTATCAATATCGCCTTCGGGAAGATCGTCGGGAATACCATAGAGATGTATAAAACCGTGCTCAAAGTAGCTGTCTTCATCGCCCTCGAAGTCAAAATAACAGCGCGAACGGGTGTCGGCAACTGCAAATATATCGTGAAAGGTCATAGGAACGAATACTCCTTTTTGTTTACCATTATACCATAAAATCGACGATTTTGCAATATCTGACACAAAAACTCCGTGCTGTAATAACCGATAATAATAAGCGAATACAGTTTGATCACATACAAAGACTTGAAAAATCTGAAGTTTTATGATAAAATGATATTATATTGCTATGGGAAAAGGAGCAGGATAATATGCAGGAAGTAAAAGTAACCGTCAACGGCGGGATAATCTCCGACGAGGAATTGCAGTTATATATCGCCAGAGGACGCAGGAATCAGCCCCATAACGAGCTTGTAGCGATAACCGTGAATCTTGACGGAGATTATGCCGATATTGATTACAGATACGCGCGTCCGCTTGTTCCGCAAAGATTTGCTATCAGCGGAGATATGCTTATTGAGGACTTCAACAGCCTTAACAAA
>JAEEGL010377864.1_pt1 | contig 24363 bp, 27 predicted proteins | sample 9134231 | NCBI WGS metagenome assembly JAEEGL01 (sample SAMN16246548, study PRJNA631951) | gut metagenome | biome: gut microbiome; feature: rumen; material: fiber-attached | host: Bos | place: Iran: Karaj | collected 2018-10
TAGGAGTTTGGGCCGTGTCTCAGTCCCAATGTGGCCGTCCGACCTCTCAGTCCGGCTACAGATCGTCGCCTTGGTGGGCCGTTACCCCGCCAACTAGCTAATCTGACGCGGGCCCATCTCGTACCACCGGAGTTTTTCACACTGTGTCATGCGACACCGTGCGCTTATGCGGTATTAACAGTCGTTTCCAACTGTTATCCCCCAGTACGAGGCAGGTTGCCCACGCGTTACTCACCCGTCCGCCACTAAGATTTAACAAGAATTGACCGAAGTCTCATCAGCGTTAAATCTCCGTTCGACTTGCATGTGTTAGGCACGCCGCCAGCGTTCATCCTGAGCCAGGATCGAACTCTCACGTTTAGTGGTCGTCTTCCAAGAGCCCCTCGGGCGATTGGAGAAGCGACCCTATGCACAGTTCACTTAGCGAGGTTACCCACGAGCTTAGTGAACCACTGCAAAAATGTTTAATCACTTCTGTGATTTAAGTTCATATCTGACCAGAACGAGTCGCCATAGCTTGGCTTTTTGTTCTGTCCGTTTTACCTTGTTAGGTTTTGTTCTCTGAATATTCTTTTTGGAATTTTCAGGGTTGCATTACTATTTCATTGTCAATGTGCAGGAGCCTGGAAACCGCTCCATTACTGCGTTTGTGGCGTTTCTGCCGCAGCAGCAACGAATAAAAATATATCACTTGCCAATTATGGTGTCAACAACTTTTTTTATTTTTTTTAAATTTTTTTATCAGCCATGAATTCCAGAATTCTGACTACCCCCTCTACAGCCTCTCTGGCGCTTACATCAAGTATTATTTCTCCCTTTTCTGAAGTTGCTCCGGAAGGGTCTCCTCCAATTCCTATTGGATTACCTTCATCCGTCACAAAATCTTCTCCCATCCACGGAAGTGATGTACTACCAAAGAAGTTCAACCTCCCGGCCTTTTGTGATATAGAATGTGTTCCCTTCTGGGATACTGACAGATCAACAAGGCTTTCATCTCTCGCCATAACCATTGCTGTCTCCATCTCACCACCATGAAAGTCAGCTTCATTACCAGGAGTTATTGTTTTCTTTACCTCAGGATCAGAAAATGCTCCGGAAGCAATCAGATATACGTAAACGCCCAAATCTCTTCTGATCTGTCTGCTGACTATCTCTGCTGTAGCACGGTTTCCACCATGACAGATAAGCAGTGCTACATGATTAAATCCATGACGACTGAGGCTTTCTACAATATCATATATAACGTTGTAATATGTCTGTGGTTTAAAGGATATAGATCCGCAAAAAGAAAGATGTTCTACACTATAGCCAACAGGAATTGTAGGAAAGAACAACACTGAACCCGAAAGGTTACTCTCCGTTTCTTCTATAGACAACTTTTCCATCATTCTTTTTTTCATCTCGTCTGCAATTATGCTGTCAGTGCCAAGTGGCGCCTGATTCCCATGCTGTTCCAGGGCGCCAAGTGGCACAATTACGAGAGTGTTTTCCTTATCAACCTGCTCCATCTGAAGCCTTGACAATTCCCAATACTCTCTTATCATTATGCTGCCTCCTGACCTTGTACACTTTCTGTTCTCAAGTCTCTAGCAGCAGGTATTGCAGCCAGAAGCCTGTCATATATAGCATAACCAATAAAGCTGTTTATTGAGAGTTTAACAGCGTTAAACGGAATAGTAGCATATATTATGAATGTCTGAAGATTTTGTATCCTTGCATTAACTCCGCCAACCATCTTAACCACATCGTCAAGAGATACTCCCATAGCTGTAGCATATAAAGGCAATGATACGCAGGCATTCAGGAAGCATGCAACAGAAGTTCTTATTACTACACTTACTATAAGTGCCACAGCCGCTGCTTTCCTCGTCTGCCCCATCTTTTTATAGACAATCCATGTAGGGATAATAAATAGGATAATTGCCATAAGGTTTACTAATTCACCTACATACATGGAGTTTGTTCCTGTAAGAAGCAGCTTGATTACCAGCTTGATAACCTCAACCAGCGCTCCCTCAACCGGTCCCATAAGGAAGAGCGCAACTATTGCAGGCACATCACTAAAGTCAAACTTGTAAAATGGCGGCATCATAGGCACTGATATCTCCAGTGACATCAGTACTCCCGCAAGTGCAGCAAGCATTCCTGTTAATACGATTTGTTGTGTTGTGAATTTCTTTTTGAACATTTGATTGTTCCTCCCCGTATTCTTTAGATTTTGAACCGAAGGATTCCCAGGGATTAATGGCTTTGTCCTACTGATTATTGTGCCATGAAAGAATGTCTCTTCCTTAGAAACAAAAAAGCGAAGCCAGCATGGGGCTCCGCCTATAATCACACAATAAAACAGCAAAATAATAACCATTATCATGCATTACTTCTACCATCCAGACTTTACTGTCGGTCTTGGAATTTCACCAAATCAGTCGCTTTCGCGAGTCGCGGACTTTTACCGCCGGTCGGGAATTTCACCCTGCCCCGAAGAATTATTCGATTTTCATCATCTACAATATCAAACTGATTATCCTAAGTCAACAATACAATCGTATAAATTGTATTGACATGTAAAATAAGTAATGCTACTTTTCTAATTAGTGTTTTAAGAAAGGCTAGGCTAACAAATTGTTCCAGCAAATATCAACAGAAAACAATATGAAAGCAAGAAATCTCGTTATTGCGCTCCTGGGAGTTGCAATAGCTTTTGTTGTGCTGTTTTCTGCTATCTTTGTCTCTCTTGAAACCTTCCATAGCTGTGATGGCGATAACTGTCCCATCTGCGAGATGCTTCAGCTTTGTGAAAAAACCATTAATCAGCTAAGCGATGGGCATATTGCTGTTTCATTTTTTGCTCATCTCATTTTTCTTTTAATCGCAGGAGTTATTCTCCCCCGCGATATTTTTACACGTTCAACTCCTGTTACCGAAATGGTAAGAATGAATGATTAAATAAAGCTTTATTTCTATGTAACGCTAATAATCATTTGTTTTATAAGGAGAATTCCCAATATGAAAAAGTTAATATCGATTCTTTTTGCAGCGCTTGTAATAGCGTCTTCTTTGAGTGCATGCACCTCCATGGCACAAAGCGACGCTGTAGTCATTGATGAGGAGGCGGTGCCTTCAACCGATGAGGCAAAAACCATTAGTATTGTGACCACAATTTTCCCGGAATATGACTGGGTTATGGAGATTCTAGGTGACAAAAAGTACTCCACTGACGTAACCATGCTTCTTGATAACGGCGTAGACCTCCACAGCTACTCTCCAACTGCCGAGGATATGATGAAGGTTGCTAATTGTGATCTTTTCATTTATGTGGGTGGTGAATCTGACGAATGGGTTAACGATGCACTAAAAGAAAAGGTAAATCCTGATATGAAGGTTATAAATCTCATGGAGGTTCTTGGCAGCTCGGTAAAAGAGGAAGAAATTGTTGAAGGCATGGAAGCTGAAGAGGAAGAAGCCGAAAACGGGGAAGAAGCTGAAGAAATCGAATATGACGAGCATGTATGGCTTTCGTTAAAAAACGCTGCCATTTTGTGTGACAAAATTGCTTCCGAAATATCAGAGATTGATCCCGTAAATACTGATTTTTATATGGAAAACGCCAACACTTATATTGAGAAGCTTAATGAACTGGATAAACAATATGCCGACGCTGTCTCATCAGGAAGTAAGGACACCCTTCTTTTCGGAGACAGATTCCCTTTTAGATATATGGTGGACGATTATAATCTGAAATACTATGCAGCCTTTGTGGGATGCTCAGCTGAGACAGAAGCAAGCTTTGAAACAATCGCTTTTCTTGCAGGAAAAGTAGATGAACTGGGACTAAACTCCGTACTCACAATTGAAGGCGCGGATCATCGCATTGCTGAAACTATAGTCCAGAACACACTAGGCAAGGATCAGGAAATTCTTACTCTTAATTCGATGCAGTCCACTACTTCCGGAGATGTCCAGAATGGCGAAACATACCTCGGAATAATGGAAAATAATCTTGAAGTACTAAAAGAAGCACTGAAATAAGTTGCATTTTATAAAGAGGATCGTAATATGGCACTACTTACTGTAAAAAACTTAAAACTTGGCTACGAGTCTGATGTTATTCTGGACGGCCTTAGTTTCACTGTCGATAAAGGTGATTATCTCTGTATTGTGGGAGAAAACGGATCGGGAAAATCAACTCTTATGAAGACTCTTCTGGGGCTTATGAAGCCTCTGGGAGGGGAAATATTAACGTCTGATGGGTTATCCCGAAATGAAATAGGGTATCTTCCACAGCAAACCCTTGTACAGAGAGATTTTCCTGCTTCGGTTTGGGAAATTGTACTCTCGGGATGCCAAAACAGCAGGCGTCTAAATTTTTTCTACAGTAAGAAAGATAAGGCTCTTGCAAGAAAAAACATCGAAAGGATGGGATTAAATTCCTATATGTACAAATGCTATAGAGATTTATCCGGAGGACAACAACAGCGCGTACTCCTTGCAAGAGCGCTTTGTGCCGCTAAGGAGGTTCTGCTTCTTGATGAACCTGTAGCAGGACTTGACCCTATTGTCACCGCGGAAATGTATGACCTGATTGATTCTCTAAATAATGACGGAATCACAATAATTATGATATCACATGATATTGCCGCTGCCACAAGATATGCGAGCCACATTTTACATATTAGTTCTGATTTATTCTATGGCACAAAGGATGAATATCTGAGGGCTAATACAAGCAATTCTTTTATCGGGATACATGATAGTGATTTATTGAAAGGAAAGATAGTAAATGGATAAGCTTATATTGTATATGCAGTATCCCTTTGTAAGATACGCTCTTATAGTTGGGACTCTTATTGCCCTCTGCTCCTCTCTGCTTGGAGTCACTTTGGTGCTCAGAAGGTTTTCGTTTATCGGCGATGGACTCTCACACGTTGCCTTTGGAGCTATAGCCATAGCAAGTGTCTGCCATCTGACAAACAAGATGCTTCTGGTTCTTCCTGTGACCGTGGCCTGTGCCATTTTTTTATTAAAATCCGGTCAAAACACAAAAATAAAAGGAGATGCCTCCATAGCCATGATATCCGTTGGAGCTCTGGCATTCGGGTACCTTCTTATGAATGTGTTTGGAACCAGCGCAAATCTTACAGGTGATGTCTGCAGTACACTTTTTGGATCTACTTCAATCCTCACACTTACAGCCTTTGAAGTCTGGCTGTGCGTTATTCTTTCTGCTGTTTCTGTTTTATTATTTATACTTTTTTATAACAAAATATTTGCCGTTACTTTTGACGAAAATTTTGCGAAAGCCGTAGGTACAAAGGTCGATACCTATAATCTTCTGATTGCTATGGTAATTGCTGTCATTATAGTCCTTGCAATGAATCTGGTAGGATCATTACTGATATCCGCACTTATTATTTTTCCCGCACTCTCTGCTATGAGAATTTTTGACAGCTTTTCCAAGGTCACGATACTGTCCGCGCTTTTATCTGTTTTATGCGCTCTTTCAGGTATTTTAATATCAATTGTTGCAGGAACCCCTGTGGGATCAACAATAGTTGCAACCCAGGCTGTTATGTTTGCTATTTGCTGTGTTTTGGGAAAATTGGGAGGAAAGCTTGCATGAAAATGAATAATGACATAAATAAAAGTAAATATATAAAAACATCTGTGGTATGCGGCATATTTGCAGTCATGGCTTTAGGTTGCGGCGATCCCTCAAATATGAATTCCACTAAGGCTACTACAACCACTTCCAGTGTATCCGATGTTCTTGAAGCTAAAGCTCAGGAAGCTTCCACAGATATATCTCAGGAAGCCGTATCTTCGATAACGGTACCGGCTCCGCAGGTTGACTCTTCAGAACCTGTCTATAAATCAGAGCCGGATGCCTCTGTGGATGTAGATCTTACAGCGATGTCTTCTACCATGGTCTATTCCGAAGTTTTCCAAATGTGCTATTACCCCGAAAACTATATTGGAAAAACTGTAAAGATGGATGGATTCTACGATGTGTATCAGGATGAAACATCGGGAAAGGTATATTACGCCTGCATCATTCAGGATGCAACCGCCTGCTGTGCTCAGGGCATTGAATTTCAGCTCGCAGGCAATAATTATCCTGATGAAACCGTCACTGAAGTGACAGTAAAAGGGACCTTTGACATATATGAGGAAAATGGTACAAAATACTGTACTCTTAAGGATTCAGAACTTATAAGCTGTAACTAATCTTACACATCAGGAAAGCACAATTACCATTCCTGTAAAAATAACGATCCCAACAATCCAAATCAGAGAATAACGTATGTGTTTTTTTAATATTTGATTCCAAGTATGCATATTAGTACCTCCTCTCCAATTAGCTTGCAACGGTAAGTTGTTCCAATGATCTGCCGTTATTATGTGCTTTACTATATACCTCTGTACATTTCTTATATTTTTCAAAGGTCTTTAGGGCAGCATCTTCATCCCCGTAAACCTTCCAAAAACCTGTGTATTTCACTCCTTCATCAGGGCTTCTCATGAATCCAAGCACATCTGCGACCGGGTATCCAAGAAAAAGACCTATTTCATGCGGAAAGGTTGTATCCTTAGCAAGATGCTTGGCAAGCTGTGCCACACATAAATCGGCATTGTTATAAGAATATCCCTTTTCTTTTAATATCCTGCATACCTCTTCATTGGCAAAATCCCTTTTCAAATACGCAGGTCTGTATAAATAAATAAGTACATAGCCTTTTGAGTACTTTACCGGTATCATGCGAATTCCTTTAGATGATAATCTGCTGTTAAACTCGCGGACTTCCTCATTAAATTTGTCCTTATCATCACACTCAACTGTAAAAAGGTTACCTGTCTTTAATCCAGCTAGGGTTGGCGAACATAGCCTTATCAGTAGTTGATCCCCCATTTCTATATCCTCCGCTATTTAATGTTAGTTATTGCTAACTTTTCTCAAAAAGTAAAACCCGCTTGATTCCGGGCATTTAACGATGTTTTTCCATATTGTGAAAAATATTATCAATTCCTTTTCTTGATTAATATGTTAGCATTTGCTAACTTATTTTTCAAGAGCTTATAAAAATCTTTTATATAAATGCCTAGAAAGGATGGGAAAAAGTATGAGTAAAGTTAAGGTTATTTTTTGGAGTGGAAGCGGCAACACACAGGCAATGGCAGATGCTGTTGCAAGTGGAATAAACAGTGCCGGTGGCGAAGCTGAAATTGCTTCTTTTAGTTCAATCAGTCCTGCTGATGCTGCAAATGAACCGGTTATTGCTTTCGGATGCCCTGCAATGGGAGCCGAGGTTCTTGAAGAGGGAACAGTTGAGCCATTTATGGCAGACTATGAGACAAAGTGTAGCGGTAAAAAGGTAGCACTCTTTGGTTCATATGGATGGGGAGACGGCCAGTGGATGCGTGACTGGCAGGACAGACTTGTAGCAGCAGGCGCTTCCATTATCGGAGGAGAAGGCGTTATAGCTAACAATGCACCTGATGACGATGCCATCTCACAGTGTGAAGATCTTGGAAGAATGCTGGCACAGGCATAAGTTCTCTGAAAATTCATTTGGGAATTGAGCGCCGTCAGGCGCACTTATAAAAAAATGAGACCGGAAAACTTCCGATCTCATTTTTTCATTGTTTCTTATACCCTGTATACATTGTAAGCAGAAAACATATAACTGTAGCCCATGCAAAAAATTTGTGGTAATTCATTTTACTCCCTCTCTTTCTTTTCCCTTTGCAGATTAGTCATACTATGAAGTCCAAGAGCTATAGTAGAACCGTTGTGAAGAGTTGCACTTGTGGCGGGTGCTATGGTTCCAAGAAGTCCAAGTCCTATAAGTCCCAGATTGAATCCAACTACAAAGCGATAATTGAAGCGAATTCTCTTCATAAGAAGTTCGCTTAATTCTTTTAATGTAATGAGCTTATACAGATCATCTTCGGATATCATAACGTCTGCTATTTGTCTTGCAAGCTGGGCACCTTCGCTTATGGCAATGCCACAGTCAGCCTCTGAAAGGGCCGGAGAATCATTTATTCCATCTCCTATCATAACAACCGTGTGTCCTTTGGCTTTCTCCTGCTGCACAAATCCGGCCTTTTCTTCCGGAAGGACCTCTGCATAATATGAATCTACTCCTACCTTTTTAGCCACCCGTCTTGCGATATGCTTGGAATCTCCTGTCATCATAACAATGTTTTTAAATCCGGCCTCATGAAGCTTTTGTATAACATCAGGAGCTTCAGGCCTTAAGGGATCCTCAAGACAGATAACAGCCGAGAGCTTACCACCTATAGCAAGGAACAATCTGGAATACCTCTTTGAGATACCATCGAGTTTTTCCAGTTCACCTTCCGGAACTACACACTGCTCATCTTCCATTACAAAATGCCAACTGCCGATTACTACCTTTTTACCGTCAATATCAGATGCTATTCCATGTGCCACAACATATTCAACCTTGCTGTGCATCTCATTATGCTCAAGACCTTTTTCAGCCGCTTTGGCAACTACAGCATTGGCAATTGAATGCGGATAATGTTCCTCAAGACAGGCAGCTATACGAAGCATCTCGTCCTTGTCATTTCCTGAAAAGGTAACCACATCAACTACATTTGGCGTCGCCATGGTAAGAGTACCCGTTTTGTCAAAAACTATTGTATCCGCATCAGCGATAGCTTCCAGGAATTTGCCTCCCTTTACGGTAAGATGATTATCCTGACACTCACGCATGGCAGATAGTACAGTCACCGGCATTGAAAGCTTTAATGCACACGAAAAGTCTACCATAAGAACAGATAATGCCTTAGTCACATTCCTTGTAAGAAGATATGCAAGGATAGTGCCTCCCAAAGTATATGGTACCAGCTTGTCTGCAAGGTGCTCGGCCCTTGACTCAACACCTGATTTGAGCTGTTCGGACTCTTCTATCATTTTTATAATCTTTTCATATCTGGTAGCACCGGAAGCTTTTTCAACCTTAAGAACGATATCGCCTTCTTCTATTACAGTTCCTGCATAAACGTAGGCGCCTTCCTTCTTCTCTACAGGAATGCCCTCCCCCGTGAGTGTTGCCTGGTTGACCAGTGCTTCGCCTGAAACTACTGTCCCGTCAAGTGGTATTACGCTTCCTACTCTTACGGAGATCTCATCTCCCGGTACAATCTGGGCGATTGGAACCTGTACCTCGACTCCATCCTTTTTCAGCCACACCCTGTCTGACTTTAGCGCCATACTACGGGCAAGATCGTCCACTGATTTTTTATGTGTCCACTCCTCAAGAAGATCACCCACTCCCAGTAAGAACATAACAGATGAAGCTGTTTCATAATCTCCTGTTATGAGAGACACTGTTATAGCAGTAGCATCCAGTACAGACACCTCCAGCTTTTTGTGCTTAAAAAGACTCACAAGCCCCTTTTTAATGAACTTTATGGCAAGTAGCCATGCCTTTACTCTTCTGAGAGGAGACGGCAGAAAAACTCTGCACCCATAATGAACAATAACATTTGTTATGAGTTTTTCTTTATATGATGCCATAAGCTCACGGCCTGTGTTTTCAGGAACAAGAGCCTTTATATCCTCAGCATCGGCATCGAATTTCAGGATATTATCAATAAGTGCATCCCTATTTCCTTTATATACGACTACTGCATCCGCACTTCTCTCGTAAACGGTAGCTTTTTCCACTCCATCGAGAGAAAGCAGATAGTATTGCAATCTATCTGCTTCTTCAAAGGAAAGACGTCTCTTAGGCATGGAAAAACGGATTCTCCCGTTTATCTCATGTTTAATGACAATTTTCATATATGATTACTCTCCGACTTCTACGTCTTCCTTAGCCTTACGCTCAGCATTGATTTCCTTGGCTTCAGCCACAACATCATCACAGTTTACCTGGATTTTGTTAGCTGTATCCATCACACATTCCTTAGCTCTGAGAACTGCAGCAGTTGTATGTGTATAGCACTTTTTCGCGTCTTTACTGGATAAAACCTTAATCCCTGCTGTTCCAAAAAGAACTCCGCCTAAAAACCATACACAATGATGCCAATTCTTCATAATCATATTCTCCTTTTCTGTTATCACTATCTAATTATCCGTAAATGAAAACAAACAAATGCGAGAGTCCCCCCACATTTGTTTGCTTTTTAAGCATAGCACAATTGAATAAATGCTAGTAGATTTGCAGATGATAATTTTTCTCAGTAGGTTTATAAGATAGAACGTCCCTCTGTCTGGTCTTTACAGAACAATCTCATACATCTCACCCATGTTCTTAAAGCCATCCTTAGGTGCGCATTTGTTGCAATCTCCTCCGCAGCCACCATTGCAACAGGACATATCCACCCTGCGGATTATGCCCATATGCTCCAGATATTCGATTTGCCTTTTCACATCCTCTACTGTTGTGTGAAGCTCTATTGCCAGGAGTTTTTCTGTCCTGGCACGGCCATCACTAAGTAATTCTAATAAATCCCTCATTTTAATCCTCGCAGAACATTTATCTTCCAAAAACCGGCTCATATTTTTTAGAAAATAAGCAGGCCAATATGATAAGCAACCGCTGCCAAAAGCAGTGCTGTTGCTGTGTAATACAAGGCAATTTTTGCAGTCCACTTAACCGAATATGTCTCCTGGAATGTCGCAGCAAGTGCCACAACACAAGGCATGTTGAAGGTCATTGCAAAAATAAACGCAAGTGCCTCTGCTTTTGAAACATTTGAGAGCAAAATCTCATTAAGATTGGATGCTGCACCTGCTCCACTCATAGCATCATTAAATGCTGTAGAGAGATTTCCACCGGTATAAAGAGCACTGATAACTCCGATAGCGCCTTCTTTTCCTACAGCTGAAGCTATAAACGCAATAAAAAGCTGCCATCCGAGGCCGAATAGTCTTGTTACAGGTTCAATTGCAGTTCCGATTCGATAAAGGATTGGCTGAGCCCCCGGCACAAAAGTATAGCTCAGAAGCCAGAATACCCCACATACGAGAAGAACAACGCTTGATACACGCTTAAAAGTATCGCCTGTTCTTCCAAGGACATATCTTAAAAGAACACCCATTTTAGGTTTATGGTAAGGCGGAAGTTCCATTATCATTCCATATCTGTCACTCTTTTGAACAAGCTTTCTTCCAAAAATCTTAGCAGTTACCCACATATGAAGTATCATCGTAAGAAGAATAACTACAATAACAAGTACTGCTCCCGGACCAAAGAATACTGCCGAAAGCATCGGTATTACTGCCCAGGCTGCACCGCACGGAACTGCCCATGCAAGTGCGATTGTCAAAACCTTCTGTCCCCAGTTATCAATAACACGCGCTCCTGCTGCACCCCCCATTGTGCATCCAAAGCTGACAAGGAACGGCATAACGGATTTTCCCTGAAGGCCAAGCTTACCCATAGTATTATCAAAAACATAGGAAATACGTGCCATGACACCCACTTCTTCAAGAAGTCCAAAAACAAGGGTTACGCCAAATACAAAGCCAAGCATCTGAATAATGTAGGTAAATGACTGTATTATAACGGTGCACACTATCTGAACCAGAATATCAGGTGCACCCACAGATGTAAGCGCAGCCGCAACCGGAGCCTTTATCGCACCTATCCCCTGACCTATAGCCATAAACGGAAGTGCAGGTATAAAGGATCCGATAAGTCCAAGAAGAACTGTCAGCACAACTGCCGGCTTACCCCAAACCTTACTAAGGTATATCTGATCCAGCTTACTTAATGCCACATTTTCTTTTTTGGAGCTCACGCATCCATCCAATATCTCATCAATCCAGCTGAATTTGCTGCTTCCGGTGGCAATAGCTCCCTGACTTCTATTGCAGATATTTACTACATTTGTATAGTTCTCCGGAGTAAGCTTATCCTTAAGTAGGGAAAGAACCTGCTTATCGCCTTCAATAGCTTTTGCAGTAAGCCACATTGATGTATACCCGGGTATCAGATTATCAGGTATGAGCTGCTTAAGAAGTGAATACCCCTCAATTTTCTCATACTCTTTTTCAAGGGCTGTTACATCTATCTTCGTTTTCTCTCTTACTGCCCTCTCCATTATCTCGTAGTAGGGCTCATATTTTTTCCCATCTGTAGCAGAGAATAGAAGGACAGGTATTCCAAGTCTTTTCTCTATAGCCTTTACATCTATGGTTTTTCCCTGATCCCTGGCCACATCAGCCATGTTCAGCACAAGAAAGCTTGGTACATCTATTCCTGCATAATCCGCAGTCATGAAAAGACTTCTTTCAAGCTGTGAGCTATCGGCAAGAATACAGACAACATCTGCCTTTCCTGAAGAAATGTACTCCCTTGTAATGAGCTCTTCATCAGAATTGGCAGTCAGGCTGTAGGATCCCGGAAGATCAGCCACCGCACACTCCATCCCTTTGTAGGAAAAGCTTCCCTCCTTCTTCTCAACAGTCTTACCGGGCCAGTTGCCGACATGCTGTCTTAGACCTGTAAGCGCATTAAAAAGTGTTGATTTACCGGAATTTGGCTGCCCGAGCAGCGCAATTGTCGCTGTACTCATACTGCCACCTCCCTTACTTCAATACCCTTGCACTCATTCCTGTTAAGCGCAATCATGGTATCTCTTGAGTAAATCAGCATAGGTCTGTTCTTGTCATTCCTGATAACTCTTATGCTGCACCCCGGAGTGAGGCCTATGGAGGTAATTCTGCTCATAAACCTGTCATCTCCTGACAATTTTTCAACTATTGCCTGCTTGTTTTTTTCTAATTCACTTAGGCTCATATAATCCTCCCTCAACTTTTCTTTCAAACAGCCAGATTATTTGCTAAAAAAGCTTGCAAAAATAACGTTAGCAATATCTAACTATTTATGTTAGAATATGCTAACCAATAGTTCAATAATGTTTATTGATAATATTTATTAAATAAATTTTTAAGAATACGAAAGGAATCAAACAAAATGTCAAATATAATTGCAGCGGTAGTAATCCTGGCTATCATAGGCTTTGCTCTCAGAGGCTCAATAAAGCATTTCAAGGGAGAAGGTGGATGCTGCGGCGGTGGAAGCTCTGTCGTAAAGGAACCCGATAAAAAACTGGAAAATCCTGTTATTGGCAAAGTGACCCTGAAGGTGGAAGGTATGCACTGTGAAAATTGCAGAAACAGAGTAAAACGCGTCATCAATAGTATTGACGGCGCGTCTTGCAAGGTAAATTTGAAAAAAGGTCTTGTAGATATCGAATTCGACAGAAATATTGATACTGATGTTTTTGTAAATGCTATCGAAAACCTGGATTTTAAGGTTGTCTTATGACCTTTCCATTATTTATAGATAGAACATAATCGCAGCAAAGTTCTATCAATTCCGGATCATGTGTCGAAACAAGCACAGTCCGTCCGGCATCAGCAAGTTCTCTTAAAAGCTCAGAAACCTTAACCATGTGAGAATAATCAAGTCCCGATGTTGGTTCATCAAACAAAAGAAGCTTTGCATCTGCAGCTATCGCTGATGCTATGGCAACCCGCTGCTTCTGCCCTCCTGACAGAGCCATCGGGTGCTTATCCCTATATTCAAGCAATCCTAAAGAATCAAGTATTTGGGAGCATTTTTCTTTATCCTCATTCTTCATGGAAAGCAGCACTTCAGACTCCACACTGTCTGTGAACAACTGGTGATTAACATCCTGCATCACCATATAGCTTAATCCGATACGTTTCTTGCCCTTAAATGTATTTCCACCTTCTACTATTGCTCCACGACACTCGTTTTCAAGACCGCAAACACATCTCAAAAATGTGGACTTTCCTGTACCATTTTTACCTATAACACCTACTACTTTCCCTTTTGGGATGCTAAGTTCTGGAATATTTAAACTCAAAATGTCTTCATCTGCCTGTGTAAGCTTTTTCTTTCTGAAAAGGTATGGACGTCTTATGTAAGTAAAATAAAAGTCCTTAAATATTATGCTGCTCCCATCATCCCTGTTCGAAGTCTTATTTGCCTTCTCTATTTGAGAAATTTCGCCATATTTTACAATATATTTCTCTTCGATATGTACAGGTCTTAGCTTCAGTTCCTCAATCTTATCATCAGCTAATGAAAAGAAGTTTTCTCCCTTCCATTCTCCACGAATGTCGCCATTATCCATATATATGACACGGTCTATAACATCCTTGAGATACCAGAGCCTGTGCTCAGAAATAACGATAGTCTTGCCCTGCTTTTTCCAGTTCTGTATTGCTGTTCTTAGCTCAGAAATAGCGCCCCAGTCAAGGTTTGATGATGGTTCATCTAACAGGATTATATCCGGTAATAAAGCAGATACTGATGCACATGCAATTTTTTGTTTTTCTCCACCGGAGAGCTCAAAAAGACTTCTGCCAAGAAGCTTTTCTAAATTCATTTCCTTAGTCACCAGCTCTGACCGTCTTTTTATCTCTGAAGAGTCAAGTCCTATATTTTCCGGGCCAAATACAATCTCGCCATCTGTATCCACAGAAAAGAACTGACTTCTGGGATTTTGAAAAACTGTCCCAACAACGCCTGCCAGCTCATAAAGCTGAGTCTTACATATATCATAGCCTGCTACACGTACATTTCCTTTCAACTCTCCGGGATAATAATGTGGTATCAGTCCATTAATAAGTCTTATAAGAGTCGTTTTCCCGGATCCTGATGCACCGCAAAGAAGAAGGCTCTCTCCCTTCTTAACCGTGAACGAAACATCTTTTAGGAGTCCTTCCTCGGAGCCCTTGTAATGAAAGCTTACATTCTCAATTTCTACTATATTTTTCATGATTTCACATATTTAAAGAACACAAATAAGGCAGTTGCAGCTGTAAAACAAACAATAAGCAGATAATCTGCCAGATTCATTTTAAGCTTAACAACACTTGTTCTTTTTACCTCTCCTCCAAGCCCTCTTGTAATAGCTGCAGCAGACAGCTCATCTCCTATGTTTACACAGGAAAAAAGAAGCGGAATCATCCTGTATTCCAGCATCTTCATGACATTTCCACCGGCAAATGAAATGCCTCTCATTTTCATGGCATCCCTTATTGACGCATACTCTTCCTTGATTGTAGGGAAAAATCTCATGACAACTGCCAGTGAAATTGTTATGCCATCTGGTACGTGCATTTTCTGCATTGCAGACATGAACTCATCTATCTTAGTAGTTCTCACTACATACCAGGCAGTTATAAGCGCTGGAAGGAACTGAGCTACAATACCGCAATAGCCGGTGAGCAGCGCTTTAAATATCCCCGTGGATTCTGCTGACAAAAAATAAAAAGTAAGAATCAAAGCTGCTGCGTATAGCACAAAGAAACGCAATGCGCTGGCATAGCGTTTCTCTGCTATCAAAAGCATGATAGGGATCATTGTCATAATAATCCTTAGAGTCCAAAGAAGAGGCGTTGTAGCACTCATCATAACTATTGCTGATACAATCAGAATCATGTATAGCTTTGTCCTTGGATCAAGTCTTAATTCCATTAAACAATTCCCGCTTTCTCAAAATGTTTTCTAACTACAGCTTTTCCAAGAAAAGCTCCGATAAAACCGAACAATACACAAATCAGAAGCAGTACTGCTATTGTCTTGTAATTGATAGCTCTGAAAAGACTGTCCGCATATTCTGATGAGAAGCCACCCTCAATAAGATCCTGTCTGTAAGACTCAGCTGTTACTATTACCGGGAAGAAGTTGGCACAAACCCACATACAGAACACACCATAGCTGATAACTATCATTTTGAAATTCTTATAATCCCCCGCCTTTGCGATAAGGTCAGCTGCAAGTCCCGCAATGATTATCAGCGGTGCACCGAGAAATCCCATTCCTGTCACAAACATAATGATTGCTATAAGAACTGACATGATGGTGATCATTCCAAACTTCTCGATTTTACTGTAAAAAAGCATCATGGGAATTGCGCCTGCAAGCGGAAGCAGCACTACGTAAGATGCAACGATGTATGGGTGAATGTATCCAAGCATTCCACATGCAAACTCAACCACAAACCATATTGCTGTAAAAATCCCAACTGTAATAAAATCTTTTGCTGTTAATTTCTTTGTTTCCATTTTTTCCTCCAATAAACTTTATTCTAAGTAACCCCCTCATCCGGCACTTCGTGCCACCTTCCCCCAGAGGGGGAAGGCATGAGAATCTTCTAAAAAATCACGCTATCTTCCAGCTAACAGCCTGTTTTCTACCACTGACAAAGTTCTTGTAAATTCCATCCTGCTCCATCAGCTCATCATGCTTACCCTGCTGAACAATTTTGCCTTTATCAATTACAACTATCTGGTCAGCATGTCTTACTGTCTTAAGCCTGTGGGCTATCATGATAATGGTCTTTTCCTTAGTCAGGTTCTCAATGGCCTGCGTGATTTCTTTTTCATTTTCGGGATCAACATTGGCTGTAGCCTCATCAAGGATGATAATCGGTGCATCCTTCATGATTGCGCGGGCGATTGCAATTCTTTGCTTTTCGCCACCTGAAAGAGTTGCACCGCCTTCTCCAACAACTGTCTCGTATCCATCAGGAAGTCCCATGATAAAATCATGACAACAGGCCTTTTTAGCAGCTGCTATGACATCATCCATCGATGCTTCAGGTCGTCCAAAGCGGATGTTGTTGGCAATAGTATCTTCAAATAAGTAAACCCTCTGAAATACAAAGCTGAAATTCTCCATTAGGGAATCAAAACTGTAGTCCCTTACATCTCTTCCACCAAGTGTTACTTTTCCTGACTTTACATCCCAGAATCTGGCAATAAGAGATGTGATTGTTGTCTTTCCGCCGCCTGAGGGACCAACAATCGCGGTAGTAGTATTCTCTTTTATATCAAGCGTCACATCATCAATGATTGTCCGGTTTTCATAGGCAAAGCTGACATGCTCAAGATGGATGTCCTTATTTGCAGGGCGAATATCCTCGCCATTTATATCCATTTGTTCTATCTCAAGTATTTCGTTTACAAGGTCTACTCCTCTGCCAATGATTTTCAAAAGTGCTGTATATATTCCTGCCATATCCAGAGCTTCAAATACCATAAATGAGCACAGAAGCATGGTTATTGTATAAGTAAGCTCCATGGTGCCTGTAAGATAAAAGTAGACAGACGCTCCCGCTATTACGACGCCGATAAGCTTACATATAAGCATCTGGACGCCGACTGCCGGTATTGCTGCAACTTCTGCGCCTATATCAGCTTTTGTCTTCCTTTCAATAGCCTTGGATAATCTGGTACTGTTCTGGGAAATGATGTTGTAATTTCGTATCTCGGCTATGCCCTGGATAAACTCCAAAACCACGCCAACCATGTCCTTATCCGATTCAAGCTTCTCGCCAGCAACCTTTTCAACACTATAGTTTGTGTACTTGTTGAACAGGAAGAAAATAAATATTCCGATTACTGAAATAATGCCTATTCTCACATCAAATATGAACATTCCTATTCCGATTACAATAGTTGTAATGCTTCCCTGAAGAACCATCATAATCGCGCGGGTTGCAATATCCCCAGTCTGCTCAAGTGTATTGGTTGTTACGGAAGTAATATGTCCAAGGCTTGTATCATTAAAATAACCCATAGGAAGGTATCTTAAGTGCTGACCTATTTCTATTCTTTTGCTGCAACAGGTATTGTAACCGGCCTCTGTCTGAAGCATCTGTGAAAAACGATTTACTACCATCTTTCCAATTGTGCTGACAAGCATAAATCCCATGACAGTAATAAATGTATTAGCATCAATGCTTCTGTTTACAACTGCGCTTATTGCGAAGAAAGCAGCAGGAATCTTCATTGCTCCAAACATAGCATCAAGAACACCAAGTGCGACTGATTTATAGAACTTGGTTCTATCCTCCTTGCTACAGAAATCAAAGAACTTGCGAAGCATATCAAGCATTTGCAGCCTCCTTTCCGACATCAGAGTCGTCCCCGTTTTCCGTTAAATCATTATCCTTTGCCATTGTATGTGCTTCCCACATCTTTCTATAGAGAATTGAGCTTCCAAGCAGCTCTGTGTGGGTACCTGATGCCTCAATATTTCCATCATTTATTACGAAAATCTTATCCGCATCCTGAATTGTTGAAAGCCTGTGCGCGATGACAATCAGGGTCTTACCCTGCACAAGTTTTGCTACGCTTGCCTGAACAAGTGCTTCATTTTCAGGATCTGTATAAGCTGTTGCTTCATCAAGAATAACTACAGGCGCATTTTTCAGCATCGCTCTTGCTATGCATATTCGCTGTCTCTCACCTCCTGACAGGTGTCCGCCGGCTCCGCCAACAACTGTGTCATAGCCATTCTCAAGGCCAAGGATGAAGTTGTGACATCCTGATGCTTTTGCTGCATTTATGACTTCTTCATCTGTGGCGCCTTTTTTACCCAGTCTGATGTTTTCCATTATGGTCATGTCAAAGAGATAGTTATCCTGCGCAACATAGGCAATCTGACCTGTATAGTAATCAAGTGGCAGCTCCCTGATATCTACGCCTCCGTATGTGATAATTCCCTCATCAACGTCCCAAAGAGAATCGATAAGTCTTGCAATTGTACTCTTTCCTGAGCCAGAGGGGCCTACAAAAGCATTGACCTCACCCTGCTTTATCTCCATATCGATTCCGTGAAGAATTTCCTTGTCTTTATATGAAAACTTCACACCCTTAAGCTCAATATCAGAGCCTACAGGCTTCTTTGAAAGCGTAGCAGGTCTTACCATGTCCTTCCTCTCGATAATCTCTGTAACTTCGCCAAAGATAGTCTTCATCTTCATGATGTCATCCATATATGAAAAGGCTATAACAAGCGGTGAAATCAGTCCTGCTGATAAGATTACGCAGGTAATGAAATTTTCGGGAGTAAGGCTTCCGCCTTTAACAAGAATAAGTCCCACCGGCAGAACTCCAAGAAATGTAGCAGGCATAAACGAAATGCTTCCGGCCTGCCACCAGATACATTTCCGCATCCATTTTATGAAGCAGTCAGCGCCTTCTTTAGCTGCGACCACGAATTTCTCGTATGAGCTTCCGGTTTTCCCAAAGGCTTTTATGACCTCTATACCATTTATATACTCAACTGCTGTATCGTTCAGATACTTGGTCTTTTGCACTGTAACTTCAAATTCACCCTGGCTCTTTGCCATCATGACAGCTGCAAATCCCACACCGATAATTGCCGGAATAAGATTGGATAGCCCAACTCTCCAGTCAAGGGTTAAAAGATATATGAACATAACTATTGGTAATAGGATATTTGAAGTGAACTCCGGAACAATATGAGCAAGTGTGGTCTCCATTGAGTCTACACGCTCAACAATGATGTTTTTATAGCTTCCACTGTTATCATCGAGAACTGATCCAAGCGGAATTGTAGATAGCTTTTTGCAAAGCTGTTTTCTGATGCCACCAAGCACGTTGAAGGTGGCCACATGAGAAAGCGTTGTCGATACCGAATGAAGTGTTACTCTTAGTATCCAACATACTCCCATTAAAATGACTGCCTTCAGATAATAGTTAAAATCCCTATTACCTGCCAAAAGCTCCCGCACCATATCTGCAATAATGAGATATGGAACAAAGGACGCTGCCACTCCAAGAATAGCAAGTATCACGCTACCCAGGTAAAAACTCTTTTTCCTCCCGGCAAACTCTAAAACCCAGGAGAATGTACTTCTTTTTTTCATAAGTTCCTCCTTCTTTGATGTGTTTTTATGTGTTTTAAAAACCAAGAAATTTTCTCCATCCTTCTTTGAAAAAGGATGTTAAGGTTTCGGCATGGTGAATTGCCTCATCATAAGAAAAATCATGGTCAACCATCTCAAGCATTGCTGTATACTGTGCGCTCAAAAGCAGATGCATCTCTTTCTCATCCACTTGGTTGATATGCATTCCGCTATTTTGAAGTTCCTTCATAAATGAAAGTGTCGCCACCTGAATCTTCGTAACTACTTCATGCAGATAATTCTCGTATTTAGTCCCTTTGCTTCTGAAAAAAAGCAGTTTTTGTGTATCGAAATCTTTGTAGATCATATCCACGATAAACTTTGACTGTTCAGTGTCTTGCCACATGGCATCAAGTCCATGCTCTCGTGCGGTACCGGTCTGCCTTATTTCTTCGGTTTGGCACATCGCATCCCAGGCGCTTACTGCAGGTTCTACAATCGCATCAAAGATCTCTTCCTTATTGGCATAATGACGATATAGAGCCGTTGCTGTTATTCCCACTTTAGCTGCAATTTTCCTCATGGAGGCTTCCTGAAAGCCCTTTTCCATGAATTCTGCTTTTGCAATGGTTATTATTTCTGATTTTGTATTCATATTTTCCTTATGATGTTAACGCTGTTAACTGGTTAGCTCCAGCTAACATTTTATGAGCTCTAAGATCGTCAGTCAACGGCTTTCCTGGATTTTTGAGTGATAAAATTTCTCAAAAATAGAGAGTGCTCTAGCGAGCACTCTCTATGTAGTCATTTCCATAAATTCATCTATTGCTTTAAGCACCGGCTCCGCATATTCTTTCCCACCGAATAGCCACTGCTCATGCTGCATGTCGAACTCCCTAATATCCGGATTGTGGAAATACTTCTTATAACGATTTAAGTATTTCTCCCCCATCTTGTTGGCATAAATAAAATGCGCTCTCGTGTGTTCAACGTTGATATCATCCTCAAGATGCGTCAATAGGTCCGTGTAATACTCGTTCTTAATGGACTGCGGATTGAACCTGGAAAAGCAGTCCATAAATTTCTCAGCATTCTCATCATCCATTTCAAAGATTTTTTTGAGCTTTTCCTTTGATTTATTTCTTTTTTTCTCACTACCTGTAAAGCTTGTAAGCAGCGGCACAACTAGCATAGACTGGAGCTTTGCAGATACCGGTCCGCTCTGATCAAGATCCGGGCTGCCAAAGATTGCATGATCTATGTGCACGTTCTTTCTCATAACAAGCTGACCAACAAAACTTGAGCCAAGAGAAGAACCGATAGCCCCATCAAGCCTTCCGGCATGATGTTCCTTTATATACTTCTCAATCTTCTTAGTTACGGTAATCATATCCGGGAAAATAACATCGCTTCCATCGAATCCATCGTAGTTCACGCATATAAGGTGATATTTCTCAGAAAGATTCGCTATGACTGTCCCAAAATTTGTCTGCCAGTCGCAACATGTCCCCGGCAATAACATAAGTGTCTTCCCGGACATGTTTCCCATTTCTTCAAATTGCATTTTTCATACTCTCCCAATTTTTATTTTCTGCACTGAAATACCGCAATACTCTCCACATTTGAAACATTGACCTCGCTGTACATTCCCTTAAGTCGCCTCTCTAGTGACTCCACGGTTTCAAATGGTCTTGTGAAGAATCCGCTTTTTATGTAAAACTTCCTAATCATCTTGTCTGTATGTAAATTGGAGCCTTCAACATAAAAGCTATGTGCCTTTCCAAGACTCTTATACGCACTTTTTATCTCGGATTTTCTATCTGACATGTCTTCCTCCTCCAAATTTACATCAGATATCCGTTTGTATCCTTCTCAAGGTCTGTCCGAATGTTTTGGAAACCAAGGTATACATCTGTTTACGTTTTTCTTATACTCTGCGTATTCCTCACCGTATAAATCCAGAAGCCACTTTTCTTCTGTGTTTATCAAAGCTATCGTCATGATCACCCAATCGATAATCGGAAACAACAATAGCCATGCATTGTGCCACATCAAAGTTATTCCTGATAAAGCAATCCACCAGCCGCTGTACATGGGATTTCTCACCCAAGAATATATACCCTTAGTCTGAAGACGGTTCTCTGTTATGGAATCATCCATATCCGAACGAAGAGCTCCTATATACCAGACAGATGTTCCTAATACAATAAGCACTGCACCAATAATACGAAAAATGAGGATCCATGGCTCATACAAAATTCCTGTCTTGAAGACATAGCTAAACAAGATAATTCCTATAATATTGACCACGGCAATCCCATAGATTATATATGGCCCAACTCCAAATAATGGGAGTTTCTGCCCTTCCTTCATGTAGTTCTTTATCATTTTCTTATCACCTTGTCATGCTTTACCACTTAAATACTGCAAGTCTGTTGTTGATGTTCTTGCCAACGATAGCAAAGAGCTTCCCTCGTATTGAGTACTTCTTCATCTCTTCATTATAGCTCGTTTCAGACACGAGGCTCATCCTTGGTTCAAGGTCAAGATATTCGCGTCCTGACTTTGTTCCCCACCCGAAAGTTGCATTGGTATGCTTCACAGCATCGTGATGGCTACCATTCTTTTCAAGGAACGGTGAATGAAGCTCTGCAAGGAGGTATCCGTGTTCAAAGCTGTCGCAGAGCATATTGATGCATGTCTTCACCTGATCCTTGGAGAAATACTCTAGAACACCTTCCATCACAACGATGGTCATATCATGCTTAGGAAGTCGCCTTGTCCATTCTCCGTCAAGTGCACTGCCATCAAGCATTGTGCACCTGTCCCTGTCAGAGTACACCTTACGCCTCTTCTCTATCTGATCCGGAAGATCCACATCAAACCATGTGATCCTGCCATTGTCCACCTGGGAAAACTTGTCATCAAAACCGCATCCAAGATTAATGCAGAGTGCATCCGGATACTGAGCGATAAGCCGTTTCAACTCATTTCTGTAAAGTATTGTCCTGGCAACTACGCCCTCATGAGATAAAAAGGGATCGTATTTACTAACATCAACACCAAGCGTATCAATGATCTCCTTTGCCTTAAGATCAATTATCCTGGCATTAGATCTTGCTGTCTCACTTGCCTTTATTGCAAGCGGAATAAGCGCTGTTTCCTGTACATCACCAAAAGTCAGTTCCATAGTTAAATCCTCCTCCCATAATGTTAGCCATTGCTAACTCTAAATCATAACACTCTCTTTTTCTACTGTCTATAGCACGTGTTCCCCTTTATTTCTTCAGCCTCAAGTAAAAATCACACTTATCAGCGCCTCTGCCCAAAGTCCCTGTCCTGATGAATTCAAGTCCCGGAAGATTACCATATACTCTGTCATCATTTCCGCAGAATATCTTTGTGAGCTCAGGACATCCCAGCTCCGTAAAATATCTCCTGTATGGGCATTCCGTTACATCCATCCTGTATTCGCCCTTTTTATTGGGATAAAAGACATTTTGAAAACCGCAGGAAGGTCCAAATATCTTTTTGGTCATGGGATCCCACATTTTTACGAATAGGCCCCTCATTACCGGAACTCTCATTAGTCTTGCCAATTTAGCCTGAATACCTGCGCAGCCATTAATAGCAGCGTCCTCGATTACCTTATAAGCTGCATCCGCTCCTATTACCGGTTTTATTGTCAGGTAGATAGCTGAGGAAGGAAAAATTCTGCTATCGGTATGGATATGCACTCCCTTGGGCAATGACTCGTACTTTTCAAGAAACTCCGAAAGCTTAATAGTGGCATCCGTCCAGAGCTTATCACTTTGGTCCATGGTGAAAACTTTATCCATCTCCGCCTTTATGAAGCCTTTCTTTTGCATTATCTCCTCTGCTCTACCTGACATCTTCCATTTCCTCTCTCAATTAAAATGCCTTATCACTGATTCATTCTTATTCATACTTCATGATAACACTTATTGTTAGTTATTGCTAACTTTTCTCAAAAAGCCCCACTGCTCTTTTTGGTTCCCAGGGTGCATTCATTATAAACAGAGTCTGAAAAAAACTGGTAATTCACATCCTGCATGACCATAAACGCTTTTTTCTTAAGCTCTTTAGAAGTAATTTTCTTTGCATCGAGCCAAATAGCACCGTTACTATTCTTTATAAGACCGCAAGCGGTCCGCAGCAGAGTGCTTTTACCTGCACCGTTTTTTCCGGTCACACAACATATTCTGCCTTTATGAAAGCTTTTATTCAGGTTGCTTATGACTCTTCTTCCGCCAAGGTCTACTGACAGATCCTTCAAACAAAGCGTCCCTTCATCGGCATTCGAATCATCCCTATTACCATCACTGTGATTTACCTTGAAATAACAATTGGTCCTAAGCCCCATATAATTTAGCTGTTTTACATCCATCGCCCTGAAGGTATCACCATCGATTTCTCTTTCAATCAGAATATACCCTTCTTACCAAAATGCCATTTAAGACACCTATAATGCCTTTTTACATGAATTAGCCACAAGCCATTTTTATCAAATACAATGAATGATGAAATGAAAAAGCATGTTGCTTGCAACATGCTCGCGCCGAGCGCGGTTGCATTTATGCAACAAATACCATACGCGCGAGTGCGCATCCATAGCGGAGCGTTTTTTATATATTAGGAAATCCGGAGGAATTTCCTAATATATAA
>JAEEGL011817960.1_pt1 | contig 24363 bp, 22 predicted proteins | sample 9134231 | NCBI WGS metagenome assembly JAEEGL01 (sample SAMN16246548, study PRJNA631951) | gut metagenome | biome: gut microbiome; feature: rumen; material: fiber-attached | host: Bos | place: Iran: Karaj | collected 2018-10
AATCTTTTTATAGATATTTAATCTATCGGCTCTTTTTTCTAAAAGTCCACCACGATGAGCCATATTTGATGCTACATATCTATCGATTATTACAATATAGCCATCATTAAGTAAGGCTTTTATTTTAGGTAAGTTATATCTCCTATCAGCAGCATATAAATCAATAGCTGCTAAAGAATCAACATTTCCCCCACCTTCAGGAAATAGACCATGATCTGTTTTTAATAAATCGGCACACATATCAGGTTTTCCAAGTAAACAAGCCCCAATTATTTTACCTGTAGGCGTATCATACATCGGGAATGATATTCTTTTTACTTTTTTACCAATGCTTTCTAATTTTTCTACTAATAGTCTAGTTTGTGTTTCTTTGCCAGAACAATCTGTACCTTCAATAACAATTATTTTACCTTTATTCATTTTTACCACCAATAATAATATATCATAAATTATTATTTAATTCATTACTTTAAGAAAAATTTGACACTATTTATCTAAAATACTAGATATAAGTATTCCTAATACTAGTAACATTATTCCTAAAATAAATTCAATTACTTTTATTTTAATATTAACTACTATTATTAAAAGATAAATAATACTTGATAATGATAATCCCAAAATAATAGTATTACTTTGATTGCGATATTTTTTTAGTAAATAATTAATTAAATAGGCATTAATAATGAAAGATAATCCCATCCCTATTCCATAACTAATATATATATTTAAATGATCAAGAACATAACTAAAATTAAACATCTTTGATATCATATAAAGAATTTGATTGTATATTCCCATCATCATTAAAAGAGATGTCCCACTAATTCCAGGAACAATCGATGCAAATATTTCAATAATACCACCAATAAAAAAAATTATATTGTCAGTAAAATTATTTTTTAATATATAAGAATTCTTAAAAGAACTAATGCTAATAAATAAAAAGAATATAATAATTGGTACGATAGTTAATATATTTTTACGAGTAAACTTTATATTTATAGAAAAATTGTAAGTACCACCAATAATTAAACCCATAAAAAACATTAATGTAATGAACTTATAATAAGTGAGTAAAAATAATATAATTTTGCTACATAAAACAATTGCACTGATTGCTCCTAATCCAAAAATAATTATGAATTTTAAATTGTTTTTCCAATCGTCAAAAAAATTTGTTAAGCTATTTAACAATCTTTCATATACATTAAAATTTATCGCTAACAATGCTCCAGATACCCCTGGAATTATTTTTCCTAATCCCACAATAAATCCTTTAATAAATAGCATTATATCACCACTAAAATATATGAAAAAAGAACAATTACTTGTTCTTTTTTAATCGACATTAATTATAACTACTCATATTTCTTTGATAAAAATATATGCTTGCTCCAAGTGATAAAAACAAAATCAATGCCATAATAGCTGCGCTTGTACCTCCTGTTTGAGGATTATTACCTGGTGTTACTGGTTTTGGAGATTGAGTTGGTTGTTCAGTTGAATTACCACCAGCCTTAACTACTTTTATATAATAATTTTCAGACTTAAGCCCGGCCGTTTTATCCTTAGGTTCGATTTGAATTATAAATTCTCCTTCTGCCGTTCTTATAGTTGGATTAGATAAATTTACGACTTGATAATTATCGTCATCTTTTAAAGTCCATGAAACTTCATAACTGTTTACATTTTCTAACTCAACAACATAGCCATCATACTTACCAGATTGCAATTCAACAGTTTTCCCACCAATAGTAAGGGAGGTAAGTTCAGGATTGGCAATTGTATCAGGGACATTCTTAATAACAATTAAACTATAAGAAACTAAACTTTCTCCCTCACCGACCTCAATATGAATAGCCATGCTTTCTTTACCACCAGTTGTTTTAAATTCTATATTATTGCAAGTCAAAACACTATTAGCATCATCAACATTTTTACACGCAATATTATCATCCGGATTATTAGCAACTGCAGAAATACCGAACGTTGTTGTATCAACATTTAAATCAACTCTTCCTCCAGTAAATGAAGAACTAAAAGATGGAGATAAAACGCCATTGATGATATCTAACGATTTAAGTCCTTTAAGAGTATCCTGTGGTTCAGATTTACCTTCAATACTAAAAGTAGCAGAACCTCCAGATAATCCTTCACTTACTTTATTATCATTAGCATCAGTAAAACTTACATTTTGAATATTTACTCTAATATCATTAGTTTCGTTAGCATTTTCACTTATATTTAAAGTCAATGTACCAATGGTAAAACTATCTTTTATGGTTGAATTTTCAACGCTAACTTTAAAATATTTATTATCGTCAAGACTACCTGTTGTCCAAGCATCATTCTTTGTAAATGAAGCAATTGTTGCTTTATCTGTTAGCATTGTAACTTGGGCTTCGACTGCACTTACTATTTCATCAGAAGTCCCAGTAATTGTACATGTAACTGTGCCACTAGCTCTAACTGTGCTTGGACTGCAAGAAATATTTAAACCTCCTGTTATTGCATGGACATTAACAGGAAAAAGCAACAAAATAAATATCCATAGTTTATTAATAATTTTATTCATTATTTACACCCACCTTATATGCCAGTATTAATTTGTCATATTTTCTATCTTTAATATTAATATACCACAAGGAAATAATTTTTACAAGAAAATATATAATTTTTTTAAAAATTAGAACACACTTGTCGTGTGTTCTAAAACAAATCATTATAAAGTTCTAAATAATTATTAATATATTTTATTTTTATTCCTTTTAATAGTTCAATTGGTATTTCTTTAACATCTTCTTTATTATCGATAGGGACATAGATTGTTTTAATATTATTATTAATAGCTGCTAATACTTTTTCTTTAACACCACCTACTGGTAATACTTTACCTCTAAGAGTAATTTCACCTGTCATACTTACTGATGAGTCTATTTCTTTTTGCTTAAGTAAGCTTATTAGGCTTGTCATTATGGCAAGGCCAGCTGATGGTCCGTCTTTTTGAATAGCGGCACCTTCAAAATGAATATGAAAGTCATTATCATTAAATATTTTATTATCAATATCCATTATATAACTATTAGCTTTAATATAACTAATTGCTACATATACACTTTCCTTAACAACATCTCCAAGCATTCCTGTTAATTTAATATCTCCTTTTCCAGGATAATTAATCGTTGTTGTTTTCTGAATACATCCTCCATATGGTGTATAACCTAATGCATTAATTACTCCAATATAACTTTCTTTTTCATTCTTAATAGTACGATATTTATAATCCCCTAAATATTTAGTAATAGCTATTTTTTCAGGAATATTTCCTTCGATTATTATTTTTCTAAATATTGTATCAATAACCCTTTCTAATTGTCTAACTCCTGATTCTCTCGTATAATGGGTAATTATATCTTGAATATCACGACTACTTAATTCAATATCAGTATCATAATAATCATTAAATTTAGGAATAATATAATTTTTAGCAATATCTTCTTTTTCGTGTATTGTATAACTAGCTAAATTAATTATTTCTAATCTATCTTTTAAAGCGTCTGGAATACTATCTTCATCATTACCTGTAAGGATAAATAAGACATTTGATAAATCTACTTCTTCTTCAATATAATTATCAATAAATTTATTATTTTGTTCTTTATCCAATACATCTAATAAAGCTGAAGCGGGATCTCCTTTATAATCCTTCGTAAGTTTATCTATTTCATCGATCAAAAATACAGGATTATTAACTCCTACTCTTTTAAGTCCCCCAACAATTCTGCCAGGTGATGCTCCAATATATGTTCTTCTGTGTCCAACAATTTCTCCTTCATCATGTACTCCACCAACACTAATTTTAACAAATTTTTTATTTAGTGCATGTGCTATTGATTTAGCCATTGTTGTTTTACCGACACCTGGAGGTCCAATTAAACATAATATGGGACTCTTGTTTTTTTTCTTTATTTTACTTACTACAATATATTCAACTATTCTATCTTTAACTGATTCTAGCCCAAAATGAGTACTATCTAATTTATTTCTAATATCATTTATATCATCATTATCTTTAGTATATTTGTTCCATGGTAAACTAGCTAACCAATCAATATAGTTTCTAATAATACTCATTTCAGGTGAAGTAGGACTTGTTAATTCATATCTATTTAATTCTTCATTAAGTCTTTCTCTTATATAATCTGGATAATCGCCATCATTAATTTTACTATTTAATTTAACAATATCATTATCTTTAATATCAACTTCATTAATTTCTTCTTTAATTAATTTAATTTTTTCTTTAAGAATATAATTTTTTTGTTCTTCATCTAATTTTTCTTTTAAATCTTCGTCAATTTGGTTCTCTAACTTAACCGTTTCCATTTCACGATTTAAGTCTTGTATTATATGTTTAATTCTAATAATTGGATTACATACTTCTACATATTTATTTTTTATATAATAATCAAGTGGTAATTCATTAACAATAATATCTGACAATCTTGATAAACTATTTACTCCACTAATTCTTCCTAATACATTATTAGATATATTTGAAGATATTTCTATATAATCATTTAAATCTTTAAGTAATATTCTTTTTAAGGCTGTCGCTTCTAATTCATCATAATCATATTCTTTTGTCGGTATAACGAAGGCTTCAATACTATCATCATCATTTTCAATATAATTAAGTATTTCTACTCTATCTAAACCAACTACTACTAATCTAACTATCCCATTAGATAATTCAAGTTTTGTTTTAATTTTACCTAATATTCCTATTTTAGGTAATTTTCTTATATTAGGATGTTCTTCTAAATTATCATTTAGATTAATAAATAATATATGCCCGTCATAATTTCTTTCACTTATATTTAGTATATTCTTATCTAGTTCTGAAGATAATTCTATTCTGAGTTCATTATAAGGTAGTAATACGACATCTTTTAAAAATAACACTGGTAAATTACTCTGAACCATTATCTTCACCTACTTACTTAATAAAAATGACTTTATTATTATAATTCTTATAAATAATAAAAGTCACTTCCTCTTCATGTCTTTTTATTTTAATCATTTTAATTTAGATATCAATAGATTTGACACATTTTTTACATTGCTTTTTTTATCTGTTTTTTATACTAAAAATTTCCATATTTTTTTCCTTGACAAGCCTTTATTTATCAATTAAAATATTTCTTAATAGAATAATTCTTTGTCTATAAAAGTGCATAAACTTTTAACATATTTTTATTATTTTAATATAATAAATATGAAAGGTTGTGTATTTATGAATCCAAATAATTTTAATAGACCAATGAGACCTATCAGGAGACCTAATAATGGTGATAGATTTATTGGTGGTGGTTTCTTAGGCCCATTTATTCTAGGTGGCATTACTGGTGGTTTATTAGCTCCTTCATTCTATCCTAGACCATACTATGGACCAGTACCAATGCCATATCCTCCATATCCAGTCCCATATACTCAAAATCAATATTATTATTACAATTAAGATAAAACCTCGTTCCTTTAATGGAATGAGGTTTAATAATTGTACATTCCAAATAAAAATTAAATACTTTTTCTTAATAAAATCCTAACACATTTTATATTTTTATGATATAATTATTCTAGGTGAAAATATGAAAAGTAGTTATATTATTGATTATATAAATGAAAATGAATTTAGAAAAAAAGAAAGAGCTATTAAGAAATATAATATGTTGGCATATAAAAAATTATTATTTGATTATTATCCTAGTTTAAGAGAAGGAACATTTCCTGGAGTATTAGTATCAACGAATGATAAAGATGCAATAGATAAATATGAATTAACATTGCCAACTGATAAAACTTTTACTAAAGTTCATGGCAATATTACTCTTCATTATTCAGTCTATCGTAATCAAAAAATAGTTATGCTAGAGACATTGACACCAGAGGACATTTTAACAGAGGGGCATCAAAAAGAACTGACTACTTATAAAGGTGTTATGGTATCTAAATCTCATAAAGAATTAGATATGTTTAAAATTAATTTATTAAATAGTATGAATAAAAATGGTTTCTTTAAATTAAACATATCTTCATGGATTTTAACCTTACTAACAATTATGTTTGCTTCAGCACTTGGTATATTTATTGCAAAATTAATAATAAAATAAAAATTAGAAGATTAATCTTCTAATTTTTTTACTAATTCTTTAAATTGTATTCCTCTATCAGCAAAATTCTTAAACATATCAAAAGATGCTGACGCAGGGCTAAATAGGACTATTTCTCCTTTAACAGCGACTTCTTTAGCTTTATTAACAACTTCTTCTAAAGTATTAAGAACATATATTTCGATATTTTCATTTGTTTTTTCTTTGATAACGGCATTATATATTTTGTCTTTCGTAGCTCCAAATAAGATTAATTTTGTTACTTTCTTAAGTATTGGTTTAGCTATGGGGGTATAATCTAAATTTTTATCATATCCTCCTGCTATTAAGACAATATCTTCATCGTATGAGTTTAATCCGGCAATTGTTCTCGTTGGACTAGATGATACCGAATCATTATACCATTTAATCCCATTTATTTCTCTTACAAACTCTAATCTATGTTCAACTCCACTAAATTCTTTAATAGCTTGTATTGCTTTATCCATATCTATTAAATCATAAGTAGCTGCTAAACAAGCACAGATATTTTCAAAATTATGTACTCCTCTAATATGTAAATCTTTACTATCAAGAATAACTAAATCATTGTGATATATTAAGCCATTTAATGTATAAAAACTATTGGTTTTATGATTTCTACTAAAATATCTAATTTCTCTATCACTAGTTAAATTCTTAGTTATTTCGTTGTCATCATTTAATACTAGAAGACTGCCATCATATTTATAGATGTTACATTTACTATCAATATATTCTTGCATATCTTTATGTTTATCTAAATGATTTGGGGTAATATTGGTAATAACTGATATATCAGGACTAACAGTCATCTCCATTAGTTGAAATGAGGATAATTCGAGGACTACAATGTCATCTTTAGTCATATCTTTTATTTTTGTAAATAATGGTGTTCCTATATTACCGCCTAAAAATGTTTTATAGTTGTTTGCTTCTAGTACTAAATTAATCAAAGTAGTTGTTGTAGTTTTTCCATCGGATCCTGTTATGCCAATTACTTTAGCAGGAGTTAATTTAATTACTTGTTCTACTTCGGTAGTGACTATGGCTCCTCTTTCTTTTTCTTTAACTATTTCTTCTCTTGTAGGTAAACATCCAGGAGATCTAAAAATAATATCAAAGTTTACTAATTTACTAAGACCATCTTCATATATTGGATAATTATATTTACTAATATCAATATCTATTTTTTTGTCACTAAAAATAGTTACATCACAATTTAATTGATATAAATAATCAAGAAGGGGTAAATTACTGACACCAACACCAATAATAGCAATTTTACTTTTTTTTAGTTTTTGATTAAATTCATCTAATTTTTTATTCATTATTATCACCACTTACAAATTTACTTAAAACGTTAATTATGGCTATCTTACCATAATCATATGATAAGCTTCCTTGAAAATATGCAATATAAGGACTTCTTAATGGTCCATCGCAAGATATTTCAATTGAACTTCCTTGGGTAAATGACCCACTAGCCATAATTACTTTGTCAGTATATCCTGGCATATCGCTAGGAGTTGGTTCAACATGACTATCAATAGCTGAACTTGCTTGAATTATTTTGCAAAAATCAATTAATTTATCTGGATCTTTAAATATAATATTCTCTACAATATCAACTCTTTTATCATTATATCTAGGACTTACTTCATATCCTATTTCTTCCATAACATAACTTAAGAGAATAGCTGTTTTTAAACTATTTAAAATAACTTGTGGAGCCATATATAATCCTAACAAAAACATTCTATTGGCATTACCGCTAGGGCCTACTTCTTTACCTTGTCCTGGTACATTTAATCTTTCGCTACATAGTTCTACTAAATCATGTCTTCCGCAAATATATGCTCCATTGGTAGCTATGCCAGATCCTAAATTTTTAATTAAACTACCTACTACTAAATCAGCCCCTACTTCAGTTGGCTCTCTATAATCGACAAATTCACAATAACAATTATCGACCATAATAATTACTTTTTTATCTATCCTACGAATTTCATCAATTATTTTTTCTATTTTATCAATTGATAAACTTTCTCTAGTTGAATATCCTTTGCTTCTTTGAATAGTAATTAGTTTTATATTTCCTTTAAGTAAATAAGCATAGATTTTATCTCTATCAAAATTATTATCTATTAGATCAACTTGTTCATACTTAATTCCATAACTGATTAAACTACTTGGGTTATCAACTAACCCAATAACTTTATCTAGTGTATCATATGGTTTTCCACTAATAGCTAGCATCGTATCGCCAGGTCTTAACATAGCTGACATTGCTACTGTTAGTGCATGGGTTCCAGATATTAATTGACATCTAACTAAGGCATCTTCACATTTAAATACATCAGCGTATACTGCTTCAACAGCATCTCGCCCATAGTCGTTGTATCCATATCCAGTTGTTCCGTTTAAATGGCTTTCGCTAATTCTATTTTTATGAAAAGCATTAAGTACTTTCATACTATTCAAAAAACTAATATGTTCATATTTTTTAAATTCTGCTCTTAAATTATCTTCGCATGCATATACGTATTCTACGATACTTTTTCTATCCATAATTTATCACCCTTTATATCTATTCTGAAAACAGTCCCGCTTTTTTCATTCATATTAATAATTTTATAAATACTATCACATAATTCATCTATTTCAATTAATCTACTTTGTTTAATTCTTTTTAATTCATTATCTAAATAATCTTTATCTATCTCTCTAGTACTATTTGAATTAATCCAATTAGGACATATACAATAAACTTTATTATTCATAGATAAGGATAAACATTTAGATAAGTGAATTAATCCAGCTTTACTAACCGCATAAAACATATTATATTCGTTATATGTATCTATACCATCAGTACTAGCAATATTAATAATTAGTCCATTATCATTATATTTATTATATATCTTTGAAGTAAGATAACTACCTACTAAATTTACTTCTAAAGTATCCATAAAATCTACCTTATTGCTATCTAATAATAAATTATCTCTACTTATAGCAGCCATATTAATCAAACAATCAATTCTACCTAATTTCTTAAATATTTTATCTATTTCTTCTTCTTTAGTTACATCACAATGTACTGTATCAATATCTGTTATATCAATAGTATTGTTATTATAAGTAATTATAACTTGATTATTTTTTTCTTTTAAATACTTTGCTAAACTAATTCCTATATCAGAACTTCCGCCAACTATTAATACTTTCATCTTATTCTTCCCTTCTTTAATATTATATCATAATATAGAAAAAAGACTAAATAAATTAGTCTTAAAAATCAAACATTGTTAATAATGGATTAGTCAATAATCTTGCTTTTTTTTTAATTTTAATATTGTCATTTTTAACTTGCGTCGTGTTGTTCATAATATAATTATAAGCTGTTAATCTACCATTAACAAATTCATCATCATAATATATACTGTCAATACTAAACTTATATTTTAAACCTAAAAAATTTAAAACATTATTTAAGAATAATAATATTTCTTCTTCGCTAATAGTTCCATCATATACTGTAAAGCCAAAAGATTTATTATCAATTACGAATGGTTCATATTTATAATTATCAATACTAGAATTTTCTGATTCAAATTTATAATTATATCTACCATTTTTATATGATTCTAACAATTCATTTCTAATTAAATTTCGATTATCATCAACAACAAGTATTTGTCTATCATATTTATCTATTTCTTCAAAAAGACAATATGCTATTTCTTTTATATCACTACTAATACTCTCCGAGAGTGGAATCTCATCATCTAATGTAATAGTATATATCTTTTTCATTTTAATCCTTCCTTTTTCGTTTAATAATATTAGCATACTTTTACTCTTTTGTCAAATATATCACTACCATCATATGTATAAACCCAATAAATATAACAAAAAAGAGATTATCAATATAATCCCTTAAACTCTATAATTACCTTTTTATCTATGACATTACCATTATCTATATTTTGTTGATAAGCATAGCCATAACCAGATAATTCGTATTCAACATCCATTAACTTAAGTATTTCTTTAACTTCTTTATAACTCATTCCATTAAAATCAATCATTGTCTTATTATAGTTATTAGTTAATAATACTACTAAGCCATTTTCATATACTTTAATTCCTTTTTTCGGATATTGATTAATTATCTTATTACCTGTTCCTAAAGTAATAATTTTTAAGTTATTTTGTTTTAATTCTTTTTCTACTTCAGTAACTATTTTATTTGAATAATCATCCATAATTATATTCTTAAATTCTCTAGTTTTTTCTTCAATACTTAAATATTTAGATGTATTAACAATAACTTCTTTAACTGATGGAGCAATATAATTTTGTCCATCCTTAGGTTTCTTAACAGCCATATAAATTATTATTTCCGGATCATCACCTGGATATAATCCAGCAAATGAATAAATATAATTACCGTCCCCAGTTAAATATCTTCCTTTTTCAAAAATAGATGCAGTCCCAGTTTTACCAATTAAATCATAGCCATCCATTTTATAAGCTGATCCAGTACCAGTAGAACTATCCTCTGAAATAACACTACGCATTAGTTCTTTAATTTTATTAATCGTTTCTTTATTTACAACCGTTCCTATTTCTTCGCGTTTATTTTCAAGAATTGTTTTACCACTACTATCAACTATTTTAGAAACAATATATGGTTTTAATAATGTTCCATTGTTGGCAATTATTGTATGTCCTTGAAGCATTTGAATAGGACTAACAACTATTCCCTGTCCATAACCAGCTGTTGCTGCTTCAACATCATAAGTAAATTTAATATCACCACTAACTTCGCCATTTAAAGTAATTCCTGTCTTTTTACCAAAGCCAAATTTTTCATAACAATTACTAAGTTCATTTTTGGTAATAACATTTTCAAGTAAATTGGCTACTCCAATATTCGATGACATCGCATATCCAAAATCGTAACTAATTCTTCCCCAGCCTTGTCCATTATTCCAGTCTTTAATCGTTACTGTGTCATTTTCATCTCTAGCTGAAACATACGTCTTAGATCCTGACATAAAAGTATCACTACCATTGTATTTACCACTGTTAATTGCGCACATATAACTAAATGTTTTCATGGTACTACCTGGTTCATAAGCATAGCTTACTAAAGGATCCATATAACTAGTTAAGTTTCTAATATTAGGATCAAATGAAGGTGTCGAAGAATACCCCAAAATAGCTCCTGTTTTGGCATTCATTACTCCCATAACAGTCCATTCAGCATTGCTATTACTTTGACTTTTTTTGACTTCATTCTCAATAAACAATTGAATATTACTATCGATCGTTAGATAAATATCAGAACCATCGATAGCGTCTTCTCTATATTCATTAGAATTAGCAATAATATTACCTCGACCATCTTTTTCATATTTAATATAACCGCTTTTACCGGTAAGTTCTTTGTTGTAGTACCCTTCGATACCTAATTCTCCAACCATATAAGTATTGCCATCATCTAACTCTTTATTTTTGGTATAACCAAGTAAATAAGAAGCAAAGTCACCATTTGGATAATATCGTTTCGTACTCTTAATAAAATCTATTCCTGGTAAGTTTAGTGCTTTTATGTCTTCCATTTGTAATTGACTTAAATTTTTACCGCCAGTACCTAGTTCTACTTGATAAGCGTCTTTATTTAATAATTCTAGTATTCTTTCATATGAAGTATCTATCTTTTTAGATAATTCGCTAGCTGTTTTTTCTTTATCAATGACATAACGATAATTACCAGCATTATCTTGTCCTCTGTCTTTATTTAAATATGCAATTATCGTATAACTAGCTACATCTTGAGCTAAAGTATTACCATTTATATCATAAATAGTACCTCTCTCTGGCATTAAAACATCTTCTTCGATATTTCTATTTTGAATAAATTCACTAATACTTACCCCTTTAGTAGCCTCATAATCTACTAAACATCTATATCCCAAAGATAAACCAAATAAGATAAACAAAAAAAAGACAATAACGTACACAAATTTACTTATTTTAAGTTTATTTGTATTAACCTTATTGCTTTTCATAAAATCACCTATTCTAATACAGACTTTATATTATTATTATTATATGTAAGGCCTTGTTCATTACTTACTTGTCTTATTTTATCTAATGATACCATTTCATTTATCTTCATTGCTAAACTTTGATTATCATCATTTTCTTCTTTAATTATATCACTAAGTTCTTGAATTTCCAAATTAATTTTGCCAAGGGCTGCTCTACTATAAATTATTCCAACTACTAAAAATATACTTGTAATAACGAAGCATTTATATAATTGTTTTTCACGTCTATTTTTTTTATTAGTCTTTTTATTTTTTTTCATAATATCAGTCCTTTATTCTTTCAATTACTCTAAGTCTTGCACTTCTTGCTCGGTTATTCTCTTCAAGTTCTTCTTTACTAGGTGTAATTCCTTTACTTATTATTTTATATTTTGGCATATATTCATCAGGTACAAAAGGGAGTTTTGCAAACTTACTATCTATTTCACTATACTTTTTAAATATATTCTTAACTATTCTATCTTCTAAAGAATGGAATGTAATAACACATATTCTGCCACCTACATCGAGTAATTCTAATGCTTGAATTAGACCTTTCTCTAACACATCTAATTCATGATTAACTTCAATTCTAATAGCTTGAAATGTCCTTCTAGCTGGATGTCCATCTCTTTGTTCACGAATAGGCATACTTTTTTTTATTATATCTACCAAATCAAAAGTTGTTTCTATGGATTTTATTTCTCTTTCCTTGACAATATTTTTAGCTATACTAGATGCATATTTTTCTTCACCATAATCACGAAGTATTCTAACTAAATCTTGATAACTGTAATTATTTACTACCTCATATGCTGATAAACTACTATCTGTATCCATTCGCATATCTAGTTTAGCATCATTATGGTAGCTAAATCCACGATAATCTTCATCTAGTTGCATTGAAGAAACACCTATATCAAAAAGTATTCCATCAACTTTATGAATATCTTCTTTTAATAAGCATTCCTTCATATTGGCGAAGTTGCTCTTTATAATCTTAAAATTGTTATAATCTTTTAATCTTTCAGTACTATAAAGAATAGCTTCACTATCTTGATCAAAGGCGAAGAGAAACCCCTTATTTAATCTCTTCAAGATTTCTAAACTATGTCCTCCGAATCCTAAAGTAGCATCTACATAAACTCCATCTTCCTTAATATTAAGGAATTCAATACTTTCCTCTAATAATACACTCTTATGCTTCATCCTCAAAATCCCCATCAAATAAATGTTCTGAAATCATATCAAGCTTATCAAAGTTTTCTTCCATTAGATTATTAAACTTATCTAATGCCCAAATTTCTAGACGATCATTTACCCCAATGATAACACATTCTTTTTTAAGACCCGCATATTCAATTAAAGAGTTTACTAGATTAATTCTACCTTGTTTATCGAATTCACATACAGTGGCTGATGATAAGAAGAACCTTGTAAATGTTCTGGCATCTTTCTTAGTGAAAGGTAATTTCTTTAATTTAGAAACGATCTTTTCCCATTCGATTAACGAATAGACAAATAGGCATCCATCTAACCCTCTAGTTACCACGAATGATGCTCCAATTTCATCTCTAAATTTTGAAGGAATTATTAATCTTCCCTTTTCATCAATATTATGATGATATTCTCCAATTAACATTTTATCCCCCACTTTCTTCCACTTTTCACCACTTGCAATTATATTTTATAATAAAAAAAACTATTTGTAAATAGTTTTCAAATAGTTTTTATATACTTTACACATTTATCGTGCATTACGAATAATTACAATACCAGAACCACCAGCGCCACCGTTGGCAGTTACGCCGCCGCCGCCGCCACCGCCGCCTGTATTAGCAGTTCCAGCAACTCCAGCAGTATTTACACCGCCGCCGTAGCCGCCACCACCAGTGCCACCTGGAGCATTAGCACCAGAATCACGTTTTGTATAATAAATGTTAACTCGGTCACCATAACTATTAAGATAATAAGCTGAACCGCCACCGCCGCCGCCGCCATATATACCATAAGTTGTTCCATCACCGAAAGCTGCAGTACCTGCAGTACCACCTGTACTAGTTACATATGTGCCATCTTTAACAGCCCCCATATAACTACCATCACCGCCAGCTGCTCCACCGGAGCCGCCAATTCCCTTTGCAACATTAAATCCTGATTGATATGCATTAGTACCTTTAGCACCGCCAGCTGCCGTTAAACCAAAAGCAGATGTTGCTGCACCATTATTACCAGAAGAACCACCTGAGCCAATTGTAATATTGTAAGTTGCGGCACTTGCATTAATTGTTCCTGTATCGATTACTCCACCGGCACCTCCGCCACCGCCGGCACCAGCACTCCAGAAGTTACTGCCAGAGCCGCCACTTTTTGTAAAGCCAGAGCCGCCGCCACCGCCGCCGCCAACTAAGAATACTTCTATATCTATACTTTTACTAAGTGTTAATGTTCCACTAGACAAGAATTTAACATACCAATTATTATCATCCTCACTAATGAATTGCAATTGTCCAGTATAATTGAAATCATTTTCAGTAATCTTAGTTGTTATTGAATAATTAGCTTCTTTAGTATTTTTATTACCAAGTTTATCAAAGGCTTCAGTATAAATTCTCCATTCACCACTAGAATCTAAATTAATCGTATGAGTACTACCACTTAAATTGCTTTCATCAGTTACTAAAGCATCATCTTTGTATACTTTAATATTCATATAATCAAAGCCACTTTCATTATCAATTGTCGTAATCTTTACATCCTTTTTAGTGTTGTATTCACCAGCATTCAAGCTGTAATTAATTGTGGGTTTTGTATTATCAATACTTTTAACTAAATATGAACTATTTTTAACAACATTGTTGCCATTTTTAATATATGCCTTTATTAAAACATTTTTATCTATTAAAAATTCTTTATTTGGGCTATTATCAAAATAATCAATATCATCATAACTATATCCATACACATAATCTTCTGAATCAGTATTACTAATTAATGTATATGATATCTTAACTGTCTTTTCTTTACTCCACTCATTTGGTTCAATTTCAAACCTAATGTTAGCATTAGAATTAAATGCTGATCTGCATTTATCTAAATCATTACTATCATCATTTTTAATATAAGCAATATCACTGATGACTTTTGAATTTTGATTTCTCGTAATTTTTACAAAATCATTTATATTGACATTCGTATCCACATCTACCAATGATTCAGTTATATCAGTTTTAAAATAACCTGCATCTATTAATTGTTTTATTGTAACACACTGATATTCGGTCTCACTTCCATCGTTACTACTTATAAAAAATAACTTTCCTTTATTTTCAAGCAAATAATCATTAGCCATATTTTCTATTTCATTTATTGTTACCTGATAGCTTTTTTCTTTAGTTTTTCTTATTGTATTTGTAATTGCATAAATACTAATTGAAGCAACTATACCAAGAACTACGATTACAGCTAATAATTCAACTAAAGTAAACCCTTTTTTATTAATCTTTATCATATCCTTCACCTAGTATAAATTTAACATAAAAGAAGAAAAAAAACAATAAAAAATACAAATTATTCACATAATTTGTACTCTATATGTTTATTAAGAATTACTATTTTTGTTCTTTAAGCTATAATTATCCATAAATTCTTTTTTATATTCTAGGAATCTATCTTCTTTAATGCTAACTCTGATATTTTCCATAATTCTTATTAGAAATCTTAAATTATGAATCGATAATAATCTTTGTCCTAATGTTTCTTCAGCAACAAGTAAATGTCTAATATAAGCTTTGGTATAATGCTGACAACATTCACAATCGCAATTAGTATCTACTGGTGTAAAATCTTCTTTGTATTTAGCATTTTTCAAATTTATTTTTCCATATTTAGTGAAAGCATGGCCATGTCTAGCAAGTCTAGTTGGGTGAACGCAATCAAACATATCTACTCCACGTTGTACTCCTTCAAACAAATCAAATGGATCTCCTACTCCCATTAAATATCTAGGTTTATCTTCAGGCAAATATTTAATGGCATAATCAATCATTCGATACATTGTATCTTTATCTTCTCCAACCGAAGTTCCACCAATGGCATATCCATCAAAATTCATTTTAACTGTTTCTTCAGCACTATATTTACGAAGGTCTTCATATTCGCCACCTTGAACAATTCCAAATAATGATTGTCTAGGATTATTAAATACTTCTTTGCCTCTCTTAGCCCATCTAAGAGTTCTTTCAACACTATTTTTACAATATTCATAAGTAGCTGGGTAAGGAATACATTCATCGAAACTCATCGCAATATCACTATCAAGTTTATTTTGAATTTCAATGCTTTTTTCAGGAGTCAATAATAATTTTTCACCATTTATATGACTTTTAAATACAACGCCTTCTTCACTAATATTTTTAGGTTTAGCTAAAGAAAACACTTGAAATCCGCCACAATCAGTTAGTATTGGTCCGTCATAATTCATAAATTTATGAAGGCCTCCAGCCTTATCAACAGTATCTTCTCCTGGTCTTAACCACAAATGATATGTATTAGCTAAAATAATACCAGCTTTTATTTCTTTAATTTCTCTTGTGTCTAGTGTTTTAACTGTCGCTTGTGTTCCTACAGGCATAAACATTGGTGTTTCAAATTTACCATAATTGGTTTCTAATGTTCCATATCTTGCCAATGTCTCCTTATCCTGATGTAATAATTCATACTTAACTTTCATTATTATCCCTCTTCTCGATATCTAATTTTACTAAATTTATTACTAATTGTAAAGAAAAAAGAGATTATTTCATGATCTCTTTGTCGATATAGTTTGGATTTACTTTTTCTATTTCTTCATCAATATTTTTTGTACTATCTAAATCATCCCATGTATCATCGTCATCATCGACAGATGATATTTTTACCTTTGTATCGCCTACTATTTCGATACCTAGTTCTTTTTCAATATCTAATTTAATAGTATTTCCATCTTCTTTAGCACTAATACATGTAGGTTGTTTTAAACTTCTGATAATAATATCTTTGTTAACAACATCTTTGGCATCAACATTTAGTTTTTCTTCTTCATTATAGGTTATTCTTTTAGTTGTAACGGTTGTCTTTGTATCATTATCATAAGAATACCAAACATTTGCATCAAATGAACCATTAATTAATATTTTATCTCCCGATTCATGTGCTTCAAAATTATGATTAATTATCCAACAACCTAAAACAGTTGATGGCTTTTCATCGACATTAATTTCATATGAATTAGTATATTTTTTCTTACCTTTGCCAATGACAGCTTTAGTAACTATTTCTCTATATGCCACATACATCACTCCTCAATATAAAATATGCAAGTATAAAAAAAATAGCACTATTTCTTATTTTTAGCGCTACTCTTTTCTTCTTTATATAAATAATATCTTCCTAATAATCCATAACAGATTATAATTAATAATATTAAGATAACAATACCAATTATTACTTTCATAATCATTGTTCTAATAAGATATATTACTAACATGTATGTTGTTGTTATAATAAAGGCATTAATTAAACTATAAGCATATTGAAATCTACGAAAATTTATCTTTTTAGGATCTATACCATAAATTCCTGATAAATATATTAATTCTAAAGGCATTTCATCTTTTTTTAGTTTTTTATTTTTTCTAACAAATAGAAAATAATTAAGTAAGAAAACTAATGTAAAAACGATAGATATTTCAATGATTATTTGTAACGTTAAACTCATGCTTACCACCTATAATGATTATAACACTAAATATTTTTTTTTCAAGATTAATATTAAAAAGAAGTTACTTAGAGTTATACTCTTTAGCAACTTCATTCAAATCATTTATTAGATTTTCAGCATCTATCCAACTAGTTAATCTAGCTCCTGATGCATAAATATGACCACCGCCACCGTATTTCATGGCAACTTCGTTAATAATTGGACCATGTGATCTAATATTGGCTTTGATTATTTTCATTTTAGGATCTTCAGAGAAGAATACCCAGATCAAGATACCACTAACAAATTTTAATTCATTTATCATATTACCAGCAGCAGCTGAATCAACATCAAATTTTTTAATTATATCATCTGTTATTTTTATATAAGCGACATTATTATCAGTTAAAGTAAGATTTTGATAAATGTAGCCTTGGAATTTTATTTCTGACAATGGTCTATTATATAATGGTTCATATAATTTAGTAAATTCGATATTAGTCATATTTAATAGTTTGGTTACTAATTCAAATGTCTCATTAGTGGTATAATCATGTAAGAATCTATCGGTGTCTCCAATAATACCTATATAAATGTTTTCAGCAATTTTTTTAGTTAATTTTAATTTGCAATCTAGAGCAAATTTGAATACCAATTGACTGGCACTAGAGGATTCTTCAATATATTCAATTGAATCTACACTAAATTTTTCAATAAAGGGATGATGATCAATTTTGATAACACAAGCAAAATCGTTTGGATTATCGATATCTTCAATTCTTTTAATATCAGGAGTATCGACGACAATCAATAAAGATTGGGATTTATCTAAATCATCTATTTTATCGGTATTACCCATAAATTTAAATCTAGAGGCAATAGAGCCAACAGCATATACTTTTTTATTTTTAAAATTAACTTCAATCAATTCTTTTAGAGCAAATTGACTACCGAGAGCATCTGGGTCTGCACCAATATGTCTGGCAATAACAATATTGTCATATTTTTTTATTTGTTTTAATATTTCTTTAAATAATTTCATTAGCTTCTAATTCTTTTTTATTCTCTTTTTGCTGATACAATGCATATGTATCTCTAGCTATCATCAATTCTTCATTAGTTGGAATTATATAGCATGGTATAGATGAATCTTCAGTTGTTATTAACCTTTCTATGCCACGACAATCGTTGGCTTCTTCATCAATTTTAACTCCTAATACAGCTAGGCCATCAAGAATTTCTCTTCTCGTATGAATTGAATTTTCACCAATTCCAGCTGTGAATACTATTGCATCACATCCACCTAATTCAACATAGTATTTAGCAATGTGATCAATAATTCTATTAGTAAACATTTTTTGAGCTAGATTACATCTTTGGTTACCAATTTTAATACCATCTTCGATATCTCTAGAGTCACTAGATATACCACTAATACCAAGCAATCCACTTTGTTTATTTAAAATAGTATCCATTTCTTCAGCTGTACAATCTAGTTGTTGCATCATATAAGTAATAACTGTTGCATCCATATCACCGCAGCGAGAACCCATCATAAGTCCTGAGTTTGGAGTTAGGCCCATTGACGTATTAACACAGATACCTTCTTTAATAGCGGATACACTAGCACCGTTACCAATGTGACAAGTAATTAGTTTAGTGTTATATCTTCCTAGAATTTCATTCATACGACTAGATACGTATTTATGGCTAGTTCCATGAAAACCATATTTTCTAACTTTATATTTTTCACACCATTCATATGGAACGGGATACATATAATTTTCTTCTTCAATTGTTTGATGGAAGGCCGTATCAAAAGCCCCTGTTTGTAAAGCATTTGGAACAACTTCCATAGCAGCTTTAATACCTTTTACAGCAGCTGGATTATGAAGTGGAGCTAAAACAGATAACTCTTTTACCTTCTTAATATTTTCATCAGTCATTTCTTCAGTTTTGTCAAAGTAAGGACCACCTTGAGCAATTCGGTGTCCAATTGCTTTAATTTCATCTAAAGATTCAACTATTTTGTTATCGATTAATTCCTCCATAACAAGTTCCATGGCTCTTTCGTGATTCTTTAATTCAACTTCTTTTTTAATTTTTTCACCATTTAATTTTATTGTATAGAAGCTTTCTTTCATACCAATTCTTTCGAACACGCCAGAAATTAAAACTGTTTCTTCAGGCATATCGAATGCTTGGAATTTTAAAGAAGAACTTCCTGCATTTACTGATAATACTATCATATTACACCTCTTTCTTTAGTAATTATATCTGAATATAGCATATTTTTCAAGCAATTATAACAATTTTTTAAGATAAATTAAAACTATTCTTGAAAGAATAGTTTTATTGCTTTTTACCACAAATTTTACAATAGATTGAATCTTCATCAATTGGTTCGCCACAATGTTTACAAAAGATATTTTCTTTAGTTAATCCCTCTTTAATGGCTCTTGCTTTGATCTTAATACTATCTTTTACAATATCAGCTTCATCTCTAGCAATATTTTTAAGATTATCTTTATTTTCATCAAGAATATCTTTTTTGATATTAATGCCAATATTACCTGCTGTTTTTCCTATGGCTTCTAAAGAATCTTTACTTTCATCTAGCATATATTTTGTTGCTTTTATTTGTCTTGCCATTAACTTACCTCTAAATTTAGGACTTAGTATCATCATTATGGTAAAGATAAATGTACATGCTATTAATATTGGAACAATTATAAATAGTATTTTAGAAATTGAACCCATTTAATTACCTCCTTTTATTAATTCATTATATCTAATATTGCTGGTAGTATTTGCATCTTACGTGATAAAACATTTGGTAAATAGGTTCCTTCAGTTATTTCATTAAGATTAAAGGCTTTGGTTAATATTTCTTTACCTTCATCACTATAATATACATACGTACCATTTTTAATTATATCGGTTACAAATAAGGCTACAAATTTATATTCGTTAATACTGGAGACATTATTTAACATAGCGATATAACCTTTTTTGTCTTTTTCTATTTCTTCAATATTTGTTGTATATATTTGGCCTAGACCAATAGTACCGCTATCAGTGGGATATCTTTTATAGTCATTATATAATATTTCTTCTTTTGTTTTACCAACTAGCTTTGTACCATATGATATCATATCAAAGCCATATTTCTTATATCCTACTTTAGCAATTCTTGCAAGATTGTTAACAGCATCTCTATCAATATTTGTCGTAGTTGGAGAATTTAATATTAAAGTATCAGATAAGATTCCTGACAACATTAGACCTGCCATATCTCTAGGAATCTTAACATTATTCTCTTTATACATTAAATAGATAATGGTGTTAGTACTGCCGACTGGCATATTTCTAAAATTAATCGGATGAGTTGTGCCAATATTAGATATATTGTGATGATCGACAATTTCAATAATGTCAGCCTCTTCTAGACCAATCGCAGATTGTTCATAAGAGTTGTGATCAACTAATATTACTTTCTTACGATTATGGTAACCAACATTGGCATATTTAATAATACCTAAACATTTATTATGGTTATCGATAATTGGATAATAAGTATATTTAGTTTTTTCAGCACTACTTATGAATGTACTTAAATCATCATTTTCATTAATCGTATGAATTTTTGTTGTGTTGATGATCGTAGATATATTATTACAGAAATTAAATTTCTTAATCGTATCTAAGGAACTGTATTTAGTTTTAATAATATTTACTTTATTAGCTCTTGCTTCTTTTAATTGTTCTGGTTTAACTTCAAGTCCATCAGTTACAATAATTAATTTTACTTTTGATTGAACGGCATATTCGATGATACTATAACGGTTACCGGTAATTAAGATATCATTTTCTTTTAATGTTACTTCATTAATAAAAGTTGTTGAACGATAACCTGGAACAATTAATCTTCCTTTAATAATCGTATCATACTTGGTTATTTTCTCACCATCGATAGCTGTTAAAATATTTTTGTAATAAGAGTCTATTTTAGAATACTCTCCGGTTAAACATTCTTTAGCAATATCAGTCATACTGACGATACCTAGTAATTGTTTATATTTATCAACTACAGGAATTTTACTAATACCTTCGGTAACCATTTTTTGATAAGCATCATAAATTGAACAATCTCCTTGAACCATATATCCTTTTGAATAATCTAAATCTTTTACTTTTAGTTTAACATCATTTAAGAATGATGGTTCTTTTACTCCGAAATAATTTAAAGCATATTTTGTCTCCCGATTAACTGAACTTAAGATAACCGGTGTAGCATTCATACCTAGTTTTCTTTTTAAATATGATAATGTTATTGCTGCAGTAACACTATCAGTATCTGGATTACGATGACCAAATACATAAACACTTTCCATAATTTAACCTCGCTTTTTATTCTTTATTTTGATAAATGCTATACTTATAATTAAATAGATTATTATTAAACTTAATGATTTAAAATAATTATTCGTATCCATGGGGATAATAAACTGAACAATAATTAAGATTATTGTTAAGATAATATTTACATATAAGATATTTAATATTTTTTCAAAATAATTATCATTCTTTTTATTAATATTTCGTAAATAAATATAATTGATTATTATCGATATGAACATACCCATGGCAGTACTAAGAATATCACCATATATTAGACTATATCCCATACGATAAAAGGAATTTATTAGTGGAACTATTAGGATTATCTTTATAATTAGACCAATAAATAAACTTATATATATCATTTTTTTATTCTTTATGTTTTCATATGTCGTATCATATAAAAGAATAAAGATAGCTAAAAAATTAATCATTGTTATATAGATCGACTTACTCGGATCATTAAATATTACTTTACAAGTCAGTGGTGAAATCATGCCAAATATGATTGTTATTGTCAGCATCATTTTAAAACTCTGATATAATTTATCGGTTACTAAAGCATCTTTAGGCAATCTTTTAGTTACTGATTTTGCTAGATAGATTAAATATTTAATTATACCAAAAGCATAGAAATAGATAAAAGTTATTATCTTTTCAATCTCATCTATTTGATAGTGATATCTTGTGCTTAAGATTATATACAAGACTATAATCGATATATAATAATAACTATTTTTTATAATTTCAATCATACTTTTATGACTATTATTTGTAAGTATTTTTTTTATCTCTTTTTTATAATTAATATTATCTTCACCAAGTGTATAATTATTCTTTCCAATATTTCTTGTTTTATAAATTAAATAGATTATAAGAATTATACTCACTATTTTAGAAAAATACATTAGTGATATTGATGAAATAATATTTAGTTTAAATATTCTAAAAGAAAATAAAGCAAATATTAATAAAAGTATTTTTTCAATTATTTTATAGATAGTAATTAGTGTTGAATATTTATGATTGCTTTTTATATTTTCTAAGTATTCCGTTAATAGTCTTATTAATGGTTTATTTATAATAGTTATACCCATAAGGATAAATATAGGTAATATATTATTTATTTTTAGAAAAATGCTAGTAAGATCACTTATTAAGATACTAAGTAATATAAATGAAAATGATATAACAGTTATAATTAATAAGAGATATTTAAGTATTTTTTCTTTTGATTTAGTTGTTATTATTTTTTTTAATGATTCTTTAATACTTATATGATTAAAGCATGATAGAAAAATATTATATAAACTTAAGGATAAGACATAAAGAAAGATACTCTTGTTGCCAATTATATAGTATAGAATTATAAACCATATTAAATTTAAGGTATTTAAAATAAATCTTTTTCTTTCTTGCATACCTATCCCTACTCCCTATCTATTAATATAATTTTAACAGATTATGGCACATTTGTGAACTACCCATAGTCTAAAGCCAATGGGCTTCTTGGTTCTTAGACTTCGCAACCTACAGTCTCCACAAGCGTAAATTCGGGCTGCACCATCCCTACAAAAAATATTTTTTGACAAACACTTGGTTTTCGTTATTTGTCTTATTAATAAATATAATTCCTAGTAGCTACTAACAATACAATTATAGCATACAAACTTATGTTTGTCAATATATATATTGCTTAATTTTTTATTTTTTATAAAAAACACAATTTGCTCTACCTTAACCCAAAAATCTAAAGCTTATGGGATTGCGGTTGGTTTTATTTCAATATGTTTCTTTAGCTATAAGATAGGCAATATAAATAACTTGTTCCGTATCACTATTATCTTTACAAGTAATTAGCGTAAGGGTATTTACAGTTCTATCTCTAATTATATTAGCTTCCCCATTCTTTTTTATTTCATAA
>JAEEGL015493036.1_pt1 | contig 24361 bp, 23 predicted proteins | sample 9134231 | NCBI WGS metagenome assembly JAEEGL01 (sample SAMN16246548, study PRJNA631951) | gut metagenome | biome: gut microbiome; feature: rumen; material: fiber-attached | host: Bos | place: Iran: Karaj | collected 2018-10
ATTTCCCTCCGACGATGACCCCCGCCACCCGGGGCATGATTCTCCGCATCCCGCCGTAGACGAGCGTCAGGATACCTAGGACGATGATGACACTGGCCAGGTAGATGCCCAGCAGGGCCAGTGTTCCCTGCGGCTGCAGAAGCATAATGAGGGCCTTCTTCACACCGATAACCAGCAGGTAATGATAGAGATAGACGAAATAGGTCCAGGCCCGTGCGCGGATATCCACCCGGCTGGGTGCCATCAGCCAGCGCTCGAGCGGAGCGATCTTCCAGATGCCTTCGCACGCACCGAGTGAGAAGAAGAACAGCGGCGCCGGACCGATTTTGAAGGCCCAGAGCAGTCCGAGCGCCAGCACACCCCACCAGCGCGTATAGCGCACCAGCAGGTAAACTGCCGGCGAGGCCACAACGACGAGAATCAATTCTCGCACGAACCAGAGCGACATATTGACCGGCCCGGTCCAGAACACGAATACAGGGTCTTTCCAACTGTCCCCGAAGAATCCCGAGACCATCGAAGGCACCTCTTTGATGGCGAAGAAGAAGCACAGCCAGGCGATGCAGTTGGCAATCACATAGGGGATGACCAGCGAGAAGAATCGGGAGCGGTATTTGTCCAGGAACCACCGTGGCTGGGGATTCAGCGGGACGTTGCGGAAAAAGAGATAGCCCGAGATGACGTAGAAGAGCGGCACGCACACCTTCGTCAGCCAGACGATCCCTTGGATGAAAGCATTGAACGCGGCCGTGGTGGACGGCAGTTCCGTGGTCGTGGCGTGGCGGCAGACGATGCCGACCGTCAGCAGGACCCGGATGATATCCAGGCGGTTGCCCTTTACCGCGCCGTCAGGCTGTCGAAGCACTGTTGCCATTGTCTCATTACGTTTTCTTCGGAGTAAGCCTCCGTCACTTTCCGGGCTTCGCCGGACATCCGCTGGCGGAGCGCCGCATCCGCCATCAGCCGGGCCATCGCCCCGGCCAGCGCCGCGACATCCCCTTCGGGGGCCGTGAGCCCGTTTTCTCCCTCGCGGATGATGTCCTTCGGCCCGCAGGGGTAGTCGAAACTGACTACCGGCAGGCCACAGGCCATCGCCTCGACCATCACCATCGGCAGGCCTTCGAAGTGCGAACTCATCGCCAGGAAGGCGCTGCGGACATATTCGTCAAAGATTCGGCATGTCGGAGGGTTGATCCGGGCGGAATCCGCAATCCCGAGCCGGAGGGCCTGCTCCCGGAGCATCGGCTCCCATTCGCCCTGGCCGAAGATGTCCAAGCTCCAGCCCTCGCGGGTGGCAGCCGGAATCAGCGCCCAGGCATCCAGCAGCCGGTCGAAACCCTTCTGGTAGTCCAGCCGGCCAACGGCAATCACCCGTCGGCTCAGCGGATCGTAGCGGACGTCCGGCACGGCCGGGGCCGCATTGGGGATGACCGCCAGGTTGGGCAGCGCCCCCCAGTAACCGGCATCCTCCCGTGTGAGCACGACGAAACGGTCGAAGCGGCGCACCAGCCGGTCGTCCTGCCGCATCCGGTAGCGGTCGGCCAGACCTAGCAGGCCGCTGCGGTTGTATTGCAGGCGGAAGAAGCGGTTGTAGTGGAGCTCCAGCACCTTCTTGCTCCCGTCCCGGATGTCCGGAATGAAGGAGGACTCGGACGGAAAGAGCGAGACCACGACATCCGCCCGCTCGCGCAAGAGCAGCTCCGTCAGCCGTTTCCGATGGATCCTCCGCTTGCGGAAATAGCTAAGGATCTTCATCAGCGGCGACCGCCCGTTGTCCAGGGAATAATTGATCCTCAGGTCCACCATCCGCACTTCAGGTGGGAAGGCATAGAAAGGTGGCCGGCCCTGCTGGTCCGTGGTCACGACCACCAGTTCATACCCTCCCTGCGCGGCAAACCAACGGACCTTATTGAGCAAGACCCGTTCGATCCCGCCAGGGTTGTAGAGGGAGGCGAAGCAGTAGATGAGTTTCATTCCTTTTGCAAGTCCTCGTTGAAGTCCCCGTCAATACAGAACAGGAGCGCATCCATAAGGAAGATGTCGGTGGTCACTTTCGCCCAAACGATGAAAGTGACCGCTACAAACAAGAGAGCCGCAACGGTGAAATGCCGGAATTTGCTGATCAGGGAGAGGTGGTTGTAGATGTAGTAGAAGGAATAGATGGCCATACCGATCAGGCCGCAATACAGGATGTAGTTGCAGTAGCCGATGTCGGAACCGGTCTCGAAGACACCCATGATTCCCTCTCCGATGAGCCATCCCCGTGGGGTCGTAGGCCAGACCCACATGGTCTGGAGTTCATTCGTGGAGTTGGTGCTGAAGGTTCCGGTCTCCACCCAGTTGAAGAATCCTTCGAAACCGAATCGCAGGTCTGCGCGGAAGTCCGGATTGGCATTGTAGAGGATGGCACTGATGACGACGGCGCCTCCGATCAGGAATGTCAGCAACAGGATGGAATTGAGCTGCGTTTTGGAAACGTTGCCACCGCGACCCATTCTCAGGTTTCCAAAGAGAATGTAGGCAAGTCCAAGGACCGTTCCGACAATCGTGGTGCGGGAAATCATGGACCCGACCACCGTAACCATCAGGAAGCAGACGATATAGAAAGACGACCTTCTGGCGCTCTTCCGGACCTTGTTCACGACTGCCAGCTGGTGGGCGATGAGGACCTGGGCGGCTGAGAACCGGATTCCAGCCGGGTCAAGTGCACACGCGATGCCATAAAGGCGATGGTTGAATTCGTAGAATTGGGTGGGTTGGTAAAATACCCTATCAACAAAATCGTGGATGAACGATACATTGTCGATCAGCAGGGCGATGACGCATTGCGAGGCACAAACAAGGGCCAGATACCAGGTGAGAGTCGTAAGGTCGACCCGTTCGTAAACCCCTTTCAGAATCACATATACACCGTACGCACCTCCGACCCACGTGGCAAATGAGACGTAATAATCAGCGAATTCTTTGTTGTTGGTCCCGTTCGCGACGATGGCGAAATAGCACCAAAGGGAGAAAATGACGGCCAGGATGGCAGAGACGAAGATTCGGCGGGATATGTGCGTCGTCCGGTCCCGGATACCCTGAAACACGAAGGCGGCGGCGCCTACTACGGCCAACACCATCTTTGAATTCACGGACGGGAGGACCCGAAGCGCGAAATTGAAATAGTAGGCGTCGACCACGATGGCCAGCAGGATGACGGTCAGGATATTCCGTTTCATAAACGCGCAAGTTCGCAAATTTTCTGCAAAAAACCTCGGTCCCGGCTGTTGAATTTGCGGGCAAACAGCGCCGGCGAGGCCTGGAGTGTTTCATAATCCGCTGCCGACCAGTCCTTGAGCACCCATTCCTCGGATCCGGGCTGTTCCCGCCACCCGATGATACGCATACAGCCTTCGCTGTCGGAGGCCAGGCTGTGGATATGCTCGCGGTATGGCGACATCCAGCAGAGTGTCTGCATCACCAGCTCATCGCAACAGAAGGTGTTCCGGAAGGTCTTTCGCACCCAGGTCTTGTTGTCCACGAAATAGCGGGCCATCCCCTCCGTAATGCTCACCCACTGCGACCCTTTCTTGAAATCGACGTCCTTGTTGCGGTAGAGCCCGCACGCCTCCTGCAGCCGGAGAAATCCCGCACGCAGGGCACGGATACACCAGTTCCGGCTTTTGAACCGTTCCGGGAACAGGTGCCAGCACCGGACTTTCCGCCTGAAATTGTCCGGCATCTCGGTCCAGGTGTAACCGATGAATTCGTCACCGGCGTGGCGGTCGCAGTAGTCGTGGATGTAATCCTGGCTCTTGAGCGGCAGGTCCACGCCGGAGAGCAGGTGATAATACTGGTAAGGCCCCCTTGCGAGGGCGGTATCGAAGAGGACGAACTCCGCCTCAATCATGCTCGGAGCGCCCCAGCGGACGTCGATGCGCCGGTCCAGCACTGTCAGCCCCGCCCGCTCCGTGTGGAGCTCCGGCAGGATCTTCACCTTCTTGTCGAAGTGGACGTAGATGTCGTTGCGCGGGTCGTCCAGACAGGAGACCAGCAGCTTCAGCACCTCGAACTCCGTATGGGCCAGGATCAGGAAGGCACTTTTCATCCTAAGCGGTTTTCAATTTGGAAGACAGATAATCACTCAGCTTCCGCAGGCCGAATGACAGGAAGAGGACGAAGATGAAATCCAAAAGGAGCAGTAAAGGGAAAGGGAGATGCAATCCGATGATGTCCAGCAACTTATAGAAAACGATCATCACCAGTTGATGGATGATCAGGATTTCGAAGGAATACCGGCCGACAAAAGAGAAGAAACCACCCCGGATATGACCCAGCAGGGAATTGAGCCAGGATTTCTCCATGACGAGCCCGAGGGTGACGAAAGGAAGCAGGACCACCGAGAGCAGGTCATGACATTCTTTCGTAACCATGATCAACCCAAAGAGCACCGTCGCAAGGATAAAGAGCATATTGAACAATGTGCTTTTCCTGTCGACGGATTCTTTGTATTTAGAGTAATACTGACAGATCAGTGCGCCGAAGGACATGTCGCAGAAACCGCGGACGAGATTCAGGTTGAAGCCATACCTGACCCCGCCGCTCTGGATGGAAGCATCCTGACTGAAGATGAGCGTGTATCCGAAGATGATGACGAGGGGGAACACGATCGTGCATGCCAGTTTCAGGTCATAATCCAGGAATGCGTAGACAAAGAACCCGGCGATGACCAGGATGCTGAGAAACCACGTGACATCCAACACCGGAAAGGGAATGGTTGTGACAAGGCCATTTGTCAGTGTCAACAAGAAAGAGAAGGCCCCGACCGTACGTACGAAGGCATCCAGACTGGAGAAATCCAGCCGGGAATGGAGGATGATGCAGGAAAGGATGAAACAGACGAGGACTGCCGGGTAGAATTTCGAGATCCTCTTGGCTGTATATTGAAAAGCCGAGGTACGCTTTGACGAGAAACCGTTCATCAGGAAATACCCCGAGATGAAGAAGAAGAAATCAACGGGCAGATAGGTATGGTTGAAGCCGGGAACACAGAAAAAGTGATGGAGCACGATGATGGTGATCATCACGCCTTTCATCCAGTCGACGGCGAAGATTCTATTGTGGGTGGAATCCATATGGAAACGTGAATTAACTTGTCTGGAGGTGCTGTTTGGCAGTGCGCATGGCATCCAGAATCCCGCCGAAAATGGGGATGCGGTAGATCTTCCAGAGCCGGTACATCCTGGTAGGCGTCCACTCTGCCCGGATCTCCTCTGGTAGGCTGTCGTAGGCCCGCCACCAGTCCGCAAAGCGGACGGTGAACAGGTTCCAGGGTTTGCCGCCGGTGTAGTGGATGCTGCCGCTGCGTTGCACCTCGTCCCAGAGCACCTCGGAGTACTGCCGGACGAAGTCGGGCTTGTATTTGCGGATGAAGAAGGTCCGGATGCTGTCGTAGACCGGGCTCAGGGGCAGGACCCGCCCCTGACAGACCTGGTTGAGAGCATCCTGGTCCGGGAACTCCAGGTAGGGCACCCGGCAGGCCTCCAGCAGGCGTTCCGAGACCTTCTCGGCGCGCATCTGCGCCAGGTTCATCACCAGGAAGCCGGAGTTGAAATAGCGCTGCGGGTCGCAGCCCAGCGCGCGGAAACGCTCCGCCTGCTGCTCGATGGGCGCCTCGAAGACCACGGCTAAGTAATTGTCCCCGAGCCGGATGTCGCGGTAGAGCGCCCCGATGTCCTGGCGGACGACGATGTCGCAGTCCAGGTAGACGATGCTGTCCAGCTCGGGCAGCAGTTCCGGCAGCAGGAGCCGGAACGAGGCCGCCTCGGTATAGCGCGGGTCGATGTACAGCCCTTCCAGCCTCCCTTTCAGCGGGATGTACTCGAAGGACAATCGCCCGCCGCCGAGCGCCGTGAGTTTGTGCTGCATCCGCTGCGGGATCTCCTCCGTGACCAGGCAGATGACCCGGAAATCGCCCGTGGACGCATCCAACAGCGATTTCAGCGTCGTCGCGGCCGGTACGAAGTAGTTGGGTGTGAAAGCGATGGCGAGGGGAGTGGTCATATCATTTCTTGCTCCTGCCGCCGCAGGCGAAGGCGAGCGCGCGAGGCATGGTCTTGTTTAACAGGCAGTATAGTGCATAACAGGCAGCCAGCGTGATGATGGGTGCCAGGAAATAGCAGATCCACGTCCCTGCCAGGGATTCCCCGAAAACCCGCAGGCAGAGCCCCTTGCTCCATCCGAGGATATAGATCTCGTGCGCGGCGTAGATGAAAAACACGCTGGCGGCCAGGTCGCAGAGCCGCTGGCAGAGGCGCTCATTGTCAATCAGGGCGTCACAGATGTTCATGAAAGAGATCATCCCGCAAGGGTAGAACAGCCGTAGCAGCAGTGTGTGGAGCGGCCGGCCGATCTGGGAGGTGGCGACCAGAAGCAGCACGCCAGCAGCGATGTAAGCCGGCACCTTGACCTTGCGGCAGACGGACAGCATATTGATCTTGTGCGTTCCCAGCCATGCACCGAGCGGGAAGAAAAAGAGGGACCGAATCGTGATGAGCGGAGGATTCCATGGAATCAGGTAGATGAGGATCAGGACGGCCAGCGACACCCACTTGAATCGCTTGAAAAACAGATACAGCAAGGGGGCGGCCAGGGACAACAGTATCAAATCCCGCAAGAACCAGAGCGGAGGGTCCGCAGGACCGGTGATGAACCAATACAGCGGAGTGTCCAATTCGTGGATCCAATTCTCCGGCGTTTCTCCGATGTTGAGAAAAGAAAAAACAGAATTCTTGACAATGTTGGAGATGACTGACAATAAATTCCAGGTCAAATAGGGAATCAGCAGGGTCCAGATCCGTTTCTTCCATTTGGCGGCCACCCATTGGAGGCTGAAGTCCTCTTCTTTAAGATACCGTAGGAAGAAATAGCCGCTGAAGACAAAGAACCAGCAGGTGCCGATCGAGAACAAGTGTCTGGACAACATTTCGACAACGAAATGATAGACATTCCATCCGTCCAGTGACCACTCTACTGTCGGGGAATCGAAGTATCTGGCTGAATGGGCAAAGACCACCATGACGATCAGCGGAAAGCGCATCGCCTTTATGAGGGTAGACTGACGTTCATCCATAAGACTCTTATTTGGTAGATGTTTGGCTGTCGACATAAATAATCTCAGTCTATTTGGTCCAAAGCCTTCATGAGATTGGATCCGGATTTGAGTCTCTCCGCATATGTGTCGACATTCTTGAGTAATTCAGCATAATCTTCTTCTGATAGGCTGGAGATGCGTTTTTCTATGTCCGACAACGAATCGACGGCGATCCCAAGTTTCTCCTCAACGACAATCTTGGCAATGGCCGCTTGCGTACTGACGATCAAAGGCAGACCCGCCACCAAGTACAGAGAGGCCTTGTGTGGAGAATTAACCCTTTGATACAAGCCAGCTTCTCCAGTCAGTTCTTTGATGGATGGCCCATCCCAGACCAGACCCCAACTGCCTTCCAGAGAAGAAACGTCGTCAGGATGGAACAGGCCGCCATATTCGATTCCGTTGCCGAAAGACTGATTCCCGTCGTTTCTTCCATAGAGGATAAAGCGTACCTGGCCGTCTTGGGTAAGTTCCTCCAAATGACTGATGAACCCGCTTTTGGACAGATTCCCCGCAAAAGAGATCGTTTTTGACAGGGTACGAGATTGCTCACGGGTTTTGACAGTCAGATAGTCGAACAAGCCGAGGACGATGCAAGGCTTTTGATAGCCGGATTCTTTCAAGAGGGAAGCCATCCTTTCGGAGTGCACGATCAAGGCGTCAAATTGATCCAGGTCCTTCATCTCCTGTTCTTTTCCGTTTCCGGCCCTGAGAAACTGCAGGTCGTGTACGAGTGCGATGACTTTGGCTCTTTTTGCTTTCAATAAACCCGGAATGAACTTGAAGGCGATTTTCCCTTTTTTTGAATAAATCGGGTATTGACAGATCACCTTGGATCCCTTTTTGGCTGATAACAAAAGCTTTAACGAAGAGAAAGCGACCGAGCAGAATTGTTGGAGGCGGTTTCCTCCGCTTGTCTTGACATAGATTTTCTTGTATCCATTTCTGACAAGGATGGAAGTGATGTCCGCCGGAGCCTTTGAAATGGCATTCTCGAGGAAATCGCCGATTTGGAATTCTAATATGATATTGGGCATGGATATTACAGGATTTGGTCCCATGTTTTTCTCTTGATCCATCGTAAGGTCATCATCATCTTATCCTTGGAATCCGCCAGCCGGCAACGCTTAATATAAGGGAACAGGCTTTTGGCCGGGAGATGCTTGATGACCAGGTTGAAATAGTCATATACGCACTTCTTGTGCAGGTAATCTTCATTGACAATGGAGTAGAATGCCTTGTCAGCGGGGTTGTCGGGCTCCTCATAGCGGATGTTGCGCAAGAACTCCGACAGAAGCGAGATCGCTTCCAGTTTCTCCTTGAAACGGGAAGTGTCGGCGGAAAGGTGCTGCGAGGACTGTCGGAAGCAGAACAGCATCTCCTGCGTGTTGGCGACCCCGTTCTGCGAGAGGGAGATTGGCGTGGCGATGTCGGACCCGAATGCACAGGGGAAAGCCATGAACCCGCCTATCGCCAAAAGGGCGGAGCGCTTGAAGGCGAAGTTCCCGATGCAGGTGAACGAGCGACCGGTCAGCCACCAGTGGAGGTACTCATACTTGCTGGTGAATTCCGGCAGGATGCTGTCGTCCCAGAGATGTTCTCCGTTCTCGCCGATCTGCTCGACGGAGGAGTGGATCAGGTCCACCTGAGGGTATTTGTCCGCCAGGCGGAGGACCTCCTCGCAGAAAGTGGGCCTGTAGATGTCGTCATCCGCCGCCAGCACCACATAATCACCCGCTGCAAAAGAGAGCGAGTGGTTCCATTGGCGGACCAGGTCTCCGCCCCCGAGATTGGTTTCGTTGCGGGTATACCTGATCCGTGCGTCTGCAAACGACTCGACGATTTCCCGCAAAGGCTCCGGCGAACAGTCGTCCACGACGACCAGTTCCCAGTCCGGACAGCTCTGGGCGACGATGCTGCCGATGGCATCCCGCAGGAAGCGGGCCTTCCAGGCAGGAAGAATGAAAGAGAGCCTGATGTCCTTTTCCAAAATACGATCGCTATCTGAATAACCCGGCCACGACGCGTCTCAGAATCCCGGCTTTATGGTGTATCACGAACAGGGCCACGGTCAAGCCGGAGTCTGGGTGATGGACGCTTCTTCGCTCCAAAGGGGTCAATGGATATCCCGTCTCGCGAATATCCTGCCGCAATTGGAGGATATATGGCGACTTCTCGATGGGCTCTCCCTTCCAACTGTGGAGCAGGTACCGGTTCTTCAGCGCGATAAGCCGGTTCTGGATCAATTGGGGCATAAACTCTTGAACCCTGTCCGCAGGGACGGAATCCGCAACCTCGGTGTACAGGTCTGAAATCTTCTGGATGGACCAGACGGCGGAATGACTCAATGAGTCAGGATGCTCATAGTAGCAATAAACCTTCTTGTTGATAAGATGGACATCCTTGTCGGTCTGGAAGGCGATCTTGATATTCATGGGCATGTCTGTGCCTGCGCGGACGGAAGTCTTCAGGGAGAAAACGCTTTCGGGGAGGATCTCCCTGCGGAAAAGCCGGGCCACCGGGGAGCAGAAGATTACATTCGAGCGGACCAGGGTCTCTCTCCACTGCTGGATGGGTATATAGCGTGGGGGGTCGTTGGTGTCATAATGGCAGCCGACCACAATGTCCGTTTTCTCGCTGCAGCCACTATACAGGTCCTCGAGGGCTGTCGGGGTAAGGGTGTCGTCACTGTCGACAAAAGTGACCCATGTGCCTGAAGCGTGGGATGCCGCAGCTCCTCTCGTTCTGGTATCTCCTTGATTTTCCGTGCTATAGACTGAGATTCTTGGATTGTTCCCCGCTAGACGCTGGCATACTTTCAGGGAATCATCCGTGCTGCCGTCATTGACGAGGATGATCTCGAAATCCTGGAATGTCTGGGCCAGGATGCTGTCGACGCAGGCCTCGACGAATGGCGCGGAGTTATAGACGGGGATGCAGACTGAAATTGTCGGATGCATAAGATGGAGGGCTAGGATGTTATTATGAAACGATTTTCGCCGGAACTCCGACCACGGTCACGCTGGGGGTCAGGACATCCTTGACGACCACGGCGCCAGCGCCGATCCGGACGCCATCCGCAATGCGGATCCCACCCAGGATTTGGGCGCCCTGCCCGATGTCGACGTTGTCCCCAATGATGGGTGAGACATCGGGATACCCGCCGTCGCTGCCGATGCAGCAGTTGCCGTGGATCTTGCAGTTCTTGCCGATCCGGGCCTTGGGGTTGACGATCACGGAACCGAAATGCTCCAGTTGCAGCCCCTCGTCGAAACAGCCGGCGCTGATGATGAATCCCAGCCGGGAGCCGAGCCGGTTCTTGCGGGCCTTGTACCAGAAGGCCAGGGGTTTGTTGGGAGAAGAAAAAGTATACTTCTCTTCCTGCCGCAGGAAACGCATATATCGTTGGATATAATATCGTTCCGGGCGGATCAGCCATTCGAGGAGCTTCTCTTTATAGTTCATCAGAGACAGGGATTATACGTGAATTCTTTCTTTGATCATATAGGTGGTCAAGGTGCCTTTCTGCATGATAGACAGGTGCGATGACGGAAATCACGGGATCAGCGCTCATTTTTCTTGAATAAGCTGGGCAGCTTGAAAATGGCAGCCCGGATGCAATCAATCAGGATGCAGAGGATAAAGATGGCGGCACAGATGGCGATAAACCGGGGGAAGAACGCCCAGGAATCCCAGAAACCAAACAAGTTCATCTTCTTCCAGAGAGGCCGCCTTACAAAGATGTTGTCGTGAATCAGGTAGACACCGAAAACGAAAGGTGCGGCGGAAGCGAGGATCCGGGCACATTTGTTCTGGTTCCAATCCTGTTTCCTTGCCCAGATCAGAAGCGCCGTGCTGGTGAAAAGGGGCAGTCCGTTGCCAGAAGTCGAAAATGCCCCATAGATGGACCCGGTCTCCCTGTACCAATAGTTCAGGAACAAACCGCCCGCCCACTGCAGGATCAGAATGGTCAGGAACAGCTTCCCGCAGTGGTTTTCCAGCCACTTTGGCAGGTCAAACCTGGCGACGTAGCCTGCAATCATAAAGAGGAACAAGAAGGTAGGCGTACGACTGTCCGGGAACAGATAATGCCCGAGCGGGAACTCGGTGATGATGGACCCTGTGAGAAGGAACAGGACAAGCAGCAAGACCAGGTAAGTCTTCTTGTCCAGGCTGTCACAGAATCGGGCCAGGAACGGCGACAGTACGAGGAGGATCAGATACTGGGTCACGAACCAGTACAGGTCATTGATGATTGGCAATGCCGAACTGGCAAAAGAAGCGTCCGTGAGCTTGAGGCCGAATCGGAAAATGCACCAGAGCAGGATGGAGTAGAAAAGGGCCTGCAGCCAGATCCTGAGGGCTTTGGTGAATTTATAGCTGTAGCTCTTGGAGAGGAAATAGCCGGAAATCAAGACGAAGCAGTTGACGCTGAAGGATGTCAGCGCGGAGAACAACGGGTACAGGACATTGTTCAGCCAGAGGGCTGATTTGGGGGCATGGAAAGGCATCCCCCAACACATCCCGTGCGACAGGACGATCAGGAACATGGATGCTACCCGCAGGACGTCCAGACTGACGATGCGATTCTTCGGACTCAAGGCTGTTCTCTATTTGTAAGTCAGTTTATGGATGGGGAAGCGCTTGAAGATGTCTTCCCGTTGCATCAGGGAGAAGCGGGGGTCGTTGATGGACTGCTGGAGGTAGTGGGGGAGCGTATCGCTCACAAGTTGGAACTCATCCTGGCAGTCGTAGACGTCGAAAAGGATCTGGAAGAAGAAGTAGTCCGGCAGGGCGTCGTGGTCCCTCCACCAGAGCAGCATCAGGTCGCAGAGCTCGGAGATGGTCCGGCCCCCCTTGCGGGCGATGATGAAGCTGTTCAGCATATTGACCCTGAAGCCTTTGGCCCATCCGAAATAGTAGGCGTAGGTGTCCCTCCAGTACTTGTAATCCGGCTCATGCGGATCGCGGCGGAAGACCAGGAACTCCGATTCCGCCCATTTCCGGGGGATGGGACCCGTCATCAGGATGGTCGCGTCCATCCACACGCCGCCGTAGGTTTTGAGCAGGATCAGACGCAGCAGGTCGGAGAAATGCGCCCGGGAATAGACCGCGCGTTTCTGCTGGACGAAATCCGGCAGGTCCAGGTATTCGGACAGGTTGGCGTCCGTCAGGCGGACGACAGTGTAGTCTCCCGCATATTTGTCCACGGACTCCAGGCAGGTCCGCACCACGTCCGGGACTTCATCGTATCCCTGGCCCCAGTACTGCCAGATGACCTTGTCCGTACCGAACACCTGTTTGGCTTCGAACGTGAAATGCTCCGGATGCTCGCGGTATTGGTTTATCAATTGCTCGCAGACCGCGGCCACGCGCTTGTGGGTGGCCAGGATCTTGCGTTCGCGTAATTTGCGCCAGAGGAAATTACGCATATGTGGTGTTTGTTTTGGCCCGGCCGCCGGTGAGGATGCCAAGCGTCCACGGGGTGGCTTTGCTCATGATCCAATACAGGGCCAGGCACATACCGATGGCGATGGCCGGGCGGAGGAAGAGGTCGACACTATAGTACGCGTCTCCTTGCAAGGGAAGGGTATGAAGAACGATGTAATGCGCGAACTCGTTGATAATCAAGATCGCGTGGGCGGCAAAGATAAAGAAGCTGCTTCTGGTCAGCAGGGGAGTGTCCTTCACGAACTGCTTCCGGTAGGCCGCCGCGGCGCCCAGGAAGACCGTCATGACACCACTGAGGATGAAGACCCGCATCAGGAAATTGGCCAACGGACGGTATTCCCGGTAGGTAAGAACGATGGCCACCAACGACAGGCCGGACAGGATCAAGGCGGGCCATTTGACCGTACGGGTCATATCCAGGATACTGCGGCCGCAGATCCTAAGGCAGCAGCCGAGCGAAAAGAATAGCAGGCCGCCGAGGAAATGGATGTTGTCGAAAGCCAGGAAAACCACCCCCAAGAGAGCGATCCCGACCCAACGTATTTTCTTCAGTATCCAATAAATCAGCGGGGCTGCGATGACGAAGATGATCAGGTCCCGGACATACCATAACGAGTAGTTCAGCGGAAGTCCCTGGTCGCTGTCCCAGAACAGCCTGAGACCGCCCCACTCCTGCCATTGCTCGGGAAAACTGATGAACGGTTCGCCTTTTATGCGCATCCGCAGCACGGTATAGCCGTAGAAGAACACCACGGCCAGCAGATTCCATAAGATATAAGGGACCAGAAGGGTTCTGGCGCGCCGTTTCATTTTGTCCAGGTACACCTGCTTGTCCCAGTTCTCGAGCCCTTTGAAGAAGAGATAGCCCGAGATCAGGAAAAACAGCGGGACGGCCAGCCGGCAGATCGCCTCGGGGAAGAGGATACACAGGGTGGAATAGACGGGATATGGACTGCCACCCCCCAGGGATCCGGTGTGGTTCACGACAACCAGGGCGGCCATCGGAAAGCGCAGCCAGTCCATCACCTTTGACTCCAGATGGCGGTCTGCCTGGGCGGCGTTATCGATAGATGATCCCATACACAAACTTATAAACCAGCCAATAATACATCTTGACCCCACCCCAGCATTTTTTCGCGGCCATTCCCTGCAGCAGGCGCGTGCGCAGCGGGAGCGCCGGGTTTGCCATCGCGGATGCGTTGGCCTCCGGGAACCAGCCATACCAGGTCTCGTAGTTGGCGCGGTCGGCGCTGATCAGCAAGGGGAGTTTGAGGAAGAGTTTCAGGTAATTACCGTACGGCTTCAGTTCCGCTGGGTAGGTGCTGGCCGAGATGGCCTTCAGGGCCTCTTCCAGGTTCTCCGAAATCTCCCGACGCCGCTCCGGGCTGAACTGCCGGCTGAGCGAGGTCTCGCTGACGGCGTTGTAGCGGTAGAGCGGCTTGTGCAGCTGCACGACCTTCCCGGCTTTGGAGAAAGCCTTGAGCATCAGCATCATATCCTCGCCCATATTGGCTCCGTCGATGAATCGGATACCATTCTCCGTCAGCAGCTCCCTGCGCACGGCAAAGAGCCAGAGATTCCAGCGCATCGTGCCGCCCATCAGGTTCTTGAGGGCCTGCAGAGGCGTGCCGTAATCCGCCTGGCGCATCGTCCGGCCGTTCTTCTCGAAGCCGAGCGTCCAGTCCCAGCCGACGATGTCCACGGGCTCTGCGGCAGCGCGGATGGCCGCATCCGCCTCTTCCAGCGCCTCCGGCTCGATCCGGTCGTCGGCGTCCACAAAGGCCAGGTACTCGCCGCAGGCCGCCGCGAGCCCGCGGTTGCGCGCCGCGGCCACGCCGCCGTTGTGCGGCTGCGAGACGATGTGGCAGGGGAAGTCGGCTCCGGCGGCGAACGCCTCCAGCACCGCCACGGTGCCGTCCGTGCTCCCATCCTCCACGAAGACAAGCTCAAAATCCCGGAAACGCTGCGCCCGGATGCTCTCCAAACTCACGGGGAGCACCTTTTCGGCGTTGTAGACGGGCATGATGATGCTGAACTTCATAGGGCTGCAAACTTGCAGATAACCACCAAATATACTCGATTCATGCACAAGGACACATGTCCAACTTATGAATGAAACATACGGATGAGGATCCGGACCAACGCGTCCAGATGAAAGTCTAGCATGATCATGATGATCTTGACCCTGAAACTGATAAGAGGACAGGAGGGGGTGTATCTGTTGGCTTCAGGGATTATCGTCCGGTAGAGGCTGAGCCTGTCCGGATCCAGCGCAAACCGGGATTTGTATCGGAGAACAGCCCAATAAAAAGCAGATCCGACTTTATCGAACAATCCGGACTGCTCCAAAAACGATCGATTCTCTTCCATCCCTTGTAAGAGAGACTTCTCGTACTTGCTGTCTGATGAGTGGGTAATGGAACAGGTGTTTTCTTGGTTGTAGATGTAAAGCGGTTCTTCCACTTTGGTGACTGCTCCGGCAGAGGTGAACAGCCGAAGTGTAAACCAGAGATCTTCCCCACTGTGGATATGTTCCGGGAACCGCAGATCGCCGATCAGATTCCTCCTGACAATCATATGGCAGGGACCTCCACCTATGCCTGAAAGCAGCAGATTCCTAAGGGTTTGGCTTCGGTCGGGGCCCAGTCTGAAGGTCTCCTGAGCCACATCGCAGTCTTGAAAACGAAGAAACATATCGCAAAATGCGATGTCAAAACCCGGCTCTGCGGCGGACACCAGTTTCTCATACATTCGGGGCGTCACCAGGTCGTCACTGTCCACGAAAGCGACAAAAGTGCCTGTTGCTGCCTCCAATCCTTTGTTTCTGGCATGGGATGCCCCTGCGTTGGACTGATGGATCACTCGAATCGGTCTATCCTCGCCAGCGAAGGAGTCGCAGATGGCCCCACTACCGTCCGTGGATCCATCATCGACGAGGATGATTTCCAGGTCCTTGAATGTTGAAGAAAGAATGCTGCCGATGGATTCCGCAAGATAACGTGCGGAATTATAAACCGGCATGATAACGGATAAAAAAGGCACCGCCGTGTTAATCTAGGAGTCAATCAGATTTTGGATCTGGTCGACGAGGTCAAGATTGGCATCATTGAATTTACGGGCAAACAGGAAGCCGGATCCGGCCAGCTGGTCATAATCGCCAATGCGGAAAACGCGGGGATTGGCTTCTCCCATTTCAAGTTTCAGGTATCGATCGTAATTGATGATCTTGCTTTTCAACTTCGAGGCCATCAGGATGGTCGGGGCGAAATACTCATCTCCGCAGAAAGTATACTTGAATAATTTTTTAACCAGCGGCTTCCTGTCTATCAACAGCCGGACCGCATCTTCCGGGAAAGATGCCCAATTGCTTGCTTTATGAAAAGAGATGCGTTTGTTCCGCTCAATCCCGAGGGTTTTCTGGATACTGTGCCCGAATCGGTTGATTAACTGGCAGAACCGTCGCACTGACGGGGCCCCGTATCCATAATGCCGCGTAAGGATATTGAAGCTGCGGAGCTTGAACCATTCTTGATAGGGGGTGGACACACACAGGTCGTGAAAGACGATATGCCCTTCCATTGTGTCAAAGAAGCGCAAGATCTGTTGGATTGGCATCAACGGGAAATGTGTGCCGGAAATGATATGATAGAAGGCATATCCCCCATGACTCAACGCAGTCTCAAGCAGCACATATTCGGTTTCGATCTGGCTGAAATCTCCCCATCGGGTGTCAATCCGACGGGAGAGAAGAAACAGGTTCGGATTCTCCTTGTCAAATGAGGGTATTGACTTGACTTTCGCATCGATGTGCAGGTAGATGTCGACATCGGGATGTGACAGGACCTTAATCAACCTCTTGAGTACAAAGAAGTTGTCATGTGCGATGATGAGGATGGCGTGCCTGCTCATTTCTAGACCCAATAGGCGTTGGCTTCATGGGTGACAACCCGCTCATTTTCAGGTGGCAATTGCATATAATCCCCGTAGTCTTTTTTTAACAGGTAATCATAATGGACAGGGATACGTATCACCAGTCCCTCGAACGACGCATCTTCGAACAGCAGCATTTTCTCGGTTTCGTAAACTGCGAATGGGCCTTCGAGAATGGAACAGTATTTTGAACCGTCAACAGGGTGGCTACACTTGAAAGCATTCATTTTCTTTACAAGAGATTCTATGCTGATAAACCGGCTGAAAATCTTACCAAGAATGATGTAAATGTTCTTCAACAAGCCATTCTCTCGGGAAAGGGGGATTTTCGCAGTGAATAATTGATTGCTCCAGATTCTTTGTAAACACTTAGCTTTGCGGATATTGGCTTTGGCTTCGCTCAGTGTGGCCCCCATTCCGTCCAGAATAAAAATATCTATTGCAATTGGGGAGGAGTTACCGAATTTATCTATCGAACATGTCCGGGTATCGCATAACTTGGCAAAAAGCAAGGGATACTCTGGATCATTGTCCTGGCACCTGATCTCGTAATAAGGGTGATTATATTCCTGAATAAGTCTAAGATAATCCGGGCGTGGCATATAGATATCAATGTCATCATCCCATGGGATGAATCCTTGGTGCCGGACAGCCCCGATTAGTGAACCGTATGCAAGTGAATAACGGATCCCTCTCTCCCGACAGAAAGTGTCCAGATTCGAAATAAGGCTCAAAAGCAAGTCCTTGACTTCATCTAAAGGAATCAATGTCCCTGAAAGAGCGTTTGGCATGGCTGATTAATAATTTGTTCAGTTTTGGGAGGAGAGGACCTCCGTCAGGAATGCAATCCCCCTGCCTTGTTGGAGGGCCAGCTGTCGGGACAAGTCCTCCTGGTTGACAGGAGGGATGAGGATCTCGGAGACCTTGTCGGCATCTACCAGCCGGTCCGTCAAGCCGAAAGCACCGAGCAGGGTATGGAACCGGGACGAGCCCCGCCAGCCGTTGTCGAAGGTGATGAAATCCTTGCGGAACAGCAGCGACAGGACGGTGCCGTGGAAGGAATCCGTGATGACGTATTCCGCATTGGCCATGGTGGCAAGCCAGTGGGCGACGGGATCGCGCCCGCTGGCCCAGTCAAACTGTCCGGCATCGACGACGGACAGCCCGTGCTTCCGGGCGAAGTCGGAGACCAATGCCGTCTTGCGGTCGTTGTGATCGATGAAGTAGGTGGCGAGATAAGGCTTGGATGGGACTTGTACGTCTTGCGAATCAACGATATAAGTCAGGTAATCCTCACGCGTCAGCAGCAGCGTCGGATCCGGGACCAGGACCGCCTCGACCCCGAGATGCTCCCGGCACAGGTCAATGGCCGACGCCTCCCGGACAGAGATCCGGTCGAAACGCTGTGCGAGTGGTCGGATGCGTTCCGTCAGCTTTTCCGTTGCTTCCCACGTGTCGACGCCGAACGAGGCGGCGTAGGCAATCCGGCGGACAGGCTGGTCGCCCAGGAAATCCAAGTAGAAATTGGTCAGGCGGGGAGAGAACACCGGTCTCCAGACCTGGTCGCTTCCGACGATAAATGCGTCGAAAGCAGGCAGTTTGCGGAGATCCAGGGGGATGTCCGCTTCCAGGACATCAAGTTCCTCGTTGATGAAAAGCTCCATCGACGGATTGCACCGCCGGTTATAGTGCCATTCCGCATCGGGATTGAAATACTTGACATTCTTGTTGCCCTTGAGCCGGGAGAGGAACCTCCGGAAGGTTTTCCAGTACAGTTCCGCCCGGGACGCGGTGAACGCATAGAGCGGCTTGAGCCGCAAGGTTGTGGGCTCGTGGCCCATCTCACGCAGCACCCGCTGCAGGGCATAAGCCTGCAGCAGTCCGCCGTAGTTCTTGTCCAGCGGCTGGGTGAGGATGCAGATTCTCATGGCTTGGACAGGTGGGCCTTGACCGCGTGGATGAGTTTGGTGCGCATCTCCTTCGTGAGCCCCAGCGTCCACACGGACACCAGGACGCTCAAGACCGAGACGACCAGGATGACGGCGCAGTACCATAGGTTGGAGACGCCCAGCTTGAAGTAGACGATCAGCGGGATGGGAACCGCTACTAGTGTGACCTTGAGGCAGTTCCAGAAGACACGCAGGATCTCGCCCCATCGGTAGTCCACGATCTTGACCAGCAAGTAGGGCTTGGCAAAGAGGGCCAGGAAGGCTTCGGCCACCAGATAGGCCCAGGACAGGACCGTAGGGGAAGCCCCTCGCTTGAAGAGGAAGTAAACCACCGGGAAACAGGCGAAGAGCGCAATTGTCGTGAACCAGGCGTTCTCGCGGATGCGCCCGGATGCGGAAATCGCGGTGAAAAAGGAGAGGTTGAAGACCGTGAACAGGCTCTGGATGACCACGATCTGCAGGAAGGTGGCGGCATACTCCGGGACCTCGACCAGCCAAAGGTCCAGCAACGGAGCCGCCAGCAGGCAAATGGGCAGGGCGAACACGAACATCAGGTAGTAGGAGAACTCCGCCGACACCAGCATCAGGCGCTTGGAGCTGGCATAGTCCTCGGCGGCGAACTGCTTGACAATCCGCGGATTGACCGCCGTCCGGAAGTTGCCGACAAATTGCGAAGCGGCGCTGTTGACCTGCGATGCGACCGCGCGCGCCGTGACGACGGAGGGCGGGAAGAACAGGTTCAGCAACAGCGTGATACCCTGGCCCGACAGCGCGATGGCGCAGTTGGTCATCAGGCTCCAGCCGGAGAAACTGAAAATCTTGCCGAAGAGCTCTTTGTCAAAAGAAAGCCGGAAAGAGACTTCCGGGAAGTTGCGTCGGCAGTAGGTCGTGTTGAAAACGAACAGGGCGAACGTGATGCCAAACATCAAGATGGCATACAGGATCAGTTTGTCCATATGGCCAACTTGCAGGAGATAGACGATGCCCAGTTTGGCGAGGGCCTCGAAAATGCCGATATAGGCGAAGATGGACAACCGTTCGTGGGCCACGAATTCGGCACCGAAGGGGACCAGCTGGATGGAGAGGAACGAGGTGAGGATGGAGATATGGAAAACGACCAGGGCGGCGTCGAAACGGTCCGGCGGGATGACCATCTTGTGGTAGAAATACCACAGGCCCGCGGTCTCGGCCAGGATGACGATGAGCAGGCCGATGAGGAAATGGGTGGTCAGGGTGGCGCTGAAGGTCTTCTTCAGCTCTTGTTCATCGCCTTTGCCCAGGGCGAAGGTGATGAAGCGCGACGTCGCCGTGGACAGGGCCCCGTTGAGGAAGGAGAGGAAGCCGACGATGCCGCCGACAGTCTGGTAGAGCCCGTTGTCGTCGATGCCCAGGACCTGGAGGATGACCCTGCTGGTGTACAGCGACACGAACAGGATAATCAACATCCTGGCATAGAGGAACAGGGTGTTCTTGGCGATGGTCTTTCCTTCTCCGGGTTGCGCCATGGTGACTAGAATCGAAGCAGGGTGGCACCCCAGCTCAGTCCGACGCCGAATCCGGCGAGCAGGACCCGCTGCCCCGGGGTGATGATTCCCTTGTCCATACAGTCTTTGAGCCCGATCAGTACGGTGGAGGAGACGGTGTTCCCCACCTGCTCGAGATCCAGGTAGAACTTCTCCTTCGGGATTGCGCAGACCTTACGGATCGTGTTGAGCATGAACTTGTTGGCTTGGTGGAAGATGAAGTAATCCACCTGGTCTTTGGCAGTATTGTTGCGGCTCAGGACCGATTCGAGTAGGGCCGGGACGACGTCCAGCGTGAAGTTGAAGATCCGGCCGCCGTTCATATAGAGGAAGTCCTCGCGGTTGACGTGGCCGTCCTCGTCGACGCTCTCGCGGCCGCTTGCTGCAGGCTGGCGGGCGCCGCCGGTCTTCACGATCAGGTCCTGCGCTCCGCTGCCGTCCGTGCCCAGCGCGAATCCGCCGATCTCGGCGAAGCCGTCTTTCGAGACCAGGCACGCGGCGGCGCCATCGCCGAAGATGGCGCGGTTGCCCTTGTCCGAGGGGTGGATGTACTTGTTGTACGTCTCGGCCGTGAGCAGCAGGACGTTGGAGGCAATCCCGCCGGCGATCAGCCCCTTGGCGAGCGCCAGGCCGTAGATGCAGCCCGAGCAGCCCAGGTCGTAGTCCAGGGCTCCCGCCGAGGTGGGGATCCCCAGCCGGTCCTGCAGGACGCAAGCGGTCGTGGGCAGGAAATAGTCGGGGCTCTGCGTGCAGAGCAAGACGAAATCGATCTCCGAGGGAGCGATGCCGTGCTCCTCGAACAGGCGCCTTGCAGCCTTCTCGGCCAGGTCGCCGGCCGTCTCGCCCGGCCCGGCAATGTGCCGCTGGCTGACGCCGACCTTGGTGGCCACCTTGTCCACGCTCCACTCGGGGAATTCGCGGACGAGGTCCTCGTTGGTGACGATCCGCTCGGGGAGATAATAGGAGATTGCCTTGATGAAAGCCATAATGGTCAGATCAGGATGCCTTCGCCGCCGCCCGACAGGTCGAGGCTGCTCCCGGTCATCCAGGCGGAGGCGTCGGAGAGCAGGTAGACGATCAGGTTGGCCACATCGGCGGGTGTGCCGAAGCGCTTCAGGGGATATTTGAGCTGTGCCTCGCGAAGTTCCGCCTCGTCGATGCCCTGTCCGAGGATCAGGTCTGTCCAAACCATCCCCGGGCGGATGCAGTTGACGCGGATCCCCCGGCCGGCGAGTTCGAGCCCGAGGCACTTCGCGTATGATACCAGGGCGCCCTTGGAGGCGCTGTAGATGGCGTTGCCGGGGCTGGGATACTCCGCCGCCCTGGAGGCCAGGAACACGACGGACGCGGCGGATTTCAGCCGCTTCTGCTTCAGCAGGGCGGTCTGCAGGAGGACCTGCGCCGTGAAATTGACGTCCATCACCTGCCGGATATGCTCCTCGGTGATCAGTTTGCACGGCATCCGGGTACTGACTCCCGCGCAGTGGACGACACCGTCCAGCGCGGGGAGCGCTCCGACCAGCGCCTCCCGCTCGTCGGGACGGGTCAGGTCGGCGCAGATGAACTGGTGCCCCTCGCCGGGCAGCTCGCCGAGGGTCTGGCGGAGCGCCTCCTCGCGGCGCGCCGTGACGACCACGGCCGCGCCCCGCTCGGCACAGGACACCGCCGCCTGCCGGCCGATGCCGGAGGAGGCGCCCGTCACGAGGACGGTCTTGCCGCAGAGCGAGAATGCGTCGTCCTTAGGCTGCATTCTCCACGTAGTTATAGAGGTCCTCGATCGTTTCGCAAGCGCGGATCTCCTTGACGGTGATCGACTTGCCGTATTCGGTCTTCACGAAGGCGATCACGGACAGGTTGCTCAGCGAGCTCCACTCGTCCAGCTCCTGGAAATAGGTCCCGGCGCCGATCTCGGCGGGATCCGTCTCGTCCAGCAGGTCTGCGAATGCGGTGATGAATGCTTCAAGTGTCATATCGGTTCAGTATTAATATTTCCACAGGATGTCTTCGTCCACCACGACGGCGGGATTGCCGGAGACCATCGCGTGGGCGGGTACGTTGGTGGTCACGAAGGCGTGTGCACCGACGATCGCTCCCTCGCCGACCTTGACTCCGGGCATGATCGTGCAGCCCTCGCAGAGCCAGACCTTGTCCCCGATGATGACGGGGCGGGTGTCCTTGAACCCGGCCCGGTTCAGGTAGTGGCCGCCGTGGTTGTCGCGGATCGTCACGCCCCGGCCGATCTGCACGTCCTTACCGATCTCGATGGAGTCGCCGCAGACGACGGTGAATCCGGTGTTGGCGGCGATGCCGCCTTTCAGCACCAGTTTGGCGCCTCGGAAGACCTCGACATCCGCCCCGTAGAACAGCTTGACCGGTCCTTCCGTAGCGAGGGTCGCGCCGTCCTCGACCAGCAGGCGGGATTCCAGTTTAGAGCCCTTGATCCGCCGGGCGCCGAACCAGAAAGTGCCGTGGACGTCCAGGGTGGCGGATTTGGCCACGTCGGTGGCGGCGTGCCGCCCGACCAGCAGATAGTCGCCCCGGAAGATGTCCCGGAGTTTGGAGTGCCTGAGGGTCTTGGCCGTAGCCGTGGACGGCCGGAGCAACGTGTCGGCCACCTGGTAGCATCGCTTGAGAAACATCTTCAGTCGGTATTTGGTGCCCGAAGGAGGCGTGTTGATGTATTTGTCAGCCAGTTGCGTGAAGCTCATCGCATCCAGGTCCCGGAAGAACTGCGCGCGGTCGACCCGGGGCGGGTCGAGCGGACGGGTCAGGGCCGGGTTGCCGGCGAGGATGGAGTCGAACGCCACGGGGAAGCAGTGGAGCCGTGCCTGGAAGCGCTCGAAGAATCGTACCCCCTTCTGCGAGTTGAGCAGGACCAGGGACGTGCCGAGGTTCTTCTCCATCGATCTGTTTACCTTCTCGATGCCCCAGAAGTCCGCCAGGGTGATGTCCGCGATCCGCGGGAATCCCTTGAACTTGCAGTCGTAGCAGGACGGACGGCAGTAGACGTTGGTCCGCAGGTATCCTTTCGTGAAATTGCTCTGCTCCAGGGTCTCGTAGATGTGGCGCCCGTCCGCGAGGATCACCTTCTGCGTGAGGTTGCGCCAGCCGTATTCCTTGGATTTGGCTTTGGCGTACACGACGGGGGAGCCGTAACGCTCTTCGAAAGACTTGAGGTACTTCTGCCAGACCTTCGGGGAATTGATGCCGCGGCAGATGAAGTCGGCGATGAGCAGGTTGTCGTAGTCCTTGCCGAGGAAGGCGCGCAGCCCCGCCATCTGGCAGGGCGTCCCGCAGACCAGCACCTGCTCGCCCGCCTTGACGAGCGCGCCCACGCGGGCGTAGAACCCTTCCAGGCTGCTCTGCAGGTACTTGGAGCTCCGCAGCCGGGGCAGGTCGCCCTTGTCGGCGGAGATGTAATGGCTGACGGAGAAATCCTCGTTGAAGACCGCCCCGCCGACATACCCGCCCGAGCGGTACAGGATCTCGGCCATCGCCGAGAACACGCCCCCCGAAGTGCTGTCGAAGATTACTTCCAGGTTCCGGTGCTCCGCGGCATAGCAGACAGGCTCGGCCAGGTCGTTCTTCTTCAGTTCCTTGACGTTAAGCACCGGACAGGCCTTCTCGCACAAGCCGCATTCGATGCACTTGCCGGGGTCGACTTCCGGGTACCAGAACCCTTCCGGGTCGGTCCGGAAAGTGATGGCATTCTTGGGACAGATGTCCCCGCAGGCATTGCAGCCGCAGCAGTCAGCCTTGTTTTGTATATGGATCATTCGTTGTCAGGCGAATAGTGACAGAACCCTCTCGATGATGGGCGCCATATCGTAGTACTTGTACTCCGCCAGGCGTCCGCCGAAGAAGACGCGCTCTTCCGCATCTGCCAGGGCCTTGTACTTTAGGTATAGATCGTTGTTCTTCGTATCGTTGACCGGGTAGAAGGGTTCCATCCCTTCCTGCCATTCCGTGGAGTACTCCCGGGAGATGACGGTGTGCGGGTTGTCGTAGACCGCCGGGCCGAAGGACTCGAAATGCTTGTGCTCGATGATACGGGTGTAGGGCGTCTGGGGGTCGGTGTAGTTGACGACGGCGTTGCCCTGGTAGTTGGGGCAGGGGAGCAGCTCTTGCTCGAAGCGCACCGTGCGGTAGTCGAGTTTGCCGAAACGGTAGCCGTAGAACTCATCGATCCTGCCGGTGAAGACAATCTTTTCGGCGACACTCTCCCAGTACGTCCGGTCCGCAAAGAAATCGCAGTCCGTTCGTGTCTCAACTCCTTCCAAAAGCCCGTCAATCAGCTTGTTGTAGCCACCTTCCGGGATGCCTTGGAACTTGTCGTTGAAATAGTTGTTGTCGTAGACGAAGCGCACGGGCAG
>JAEEGL015563510.1_pt1 | contig 24359 bp, 21 predicted proteins | sample 9134231 | NCBI WGS metagenome assembly JAEEGL01 (sample SAMN16246548, study PRJNA631951) | gut metagenome | biome: gut microbiome; feature: rumen; material: fiber-attached | host: Bos | place: Iran: Karaj | collected 2018-10
ATGATATTGAACAGAAAATTTCGACTACTCTCAATAAATATATTAGCATATTTTCAGAATGTTGAAAAGATTTTTTTAATATAATGTTCGTCTTTTTAGGCGTCAGCGTTCTCAATGAAAGGCTTGATATCTTCCATCAGCTGATCGCAGTCGTCACCGTAAATTTCCAGCGTAATCGGGCGGCTCAGATCCAGGGAGAAAATCCCCAGGATTGATTTGGCGTCCACCACATGGCGTCCTGCCCGAAGATCCATTTCATACGGATAGCGGGAAACGATGTTGACGAACTGGTTCACATTCTCCACCAGGCTCAGCCTCAGACTCACAGACTTCATGATCGATACACCTCCGTTCCGCACCGCGGTCTGTCATCACGGCGCTCTATCATTGTAGCCAAACACTGTAACGATTTCAATTGCCTGTCAGGTTAATGATTTCCCATTTGCTCCATGCCGGGCACGTCAGTCCTTCGCATTTCCGGCGGAAACCGGGATCCGAAGCATCAGCGTAATCTCTTCCTCGTCCCATACGGCTTCCCCGCCCAGCGCCTGGGCCAGGAACGGCGCGCTGATAAAATGCCCTTCGGTTTCAAAATCGAAATCTGTCGGTTCCATGGGGATTTCCGCCCCGTCCACCGTTGCGGCGCATCCTTTTTCCTCGTTGTACAGCCCGATCGTATGGCCTTCCGCTTCCAGCACGACCGCGCCTTCAGTCGTCAGGCTCCAGCCTTCCAGGCAGCATACCAGGTCGTCCAGGCTGATCCGGATCCGCCCGTTGCTCTCCTGCAGGCGGGGCGTTTTGCTGACCGGTATTCCGTCGACCACGGCAATCCAGTCAAGCGGAGCGCCGTTCTCGTTAAAGGCTACAAAACCGTCAATCTCCACAAACAGATCGGCGTCCAGGTCAATCTCATGCACAGTCGGCGTCGCTTCCGGAGTGGGTTCCGGCGTGGCTGTCGGTTCCGATGTCGGTTCGGGAGTCGGTTCCTCCGTCGCTTCCGGCGTGGGTTCCGGCGTCGGCTCCTCCGTCGCTTCCGGTGTCAGTTCGGGCGTCGGCTCTTCCGTCGCTTCCGGGGTGGGTTCGGGTGTGGGTTCTTCCGTCGCTTCCGGGGTGGGTTCCGGCGTGGCTGTCGCTTCCGGAGTAGGTTCTTCAGTCGGCTCTTCTGTCGCTTCCGGAGTAGGTTCCGGCGTCGGTTCTTCTGTCACTTCGGGGGTCGGTTCCGGAGTCGGTACGGGCGTCGGTTCCGGGGTCGGTTCGGGCGTCGGTTCCGGTGTGGGTTCAGGTGTCGGTTCCGGAGTCGCCTGCGGCATGTTTTCAGGATTGGGCGCGGCGTCCGGATTCTCGAACAGATAGGTCTGCGTCCGGTCGCCGGCGATGCCGTCCTGGGTCAGGCCGTTATAGTACTGAAAACGGCGAACCGCGTTGGCTGTCTGCCTGCCATAGGCGCCGTCCGCGGAACCATCCGGGAGATAGCCCAGTTCGATCAGCCGTTCCTGCAGCTTCCGGACGTCCTTGCCCTTCGAGCCCTGAGCCAGGTTATGGTAGGATTTGTTCGGTGTAATCTGCGGAACCGGAGCCGGAGTCACGGAAGTCCCGGGCACAGGCGTAACGCCCTGGATGATCCGCATCGTCGGATCCGGGTTGATCATTTCAATGATGGCGGGAGAGGGCGTTTCCGACGGCGCGGGCGTGACGGAAGGCGCAGCTGTGTTCTGCACGGCCAGCGCGAATGTCGCCGTCATATAAACCAGCAGGGTTTTCATAAAATCCATATACGCCACTCCTTTAGCCTTTGGCTGCTCCAAGAATTATATCAAACCCGGCCGTTAATGACAATCCCTCTTTTTTGTGGTATGCTTGCTGACGGCATGGGGTCCGCGGCCCGATCATCCGCAGATTTGTTGATCCGGAGGAAATATGGAACAGCTGGAAGCCGGCATTCTGGGTACCGTTTTCCGCAATGATGAAAACGGCTGGTCAGTTATTACCGTCCGTGCCGGGCGGAATGAGGTCACGGTCGTCGGTACGCTGCCGGAGCTCAGTCCCGGGGAACAGGCGGTGTTTACCGGGGAATGGATTGAGCACAAAACGTACGGCCGGCAGTTTAAATGTTCGTCCTGCGAGCTCCGCGTTCCGACCACGCTGCTCGGTATTGAGCGTTATCTGGCCGGCGGACTGATCCGCGGGGTCGGACCTGCTACCGCCCTGCTGATCGTTCGCCATTTCGGTGAGGAAACCCTGACGGTTCTGTCCGAACATCCGGATCGCCTCACAGAAATTCCCGGTATCGGCAGGAAGCGGTGCGCGATGATCGCCGAAAGCTTCCGGGAGCAGCAGTCTGTCCGCCAGTCCATGATTTTTCTGCAGTCGTACGGCATTCCGGCCACGCTGGCCATCAAAATCAGCAAATACTACGGGGATCAGACCCCGGACATCATCCGCCGGGATCCCTACCGGCTGTGCGACGATATCGACGGCGTCGGATTCAAAACCGCAGACCGGATCGGTATCGCGCTTGGCGTCGCGCCGGACAGCGAAAGCCGGATCCGCTGCGCGCTCCGGTATCTGCTCCGGGACTCCGCCGCCTCTTCAGGCCATATTTACCTTCCTGAAAACGAACTGTACCGCGCTGCGGCCTCCCTGCTCCAGATTCCTGGAGATCTGTGCGCCAAAGCGCTGACGTCCCTGCTCCTGTCCGGGTCGCTCATCGCGGAAAGCGGCGAACCGGACGGCGGCCGGCGCGTCTACCTTCCGTCCTTCTGGCACGCGGAGCAGGAGGTCGCCCTCCGGATCCGGGAACTGATGGGTGCCGTCCGGCCGGACAAGTTCGCCGGCGCTGCCCGCGCCATCTCCGCCTTTGAGCGGAGCCACGGGATCTCCTTCTCCGCCACCCAGCGCCGGGCGATCACCAAAGCGATGGAAAACGGCGTCTTCGTCATCACCGGCGGCCCCGGGACCGGCAAGACCACCATCATCAATTGTATTCTGGAACTGCTTTCCGAGGAGAACGACGTCGTACTCTGCGCCCCGACCGGCCGTGCCGCCAAGCGGATGACGGAAGCCACCGGCGCGGAAGCCAGGACCATTCACCGCCTGCTGGAATACGGGGGCGACGAGGGCGTTTTTTCCAGGAATCAGGAAAACCCGCTGGAAGCGGACTGCGTCATCGCCGACGAAGCGTCCATGATCGACCTGGCGCTGATGCGGTCGCTGCTTCGCGCTGTCGAACCGGGCTGCCGCCTGATTCTCGTCGGCGACGCCGACCAGCTGCCCAGCGTCGGAGCGGGCAACGTACTGCGGGATATCCTGGACAGCGGCGCGGTGCCCTGTGCGCGCCTTACGGATATCTACCGCCAGAGCGAAGCCAGCCGCATCGTCGTCAACGCGCACCTGATTAACCAGGGGCAGATGCCCGTCCTGAATGAGAAGGGAACCGACTTCTTCTTTGAAAGGAAGCTCTCGCTGAAGGACGCGTCCGATTCTGTCGTTTCCCTGCTGACCCGGCGCCTTCCGGCTTATCTGGGGTATCCGGATAAACAGGCCGCCGGGCAGGCCATGCGGAATATCCAGGTCCTGGCCCCCGCCCGGAAGGGCGAATGCGGCGTCAACGCGCTGAATCTCCGCCTCCAGGACGCCCTGAACCCGCCCGACGACCGGAAACCGCAGATGACGTGGGGGGATTTTGTCTACCGGCTGGGGGATAAAGTCATCCAGACCAAAAATGATTACCGGATCCCGTGGACCCGCCGTACGCCCGCCGGAACCGAAGAAGGTGCAGGCGTTTTCAACGGTGACATCGGTTTCATCACAGCCGTCGATCCGGAGAACAACTCGCTGACTGTCCTGTTCGATGACGAAAAGGAAGTGGAATACGAAGCCGGGGATCTGGAAAACCTGGAAGGCGCTTACTGCCTGTCCGTCCACAAATCCCAGGGAAGCGAGTTCCCGGTTGTCGTTATGCCGGTCACCGGCGGCCCGCCGATGCTGCTGACGCGGAACCTGCTCTACACTGCCATGACGCGGGCCAGGGACATGGTCGTCCTGGTCGGCAGCGAAGACGTCATTCGCCGTATGGTGGAAAACAACCACGTTGCCCGCCGCTACACGACCCTGGCGCTGCGGCTGGCTGATCTGGCATAACCGGAGCACGCAGGAGTCCGTTCTCCACTGAAAAAAATTTTTTGGAAAATGAACGAAAAACGGACGAAAAGCAGTAACAGAGCAGCGTGCTATGCATTTATGTTCGAAACTGAAAAAAGAGGAGCGCGGCAGTAACAGCCGGGTTCCTCTTTGCACCGCTGATTCATTCGGTTCCGCAGCCGCAGGCACGGAACGCTGTGAGCCGTTACAGGGTTGCCAGCAGTTCGTCGATCAGGGATTTCTCCGCAAGGCCGATGGAAAAAGCCGTTGCGGAACCGGTGGCCGTGCCGAGTCTGAGCGCGTATTCGTAATCGCCGGTTTCGAGCCAGCCGGCCAGGAAACCCGCCACCATGGAATCCCCTGCGCCGACAGAGTTCACAACCTTTCCCCTGGGGCATCCGATACGGTGGGTCACGCCGCTTTCATCCAGCAGCAGGGCACCGTCACCGGCCATGGAGACCAGGATATTCCGGCCGCCCTTCTCCTGAAGCATACGGGCGCATTCGACAATCTCATCGTCCGTCTTCAGCACCCTGCCGAAGATTTCACCCAGCTCATGGTTGTTGGGCTTGACCAGGAACGGACGGTATTTCAGCACATTCACCAGCAGATCCCTGGTCGCGTCCACGGCAATGGAAATGCCCCTGCCTTCCAGCCGGGCCATGATCCGCTCATATGTGTCTCCGGGCAGGCATTTGGGAATGGAACCTGAAAGGACCAGCACGTCATCCGGACCGATGGCATCCAGTTTTCCGTAGAGGACTTCCATGTCCTCTTCCATGATCACGGGGCCGATGCCGTTGATTTCGGTCTCCTCAGCGGCCTTGATCTTGACGTTGACGCGGGTCATTCCTTCCCGGACGTGAATCATTTCATTCTTCAGCCCCATCGCGGTCAGGCCTTTCTCAAAGCCCTCCCCGATGAACCCGGCGACAAAGCCCAGGGCTACGGTGTCGAAGCCCAGTGTGCGCAGGACGTTGGACACGTTGATGCCCTTGCCCCCGAACTGGAATTCCTCGGATTCGTTGCGGTTGATTTCTCCCGGCATAAGCCGGTCAAAGTGTACCACATAGTCAATCGCAGGATTGAATGTTACAGTGTAAATCATTTGGGTTCAGCCTCCTTGGAGCCTGCGCGTGGTGGATGATAATGTTCTTTTTCAGCAGCATGTCCGCTCTGTAAGTGTCTCTTTCCTCTTTGACGCTGCGGCGTTTTTTCCCGGCATCCGCGCTTTCCACAACCGCAGTGTCATATTCCGGCACACTCACTTCTCCGGCAGAAACCGGTCGTCATTCTTATCTGTACTGCCCTACGCATGGGAGACGGTGTCGTTATGCATACTGTCTTCAGATCCCGCTGCGGCTTTCCGCCGTTGTCTGAGCATATTATACCGCATCCGGAAAGGGAAAGGAAGCAAAAAGCGGAAGAAAGATGATCCGCCTGATTGCGTTGCCGGATCATGCCGGACGAAGGCTTGTGAAAACGGATCACCTCCGGTATAATAAATCCATCGGACGGCAGAATCGGAAAAGGCCGGGAACAGACCCGGGCAATATCGAACACGGGAACGCGGAGGCGGATTCTGTCGTCATATTAGATGAATATGGAAGACGATCGTATTTCACCGGAACCGGAACATCTGCGGGGGCAGCGTTAGGGAGCCGATTGGGCGCCTGCTTTCGGGAGGATCCGGTCAAAAAGAAGGAAATGAAATATGGGAGGCGAGTATCATGAAAAAAACGTTCTGGACAACGGGATTACTGCTGGCGCTGCTGCTGGCGGCCATACTTCTTCCGGCTGCCGCCAGCGCGGGGGAAATCACAACGGTAACGGTCCTGCAAAGGGTCGGGGAGGAACTGATCGCCGGAAAAACCTTCGCGGACCAGGATCTGGCAACCAGTTCTCACTATTCGAAGTTCGTCGAAATGGTCGGAATGGACGAAACATATCCGTCTTCCTTCTCCGTCCAGTGGGCCTGGTCCAACGGATCCACATGGATCGATGTAACCGACGATGATGAGGAAATCAAATCCAATACAGTGTACCGCCTGAAGCTGACAATCCAGCTGAGCGGCGATCATTTCGCGTCCGATGTTACCGTCCAGTCGTCTGTAATGGACTTCCCGGATCCTCCTCAAAAAGGCAGTTATAAACTCGTCATTACCGGCTTTCTTACCAGTAAAACCCATTATGGGGATCTTGACAGCGATTACAAACCGATCAACGTGACCGGTGAGGCGTTCAACGGGAAGCTGGAGGACGGCAAGGCACCGTCGAAAAACGTGGTGGCGGACGACCTCTACGGATACAACGGAAACTACATCATTCAGAACGTCAGATGGTACCCGACAGGCCATCCTTATCAAACTGTCACCCAGGTTGAGGCCGGCGGCCTTTATACGCTCAGTTTCGAAATCCATCCGGGGTACAGCACCGTTTTCGAGAGCGCTGTGGATGTATCCGTGGACGGCATAGTCGAGACCGATGGCAGCGTCAAAGTCAGCAGGAAGAGCGGATCCGACTGGCTGATCGTGACCTGGGACTGCCCGTGGCCGGCCTTCAAGGTCCTTGACAAAGTGGTCCTGGGCGGGCTCGTGCCGGTTTGCGACAACGACTACCCGCAGAAGGAAGGCTTTTACGCCAAGACGGACCATGTGAAAGTATCCCTCCTGGAGTGGCGGGATCAGAACGGCAATAAGCAGACCTTCGCTTTCGACCTGGGAGAGAAATACACGGTCTACCTGGAACTGGAAACGGATGATCCGGCTGTTTATTCCATCGCTGACGACGTCACCGTCGCGGTCAATGTGGGCGAAGTCCGTGAAGTCCTGAACACCTGGGGCGGTGCGGCGGACCGCCGGATCGTTGTCGTGGTCGACTTCGTCGCGCAGCCGAAGCTGGTGACGGAGATTTCCCTCTCCCCCGACAAATTCACCCTGAACGTCACAGCCGACATTCCTTCGCCGTCGATGGTGATGACGGTGAACATCACGCCTGCGGGCGTCACGAACCCCGCCGTTTCCTGGGCATCCGATGACGAGACCGTCGCGACAGTGGACGCGTCCGGTACGGTCACCGCGGTCGGAGAAGGCACCTGTATCGTCACCTGTTCAGCCATGGACGGCAGCGGCGTGACCGGCTCCTGCGAAGTCACCGTAAAATACGCGAAAACTGAAGCCGTGCAGCTGAACTCCGATGTGGAATACATGATCATCACCGGGGATGGTTCGGCGCCGGCCTTCCAGCTGAAAGCGACCGTTGCCCCGACGGAAGCGGTAAACAAGAAGGTCGCCTGGAAATCCTCCGATACGAGTGTCGTCAAAGTGGACACCAAAGGCAAGGTCACCGCGGTGGGGGAAGGAACCGCGACGGTAACCTGCACCGCCAAAGACGGCAGCGGCGCCAAGGACGAATGTGTCTTCCATGTCACCGGGAAGAAGGTGGAGGAAATCGTCCTCAATTCCTACTACCAGCTGCTGACCCGCACGTCCGTCAAACCCGCGCCGACATTCCAGCTGAAGGCGACAGTCAATCCTGAGTCCGCGTTGAACCGGAACGTCATCTGGACGTCCGACAGCCCCGACGTGGCGACGGTGGACGCCTCCGGCAAGGTGACCGCGGTCGGCCAAGGGGTCTGCAACATCCAGTGTGAAGCGAAGGACGGCAGCGGCGTAGCCGCCATCTGCACCATCGAAGTCGACGTGAGAACGGTCACGGGCATTGCGCTGAACCATGACCATAAGACGCTGAAAATCGGCGAGGAGGGCCAGTCTCTGGACGATCTGTCCGAGGTTCAGCTGACGGCAACCGTTACGCCGGACGACGCGCTGAACAAGAATGTCATCTGGGTTACTGATAACGAATTGGTGGCGGTAATCGATGAAAACGGCAAAGTGACCGCGAAAGGCGAAGGCACATGCCTGATTACCTGTATAGCGGAGGATGGAGCCGGAGCAACCGCATACTGCGACATCACGGTGGAAATAAAGCCCGACGTGAAATCGGTCACCGTGAAGAACGGAATCTACAAGCTTTCCGGCACAACAGCCACGCTGACCGGCGTGAAGAAAAAGACCATCACCACGCTGACGATCCAGAATACGGTGGCAGCGAACGGAAAGACCTACAAGGTGACAGCGGTCGGATCCTCCGCCTGTTCCGGCCTGGCAAAGCTCAAGACCGTCAAGATCGGCAAATATGTAAAGACCATCGGCAAGAGGGCTTTCTGGAAGTGCACGGCACTGAGAACCGTGTCCGGCGGCGCGGCAGTCGTCACCATCAGCGACAACGCGTTCGCCTGGTGCACCAAACTGAACAAACTGCCGGCTTTCGGCAAACTGCAGACCATCGGCAGCGGCGCCTTCCAGCAGTGCAAGGGGTTGAAAGCGTTCATCATTCCGGCAAACGTGAAAAAAATCGGCAGCAAAGCTTTCTACAACTGTGTGAACGCGAAGAAGTTCGTGATTAAAACCAAAAAGCTGACCCAAAGCAGCGTCGGCGCAAGCGCTTTCAGCAATACCCCGAAGAGCGCGGTCATGAAATGTCCTTCCGCCAAGCTGAAGGCTTATAAGAAATTCATGAGCAAAAAAGGCTTCAGGGGAAAAGTTCAGTAACCGCCCGCGCCATTCCTCTGCCTGCAGAAGCGTTCTCCGGCATATGTGAAAAACGGATTCCGGCCTGGGATCCGTTTTTTCTCTGCCTGTTCCGGATCGTCAGCGCAAAAAGGAAAGAAACGCCACGATCTTCTTTGCGGAAGCTTCCGGCCCCGTTTCATCGCTGTCAATACAAATGTCATATCCGTCCTTGGGATACAGATACCGCAGGGACGTTTCCGCGGAACCCGTAAACCGGTCGCCGCGCTCTTTTTCCCTCTTTCTGAGCGTTTCGGGACTGCAGGTAACCAGCACCCTGACGATGCCGAAACCCGCGGCCGCAGCCAGCAGCGCCTCATAAATCCGGGCGCTGGTGATCACATGATCGACGATCACCCATTTCCCCTGCCTTAGTGCCGGCGTAATTTCCCGGCACATATCCGGCATGATTTCAAATACGTCGTCTTCCCAGATCTCCTCGCCCGTCAATATTTTCATATAATTGTCGATGGATATGACGACCGGTTCCGCCCCGAGCCCGCGCATTTCCTGCCGCAGGCTGCCCGCGATCGTGGATTTTCCCGCGGAAGACGGCCCGTTCAGCAAAATCAGCTGATTGGATCCGCAGGATTCTGCTTCCGCCGCATTCATCATTTTTCCCTTTCTGCCCTTTCCCCACCGATGACCGGTATCATCCCATCAACCCCGCCAGGTATTTCGCCACACCGTCGTTGTCGTTGGAATCGGCGATATCGTCCGCCGCCTGCCTGACGTGCGCCAATGCGTTGCTGACCGCCACTCCGCGGCCGCACATCCGGATCGGTTCGATATCGTCGTTGTCGTCGCCGAAGTATATCGCCTGCTCCGGCCGGATCCGGTCTTCCCTCAGTACCTGCCGGATTCCGTTCCATTTGGTGGCGCTCCTGCTCATATACTGAATCAGTTTCTGATCGGCGATCGTGGAATAAACGTCATCCGGGGACGGGACGCTCAGCTGGTCCGGTTTCAGCAGGGAATGGCTCGCCAGTATTTTGTAGATCGTTTCGTTTCCCGGAAGTGTTCGCATGTCCTTCAGCACCGACGGACGCCAGGCCGGTATATCGGCGTTCGCGTAGATCCCGCTTCCCGTTTCCGCCGAGATGACCGTGCCTTCGATCCGGCAGAGCTGCTCCAGGAGGAACGCGGCGCTTCCGGGGCTGACCGGGTTTTCGTAAACGGCTGCGGGCGTAATAATCCGGGCGCCGTTCAGCGTCACCGCCGAGCGGAACGAAATCACCGCGCGATACTCCGCAATAGCCCTTTCCGGCCGGGCCGTAGCCACATAGATGCCGGCGCCCGCAGCTTCCCATTCCCGCAGGACCTGCTCTGTGTACCGGGATATGCTTTTGTCTGTCCGAAGCAGCGTCCTGTCCAGATCGACAATCACCGCCCGGTATGGCAGCCGTGCCATCGTCCCCCTCCTGTCCTCCGGATGTCTCAGATCAGCCGGACCAGATCCGCGCACAGCTGAACCAGGTCGTAGCGGACGCCCTCCCGGCTGCGCCAGCTCCTGCCGTCCCAGTCCTCCCCGGTCAGGTCGTCGCCGCCGTAGATCAGCGCGCCGTACGCAAATCCGCGGAACCGTGCGACCGCAATGCATCCCGCCTGTTCCATCTCGACAATCTTCGCGCCTTCCTCTTTCCGCCGCGCGATTCTGTCCGGTGTTTCGCGGAACAGCGCGTCAGTCGTCCAGACCAGGCCGCGCAGATAGGAAACGTTCCGTTCCTCCAGGGTGGCAGCGATTTTATCCGTCACCGCCGGATCCGTATGGATTACCCGGGAAGCAGGAATGTACTGATAGGAAAACCCTTCGTCCCGGATCGCCCCGTCCACGAGAAGCACCTGGCCGACTTCGATATTGCGGTCCAGTATGCCGCCTCCGCCGCAGAACATCACACCGGTAATCCCCATAGCGTTGAACAGGTCCAGGTTGCCGCCGCAGGCGGGGCAGCCCACCTGTCCGAGCGTCAGCAGTACGTCCTCCCGGTCGGCAAAACGATAAATGGCCACCGGATTCTCACCCGGAATGACGCGTTCCTCCCGGATCCGCCCCGCAGCAAGCAGTTTATCGATCACTTCCGGGAAAAACGTGATCACCATCCTGTCCGTATCGAAGCCGTTTCCGGCAAAGTGTGCGGGATTCAGCTTCGCTGTCGGATTATCGTCATACTCCAGTACCGGCCAGTCGTTTCCGTAAAACATCTCAGGTTCCTCCCTTCCGGTTATGTCTCAGATCATATCACGAAACCCGGAAAAGGGAAACATCAGATGCGCCCCGGGAATCCCCTGCGTGTGTCATGATATGATCCGGAATGGGTTTTCCGTGGGTGGTTTTCCCGCTTTCAGCCGGACGCGGATTGTAGTATAATGGCAGCAAAGGGCAGGCCATGGGACAGGCCTGAATTCATTCACGGCAGGGAGCGGGAAGATATGAAGGAGAACGTACGGAAAGAAAACAGGCTGGACACAGAGCAGCTGATTCCGACATACTTCCGCCTTGCGCTGCCGGTGGTGCTCGGATCGATCGTAACCATCGTCTACAGCCTGGTGGACACCTATTTCATCGCCCAGACCGACAACGAGCTGCTGGTTGCCGGCGTATCCGTATGTTCTCCGATTTTTACGATCCTGATGGCCTTCGGGAACATCTTCGGCCAGGGCGGCAGTTCCCTGATCTCCCGGCTGCTGGGGCAGGCCCGGAATGAAGACGTGAAGCGCGTCAGCGCCTTTTGCTTCTGGATCGCGCTGGCGGCAGGTGCGGTTGTCGGCGGCGTTCTGCTGCTCCTCCGGGAGCCGTTCCTGGGGCTGCTGGGGGCCGACGCGGATGCCCTGCCGCACGCGCGGGATTACGCCACAGTACTGTTGGCCGGGGCGCCCCTGATCGTGGTGAATTTCATTCATATGAACCTGCTGCGGTGTGAAGGCATGGCCGGCATGTCCATGATCGGCACGCTTATCGGCGCGGTCGTCAACATGATTCTGGATCCGCTGCTGATCCCGGGTATGGGCGCGGCCGGCGCCGCGGCTGCAACGGTCATCGGGTACGCGTGCAGCGTGGCTTTCCTGCTGACCGTCGTGCTTCGCCGCAGTACTGCTCTGTCTGTCCGTCCGGTACTGCGGGTATCTCCCGCCTCCCTTCGGAACATGCTGGCTGTCGGCGTCACCGCGGCAATCACAAATATTGCTTCCGGTGTCTGCGTCATCCTGGTCAACCAGCAGTTGCTCATCCACGGCGGCAACGGGAAGATCGCCGCCATGGGAATCGTGCTGAAGGTCACGATGATCATCCAGATGGTTCTGGTCGGTTTCTCCTTCGGAGGCGTTCCGCTCTTCGGATACCTGACCGGTGCGGAGCAGCGGGAAAAGATCCGCCGTCTGCTCCGGTTCTGCCTGCTCTTCCTGTGCACGCTGTCCGTCTGTATGACGCTGATTGTTGCCCTGGCAGCGGAGCCGCTGCTGGGAGTCATTACGCCGGACCGCGAACTGGTGGAAGCCGGCGTGCCGATGCTGCGCTGGCATGTGGCAGGGAGCGTGTTCGCCGGGATCGTTATGCTGATGACCTGCCTGTGCCAGGCCTCCGGCAAAGCGCTGCCGGCGCTGGCGCTTTCCCTCAGCCGGCAGGGCCTCCTCTTTGCCGCGGTGCTGCTCACAGCCTCGGCGGTCTTCGGGTATGACGGAATTATCGCCTCCCAGTGCGTGGCGGACTTCCTGAGTGCGCTGCTGGCCGGCGGTATTTTCATGAAATTGTTCCGGAGGAAAATATGACGCGTCATCCGATGTTCGTGCCGTTCGGCGCCAACTGGCCGGCCATCCGTTCCTTCCTGCTGGACCTGGTATATCCGGAAGGCGCGGTCTGCCGCGCGTGCGGCAAAATCTCCGATGGGGAAATCCTGTGTCCCTCATGCCGGGCCGCCCTGTGCAGCGACGGTTCGCTGTTCCGATGGGAAACGGAGGAACTGGCGCCGGACCTGACTGCGTATTACCTGACGCCCCACACCGGCGTCGCCCGCTCCCTGGTGCTCCGCCTGAAGCATCAGGCGGAAGCCTGTGCCGCCCGGCCGCTGGCGGATCTGCTCCTGCCCCTGCCGAAAGATTTCAGCTTTCCCCCGGATACGGTCGTCACCTGGGTCTCCATGCCGGAGAACCGGCGGCGGGACCGGATGATCGATCACGGACGGCTGCTGGCCGAAGCGGCGGCCGCACAGCTGGGCCTCCCCTGCCGGCAGCTGCTGCTGCGCCGGGAAACCCGTCATAAAAATCAGGCTTCCCTGAACAGGGAAGCCCGGGAGGAGAACCTGCGGAACGCGTTTCTTCCGCTGGAAGAAATCACCTTTCCGGTACTGCTGGTGGACGACGTGCTGACCACCGGCACCACCGCCCGCCGCTGCGCTGAAGCCCTCCGCGCCGGCGGCGCGGAGCAGGTCACCGTTCTGACCTACACCCGGGCCACCCGGCTGAAGGACGGCGTCTGATTCCCGGTTCCGTGCCCGGCAGCATCTCCGATGCGCGTCTTTCGGGATGAAGGCTCCATCTTACTTCGCTTTCTGGCTCAGCGGTTTCGACCATTCGGAATAATATTTCTTGCTGCCGACCTTTTTATATGTGCGAATACGGACATACCAGGTTTTTCCCTTTTTCAGCTGTTCGATCTGCGTTTTTACCGTGGAAGCCGGGGATACCGAAACCTTCTGTGCGTCCTGGAAGCTCTTTTTCAGGCTGTATTCGATCTCATAGCCGTCGATACCGCTGCCCTTTTTCCATTTCACAGTCAGCTTGTTCTTTCCGGCTTTCAGGAAGGACAGCTTGACCGCTTTGGGATTGATTAGGAACGTGATCTTTTTGGTCCCCTTGTAGAGGCCTTTCCCGGTCAGCGTGATCGTCGCTTTGCCAATCTCTGTGTTGTTTTTCCAGGCGATCGTATAATCCTTGTCCGCAACCAGCTTTTTATCGTTGTATGTAACGGTGAATTTTGGTTTGAGTGCTTTGCCTGTGAACACCTTGTCCGGAATCTCGCTGACGGTCGCTTTGCTGATGGATATCTGTTCCAGCTTCGGAATCTTCACCGGTTTGCTGATTTCATCCTTCCCCTCCGGATCGCTGAAGAGATGCTGGCAGACGCTGCAGTACCAGTAGGCTTCCGTTCCTTTTTTGGTGACGGTGGGTTTGACGGCGGCAACGGAAACCAGTTGATGCGCTTTCATCTCCAGTTCCTGCTCCGTGGTTCCGATAAACGTCTTTGATTCGAATTCCGCCGTCGCGGTATGGGTGATGATTCCCGGCGCTGTGCAGGAGGATTCCCTTGTCAGTGCGGAAGATGTTTCCGCCGGAATTTCATGGGTTGTCTGGCAGTATTCGCACGCGATGACGGCGGTTGCCTGGCTGTAGTCGGGAGACCAGCGAAACGCAGCAGTCCAGCTGTGCTTGTCCGGATCTTCCGGGATCTCTTCTTCCTTCGTATGCGATGGATCATTCAGGCAGGTATGCAGCATGATCCCGGGTTCTTCGCAGGTCGGCTCCTGGATCACGGTTCCCTCGTCCCACTGGTGGCCGATCGGATCGATCGGAACCCGCTCCGTAATGTTCATCCCGCAATTCCAGCAGTACTGATATGATTCATAGCCGCTTTCCGTACATTTGGGTTCCTGTCTCGGCATTGTGACCACATAATGATGGAACCCGGCGGTCTCCAGGACCATTTCGACCGTTTCCTGGGTGTTTCTGCGGCCCCATGTTTGACTCTTCCGCCCATCGACTTCAATGATGTAATAATAGTTCAGACTTCCGTCGTCTGTTCCGAAGCATATTGCCCACATGATCCAGTTGTCGTTCTCTCTCGAGCTGTAAAGGAACGACGTTCCGTTTGCATAATCGAATTTCGGCCCGGAAAAACCTTTCAGGCTCAAGTCTTTGGTCGCGGTACTGACATCGAAGCCGCCCCATTTCCGGGTAATCGTGACAGTGGTCGATCCCTCTGAGGAATTGTACTCCTGCTTGTCGTTCGACCATTCGCCGCCGGTATAAAACTTCGAGAAATAGGATGGGATATCCACCTGGAAACATTTTTCCAGCTGGATCTTCTCGTTGGCATAAGCGACTGAGAAGATGCTCAGCGAAATCGCCAGAATCAGCAGCAGCCATATCCATTTTTTCATTCTGTTTCACGACTCCTTTTCCGGAACGACGTTATAGGGTTCTGAATTTGTCTTCAGCATACCATACAACGCCTTCTTTTGCAACCGTTTCAGGGATACAACCGCGCCGCTCGGCACAGCGTTCCGGGAAAGCGCGGCAAACCTGACTCTGCAACGGAAAAGATTGACGAATACCGTTTCCGGCGGTAAAATGAAAGATGGTGCCTGAAGAGATGACGATGGAGGGAATCCCGTGCTTGAATGTATCGTAACCAAATTCGGCGGCAGTTCTCTGTCCACTGATGAACAGTTCCGCAAAGTCCGCAGTATTCTTGAACTGGAGCCTACCAGGCGTTACCTGGTTCCAAGCGCGCCGGGCAAGCGCTTTGCCAAGGACGAGAAAGTCACCGATCTGCTCTATATGTGCCATTCGCTGGCAAAGAAGAAAAAGTCCTTTGAGGCCGAATTCGCCAAGATCCGCGAACGGTATCTGGATATCGCTCGCGGCCTTCATCTGAAAGTGGATATTGAGGAGAAGCTCCGCGAAGTGGAGGAAGGCATCGCTTCCGGCAAGGGCCGGGACTGGTGCGCCAGCCGCGGGGAATACCTGTGCGGCCTGCTGATGGCGGATTATCTGGGATGGCGTTTCCTGGACGCGGCCGAAGGCATCGTCTTTAAGGAAGACGGCACTCTGGATGACGACAAGACGCAGGAAAAGCTTTCCTCCCTCCTGGCGGACGGGGAGAGCACCGTTGTGCCCGGTTTCTACGGCGCCCGGGAAAGCGGCGAAGTGCAGACCTTCTCCCGGGGCGGCAGCGATATCACCGGCGCGCTGGTTGCCCGTGCCGTCAATGCCGACGTATATGAAAACTGGACGGACGTGTCCGGTTTCCTGATGGCGGATCCCCGGATCATCGACAGTCCGGCGGAAATTTCCTCCATCACCTATAAGGAACTGCGTGAACTGAGCCATATGGGTGCCTCCGTGCTGCATGAGGACGCCATGTTCCCCGTTCGCCGCGCCGGTATCCCCACCAATATCCGGAACACCAACAAGCCCTACCATCCCGGCACCATGATCAGTAAAAACGCGCCGAATGAGATCTCTGTTCCCACGATTACCGGCATTGCCGGCCATAGGGGATACAGCGTCATCAACGTCGAGAAAAGCATGATGAACAGCGAAGTCGGATTCGGCCGTAAGGTGCTGCAGGTGTTCGAGGACGCAGGCATTCCCTTTGAGCATATGCCCACCGGTATTGACAGCCTGTGTGTCGTTGTCAGCAGCGAACTGCTGAACCCCCGTCTGGATGAAGTGGTCGCCCGGATCGAAAAGCTGGTCGGCACCAACGGAACGGTTACCGTCAGCGACCGGATGGCCATTATCGCAACAGTCGGCCGTGGCATGGTGCACAACTGCGGCACCGCTGCCCGCCTGTTCAGCGCCATGAGCCGGGCGCGCATCAACGTCCGGATGATCGACCAGGGTTCCAGCGAGCTGAGCATTATCGTCGGCGTGAACGACAACGATTTTGAAGCCACGATCCATGCGATTTATCACGAATTCGTGGAATAAGGAGCACTGCCATGAAAGTTCTTGTCACCGGATATGCCGGCCAGCTGGGATATGAGGTCGTCCGCCTGCTTGAAAGCCGGGGCGTCCCATGCAAAGGCGTGGACATGGCCGATTTCAACCTGACGGACGCCGCGGCGGTGCTGGATTACGTGCAGCGCTTTGCGCCGGACGTCATCGTTCACTGCGCCGCCTATACCAATGTGGATAAGGCGGAAACCGAGCCGGAAGTATGCGCCGCAGTCAACGGCATGGGAACCCTGTATATGGTGCGCGCCGCGCTGAGCGTCGGAGCAAAGCTGGTCTATATCTCCACGGATTACGTTTTCTCCGGCACCGGTGACCGGCCTTTCGAAATTGACGATCCGTACGGCCCGAAAAACGTCTACGGCGTCAGCAAGGTGCAGGGGGAGGACGCGGTCCGTTCCCTGATGACCCGGTATTATATTCTCCGGACCAGCTGGGTATTCGGCAAAAACGGAAAGAACTTTGTCCGGACCATGCTCAGGCTGGGCGCGGAAAAGAAGGAGCTGCGGGTCGTCTGCGACCAGATCGGCTCTCCCACATACGCCAAAGACCTGGCCCGGGTCATCTGCGATATGATTCCGACTGAAAAATACGGAATCTATCACGTCCGCAACGAAGGCTATATTTCTTGGGCGGACTTCGCGAAGATGATCATGGATAAAGCCGGCCTTCCCTGCCGGATCGTTCCCGTACCCTCTTCAGAATACGAATCGCTGGCCCGGCGCCCGCTGAATTCCCGTCTTTCGGGAAAAAAGCTCCAGGCTGCCGGCTTCGAGCCCATGCCGTCCGTAGCAGATGCGCTGGACCGTTATCTGGCGGAGCTCAGGGAAGAAGAAACGGTGTAATATCAGGTCGTCCGTCAGATCAACCCGGCTCGGGCAGACGCCCGGGCCGGGTTTTCTGACCGGATCTGTCCGAAGTATATGAAGAATCCGGAGGAAAAAACGATGGCTGATCTGATTATCCGGCGCGTCTGCGGGGAAAGCGGTGAAATCGGCGATTTTATCCACCGGGAATTTGTCCGGTATGGCGAGCAGCACCGCGTAGCGCTCAACTACGACGAGTTCTGTTTCGCCGCGGAATGCGGCGGCAGGATTGCCGGGGTCATCACCGGCCGGGCATACTACAACGAGGTCCATATCGGGGACCTGATCGTCGGCGAGGCATACAGGAGAACCGGCCTGGGAAGCCGGCTGGTCGCCGCGGTGGAGGACGCTTTCCGGGGAAAGGGATACGACGTGGTCACGCTTACGACGTTTGGTTTCCAGGCGCCGGAATTCTATAAAAAGCTCGGATATACCGTCGAATTCGTCCGCGAATTCCCGGATCCGAAGCTGTGCAAATACTTCATGAGAAAAAACCTGTAAACCGTTCACCGGCTGGGGAGGCAAAACCGAATGACGCTGCAGAAAGAGATTGATGGGATCTTTGCCCGGTACAACGACGTGCTCTACGGCTTTACCGGCATTTCCTGGAGTCCGTTCGCGCAGGACTACCGTTCCGCGCTTGTATTTGCCGTACCCTACGGAAAACAGCTGACGCCGGAAACCTATACCGAACCGTATTTTGAGGATGGGATTCAGCTGGCAAAGAGCCGGCTGGAAATGATTCTCCGCCGGCTGGAAGCGCTGCTGTCTGACCGGGACGTGCGTTACTATGTACCGCCTGTCGCCCAGAAAAACGAGACGGAACTGCTGGCGCCCTTTTCCTTCAAAACTGCGGCCGCCAAAGCCGGCATCGGATGGTTCGGAAAGAATGACGTCATCATCACCCGGCGCTACGGGCCGCGGGTCCGGTTATCCGCCCTGCTGATCGACGCACCGTTTGAGTACGCGCAGCCGGTCACTGAAAGCCGCTGCCCGGACAGCTGCGTCCGGTGCGTCGAAATCTGCCCCTGCAAAGCGCTGAAGGGCGTCCAGTGGAAAGCCGGCATGTCCCGGGAGGAGATCATCGACTATCACCGGTGCAACCGGATGCGGAGCGCGTTCATTCCGAAGCTCGGGAGAAAGAGCGCCTGCGGCCTCTGCATGGCGGCATGCCCGGTCGGGGCGGATCCCCTGTTCTATCGTGAACTGAAAGGCTGAATCTGATGAAAAATATACCATCAGTATAAAAATAAATATTCCATTGATACTGTTTGTGTCTTTTCTTTGCGCTCACGCTGCCGTATAATGCGGGAGGACAGAGTCAGGCGAAGGAGGCGGACAGGATGAAAACGAAACTGGCGGAAAACATCCGGTTCTATCGGAAGCAGCGGGAACTGACCCAGGAGCAGCTGGCGGAAGCCATGGGTGTCACCGTCGGCGCGGTACATAAATGGGAAACGAAACTGGCTACCCCCGAGCTGAACCTGATTATGGAAATGGCGGATTTCTTCGGCATCACCGTGGACGTACTGCTGGGCTTCGAAATGAAGGACCACCGGATGAAGGCAACCATGGAGCGGCTGATCGGGTACGTCAACACGGAGGATCCGGAAGGCCCGGCGGAAGCGGAAAAAGCGCTCAGCAGATTCCCCCACTCCTTTGATATCGTCTATACCAGCGCGGTCCTGTTTATGATGATCGGCGGCAAAAGCCATGACATGGATCAGCTGAACCGGGCGTCCGAACTGCTGGAGAAATCCCTGGTCCTGCTGCCCCAGAACACCAATCCCGCGATCAGCGAAATCAGCATCTACGATTACATGGCCAATGTGCTGATCATGCAGGGCCGCGGGGATCGGGCGGCGGAACTGCTGAAAGAGCATAACCGGGAGGGTGTTTTCAGCGATCTGATCGGCATGACGCTTGCCGTCTTCTGCGCCCGTCCGGAGGAGGCGCAGCCCTTTCTCTCCCATGCGTTGCTCGACTCGCTCTCCCGGATCCTCCGGACGGTTCTCGGGAAAACGCGCGCGTACACCCTTACCGGCGATTATGTCCAGGCCGAAGGCCTGCTGAAATGGGCCGTTCAGATGATGGAAAGCCTGGGGCAGCCGGGCGTGACAGGATATATCGATCATGTGTGCAGCTTTCTGTACCTGCTGCTGGCTTACGTGCACCTGAAAAATGACGGCCGGGCACAGGCGGAAAAGGCGATGAACCGTGCGCTGGAACTGGCGGCACGGTTTGACGGTTCGCCGAATTACGACGCGCGGTCCGTCCGCTTTGTGGAAGGATCTGACAATTATTCCCTGCACTCGATTCTCGGGCGTACCATACGCGAAAGCCTCGAATACCTCGCCAGCCTGATCGCGGACGAATCGCTGACGGCCCTTCTGAAGGAGATGACCGGAAATGAATGAAATCAAAACAGAGAACGTATTCCGCTGCCGGAATTACCGGCTGGTATTCCTGGGCGCCCTGGTATCGGAACTCGGCGCGCTGCTGTACAACTTCGCTGTCAGCTTCTACATCCTGCAGGTCAGCGGCAACAGTGCTTTCCTGCAGGGGCTGTACCTGGCGCTGTGCGGCGTCGCCATGCTGGTCTTCACACCGGTGGGCGGCGTACTGGGCGACCGGTTCGACAAGGCGAAAATCATGTACCTGTGCGACTATATCAAGGGCGGGACCATCATCCTGGCTACGGCGCTGATGCTCGTCTTCCGGGAACCGGACGCGCATCTCGTGATCCTGTTCGTCCTGGGGATCCTGGGCAGTGTGATCAGCGGGATCTTCACTCCTGCCGCCGGTGCGCTGATCCCCCATATCGTATCGCCTGACAGGCTGCAGCAGGCCAACTCCTACTTCACCGTCAAGAGCGCACTGGAGGGCATCCTCGGCGTCGTCCTGGCGGGCGTCCTGTACGCGGCGCTGCCGATTCATACGCTCTTTTTCATGGTCGGCGCCTGCTTCGTGGCCTCCGGCGTCTCCGAGATGATGATCCGCTACCGGCATACGCCGTCCCCGGAACAGCTGACGCTCCGGGTGGCGGTGCGCGATATGCGCGACGGCCTGCGCTATCTGAAAACGCAGAAGGCGATCCTCGCGCTGCTGGGTGCGGTCCTGTTCATCAATTTCTTCGCCGCCCCGGTTACCGGCAATTTCCTGCCCTATTTCGTCCGGACGGACCTGGCTTCCGACCCTTCCTATCTGCTGCATGACGTACTGACGCCGGAACTCTGGTCCTCGGTTATCAGCATGTGCATCGGAATCGGCTCCCTGATCGGCGCGGCGATCCTCAGCGCGCGGAAGCCTGCTGAAAAGTGCGGCTATACCGTAGCGGTCCGGCTCTGCGCCGACGCCGCGGTCATCATTCTCCTGTCGGTCAGCTACTGGCTGCTGGTGGATCGCGGCAGCGCCCTGAACGTCTTCCTGCCGCTGTTCTGCGCCGGCGGATTCGTGACGGGACTCCTGCTTTCCTTCATCAATATCCCGATCTCGACCGCCGTCATGCGCGTGGTGGACAGGGACAAGCTCAGCAAGGTCAACAGCATCATCAGCATCGGCTCCCAGGGAATGATCCCGATCGCTTCCGTGCTGGCCGGCGCGGTGCTCCAAGGCCTCGGTTCGGCGCCGCTGCTCTTCATCTGCTCGCTCGGCTTTACCGTGACGGCCGTTCTTCTCCTGGTGAACAAACCGGTCCGGGATCTGTAACCGGTCCGTTCCGGTTTCCGGAGCCCTGTGTTATAATGGCTGCCTGAAGGGAGATGGATGGATGCTGTATGTGAAAGCCGCGAATCCCGAAGACCTGGAGCAAGAATGGCGCTTCGTCCGGGAAATGCCCCCGGACGAGAACGGATTGATCAACGATTGGTATCAGGTCTCCCGGGAGGATTTTGAAACCCGGGCGCTTCCGCAGATGATCGCTTTTTCGGAAGGCAAAGGCCTGCCGGAAGGATATGTTCCGGAAACCTTCCTGTTTCTCTGGGATAATGACCGGATCGTCGGCCAGTTCCGGATCCGCCATTACCTGTGCGAATCGCTCCGGACCGGCGCCGGCCATATCGGCTACTTTATCGGAAAGAATGACCGGGGAAAGGGATACGGAACGGAGGGCCTGCGGCTGGCGCTGGAGCTCGCCCGGGAAATCGTTCCCGAGGACGAGTTCTATCTGCGCGTGAACCGGGATAATCCCGCTTCCCTGCGCGTGATGCTGAAAAACAGCGGAAGAATCGCAGCGGAGGACGCGGAAAAATACTATATCCGCATTCCGAACCCCGGAAAGCGGCAAAAATGAATGGAAAGGATCCGCGGCCCACAGCCGCGGATCCTTGTCCTTTCCTGCCTTCTTATGACCTCATCTGGACGTTGAGATACGGATACGGAATCTCGATCCGGTTCTCTTCGAGCGCTTTTTTGACGCGCGTATTAATATCCGATTTGAACACCTCTGTCGGGGTGTCCGGCCGGTAATAGGCGGTTGTGCCCATCAGCAGGCTGGAGTCGCAGAATTCCAGGAAATAGACGTCCGCGTACTGCTCCTCCCCTTCCGCGCCCTTTTTGCCGGGAACGGACAGCGGACTGTCCGTAATCGCCTGCCGGATCACCGCGCGGGCCATATCCGGATCCGCGGAATAAGACACGTTGAAGCGCATATTCACGGACCGGATACTTGTATGCCAGCTCATATTGGTGATCTGCTGGGCGTTCATCCTGCTGTTGGGAACCACATAGATCTGCGTGTCCAGGCCCCGGAGTACCACGTGCCGGAGCGTCATATCGACGACGATTCCGGACTTCCCGTCTTCCAGGGTGATCCGGTCGCCGATCTCGAAGGGTTTGGTCGTGCTGATCATCGCGCCGCACAGGATATCCGCCAGGACGTTCTGGGCGGCGAAACCGGCGATTGCCGCCAGCACCGCCGTGCCCTGGAAAAGCGTCGTCCCGAAATTCTTCGTCAGGTCCGAGCTCATCATGATCCACTGAACCGCCAGGAAAATAATCAGGAACCGGAAGCCGTTCTCCACCATCCGGATATTCAGGCTGGCTTTTTTGTTCCGGATCAGCCGGGATGTAATTTTCTTCTGTACGCGGAAAAGGACCATCAGGATGATCACCGCGATGATGATGGCAATCAGCAGCCGGGCGATCTGGTCGAGCATCGGGTTATCCTTGAAAAACTGAATGACCGGCTCCATGAATCATTCTCCTTTCTCCGCCGGATCCGTGAGCCGGCGGTCCGCCTGCGCCTGGAATGATTCAAGGGGCATTTCCATGACCTCAATCCGGGTGCCGTCAGGATCGTGGGTCCAGAACATCAGGCATTGGGACTGTCCCCGTTTGACTTCCGAATCCAGCGGCCCGCCCGCTTTTTCCACTGCTTCAAAAGACTTCCGGACGTCTTTCGTCATCAGGCAGAGATGGCTGAAGCCGATCACGTCCGGCCCGGTGATTCCCTCCCGGGTACCGTCCGAAAACAGCTCCAGGTACTGGCCCGGCGCGATAAAAAGGTAAACCGTTGCCAGGGAGCCGTCCTCCCGGTGCATGCGGAATGCCTCCCGCAGTCCGAGAACCCCGGTGTAGTACCGGATGCTGTCGTAAATATCGCGGGTGCGGATTGCCGCGTGGCTTAGTCCCGCGACCGTCTGGAAATGCTGGCTGCTCATCGGCCGTTCCCCTTCCGGTGTACGTTTTTATGCTGATATCTCCGGAAACCATTATATCAGCGAAGCGGCTCCGGCGCAAACGGTCATTTCACAGATTTCCGTCCCGGCAAACCGAGTCAGATCCGCAGGAGAATATGTTCCTCTTTCAGGTCGTGGTACAATTCGCATTCTCTGCCGCTGACGTCCGCCAGGCAGACGACGTCCTCCAGTTCCCCGCCGCCGGGAATTCCGGCGATGATATTCGGCGCTTGTCCGAGCAGCTCCGGCCGGAAATGCGGCGTCTTTTCCCCGGGAAACACGGCCATGTACAGGATCTGGGCCTCCACCAGGTCCTGGAAGATATGGCTGCCGTAGGACAGTTCGGGATTGTAGCCCGCCCGGCTTTCCGCGATCTCGCAGACGGCGTCGAACCCGCTGATATCCGAGAACGCCGTCGGAACGCCGAGCTCCGGCGAGGACGTCCCGATGCGTCCCGGAACCATCAGCAGGATATGTTTCCCCTGGTCCCGGTATTTCCAGTTGATCTGCCCGATCAGGGACGCCACCCGTGTTTTTTCGTTATACGGCAGGTGATAGTACCTGACCGGATCCACATAAACGATCATATCCAGCCGGATCTTCCGGGAAAGCCCCATGGACGCGCCGCGGGTTTCCAGCAGGATTTCATTCTCCGGAACGTCCGCCGGAACGGTCACGCCGCCGGTATCCTGGAACACCTGCAGCGGCCTGCACTGCAGCAGGTTGATCATGTATTCCCGGTTTTCCGAGACGTTGATCGTGAACTCGATATCCACCGGTTCGCCGTATTCCTGCTGAATCAGGTGCATCATCCGCTGCATGCGCTCCATCATCTCCCGGTTCCGGACCAGTCCCCGGCAGGAGATAAAGCAGATGTTCCGGAAAATACCGCGTTCCCGGAGGGACGCCTCCGCCTCCGCGTCATGCTCCAGCACCTGGTTTTTCAGGTAGGCGGGCAGCACCGGCTCCAGTTCCTCCAGCGGCACCCGGTTCAGGCTCCGGGCTTTCAGGTCCACCGCTTCCGCTTTCCGCTGGGAAAACTGGTGCCTTTGCGCGGTGGTGGTAAAGTTGGTGGCTTCCGGCTTGTCCAGGCTCACCAGCCGCGGATAGGAGCCCTCCGTCCGGTCCACGGCGGATGTGCCCAGGCCCATCACCAGCCTCAGCATGCCCGCGGATGAATCGATGTCGTTCAGGAATTTATAGGGGCTGAAAGAATACCCCACGCCGGCGGCGCAGGGCATATAATACGCCCCGTAGGCGGATCCGGACACGCGCATGACCAGCAGCGCCATCTGCTCGTCCCGTTTGTCCAG
>JAEEGL010435403.1_pt1 | contig 24358 bp, 21 predicted proteins | sample 9134231 | NCBI WGS metagenome assembly JAEEGL01 (sample SAMN16246548, study PRJNA631951) | gut metagenome | biome: gut microbiome; feature: rumen; material: fiber-attached | host: Bos | place: Iran: Karaj | collected 2018-10
GTTAGTTAACGCTTTGACGTTTTATATCTTACGTGAATACATAAATAGAAGTCTTGTGTAAAACATACAGTGCATTAAAAACTAATTGGAGGCGTTTAAAATGTATTTTGTTGGTATTGATATTTCAAAATACAAACATGACTGTTTCATTTGTACTGAAACAGGCGAGGTAATTGAAGAAAATTTATCTTTCACAAACACCAATGAAGGATTTCAACAATTACTTAATTTATTAAATTCTTTAGATAATAGTCAAGAAATAAAGATAGGATTTGAAGCTACTGGTCATTATGGTATGAACCTTAAGCTATTCCTTGAAAAGAATAACTATTCTTTTATGGAATTTAATCCTAATTTGGTTAAACAATTTATTAAATCTCAAACCTTACGCAAAACCAAAACAGATAAGAAAGATGCTGTTTGGATTACTAAGCATCTCATATCTGTGGATTACAAACCCCATCCACAACAATTTTATCATAAATTTGCTTTAAAATCTTTATCAAGAAAAAGAGATAAATTATTTTTTCAGCGTTCTTATTATTTAGTTCAATTAACTAACATACTAGATTTAATTTTTCCAGAGTTTAAACCTTTATTTAATAACGAATTCACTGTTACATCACTTTATATTTTAAGCAAATATAAAACTGTTGAAAAAATTAAAAATATGAAAGATTTTGATTCTATCAGAAAAGTTTCTAGAGGTAAGTTTTCTTATTCGAAATTTCTACAAATTAAAGAAGCTGCTAAAAACACTGTCGGTTGTTCTGATGAATATTTAGAATTTGATTTAGAAAATATGATTGAACTTCACAATAACATTAATAATAAAATCAAAAAGTATGATGATAAAATTGAAACTATTATCAAAGAACTAGAGCCACCAACTCTTTCTATTAAAGGAATTGGTCCTATTTCCTGTGCTGGAATTATTTCAGAATTCGGTGATATTTCAAGATTTAAGTCTGCTAATGCAATGGTTGCTTTTGCTGGTATTGAACCTAGTATATCTGAATCTGGAACTGAATCCCATACAGGAAAAATGGTTAAGCATGGATCAGGGCATTTAAGATATCATCTTTTAAATGCTGCTGATTATATTTTCATGCATGAACCTATATTTACAGAATTCTATTATAAAAAACGTAACGAAGGCAAAACTCACAGAGTAGCTTTATCTCATGTTGCTAAAAAACTTGTCAGAATTATTTATAAATTAGAATCTGAAAATATTAAATTTAAATCTGATATAAAATAATTGGTGTACTATTTTATATCTATATACCGCGACTAAAAGTTTTAAAAATTGCTATTTTTAAAATCTTTTTGGCGTGGAACAAAAATCTTTTTAAGATTTTTGATAAAAAGGTATTGACTTCTTATAGTTAGTCACCAATCTCTTTTAAAACTGTATTATCCTTTGTTATTTTATCAATAACAGATTTACTATTAGTACCAATAATTCCTAACCATATATCAGTTTCGGATAATTCGTCCTTGTTAGTTATATTGTAACATAATTTAGCATAATATAAAATATTTATGTTAATTATTTCAATTGATTTTGAATAAATTGAACCTGTATTTACACTTGTTAAATAAACAACGTCATAATGTTCTTTCTTGTAATCAACTGTGTTAAGATTAATCTGATAATAATTACTTATCTCTGTATAATCTTCACCAGGCTTTAATTCTTTGCCTATCATTCGAAATATGAAAGATAAGTTTCTATTAATCACTTTTTGTCCAAATGAAGTATTAACTTCTACTGATACATATTCATGATTTAACTTACAAACTAAATCAACTGTATTTTTCTTATTCTCTCTATTATCACCAATTAATTCAGGATTAAGTAAACTTATTACTTTTATATCCTTCTACAAAATAACAGATAGAAAACTATTTAAACTTTCTAGGTGATTAGAATCACCAAAAATTAACTTAAAGCATTTATCAAAGTATACAGGTATTACCTCATCTTCGTCTAAACTTTCCATATAAATATCTTTATCTCTACTCATAAAACCTCCATCACGTATTGAATTAGAATTAAATAACTATAAATCTAAACAAATTACACCTCACTTCTAGTTAGAAATATAATTATTTAATTTTCCCTCTATTATTATTATTCAACATAACTTTTAAATTTCCTTCTTTTTTCGACAAATTTTTTTAAAAAAGAATTAATTTTATATTATATATAACATATAACATATAGTCAATTAATAATATAATATTTTAGTAGATAGTGAGAGTGGGATAACAGAAAAAAAAATAAGCATTTTATTTATCTATATAAAATATCACATAGAATTGAAGAGTTATCAAAAAAAAAAAAATATTTCAATAAACAGATTAATAAATGAATGTATAGAATTCGCAATTAATAATTTAAATAATAATAAGATTAATGATAAATAAGATACCAACTAGTTATTTTTTTAGTATAAATGAAAATTATGTGTATATAATTAAGTAAATGATGTTTATAATTTTTCAAAATAATATTATAAACACTTAAATTAATATTAATTATCATAGTTATGCAAATTACTATATTAATTATATTCCCTTATAATCTATAATTAAAACCAAGTTTTCCACAAAAAATCGACTTATGCACATTGTGTATGAATGTTTATAATATTTTATGTTTATAAGTTTTGCACATAAAATGTGGATAAGTTAAAAAAATTAAGTAATTCTTAGCTTTTTTTCTTCACTTTTTGCACATTTTATTGTAGAATAGTAGTGTTGATAACGAAAGAAGGTGTATTTATGAACCTAGATAATATGTGGATAAGTTTTTTAGAAAAGATAAAAAACAAAATAAGTAACATTTCATATGAGACGTGGTTTAGTGAAACTAAACTAATTGGTCTTGAAAATGATACTGCTAAAGTACAAGTTCCATATCATGTTCATAAAAAGAATCTTTCGGAAAACTATATAGATATAATAGAAGAAACATTTCAAGAAGTAACAGGAACAAACTTTAAATTTGAATTTCTACTAGAAGAAGAAGTAGAAAAAAATATAGAAATAAACACAGAAGAAATAGGAATACCTAGTAATGAGAACTTTACAACTAACCTTGACAGTAGGTATTCATTTGAAAACTATATAATTGGTAAGAGTAATAAGTTTGCGGCAACTAGTGCGATAGCTGTTGCAGAACACCCTGGTAAAATGTACAATCCACTTTTTATATATGGACCTAGTGGACTTGGAAAGACCCATTTAATGCAGGCAATAGGTAATTTTGTTGTAAAAAATAGTGCTAAACGTGTACTTTACATTACATGTGATAATTTTTTAAATGATTTTGTCGAAATTTGTAGAAGAAATGGAGATTCTAATAATTTTGAAGTAACAAAACAGTTCAAAAGTAAATATCGTGATGTAGATGTTCTAATTATCGATGATATCCACAATATAGTTGGTGCAACATCCGCACAACAGGAGTTTTTTAACACATTTAATGACTTATATAATAATGAAAAACAAATAATTATATCATCTGATAGATCTCCTGATGATATAAAGAGATTAGAAGAAAGATTAAAAACAAGATTTAACTGGGGACTTACAGTAAGTATTGAACCACCTGATTTTGAACTTAGAATGAATATTATCAACAAAAAAATAGAAAATCACGAACTTAAAACTGATTTTCCTTTAGATGTAAAAGAATATATTGCAAGTAACTGTACAAGCGATATTAGAAAATTAGAAGGAGCATTAACAAGAGTATTCGCGTATGCAACTATTATGAATGGTTCTGATATTACTCTAGATCTTGCAACTGAGGCATTAAAAGACTATTTTGTAACAAGAATAGAAGCTAAAAACAACATCGAACAAGTTATGCACATTGTGTGTAGTAATTATAATGTTAGTGTGGATGACTTAAAATCTAAAAGAAGAATTAGTACAATAACTCAACCTAGACAAGTTGCGATGTATATATGTCGTATGTATTTAAACGAAAATCTAGTAAAAATAGGTAATGAGTTTGGTGGTAGAAATCATACTACAGTTATGCACGGTGTAGATAAAATAAAAAAAGAAGTTGATAAGAGTGACGAATTAAAAAGTGAAATTCAGAAGATGGTAAATCAGATAAAAATGTTTTAAACATCACTTATGAACATCTTATGAACAGTTATGCACATTTTATCAACAGGTATTTTTCCTTTATAAATAAAGGGAAAAATTAAGTTATGCACATTATTGACATTAATAATAATAATATATATAATATAAATAAATGAAAGAAGGTTTTGGTATGAAGATTAAAATTAAACAAAATGTTCTTGTGGAAAACTTGAACTATGTAATAAGAGGAGTATCCTCTAAAAATTTAATTCCTATACTTAATTGTATAAAGTTTGATTTAAAGGAAGATGGTTTATATTTATTAAGTACTAATAATGAGTTTGCAATCAAATCTTTTATTCCTGATAAAGATATTGAAGAGATTATTGAGTTAGGAGAATTAGTTATATCAGGTAGATATATATATGATATAGTAAAGAAATTGGGAAATGAAGTAATTACAATTGAAGAAGTAATTGATTCACAAGTATTAATTACTACCACTAATTCATCATTTAAACTTAATTGTAATCAAGCTAGCGAATTTCCAAATATTGATTTAGAATATGCAAAAAATCCTGTAAAGCTTGATAAAATTACTTTTAAAACAATGATTAATCAAATTATATTTTCAACATCTACTCAAGAATCACGACCAATTCTTACTGGTATTAACTTTAAAATTAATGAGTATTTACTAGAATGTACGGCTACTGATTCGTATAGATTGTCTAAAAAAATAATTAAATTAAATGAAAATGTGGATAATGAAGTAAATATTGTTGTTCCATCTAAGAATCTTGTTGAAACATCTCGTATGATTCCAGAAGATAACGAAAAGTTAGAATTACATATATTCTCTAATAAAGTTATATTTAAATGCAATAATTTAGTTATAATGTCAAGATTAATCAATGGTAATTATCCAGCTACGGATAAATTAATACCTAATGAGTATTCTCTTACAATTAAAGTTAATTTAGATGATTTCTATGATGCAATAGATAGAGCATCTTTACTTACTAATGAAGAAGAAAAAAATATTATTAATTTATTTATAGATAGTAATAAGGCGAAAATTACATCTAATATTCCGGAAATTGGTAATGTAGAAGAAAATATAAACATTATAAACAATGAAAACAAAAATTTAAATATATCATTTAGTTCTAAATATATGATGGATGCAATTAAAGTTTTTAACAGTGAAGAGATTGAGTTATGTTTTAATGGAGAAATAAAGCCAATTATTATCAAAAATGTAAATAACAACAATCTTATTCAACTAATTTTACCAATTAGAACATTCTAAAAGGCAAAAATTGCTTTTTTTTTACAATTTTTTCTATATCTGACATAATTCGACAAAATACGACTAAACCTGCTGATATAACAGTATACCAAGAAAGGGGGATGTTATGACTGAATACGAAATCAATGAAGCAACGCAAGTAATTCGTCCATGTGGAAAAGATACTGCTTTAGTTTGTGAAGAAGATGCAGAATATGAAATAGCTGATACAACAAACAATATTATTAAATATAATTGCGTATTCTATGGTAGTTCTTATGCAGGTAGATGTGAAGGTACTAAGGCTTTAACAGGTTTAAAGACTAAGTATCCAATTATAATAGAAGAATCAAGAAAGATTATATTCTTTCCAACTTCTTCTGTCCGTACACAAGAATCTATTTGGTTATCTTTTAATCAAATTAAAGATATAGAGAAGTATGGTAAGGGTAGTAGAGTTATATTTAACAATGGAAAAAGTATGGTTTTACCAATTTCATACTATTTACTTAACAATCAGTATTATCGTGCTTCACTTCTTAAGACAAGATTGTTTGAAAGAATAAAAGAAATGTAACAATTTCTTTTTTTAATGCCCAATTTGTGATATAATAGGTATGTCTGTATAGGTATACCTATAATTGATAAATTTCATTTATTTTAAAACTATACGTTAAAAATTAAACAGGGAAGGTAATTTTATGTATCTAAAACGCATCAGTTTAAGGAATTTTCGTAATTATTCAAGTTTGAAGATATCATTTAATAAGGGAATTAATATTATTTATGGAAATAATGCTCAAGGTAAGACTAATTTACTTGAAAGTATATATGTACTTGCTTTAACTAATACATTTAGAAATGTAAATGATACAAATTTGATTATGTACAATAAAGAATTCTTTAAAATAGATGGAGTTTTAAAAGATAGTAAGTTAGATACTGATTTAAATATTTATTATAATAATATGAAAAAACATATGGTTGTTGATTCTAATGAAATAAATAAAGTAAGTAGTTATATATCTCGTATGAATACTATTTTATTTACTCCAGATGATTTAGATATAATAAAAGGGCCACCACTTGTTAGAAGAAAGTTTTTAAATACGGAACTATCACAATTATATAGTAACTACTATATTCTACTTTCTGAATATGATAAAATACTAAAAATGCGTAATGACTATATAAAAAGTGGTAAAATGGATATTAATTATTATGATATTATTACATCATTCTTGATGGAAAAGGATATTCTTATTTTTAAGATTAGAAAAAAGTTTATTGAAAGGATTAATAATTTCTGTTCAAAAATATTTAAAGACATAACTGGTTTAGATGGTTTTAAAATTGTTTATAAACCTAATTTAGATTATAGTGAGTATAATTATGATAAAAATAAGATATTAGATATATTTAAAGATAAATATGATTCTGAATATAAGATTTTATCAACATTTTATGGTGTTCATAAAGATGATTTTGAGTTTTATTTAGGTGATATTAATTTAAAACTATATGGATCTCAAGGTCAAATGAGAATATCAGTACTTACTTTAAAGTTATCAGAAATAGAAATATTTAAGAAGTGGAAGGAAACTACACCAATATTATTATTAGATGATGTATTTAGTGAAATAGATGAGATTAAAAATAATAATTTATTAAGCTATTTAAATAGAGATATACAAGTAATAATAACCGCTGTATCACTAAATAGTTTTAGTAAAGAAATACTGGCTAAATCTAAAGTATTTAGAATTGATGCAGGTAAATTAAAAATAGATAGATTATCAAAAGAAAAGATTGATAGGGAGGTATAAAAATGAACGAAGAACATTATGATGCTTCCGATATACAAGTATTGGAAGGTTTAGAAGCAGTTAGAAAAAGACCTGGTATGTATATAGGTACAACTGATGTAAAAGGATTACACCATTTAGTTTGGGAAATAGTTGATAATGCAATAGATGAGTCTTTAGCAGGATATTGTAATAATATAGAAGTAATAATTAATAAAGATAATTCTATTACAGTTAAAGATGATGGACGTGGAATTCCGGTTGATATTCACCCTAAAACTAAGAAAAGTACAGTTGAAACTGTATATACAGTACTTCATGCTGGAGGTAAATTTGGTGGAGGAGGATACAAAGTATCTGGAGGACTTCACGGTGTTGGTGCATCTGTAGTTAATGCTTTATCAAGTTGGGTAGAAGTTACTGTTTATAAAAATGGTAAGGTTAATTTTATTAGGTTTGAGAATGGTGGTAAAACTACTGAACCATTAAAAGTAATTGGAGAATGTGATCAAAATAGGACAGGTACGAGTGTTACATTTAAACCTGATTCTGAAATATTTGATACTGATATCTATGATTATAATACATTAAAGGTAAGAATACGTGAATTAGCATTCCTTAATAAAGGACTTAGAATTACACTTAGAGACGATAGGGATGAGGAAGATACTACTGGTGAGACATTTATGTATGAAGGTGGTATTTCTGAATATGTAAAGTTTATTAATCAAGAAAAAACAGCAATTCATGAAAATATTATTCACTTAGAAGGTGAAGAAGATGGAGTAATGTTTGAGGTTGCACTTCAATATACAAATGGATATAATGATAATATTTATTCATTTGTTAACAACATTAACACTCATGATGGTGGTACTCACGAAGACGGAGTTAAGAGAGCTTTAACACGTGTTATCAACAGTTATGGTAAGAAAGCGGGAATTATTAAAGATAAAGATGAGTCTTTAACTGGAGATGATGTTAAAGAAGGTCTTACTATGATTGTATCTTGTAAACATCCTAATCCACAATTTGAAGGTCAGACTAAAGGAAGACTTGGAAATAGTGAGGTTAGAAAACTTGCTGATAGTGTATTTAGTGAAGGTTTTGAGAAATTTTTACTTGAAAATCCAGATGAAGCTAAGATAATTGTAGAAAAGGCACAACTTGCATGTAGGGCTAGAAATGCGGCTAAAAAAGCTAGGGAAATAACTAGAAAAAGTGATTTAGCTACAACTAATTTCTTTGGGAAATTATCTGATTGTAAGAGTAAAGATCCTAAAGTATCGGAAATATTTATAGTCGAGGGAGATTCAGCAGGTGGTTCTGCTAAAAAAGGTAGAGATGCAATGACACAGGCTATTCTTCCACTTAGAGGTAAAATCTTAAATGTAGAAAAGGCTAGACTTGATAAAGCTTTGGGAAATGATGAAATTAGAACGATTATCACTGCTTTTGGTACTGGTATTGGTAATGAATTTAATCTTGAAAAATTAAGATATGATAAAATTATAATAATGACCGATGCCGATGTTGATGGATCTCACATTCGTGTATTACTACTTACCTTATTTTATAGATTCTTTAGACCTATTGTAGAAGCAGGACACGTATATGCAGCTCAACCACCATTATTTAGAATAATGCATGGTAAAACTAGAAAATATGTACTTGATGAAAAAGAAAAAGAAGATTATCTTGCAAGTCTATCTGAAACTGTAAGAAATCGTGCGGAAATTGCTCGTATGAAAGGTTTAGGGGAGATGGATGCTGAGGAACTTAATGAAACTACAATGGATATTGAAAAAAGAGTTCTTAGAAAAATAACGGTTGAAGATTGTGTTCAAGCTGATACTATGTTTAGTAAGTTGATGGGTGAAGAAGTTGAACCTAGAAGAAACTTCATTGAAGAAAACGCTAGATACGTTAAGAACTTGGATATATAGGAGGTGTGGAAGATGGATAATGAAGAAATAAAGAATGAAACTAATGAAAATGAATATGGTGGAACATTCCATGAAAGAGATTCACAAGCTGAAAATGACATTGTAAAAGAAATATCTGATTCTTTTTTGGATTATTCAATGAGTGTTATTACATCTCGTGCAATTCCTGATTTAAGGGATGGATTAAAACCAGTTCATAGACGTATTTTATGGTCAATGTTTGAAGAAGGAAATACTCCTGATAAACCACATAAAAAGTCTGCTACAACAGTTGGATATGTTATGGGGCATTATCATCCACACGGTGATTCATCAATATACGAAGCAATGGTTAGACTTGCTCAAGATTTTAATCAAAGATATATGATGGTTGATGGTCATGGTAACTTTGGTAATATTGAGGGGGATGGAGCAGCAGCTTATCGTTATACTGAGGCTCGTCTTTCTAAGATTTCTCTTGAAATGCTTAGAGATATTAAGAAAAAAACAGTAGATATGATGCCTAACTTTGATGAAACATCACCAGAGCCAACAGTACTTCCATCTAGATTTCCAAACGTTCTTGTTAATGGGTCAATGGGAATTGCAGTTGGAATGGCAACTAATATACCTCCACATAATTTAGGAGAAGTAATTGATGGCTGTGTAGCATATATAGATAATCCTGAAATTGATACTGCAGGATTAATGGAATTTATTAAAGGTCCAGATTTTCCAACAGGAGGTATAATTCTTGGTAATTCAGGTATTAGAAAGGCTTATGAAACAGGTAGGGGAAGTATTACAATTAGAAGTAGAGCAGAAATAATAGAAAAACCTAATCATAGTGAGATTGTAATTACAGAAGTTCCATATGGAGTTAATACTTTAGAATTAAAGAATAAAGTTGCTGAGCTTGTCCACAATAAGACTATTGAAGGAATATCTGATTATCATACTGATTTAAAAAATGGGGTAAAGATTACTATTACTCTTAAAAGAGATGCAAATGCACAAGTTGTATTAAATAATCTTTATAAACATACAAATTTTCAAATTAATTATGGAATTATTTTACTTGTTATTGATAATGGAACTCCTCGTACATTAGGATTAAAAGATATTATTTCTAAGTATATTGATCATCAGAAAGAAGTAATTATTAGAAGAACTAAGTATGATTTAGAACAAGACGAGGCTAGAGTTCATATACTAGAAGGATTAAAGATTGCTCTTGATAACATTGATGAAGTTGTAAGTATTATTAGAAATTCTAACTCTGATGAAGAAGCAATGAATAAGTTAATGGAAAAATTTAGTTTATCTGAAATTCAAGCTAAAAGTATTCTAGATATGCGTCTTAGAAGATTAACTGGATTAGAAAGAGATAAGATTGAATCTGAACTTAATGCATTATTAGAAGAAATTGCAGAACTTAAATCAATTCTTGATTCTAATGAGAAAGTTATGAATATAATTAAAGAAGAAATGTTGGAAATAAAGAGAAAATATGGTGATGAGAGAAGAACTAGCATTGATATGACAGCAATAGATTATATTGATGATGAATCACTTATTCCTGTTGAAGATATTGTTGTTACACTAACGAATAATGGTTATATTAAGCGTACTTTAAATGATAACTATAAAGCTCAAAATAGAGGTGGTGTTGGAGTTAAAGGTATGGCTACTAATGAAGAAGATTATGTAGATAGAATCATTTCAATGACAACACACGATTTCTTAATGATATTTACGAGTAGAGGTAAGGTATATCGTTTGAAAGGATATGAAGTACCACTTTATAGTAGACAATCTAAAGGATTACCAATTATTAACTTAATTCCAATTGAAAAGGAAGAAAAAGTTACTGCTATGCTTAAAGTAGATAAAGATAATAATGACGGTTATTATGTGTTTGCCACTAAATCAGGTTTAATCAAAAGAACAAACGTTCGTGAGTTCAATAGTATTAGAAATAATGGTAAAATTGCTATTACTCTTAAAGAAAGTGATGAGTTAGTTGATGTTAAACATACTTTGGGAAATAATGAAATATTAATGGCCTCATCTAATGGAAGAATGATTAGATTTAGTGAAACTGAAATTAGAATCATGGGTCGTACTGCATCAGGAGTTAAAGGTATTGATGTTGGTGATGGGTATGTTGTCGGATGTGAAATATCTGATTCTGAAAAACAGATTTTAGTAGTTACTGAAAATGGTTTTGGAAAGAAAACTAATGCATGCGAATATCGTTTAACACATCGTGGTAGCAAAGGTGTTAAGGCTCTTAATATTACTGAGAAGAATGGTAGTATTGTTGCATTCAAAAGTGTAGATGGAAATGAAGATTTAATGATTGTTACTGATAGTGGTATTATTATAAGAGTAAGTCTTGATCAAGTATCAACAACAGGTAGAGTTGCTCAAGGTGTAAAACTAATTAATTTAAAAGATAATCAAAAAGTTAGTACGATTACTCTTATTGAAAAAGATGAAGAATCTATTGAAGAAGAATCAGATATAACTGCTGAATCTAATTCTACAGATAATGTTTCACGTGAAACATTACAAGATGATAATCAATAACAATAATAATTTAAATAAGGTGAATGTTATATTAGTCATCTTATTTTTTTATTAAAACAGTTAAATGTTTCACGTGAAACATTTAATACAATTTATAGTGAAATATTTATTTGCAATTAAAAAAATTTTATAGTATATTATTTATGCACAACATTTATATTTGAACCAGGTCAGAGTTGGAAGACAGCAGCCTTAAGAATCCCTGAATGTGTGTGCTTTTTTTGTTTATAACATGTTTCACGTGAAACATAGGAGGATTAAATGGATGAATATATGAAAATTGCAATAAAAGAAGCAATTAAAGCAAAAAATAATGGTGATGTTCCAGTAGGAGCAGTTATTACTATGGATAATAAAGTGATTAGTAAAACACATAATAAAAAAGAAAAAGAAAAAAATGCTACAAAACATGCAGAAATATTAGCTATATCAAAAGCATGTAAAAGATTACACAGTTGGCATTTAGATAATTGTATTTTATATTGTACTATGGAACCTTGTATGATGTGTTGTGGGGCAATAATTCAATCAAGAATTAAGAAAGTAATTTATTTAGTAAAAAATGAAAAATATGGCTGTACTCATCTATTAAAAAATAGTAAAATAGAATTAATAGAAATGAAAGATAATAATGATATGAAACAGTTGTTAAATGTTTTTTTTCAATCAAAACGTTAACTATGTTTCACGTGGAACATTAGATAAAATGTTTTAAATACAAAGTTTCACGTGGAACATTAGATAAAATAGAATAAATACAATGTTTCACGTGAAACATAGGAGGTAATTATGTATCAGGCACTATATAGAAAGTATAGACCTAGTAATTTTGATGAAGTAGTAGGTCAAAAAATTGTAGTAAATACCTTAATTAATGCAATAGAAAATAATAAAATTTCTCATGCTTATATATTTTCTGGACCAAGAGGAACTGGAAAAACAAGCATTGCAAAAATCTTCGCTAAAACAATAAATTGTGAATATCCTGAAAATCACGTTCCATGTAATAAATGTAGTAATTGTGTAGACTATAATAATAAGAAAACTGTAGATATAATAGAAATAGATGCAGCTTCAAATAATGGAGTTGATGAAATAAGAAATTTAAAGAATAGTGTTAATTTAGTACCTAATAGTAGTAAATATAAAGTCTATATAATTGATGAAGTACATATGTTATCAGTTTCAGCTTTTAATGCATTATTAAAAACTTTAGAAGAACCTCCTAGGTATGTTATTTTTATTCTTGCAACTACAGAATTATATAAGGTACCTGAAACAATTGTATCTAGATGTCAAAATTTTGATTTTAATAGAATAACAAATTCTGATATTGCAAATAGATTAAAATATATATGTAGACAAGAAAATATAAAAATAAATAATGATGCTTTAAAATCAATTGCTATGTATTCAAATGGAGGTATGCGAGATGCAATCGGATTATTAGATCAACTATCTTCTTATAAAAATAGTGATATAACTGTTTCTGATGTCGAAGATATATGTGGATTAATATCGAACGAACAAATATTCGAATTAATAGAATGCTTGTTGGGAAATAATTTAAAAGAAACAATTAATAAAATAGTTAAGTATAATGAAGAAGGAAAAAATTTATTAATAATATTTGAAAAAATAGTTGAAACATTTAAAAATTTATTGATATATAATAATGCTTCAGATTATTTTGATAATTATGAATTAAAACAAAAATATGAAATATATACATCTAAAATAGAAGAAAATAACATATATCTAATAATAGATGAATTAAATAATTCAATTAAAAATATGAGATTTGAAAATAATAAGTTATTACTTTCACAGTTATGTTTAATAAAAATAAATAGTATGTTAAATAGTAATAAACAAATTGTAAAAAAAGAAATAATTATAAAACAAAAAAACTTCGAAGAAGCAACCAAAAATATTTCCCAAGAAATAAAAAACGTTGAAAAAAAGAATAATAAAAAAATGAGTAACGAATTAACTAATTTGCCTAATTTTATTGAATTTAAGAAGATCAGAATAAATAATACACTAGCTACTTTTAATAGAAAAGATTTGCTAGAATTTAAAAATAAAATATGTAAGATAAGGGATTATATGTCGAGTGAAAAATATGGATCTATTGTTTCATTATTACTTGACGGAGAATTAAAAGCAAAGGGAAATAATTATATAATTTATGTATATAATGATAATAAACTATCTGATTTCTTTAATAATTCAATTAAAGAGATAGAAATGTTTATGAATGAAGTATTTAATGAACAATATAAACTGATTTCTGTTTCATTAAATGAATGGGAAATAATTAAGAAGGATTTTAATAATAGTTTAAAAAACGGTGGAAAAAAATATATTTTAATGAAAGATGTTGAACTTTTAATACCAACTGATGAAAAAAATACTATTGGTCCTAATGATATTGACAATATGTTTAATGAAATAGTAAAATATGAGTAGGAGGAATAAATATGAATATGCAAGCTATGCTTAAACAAGCACAAAAAATGCAAAAAGATATGATGAAAACTCAAGAAGAAATCAATGAAAAAACTTTTTATGGAGAATCTTCATTTGTTAAAGTTGAATTAAAAGCTGGAAATGTTACTTCTGTTAAAATTGATACCGATTCTTTAGATAAAGATGATATTGAAATGTTAGAAGATATGTTAGTAGTTGCAATCAATGATGCTAAAGGAAAATATGATAAAGAAATGGAATCAAAAATGGGTAAATATACTCAAGGTATTCCAGGTATATTTTAATGAATTATCCAGATACAATAAAGGAATTAATTGAATGTTTTTCTAAATTGCCATCTATTGGAAATAAGACTGCAGAACGACTTGCTTTATCTACAATAGAGATGTCTGATGAAGTTATTAATTTGTTTTCAGAATCACTAAAAAATATTAAAACAAAGATAAAAAAATGTGATATATGCAATAATTATACTGAAGATGATATTTGTTCGATATGTAATAATAATAAAAGAAATAAAGAGATACTATGTATAGTAGAAAATCCTAAAGATATTAATTTGATTGAAAAAAATAATATATATGATGGATATTACTTTGTTTTAAAAAATTTAATCTCGCCATCTAATGGTTTAGATTCATCATCTATAGAGTTAGATAGAATAATCGATTTAATTAAGAACAATAAAGTAAAAGAGGTTATAATTGCAATAAAACCTAATATTGAAGGAGAAACTACATCTTTATATATTTCCAAATTACTTGAACAGTATGATGTTATAGTTTCAAGAATTGCTTTAGGCATTCCAATGGGAGCAGATATTGATTATGTTGATTCACTTACTCTAGAAATGGCTTTAGAAAATAGAAAAATAATTAGTAGTAAATAAGATTTTTTTACATATATTTGAATAGGTGATTATATGTTAAAGATTATTCTAAAAATGATTAAGAGAATAGTTTTTAGTTCTTTTTTACTATACGGATATAATTTATTAATGGGTCCATTAAATCTTATTATTCCTATAAATGTTATTACAATTACTGCTTTATCTGTTTTTGGTGTACCTGCACTTCTTAGTTTTATATTTGTTTATATAGTTGTGTTTTGATATTCATATAAATTGGTTATGCTTGATGATTATAAAGATACTCAAAAAACTGCCTATGGTATATTGAGTAATGCAATAAATAATAATAGAATATCTCATGCTTATTTGATTGAAACATTGGGAAATAAGCGTGGATTTGACTTTGCGTTATCATTCGCAAAGGCTTTGTTGTGTCCAGAAGGTAAAACTAATAACAAAAATTGTTTTAACTGCAATCAGTGCAAGTTAATTGATGATAATAATTATATAGAGTTAGAAATTGTTGAAACTAATGATTTATGGCTAAAAAAAGAAAATATTGATAAACTACAAAAAGACTTTAATTTTAAACCGATAGTAGGTAGAAGAAAAATTTACATAATAAAAAATGCAGATAAAATTAGAGAAAGTTTGGCAAATACTCTACTTAAATTTATCGAAGAACCAGAAGAAGGAATTATTGCGATACTTGTCACTGATAATAAATCAAAGATACTTGAAACAATTATATCTAGGTGTCAAGTAATTAGTTTAAAGAATTTAAATTCATCATTTATTTTAGATAGAGAAAAATATAGTGATGAATTAATTAATAATACTATTAAATTTATAAATTATTATGAACAAAATAAATTAGAAACTATTGTTTATTCTAATTCTTTATTTCATAATTATATGAATGATAGAAATGATTATCTTCTTGCATTTAATATAATTCTAATGTATTATAATGATATATTAAATTACAAATTTGATGGAAAATTTATTAATTTTGAAAATTATATAGAAGATTATTCATTAATAAGTAAACTAAGTATTGAGAATATCTTAAAGAAGCTTAATTTAGTTATAGATTTAAAAAAGAAAATACTTAATAATGTTAATTTAAATTTATTAATTGATAAATTAGTAATTTGTTTTAAGAAGGTGGATAATAATGACTTATGTTAATGTTAGAATAAATAATAATTTTGATGTAGTAGTTAAAATAGATAAAGATAAGTATAACGTTGGCACTCCAGTAATAGTTCAATCAAAAGATGGTTTAGAGTATGGAGTAATTACTAAGATATATAGTAAGACCGATAAGATAAATAAGAGTGGTGCATATTCTTTTTTGAGATATGCCAATAGCAATGATAAAAGGATACATAAGAAAAATGATGTAGATGCGCAGAAGTCATTTATAAAATGTCGTGAATTAATAAGTAAATATGGTTTGCCTATGAAATTAATTAATGCGACATATACATTTACAAGAGATCAATTATTATTTAAATTTGTATCTGATGATAGAGTTGATTTTAGAAAATTGGCAAAAGATTTAGCTAAGCATTATCACACAAGAATTGAATTAAGACAAGTGGGAGTTCGTGATAAAGCTAAAGAAATTGGTGGTTGTGGACAATGTGGAAGAGAGTTGTGTTGTAAAGGATTTTTAAAGGAGTTTAATAGTGTATCAATTAATATGGCCAAAAATCAAAATATTGCCCTTAATCCTAATAAAATAAATGGTATATGTGGTAGACTTTTATGTTGCCTGCAATACGAAGATAGTTGTTACAAAGAGTGTAGAAAAAAACTACCTAAAGTTGGTAAGATGGTTGAAACAGTTATTGGTACTGGTAAAGTATTAAGTGTTGATCCAATTAATATGAAATATAAAATGTTAAACGATAATAACGAAGTTGTTGAGTGTGAGGTAAATGATAGTACTAAATGATTTACTTAATTATAGAGGATACAAGATATATCAGGATACCGATATGTTTTGCTTTTCTTTAGATTCAATTTTACTTGCTAACTTTGTAACAATTAATAAAAATATAAGTAGAATTATGGATATAGGCTGTGGTAATGCGCCTATTCCTTTAGTATTAACAACAAAGACGAATGCTAATATTACTGGAGTTGAGATACAAAAAAATGTCTATAATCTTGCACTCGATTCAATTAAATATAATAAATTAGAAAATCAAATTAAAATTATTAATGCTGATATAAACGATCTATATAAGGATTATGAATCTGATTCATTTGATGTAATTACCTGTAATCCACCATATTTTAAAGTAAGCAATAAAACTAAACAAAATATTTCAGAATATAAAAAAATTGCAAGACATGAGATTAAATTAAAATTAGATGATATATGTAGAGTAAGTAAAAAATTACTTAAAAATAATGGTGTACTTGCTATAGTTCATAGACCAGATAGAATGATAGAAATACTTGAGTCTATGAAAAATAATAATATAGAACCAAAGAAAATACAGTTTGTTTATCCTAAAAATGGTGAGAATTGTAATTTAATACTAGTAGAAGGAACAAAAAATGGTAAGTCAGGTATTAAAATATTAGAACCATTAATTGTTCATAATGAAGATGGTAATTATAGTGATTCTGTATTAAAGATGTTTAGAGAGTAGGTAGAATATGAAAGAGAAGAAAGGAATAGTATACCTTATTCCTACACCAATAGGAAATATGGATGATTTAAGTAAAAGAACAATAGATACATTAAATTTAGTTGATGTAATATTTTGTGAAGACACTAGAAGTACTAATATTTTACTAAAGTATTTAGGATTAAAAAAGAAACTTATATCAAGTCATAAATTTAATGAAATTAGTAATAAAGATAAATTATTAGAGTATTTGGAAAATAATTTAAATGTAGGAATAGTTAGTGATAGAGGAACACCTGGAATAAGTGATCCTGGATATATTTTAACTAAGATTGCAATTGATGCAGGATATGATATAATTGCCATTCCAGGACCTACTGCTTTTGTACCTGCTTTAATTACATCGGGAATTATTTCCCAACCATTTTTATTTTATGGGTTTTTAAATTCCAAAGCATCACAAAGAATTAAAGAACTAGAACAATTAAAATATGAAAAAGCAACACTTATTTTCTATGAGGCACCACATAGATTAGAAGATACAATTAATGATATGAAAAATGTTTTGGGAAATAATAGAACGATTTCTATTTCCCGGGAAATAACTAAAAAGTATGAAGAGACTATTCGTGGCACTTTATCAGATATATTAAGTAAGATTAAAGAAATAAAAGGAGAGTTTGTATTAGTTGTTTCGGGAAATAGTGAAAATGATAATATAGATGATATATCAATTGAAGATCATATAAATATGTATATAAATAATGGAGAAAGCATTATGAGTGCAATTAAGATGGTTGCAAAAGAACGTAATATGAAGAAAAATGAGGTATATAGTATATATCTATCTATGAAAGGAAATGATAAACAATGAAACTTATCGTAGGTTTAGGGAATCCTGGTAATGAATATAAAAATACAAGACATAATATTGGTTTTATGGTATTAGATAGAATTGCAGATTCTTATAACGAATCTTTTAACAAAGAAAATTTTTTTGGGAAATACTTTATGTCTAATATAAAAGGTGAGAAAGTTATTTTTTTGAAACCACAAAAATATATGAATTTATCTGGAGAGGTAGTAAGAGATTTTGTATTTTATTATAAAATAGATATTAAAGATATAATAATTATTATTGATGATTTAGATTTACCTACTGGTAAGATTCGACTTCGTACTCATGGAAGTAGTGGTGGACATAATGGACTTAAGAATATTTTTAGTAATTTAAATACAGAAAAGATAAAGAGAATTAAAATAGGTATTAGCAATAATAAGAACATAGATACTAAAGATTATGTCTTGGGAAATATTTCTAAAGAAGAAAAAGATATAATGGATGATGCTATTTCTAAAGTAGCAGATATAGTTATTGAATCACTAACTACAGATTTTGATGAATTGATATATAAATATAACTAGGTGATAATATGATGTTTTTTGATAAAAAAATTGATTTAAGTAAAAAAAATATAACTGGATTAACATCAGAGTTAAAAGGTTATTACCTTTATAAAAAATATACTGAATCTAAAAATTCGGTTCTTTTTGTGACTTCGAATTTATATGAAACTAATAATATATATCAAATAGTATTAAATTATACTGATAAAGTATTATTTTTTCCAATGGATGATTTTTTAACAAGTGAAGCTCTTGCAATTAGTCCAGAATTTTTATCATATCGTCTCGATACTTTGAATAGGGTAATAGAAGAAAATTATATTGTGATAACTAATTTAATGGGTTATTTAAGATTTTTACCTAATAGAGATACATATAAAAATAGTATAATTGATATTAAAACTGGTGATACATATAATATGCAAGATCTAATTAATAAATTATATTCACTTGGATATGAAAGAGAAACTGTTGTTTCACAAAGCGGACAAATAGCTGTTAGAGGATTTATACTTGATATATTTCCTTTTGAATCTAATAATCCAGTTAGAATAGAATTTTTTGATGATGAAATAGAGAAGATTAGTGAGTTTGATGTTAATTCTCAGTTAAGATACAAATATTTGGATAATATAAAGATATATCCTACTACAGAATTTATAGTAAATGTAGATGATGAGATAAAACATTATATGTTACCTAAATATATAGATACTCAAAACATAGTTCAGTTTATGAATAATCCTATTGTGTTTTTTAATGATTATAATGAAATATTTAACTCTTATAAATTTCTTACAGAGGAGATGTTAAATTATAAACTAGAAAATGAACTTGATAAAAATATTAAGTTTATGTATGGGTTAGATGAAGTTAAATGTAATGATATATATTATTTTGATAGATATAATGAAAAAGATTTAATTGATTATAAAAGTAAATCTATTGATAACTTAAACTGGAATAATAATAGTGCGATAGAGTATTTAGAGAGAATGATTGCTAAAAAGTATACAATTATAATTGCACTTAACAATAAAATGACTGCAAGAAAAGTAGTGGAAAAATTAGAAAAATTACCTATTGTAGAAACTAATATGAATGATATTATTGATAATCATATAAATATTGTTATTCAGAAGATGAATGGTGGTTTTCAAATTGATAAATATATTGTTATATCAGAAAAAGAATTGTTTAATAAGAAAGATATTAACTATATTTATAAAGCAAAATTTAGAATGGGAAATAAAATTAGAGATATAAATAAACTTGAAAAAGGTGATTATATTGTACATTTTATTCATGGAATAGGTATTTATCAAGGTATTAAAACTTTAAATAAAAATGGTTTAGAACGAGATTATATTATGCTTGAATATAGAGATAGTGATAAACTATACGTACCTGTTGAAAAAATAGATATGATAAGTAAGTATTCATCAAAAGATGATTACATTCCAACTATTAATAAATTAGGCTCTAGTGACTGGGCTAAAACAAAGTTAAAAGCAAAAAAAAGAGCTGAGGCTATTGCGATGGATTTACTTAAACTCTATACAGAAAGAGAAGCAGCAAAAGGATTTGCATTTTTACCAGATAGTGAAGAACAGGAGATGTTTGAAAGTGAATTTCCATATCAAGAAACAGATGATCAATTAAAAGCTACAAAGGAAATAAAAAAAGATATGGAAAAAGAAAAACCAATGGATAGACTTTTATGTGGTGATGTTGGCTATGGTAAAACAGAGGTTGCATTTAGAGCTGTATTCAAAGCAATAATGAATCATAAACAGGTAGTAATATTGTGTCCAACAACCATTTTATCTTCACAACACTATCAAAATGCAATCGAAAGATTTAAATCATTTTCTGTTAATATAGAACTATTAAACAGATTTGTACCTATGAAAAAACAAAAAGAAATAATTGATGGATTAAAAAGTGGTAAAGTAGATTTATTAATTGGAACACACAGAGTTTTAGGTAAGGATATTGAGTTTAAAAATCTAGGTTTATTAATAATTGATGAGGAACAAAGATTTGGTGTTAAACATAAAGAAAAAATTAAAAATTATAAAAATAATATTGATGTATTAACTTTATCGGCAACTCCAATACCAAGAACACTTCAAATGTCTATTTCAGGTATACGTGGATTATCATTAATAGAAACTCCACCAGTAGATAGATTTCCAGTTCAAACTTATGTGTTAGAAGAAAATAATTCAATAATTAAAGATGCGATATATAAAGAAATGGCTCGTGAAGGTCAAGTATTTATTTTATATAATAATATTGAAGATATGGAACAGAAACGAGTAGAAATTAAAAGTATTGTACCTGAGACTAGAATTACTTATATTCATGGTAGAATGGATAAAAATGAAATAGAAAAAAGAATGTTTGAATTTCAAAATGGTGAATATGATGTTTTATTATGTACTACAATAATAGAAACAGGTATAGATATTCCATCAGTAAACACCTTAATTGTAGTAGATGCAGATAGATTTGGACTTTCACAACTATATCAAATTAGAGGAAGAGTAGGTCGTAGTAATAAAATTGCTTACTGCTATTTAATGTATCATAGAGGTAAAGTTCTTTCTGATATTGCAAAAAAAAGACTTAGCGTTATTAAAGATTTTACTGAACTAGGAAGTGGTTTTGCAATCGCGATGCGCGATTTATCTATTCGTGGTGCGGGTGATTTACTTGGTGGTGAACAATCTGGTTTTGTTGATAGTGTTGGTGTAGATATGTTTTTAAATATGTTAAATGATGAAGTTAACATACTAAAAGGTAATAAAGTTACTCATGATACTAAAGAACAACCTTTAATTGAGGTATCAAATAATATATCTGATGATTATGTTGAAGAAGAAGATTTAAAAATTGAAATTCATAAGAAAATTAGTGAGATTGATTCAATAGATAAACTAATTAGCTTAAAAGCAGAATTAGAAGATAGATTTGGTAAATTAAATGAAAGAATAATTATTTATATGTATGAACAATTATTTGAAAAAAAGGCTAAAGAGTTAAATATAACTAATATTAAACAAACTAAAGAAAGCGTTATAATTACACTACCAAAAGAATATAATGATACTTTAGATGGTGATAAATTATTTGTAGATGTACTATCTTTAAATAGAAATTTTAGATTCTCTATGAAACTAGGTATGATTACTATAGAACTTCCTATAAATATGTTAGAAAAGCATTATATATATTATTTAAATGATTTATTAGATATAATAAAAAATGATAAAAAAGTAAAATTATAGAATAAAAAATAGTAAATCCTCCAAACTAACTTTAGAAGGAGAGATTTATGAAATCAACAGGAATAGTAAGAAGAATTGATGAATTAGGAAGAATAGTAATACCTAAGGAAATTAGAAATAACCTGCGACTTAGAAGTGGTGAAAATATAGAAATATATACAGATAACGATACTATTATTTTAAAAAAATTTTCTATGGTTAATAAAATATCAGATTTAGCTCAAGAATTAACTGATGCAATACATACCTTTTTAAAATACAATATATTTATTACAGATATGCATACTATCATATCCGCATCAGGGAATAAAAAGAAAGAATTACTTAATAAAAATTTAAGTGAGTTTATGATAGAAAAGATTGAGAAAAGGGAAAAGATGTTTGAAGGTCATATAAAAGATATTGAGATATTAGAAGGAAAAACATATACTTGTAGTTATTTGACTAATCCAATTATAAAAGATGGGGAATGTATAGGTTTAATTGTTATATTTTCAGAAAAAGATAAACTTACATTAGATGAATTACATATAATAGAAATAGTTTCATCGTTCATTTCCAAGTATCTTGAAGAATAAAAATAGATATGTTATAATATGCTCGAGTTAGGGCGTAGTTTAAATAATCACGCTTTAGTGATTGTTTTTGTTAGGAGGAATACTATGAAAGATAAGTTTTATATATCAACTGCAATTGCTTATACATCGTCTAAACCTCATATAGGTAATACTTATGAGATTGTACTAGCTGATGCGATTGCAAGATTTAAAAGATTAGAAGGTTATGATGTTTATTTTCAAACTGGTACTGATGAACACGGACAAAAAATAGAAGAAAAAGCAAAAGATGCAAGTATTAATCCACAAGAATATGTAGATAAAGTAGCATTAGAAGTTCGTCAGATTTGGGATACTATGAATACTAGTTATGATAAATTTGTTAGAACTACTAATCCTAATCATGAAAAAGTAGTACAGAAGATATTTAAGAAATTATATAATCAAGGAGATATTTATAAAGGAAAGTATGAAGGATTATATTGTACTCCTTGTGAATCATTCTTTACAGAATCACAACTTGTAGATGGAAAGTGTCCTGATTGTGGTCGAGAGGTTACTAAAGCTAGCGAAGAAGCATATTTCTTTAAACTAAGTAATTATTCTGATAGATTAGTAGAATATATTGAAAAACATCCTGATTTTATTCAACCGGAAAGCAGAAAGAATGAGATGATTAATAACTTTATTAAACCAGGATTACAAGATTTATGTGTATCTAGAACTTCATTTAGTTGGGGGATTCCTGTTGATTTTGATTCTAAACATGTTGTATATGTATGGATTGATGCATTAAGTAATTATATTACTTTTTTAGGCTATGATCCTGATGGTTCATCAGATAAATTTAAAGAATATTGGCCTTGTGATATACATTTAATTGGTAAAGATATTTTAAGATTTCATACGATTTACTGGCCAATTATGTTAATGGCATTAGATTTACCATTACCTAAAAAAATATTTGGTCATCCTTGGATGCTTACTGGTACTGATAAAATGAGTAAGTCTAAAGGAAATATTGTATATGCCGATGATTTAGTTAATACTTATGGTGTTGATGCAGTTAGATACTATATGTTACATGAAATGCCTTTTGCAAATGATGGAACTTATACCGATGAATTAATGGTAGAAAGATATAATTCTGATTTAGCAAACATTCTAGGAAATCTAGTTAATAGAACTATATCAATGTCTAAAAAGTATTTTGATAATATAGTTCCGGAAGTAGATTCTATAGAAGATATAGATAATGTTTTAAAAAATGTTGTATTATCAGCTAAAGATAATGTAAAAAAATGTATGGATGAACTTAGAGTTGCTGATGCAATAGACGCTGTATTTGAAATATTTAGACGTTCTAACAAATACATAGATGAAACTA
>JAEEGL014808789.1_pt1 | contig 24358 bp, 15 predicted proteins | sample 9134231 | NCBI WGS metagenome assembly JAEEGL01 (sample SAMN16246548, study PRJNA631951) | gut metagenome | biome: gut microbiome; feature: rumen; material: fiber-attached | host: Bos | place: Iran: Karaj | collected 2018-10
GGGGCAATGTCATCAACTTAAGGAAACGAAGAAACAAAGGGAAGAATTAACATAAAAAACCAATAAAAGGATCGATTTGTTTACAAGTTTCGAGAAAGAGCGGCAGCGATTTCTTGGAAGGCGGAACAAAGAGATGACAAAGAAGGGACAGCTTTTCCATCATACGGTTGAACAGTTCAGAGCGATGATCAAAAGTCAGATCTATCATGAACTGGCAAAACGGTCTGAAAAGGATTTCACGAGAAAACGCAAGATGAGTCTGGCAAACTATATCTGGTTTCTTCTGTCAAGCACAAAACGGAGTCTTGCAAGCGCTTTGAATGCTTTTGTCGAAGAGTTGAACATCAATCTCGACAATTACAGCAAGCAGGCGTTCTCGCAGGGACGTCTGCGGATCCGCCCCGAAGCGCTTCTTGTGCTGATGCAGGCGGTTCGGGACTGGTTCTACGAGGACGCGGAATACGAGACATGGCGCGGGATGCGCGTCATGGCGATTGACGGAACCACCTATAACCTTCCGACGTCGGAAGAATTGAAGGAGCGGTTCGGAATTCAGAATAGCAGCGGAAACCAGATTCAAGCGCGGGGCTCGTGCCTGTACGACGTTCTGAACGGGATCATTCTGGACGCTCAGCTGACGGATGTGAAAGGAGCCGAACGAACGCTTGCACAGCAGCATCTTGACGCTCTCGCGGGAAATCCCGCTCGGAGAGGAGAAAAGGAACTCCTGCTTCTCGACAGAGGCTATCCTTCCGGCAGAATGATCGACGCTTTGGAGGAGAAGCATTTCTTCTACGTCATGCGATGCGAGCCGGGATTCTGCAAGGGAATGAAACTCGGGAATTACAAAGGGGAAGATGATCGGATTCTCGAGCACAAGTTCAAAAACGCGGAGAAACCAAGGCGTTTCCGCGTCATCCGCTTCAGAATGAACGAGGATACGGAAGAGACGCTTCTCACAAATCTGATGGACACATCCCTAACGTGCGCTGATTTCCTTGAGTTATATCATCTGAGATGGGCGGTTGAAACAAAGTACGATGATCTGAAAAACAAGATCGAGATCGAAAATTTTTCCGGGCAGTCGGAACTTGCCGTTATGCAGGACTTCTACGCGGCGATGACCATTGCGAATCTTGTGAGCGTCCTGATTTTCGACAACCGGGAAAAGATTGCGGAATACAACCAGAACGAAGAACGGGCATATCAGTACAAACAGAATTTCAATGTTACGCTGGGACTGCTTCGCGAAAAACTGCTCCGTCTCCTGATGGAGGATTCTCCGCGGGTACGAGCCCGGATGGTGAACAAGCTTAAGGCAGATGCTGCCCGGCACTTGATCCCCATCCGCAACGGGCGTTCCCTTCCCCGCGAACGCGCTCATCAATCCTCCAAGTTTCCCTCCAATTCCCGCCGAGCGTAACGGTCAGCCCTTAAGTTGATGACATTGCCCTCGGGGGAGGGGAACGGCCTGAGTGCCCCTCCCCCGTGCCGCCCGCATAGGGCAAAAGAACCTGAAAAGCTTCGCCTTTCAAAAATACCGCTGTCCGTGCAGGACATTAGAATACGATCCGAAAGGCTTCGCCGTTCAACCCCCCGCCCCGCGTAGGAAAAGGATCACAAAGGCAAAGCCTTTGTTCCCCTCATTCCGTTCGGATCCCTCCCAGCCCGAGGCTGACCGAGATCGCGTTGTCCACCGCCGACATCGTCTGAGCGTCCAGATGCCCCATCTTCTCTCCCAGCCGCTTCTTGTCGATCGTGCGCATCTGCTCCAGCAGAATGACCGAATCCTTCGTCAGCCCCGCGCCGTCCGCGGATACGTCGATATGGGTGGGGAGGCGGTTTTTGCCGAGTCGGCTGGTGATGGCCGCCGCGATCACCGTGGGACTGTAGCGGTTGCCCACGTCGTTCTGGACAATGAGCACCGGACGCACTCCTCCCTGCTCGCTGCCCACTACCGGGCTGAGATCGGCGTAATAGATATCGCCCCGTCTGACTGTCATTTTCACTCAATCCTTTCCGATGCACGGATTTTCACGCAAAATGGCGGCTGTTCCGAAAAAACCGTATCGCGTCCCGATGTATGCCGCGCCGTCCGGTTTTGCCCGTTCCGGCACAGACGCGGATCCCGCATACAGTATGCTCCGGACGGCGCGGTTTTAATCATGTTTTTTCCTTCGCTGCACGATCCGTTGACAGTATATGCGCGCACGGGAAAGGGAGAACCGGCCGTCTGATTTCTTTGTGCTGTTTCGACAAAATGCGCCCGTAACCGCCGGGCGGATTTATGCCAATGACGCCTTGCTTTTTTACGGTCCATCGGGTATAATGAATACAGTCTTTTATCATCGGTTTTCTATCCCGTTCGCGTCCCGGCGCGACATTTATTTTTCCTGACGGGGGCCTTTTATGAAGCTGCTGGAAGACAGAATCCTGAAAGACGGCATCATCGGCGCGGGAAACGTCCTCAAGGTGGACTGCTTCCTCAACCATCAGATCGATGTGCCGTTCATTTCGGAACTCGGCCGTGAGTTTTACCGCCTGTACAAAGACGAAGGCGTCACCAAAATCCTCACCATCGAGGCGTCCGGGATCGGGATCGCCTGCCTGACAGCCGTGTATTTCGGGGTGCCCGTTGTTTTTGCGAAAAAAACGCCGACCAACAATATCTCCGGGGACGTCTACACCGCCGAGGTGTACAGCTACACCCACGAGCGCACCTACGCCATCCGGCTTGCGAAGGATTTTCTCACTTCGGACGACCGCGTGCTCATCATCGACGACTTCCTCGCCAAGGGAAGCGCGCTGCTGGCGCTTCTGAAGCTGGTCCATGACGCCGGAGCGTCCGTCGCGGGTGCCGGAATCGTCATCGAGAAGGCTTATCAGCCCGGCGGAAGCATCGTCCGCGCGCAGGGCGTCCGCGTGGAATCGCTCGCCCGCGTCGCATCCATGGACGAAAACGGGATCCGCTTCTGCGAGTAAGCGTCCCGGTCCGGAAAACGGGCGGAAACAGATCTTCGGCCTTCGGAAAGAGAGAGGGCTTGAGATATACGGAATCCAACATCCATCAACTAATTGGGAGGAACAGAGACATGTTCAAGAAAATTGCCGCGCTGGCAATGGCCGTTCTGATGCTCTTCACCATGACCGCGATGTTCGCGTCCTGCGGCGGCGCGTCCGGCATCAAGGTCGGCTGCATCATGGTCGGCGACGAATCCGAAGGCTATACCCTCGCTCACATGAACGGCATCAAGGAAGCGGCCAAGGCCGTCGGAATCGGCGACAGCCAGATCATCTGGAAGTACAAGGTCGAAGAGAACTCCGCCTGCAGCGCCGCGGCCGACGAACTGGTCGCCGAAGGCTGCACGCTCATCATCGCCAATTCTTACGGTCATCAGGACTTCATGGCTGAATCCGCCCGGAAGTATCCGAACGTCACATTCGTCTCCATGACCGGCGACTTCGCGTCGATTTCCGGCATTTCCAACCTGAAGAACGGCTTCACGAAAGTGTATGAGTCCCGTTACGTGTCCGGCGTCGTCGGCGGCATGAAGCTGAAGCAGCTCCTCGACGAAGGCACCGTTTCCCAGAGCGCGACCCCGAACGCATTCGACGCGGACGGCAACGTCAAGATCGGCTACGTTGGCGCTTACAGCTACGCGGAAGTGGTTTCCGGCTACACCGCCTTCTTCCTCGGCCTCCGTTCCGTCGTTCCGAACGTGACCATGGAAGTGCAGTACACCAGCTCCTGGTTCGACGTTGAAAAGGAAGCCGCCGCCGCCGAAGCGCTCGTCGGGAACGGCTGCGTCATCATCGGCCAGCACGCGGACTCCACCGGCGCTCCCGCGGCCTGCGAGAGAATGCTCACGAAGGAAGGCAAGATCTGCTACTCCGTCGGCTACAACGTGGACATGCTCGGCGCCGCTCCGACCGCTGCCCTGACCTCCCCCACCAACACCTGGTCCGAGTTCTACAAGGAACTTTTCCAGAACGTCATTAACGGCAAGGAACAGCCCTACGACATCGCCAAGGGCTACAATGAAAACGGCGTGGCGATCACCGCCCTCGGCCCGTCCTGCGCTCCCGGCACCGCCGAGAAGGTCGCGGAAGTGGAAGCCGCTCTCAAGGCAGGCACTCTCCATGTGTTCGACGTCAGCACCTTCACCGTGACGCAGGAGCAGGTCACCTGCGACGTGCTCACCGACAGCGAAGGCCATCTGACCTCCTGCAAGGTCGACATGTCCTATATGGACTGGACCGCCAACCCGCCCGCTCCCATCTATCAGGGCGAAGTGAAGGAATGCATCGTGAACGGATACTTTGACGAATCCAGCTTCCGCAGCGCTCCTTACTTCTCCGTCCGCATCGACGGCATCATCGAAAAATAATCCGATCTGAACCGGAAGGGGAGGAAGTATCCGAATCGGAAAGCTTCCTCCCCATGTTTCATTCCGGTCCTTTTCCGAAAGAAAGGCTTCTACATGGCAGAAAACGAACTGAAGGATGCGATCCGGCTGGAAGGCATTACGAAAACCTTCGGGAAGAATGTGGTAGCGAACCGGAACGTGTCCATGTCCATCCGGCGGGGGGAGATCCTGTCTTTACTGGGCGAGAACGGAAGCGGAAAGACCACGCTCATGAACATCCTCTCCGGCATCTATTTCCCGGACGAGGGCAGGATCTTCGTCAACGGTGAGGAAGTGACGATCGCCTCCCCGAAGGACGCGTTCGATCTGGGCATCGGCATGATCCATCAGCATTTCAAGCTGGTGGACGTATTTACGGCGGCGGAAAACGTCGTGCTCGGCCTTCCCGCATCGGAAAACGGGGGAAAACGGTTCGACATGAAAGCGGTCGCCGATAAGATCCGCGGGATCTGCGCGCGCTACGGCTTCGACATCGTACCGGAACAGAAGGTCTACGAAATGACCGTCTCCCAGAAGCAGACGCTGGAGATCGTGAAGGTGTTGTACCGCGGAGCGGACATCCTGATTTTGGACGAGCCGACCGCCGTCCTGACCCCTCAGGAGACGGACAAGCTCTTCGGGGTGATGCGGGAGATGAAAAAGGACGGGAAGGCCGTCGTCATCATCACCCACAAGCTCCACGAGGTGCTGTCCATTTCGGACCGCGTCGTCATCCTGCGCAAGGGCGAGTATATCGGGGACGTCGCGACGAAGGACGCCACCGAGCTTTCCCTCACCGAAATGATGGTCGGCAAGAAGGTCGCGCTCAACATCGACCGGCCGGAGGTGGAGGGCAGGAAGCTGCGCCTTGCCGTGAAGGATCTGACCGTGATCGGCGCGGAAGGATTGCCCACGCTGAAAAACGCCACCTTCAACGTATACGGAGGGGAGATCCTCGGGATCGCGGGCATTTCCGGCTGCGGCCAGAAGGAACTGCTCGAGGCCATCGCCGGACTGCAGGTGCCCGCCGCCGGTTCCTCCGTGCTGTTTTATCCCTCGACCGGCGCGCAGGTGCGGGAACTGGTCGGACTGACGCCCCGGCAGATCAAGGATCTGGGCGTGCATCTCTCCTTTGTGCCGGAGGACCGGCTGGGCATGGGTCTGGTCGGATCCATGGGCATGACCGAGAACATGATGCTCAAATCCTATGAGAAGGGGAAGTCCTTCTTCACCGACACCGCCGCGCCGAAAAAGCTGGCGGAGGAGGTCCGGGACGATCTCGCGGTGGTGACGCCTTCCATCGGAACGCCCGTGCGGAGACTGTCGGGCGGCAACGTGCAGAAGGTGCTGGTCGGACGGGAGATCGCCGCCGCGCCGGAGGTGCTGCTGACCGCCTACGCCGTGCGCGGACTGGACATCGGGACCTCCTACCAGATCTACCGCCTGTTGAACGAGCAGAAGAAGAAAGGCGTCGCCGTGCTTTATGTCGGCGAGGATCTGGACGTGCTGATCGACCTCTGCGACCGGATCCTGGTTCTCTGCGCCGGTCAGATCACCGGGCTGGTGGAGGGCAGGGAAGCCACGAAGGAAGGGATCGGCCTGCTCATGACGAAGCTGAATCACGGGCCGGCTGACGGTCCCGCGGACGAAACCGGGACGGAGACGAAAGGAGGGGGAGCGGATGACGAAGCCTGAAATCCACGCGGCCGGCCATGAGCCGCTCTTCCGCATCGCCAAACGGGACGCGGTCGAACTGAAGCAGAAGATCCTCGTGCGCGTCGGGGCGGTAGCCTTAGCATTCCTGCTGGACGCACTGTTCGTCTGGACGATCCGGACGAACAACGGGACCTTCGTGCACCCGGGTCTGTTTTTCCAGGCCATTTTCGCGGCGTCCTTCTCCACGACCGGTTTATTCATGATCTTCTTGAAGAATACCGTCAACCTGCTCTGCATCGCCGTGGCGCTCGCGCCCGCGTTCAAGATGCGGTTCTGGAACATCGGAGCGGAAGGGCAGGTCCTCATGGGAGGACTGGCGACCGCGCTCTGCATCATGCGGCTGGGCAGCGTCCTCCCCACTCCCCTGCTGTTTTTGGTCATGTTTGTGACGAGCATCCTCTGCGGCGCGCTGTGGGGCGTGATCCCCGCCTTCTTCAAGGCGAACTGGAACACCAACGAGACCCTGTTCACCCTGATGATGAACTACATGGCGATCCAGCTCGTGGCGTACACCGTCGACGTGCTCCGCGGCGACAACCCCCAGATCCCGAGCTTCAAGATCGGTACGTTCCCGCCCCTTTTCGGGCAGGACGCGATGATCAACATCCTCATCATCGCCGCCCTGACCGTGCTCATGTATTTTTACCTGAAGAAGACCAAGCACGGGTATGAGATCGCGGTGGTCGGCGAAAGCGAGCGGACGGCGAAGTACGCGGGCATCAACGTGAAGTGGGTCACGATCCGCACCATGCTGATCTCCGGAGGTCTCTGCGGCCTCTGCGGCCTCATCCTCGTTGCCGGCGACAAGCGGACGCTCGCCACCAACACGGCGGGCGGCAACGGCTTCACCGCCATCATCGTGGCGTGGCTCGCCAAGTTCAATACCCTGTACATGACCCTGATCTCCATGCTGATCGTCTTCATGGAGGCCGGCGGCCGCCGCATCGCCTCCCGGTATCAGCTGAACGACTACCTGACGGGCGTACTCTCCGGCGTTGCGCTTTTCTGCATCCTCGGAAGCGAGTTCTTCCTTCAGTACAGAGTGATCCCGAGACACAAAGCGGAGAAAGGAGGGGAGGACAAATGATCCTTGACAACCTTCTGATGTGGATCGCCCGGTCGATCCAGTACGGCAGCATCATCATGTACGGCTCCCTCGGCGAGACGCTGACGGAAAAGTCCGGCAACCTCAACCTCGGCGTTCCCGGCATCATGTATCTCGGCGCGTTCGCGGGATTTGTCTCCGTATTCGGCTACGAGCAGAGCTGCGCCGCCGCGGAAAAGACGCCGAGCACCGTCGTCTGCCTGCTGATCGGCATGCTGTGCGCGTTTGCGGCTTCCGCTCTCGGCGGGCTGCTGTACAGCTTCCTCACGATCTCCCTCCGCGCGAATCAGAACGTGACGGGTCTTGCGCTCACCACCTTCGGCACGGGATTTTCGAACTTCATGTGCACCCGTCTGTTCACCGGCACCTACACCAAGGCGACCTTCGGGAACGAGGTGTTCAACGCCAAGCTGATCCGGATACCGCTTCCCGGCGGAAAGACGCTCATCGCGCTCGATATTCTCGCCATTCTCGCCGTTCTCACAGCGGTCGTGCTCTACCTGTTCTTAAACAAGACGAGAGCAGGCCTGAACCTCCGGGCGGTGGGCGAGAATCCGGCTACGGCGGACGCGGCCGGCATCAACGTGACGAAGTACAAATATCTGGCCACGGTGATCGGCGCGGGCATTTCCGGCATGGGCGGCATTTATTACGTGCTGGCGTACAACAGCGGGATCTGGGCGACGACGGACAATATCTCCGCGCTCGGCTGGCTGGCGGTCGCGCTGGTCATCTTCACGACGTGGAAGCCGCTGAACGCCATCTGGGGCGCGTACCTCTTCGGCATGCTCTACTGGCTGTACAACTTCCTGCCGAACATGCTCTCCATCAAGCTCGAGCGCACGACCAGCCTGTATCAGATGCTGCCGTATGTGGTGACAATCATCGTGCTTGTGGCGGTGAGCCTCCGCAGGCGCAGGGAATCCCAGCCTCCGGCCTCCCTCGGGCTGGCATATTTCCGGGAAGACAGATAAACGTAAAGCGCTGCCGCGCGGGAAAAGAGCGGCGGCGCTTTTCGACAGGCTGCCTTTTAAATGTCTGCCATCCGCGCAGGACAATGGAATCGAAAGGCTTTTCCTTTCAAACAGCCGCTCCGCTTGCAGCGGAAGAAAGCCGCGGATCCTTCGCTTTGCTCAGAACAGTAAAGCGCAGCACAGCCTCTGTTTTCCTTTTTTGGCAAAAAATTCGGAATCCCGACGGATTCCGCCCCGAATGTCCGCCCTTTTCCTTCGAATGTCTTGACTTTTCGAAGGAAAAGAGGTATAATATTTTCTGCATGATTTTTGCATCTGTGCTGACACATCCGGAGGCGCAAAGGCTTCCGGATGCACAAAACATCGGACGACGCGGCGGTATAAATCGCGGCGGGAAACCGTCAGTATTTCCCCCGGGAAGCATCATCCGCAGCCGAAGACGGTCACACAGGAACCGAATATCTCTGATGTTCACATCCGGCAGTTTTAACAAAACCGGGACGCGGTGTGCCGCGTCTGAGAAATCGCAGCATGCGTCTTTTCCTCCAAGGCGGGGGAAGGGAAGCGGGAACTCTTTGCGGGGGTTGCGATTAGCCGAGTGTGGGTCTCGCGCAGAGCTGGTATACGGCTTACGCGGAGTCCGTCGGAGGCCGGCTCCCCCGGATCTGTTCCGGAGAGGGGCGCAGCATCCGCATGACGGGCTCCTGGAGATCCCCCGGGAGGGCGGGGTCTCCGGTGATACCTTTGCCGCAAAGGGGGATGCAAAATTGAACGAAAAGAATATCATCGAGCTGAAAAACATCACCGTCCGTTTCGACGGGGAAACGGTTTTGGACAACTTGAACCTTTCCATCCGGGACGGAGAGTTCGTCACGCTTCTGGGCTCTTCCGGATGCGGCAAGACGACGACGCTGCGCATCATTGCGGGCTTTCTCGAACCCGACGAGGGCGAGGTGTTTTTCGGCGAGAAAAACATGAATGGTGTTCCCGCGCACAAACGTGAGGTCAACACCATTTTTCAGCGCTATGCGCTCTTTCCGCACTACAACGTGTTCGACAACGTTGCCTACGGACTGAAAGTGCGGCACGTGCCGAAGGAGGAGATCCGGGAGCGCGTCATGGAGATGCTGCGCCTGGTGAACCTCGAGGGATTCGCCAAGCGTTCCGTGGCCAAGCTCTCCGGCGGCCAGCAGCAGCGCGTCGCCATTGCCCGGGCCCTCGTGCTCAAGCCGAAGGTCCTGCTTCTGGACGAGCCGCTCTCCGCGCTCGACGCCAAGCTGCGCAAGGATATGCAGGTCGAACTGCGCAACATCCAGCAGGCGACGGGGATCACCTTCATTTTCGTGACCCATGACCAGGAGGAAGCGCTTTCCATGTCCGACACCGTCGTGGTCATGAACGAGGGACATATCCAGCAGATCGGTTCCCCGGAGGATATCTACAACGAACCGCAGAACGCCTTCGTCGCGGATTTCATCGGCGAATCCAACATCCTCGACGGCGTCATGAAGGAGGACTTCAAGGCGTCCTTCTCCGGCCATACCTTCCGGTGCGTCGACAAGGGATTCGCGCCCGGCGAGGCGGTGGACATCGTCGTCCGTCCGGAGGACGTGGATATCGTGAAGCCGGAAAACGGCATGCTGAAAGGCATTGTCACTTCTGTCACCTTCCTCGGCGTCCATTATGAGATCATCGTGGACATCGGCGGTTTCAAATGGATGATCCAGACGACCGATTACGCCGCCATGGGCGACACCGTCGGGCTCTCCATCGATCCGGACGCCATCCACGTCATGAAGAAATCGAAGTATTCCGGTCTCTACGGCGACTACAGCACGTTCTCGGACGAGATGGAAGAGATGAACCAGATGTCCGAAGAGCTTGCGGAGGAATTCGCGGAAGAGCTTGCGGAAGAACGCGCGGCGGAAGAAGCGGAAGAAACCGCTTCGGAAAACCCCGACGCTTCCGGCAGCGACTGAGGAGGCGGAAGGATGAAAAAACGCACGCTTCTTCAGCGGATCATCGGCGCGCCGTACGTGTTCTGGGCCGCGCTCTTCATCGTCGTTCCCCTTGTCATCGTCGTATACTACTCCTTTACGGATTCGAACGGGGCGTTCACCTTTGAAAATCTGAAGAACCTGTCCGATTACAGGGAGACGTTCAAGGATTCGATCCTCTACTCCGTGGCGGCGACCGCCATCTCGCTGGTCCTCGCCTATCCGTTCGCTTACGTCATGAGCCGGAAAAAGGAGAAGACCCAGCAGATCATGATGGTGCTCGTCATGCTGCCCATGTGGATGAGCCTTTTGATTCTCACATATTCGTGGATGAATATCCTCGAACAGAACGGGATCATCAACTCTCTTCTCCGCGCGGTCGGCCTTTCCCCCGTGAAGTTCATGGGTACGCCGGGCGCCGTGATCTTCGGCATGGTATACAACTATATCCCCTATATGATCCTCCCGATCTATTCCGTCATGTCGAAAATCGAACCGTCGGTGCTGGAGGCGGCGGAGGATCTGGGATCCGGCGGCCTGTCCAAGCTGTACCGGGTGATCCTGCCTCTGTCCATGCCCGGCGTGGTGTCCGGGATCACCATGGTCTTCGTGCCCTCCGTCAGCACCTTCTATATCAGCCAGAAACTCGGCGACGGCAAGATCCTTCTGGTCGGAGACGTGATTGAGCGGCAGATCCAGGTCCAGAACAACTACAATCTGGGCGCCGCCCTGTCGCTGGTGCTGATGGTCCTCATCATCCTCTCCCTGGCGCTGATGAAGCTCTTCGCCGGGGAAGGGGACGACAACCTGTATGTGTGAGGAGGGCGGATCATGAAAAAAACGATCGGCAATATCTTTGTCGGCTTCATCTTCTTCGTGCTCTACCTGCCCCTTCTCGTCATGCTGGTCTTTTCCTTCAATTCGGACCGGAGCACCTCCGTTTTCAAGGGGTTTTCCTTCAGGTGGTACGTTGAGCTTTTCACCAACTCCTCCGACGTGGGCGTGCCGGTGAGAAACACGCTCTTCCTCGCCGTTCTGTCCGCCGTGATCGCCACGGTGATCGGGACCGCGGCAGCAGTGTACATCTACTATGTCCGCAGCAAGACGTGGAAGAACACCCTCAACACCGTGACGAACATCCCGATGATGAACCCGGATATCGTGACGGGCGTTTCGCTCATGCTGCTCTTCGTCTTCGTCGGCAGGCTGATCGGCGCGTCGAATTCCCTGAACTTCTTCACCCTGCTGATCGCGCATATCACCTTCAACATTCCCTATGTGATCCTGAACGTCCTGCCGAAGCTGAACCAGACGGATCCCCATCTGGCGGAGGCGGCGCAGGACCTCGGCTCCCCCCCGACACAGGCGTTCTTCCGGGTGGTCCTTCCCGCGATCATGCCCGGCGTGACGTCCGGACTCATGATGGCGTTCACCCTGTCCCTCGACGACTTCGTCATCAGCTACTATACCACCGGCACGGACTTCCAGACTCTTCCCCTATTTGTCTTCAACATGGTGAAAAAGCCGGTGAGACCGCATATTTACGCCCTCTACAGCATCATTTGCCTGGTTGTCCTCGCCGTCCTGCTGTTTACCAATATCTACGGCATGAAGGAAAAGAAGGAAAAAAGATAAACACAAATATTCAGACAGGAGATTAAAAATTGAAAAGATTTGTTTCCGTCCTTCTCGCGGTTCTCATGGCCGCCGTTCCCCTCGTTCTTTCCTCCTGCGGATCCAACAAGTCGATTGAGAACCCCCGCGCTGTCTATACCCGCGATCTTGCGGGCACGACCCTCAATGTGTTCAACTGGGGCGAATATATCTCCGACGGCTCGGAAGGTTCCCTCAACGTCAACGTCGCCTTCGAGAACCTGACCGGCATCCACGTCAACTACAATTACTATGAGTCGAACGAAGCCATGTATGCGAAGCTCAGCTCCGGCGCGGTCTCCTATGACGTGATCATCCCCTCCGACTATATGATCGAGCGGCTGATCCGGGAAGATCTGATCCAGCCGCTGGATTTCTCCAAGCTGACGAATTATGATCTGATCGCTCCGGAGTACAAAAACCTGTTCTACGATCCGGACAACCTGTACAGCGTGCCCTACAACGTCGGCATGGTCGGACTGATCTACAACACGACGATGGTGGAAGGGACCCCGGACAGCTGGGCGATCATGTGGGATGAGAAATACACGGACAATATCCTGACCTTCGACAACCCGCGGGACGCGTTCGGCATCGCGCAGTTTTTGATCGGCGTGGACGTCAACTCCGAAAATAAAGCGGACTGGGACGCTGCCGCCGAAAAGCTGAAGGAACAGAACAAGGTGCTGCAGGGCCGCGTTATGGACCAGGTCTTTGCGAAGATGGAAGGCGGCAACGCTGCGATCGCGCCGTACTATGCGGGCGACTTCCTGACGATGGTGGACAACAACCCCGATCTTGCGTTCGTCTATCCGAAGGAAGGCACCAACGTCTTCGCGGACGCCGCCTGCGTACCGAAGAATGCCACGAATTACGAAGCCGCGCTGATGTATATCAACTTCCTCATGGAGCCCGAGGTCGCGCTTGCCAACGCCGAATATATCTGCTACGCCAGCCCGAACACCTCCGTGACGTCCGACCCGGACTATGAGTACTACGAAAACGAGATCCTTTATCCTTCGCCCCAGGACATGCCGAAGACGGAATACTTCCACGACATCGACCCCGAGATCCGCAGCTATTACGAAAAGCTCTGGGAGAGCGTGCTGCTGGGAGACTGAGGAGAGGGAAACACGGGAGCGAGAGGCGGCGCTTTTCGTTCTTATTAAGTTAAGCTTTTTACGCGGGATGAACGGTTTCGGACGAAAACGTCCAAACCGTTCATCCTTTGTTTACAATTTGCCCGGGGAATCAGCTTGACATATCTGCCTCGGAGAGTATAATAATTTTGTTATACAGGTTTTGTACAGCGGAAATGTGTGCTGCCGGAGAACCGGATATGCGGGTTCTTTACCCGGTTTTTTCTTTAACAGTCGGGAAAACCGGGAAGCATACATCCCGATCAAACCGTGCGCATTGCTGACGTATCAGTCAATCCATCCATATCACCCAGGAGGAATCAGTATGAGTAAAAGCTGGAAGAAGCTCGTTTCCCTTCTTCTTGCCGCTGTCATGATCCTCGGCCCGGCCGTTTCCGCGTTTGCCGCGGAGCCTGCCTATCAGCCGAAGGCTCTGCCGGACCGTTCCGCGTTTTTCGGCGCTGCGGGAGAGGGTTCCGGCCTTGAATCCCTCGATCCGGACAAAATGAACATCCATCGTCTGGGAGAGCTGAACAGTGACGAACCGGAAGTGAACTCCAGAGCGTCTCTTTATGCAGCAGACGACATTGTTCGCGTCTCCATCGTACTCGATGAGCCTGCCACGCTCGAAAACGGGTTCGACGCGGAGGGGATCGCGGCTAACGCGAGAGCGGTGAACTACCGCGACACGCTGAAGGCCGAACAGGCTTCGATAGAAGCCGCGATCGAGGAAGCGCTCGGCTCCGAGCTCGATGTCAAATGGAATCTGACGCTGACCGTGAATATTATCTCCGCGAACGTCCGGTACGGTGACATTTCCGTCATCAAGTCCGTCCGCGGGGTCAAAACGGTCGTGATCGAAAACCGGTACGAGCCCATGCGGGACGAGGTCAATACCGCGATTACCTCCGATTCGATGACCGGTGCGTCCGGCGCCTGGATGAACGGCTACACCGGCGCGGGTTCGAGGATCGCCGTCATCGATACCGGTACGGCGCAGGATCATATTTCCTTCGATCCCGACGCACTGGAGTATTCCTATGAACAGAACGCCGAAAAGGCGGGGCTTTCCGTTGAGGAATACAAAGCCTCCCTGAACCTTCTCGACAAAGAGGAAGTCGCCGGCGTGCTCGATCAGCTGAACGCCAACAACGAAGACGAGTGGTACGATCTTCCCTCCGCCGACGATCTGTACAAAAACATCAAGATCCCGTTCGCGTACAACTATGTCGACGCCAGCACCGATACCGACCACTCGGGCGACAGCCAGGGCGAACACGGGTCCCATGTGTCCGGCATCGCGGCGGCGAACCGCTATGTCAAAAAGGACGGCGGATACGCCGACGCGATCACTGAAGTCGGCGCGGTCGGCATGGCTCCCGACGCTCAGATCATCACCATGAAGGTGTTCGGCCTCTACGGCGGCGCGTACGATTCCGACTACATGGCCGCCATCGAGGACGCGATCATCCTCGGCGCGGACGTCATCAACCTGTCCCTCGGCTCCGCGGATCCGGGCTTTTCCTTCAGCGATACATACCAGTCCGTCATGGACGGTCTCGAGGAATGCGGCGCGGTCGTCTCCATTTCCGCGGGCAACTCCTACGCAGCCGATTCCTTCTATGAATATACATACAAGTATGCCGACGATACCAGCTTCAACACCGTCGGCTCCCCCGGCAGCTTTATCAACAGCCTTGCCGTGGCTTCCGCCGACAATATCGGCGAAGTCGGCCGGCAGATCGTTTTTGACGGCTCCCTGCATGTGTTCTTTACCGATTCGGGCGCGGAATACGGCAAACCAGCCTTCTCTGCGTTCGACGGTACGATGGACTATATCTACATCGACTGCTCCGGCGAAGCGGCCGACTATGAGGCGGTCAATGAAGAGATCTCCCTTGCGGGGAAGGTCGTCATCGTCAACCGGGGCGATATCACCTTCTCCGAAAAGGGGAACAATCTGATCCCGTACGATCCGGCCGCTCTGATCGTTGCCAACAACCAGGACGGCTCATTCGGCATGCTTCTGGATGATTTCACCGGCGATTTCCCGATGTGCTGCATCACGCTCGCCGACGCGAACGCCGTAAAGGCCGAAGCGAAAGCGGGTACGGTCGGCGATTACGACGTGTATACCGGTTCTCTTGAACTCACAAAAGACGTCCAGGCCGCCGAAAACACTGCCCGCGAAGACGCTGCGGCAAGCGAATTCAGCTCCTGGGGCGTTCCGGATTCCCTGATCCTGAAGCCGGAGATCACTGCGCCCGGCGGATCGATCTGGTCCGTCAACGGGATGACTGACGACGGATACGAACTGATGAGCGGCACCTCGATGGCGGCTCCGCACATCGCGGGTCTCAGCGCCGTAGCCGCGCAGTACATCCGTGAGAACGACGTTCTTGCCGCGGCGCAGGAAGTGTCCGGCATGACCGAACTGACGCAGCGCGCGCTGATCCAGAGCCTCCTGATGTCCACGGCCACCCCGATGCTGAACGACGGCCTCTACCTCCCCGTCATCCAGGTCGGCGCGGGCCTCGCGGACATCGGCGCGGCAACGAGCGCGAAATCCTTTATCCTGATGGACGACAGCGCGACGGTTTCCGCCGCGGACGGCAAGGTGAAGGCGGAACTCGGTCAGGATGCGAAGCGTGAGGGTGAATACGAATATTCCTTCACGGTGAACAACCTCACCGACGAAAACCTGGCCTACTCCCTGTCCACCGATCTGTTTACGCAGGATACCGATTCCTACTACGACTATTATCTCCTTTACGCCACTGCGGAAATCCCGGCGGACGTCGAATACGCCTTCGATGTGGACGTGGATCTGGACGGAGACCTCGACTTTGATGACGTGCAGGCAGTCCTCGATTACGTCACCGGTCTGAAGACCGCCGAAGAGATCGACACCGCCTGGGCGGACTTCGACGGCGACGGAACCGTTACCTCCCTCGACGCCGAGCTGATCCTTCGGCTCCTCACGGAATGCGGTCCGGTCGAGGGCGACAAACTGAGCGTTCCCGCGAACAGGGCCGTGAAGGTCACCGTGAAAATCACCCTCACCGATACGAGCCCGCTCGACCGGGAGGGCGGCGCGTATATCGAAGGATATACTTACCTCACCGGCACCAAGGTCTCCGAGGATGGCGGGATCACGGACGCGGAGCATTCCATTCCGATCCTCGGCTACTACGGCAGCTGGACCGACTCCACCATGTTTGACAACGGCTCCCTTGTCGACTCGAATTATACCGGCAAGATGTCCTACTTCGGCAACGAACTGACCGACGAGCTCATCTTTACGCTCAACGGCAAAAAGTTCCGCGTGGAGGGGAACCCCTACGCGGTCGAGGACGAGTTCCCGGCCGACCGGGTCGCTGTGAACGGAAACGCCGTTCTCGCGGAGGCGAAATACACCCTGATCCGCAACGCCGCCGATCTCCACGCGGTTGTGATGCAGGACGGCAAAGTGCTGCAGAGCAAGTATATCGCGTCGAACCCGGACAGAGCGTTCTACCATGTCAACGAGGAAAGCTGGTTCTGCACGGACGCGGTAACGGATAAAATCGGCTTTGATCTTTCCTCGCTCGGTCTCAGCGACGGCGATCGGATCACGGCCGGTCTGCTGGCGGTTCCCGAATACTATGCCCTGATGCTCGATCCGCAGACGGATACCGGATCCATCTCCCCCGACGGATCCCCCGATAAAGCCGCGGAGCTGTATGCGGAGGGCGAGATCGGCAAGGGCGCGCTCCTCGGATACGAGTTCACCCTGGATTCCGAAGCGCCCGATATCCTTGCCGCCGAGTATTCCGAGGAAAACAATACGATCACCGTCCGGGTAAAGGACAACCTGTACCTGGCCTATCTGGCGGTCTGCGACGTCGGAGGCAGCGTCATCTATCTCGAGGCGGCGCCGAACTGTTCCTACGCCGAACCCCTCGAGCAGTCCGCGCCGGGCGAGGAGATCACCCATGTCTTCGATCTCTCCGAGGCGGTCGATGAAGAGGGAAATCCCGTCAACGTCGGCAGCGGCGCGGCGGTTTTCGCCGGTGACTATGCCGGCAACGAGAAGGCGGTGCTGGTCCGTCTCGCCGAAGGGCCGGTCCCGCTGGTGACGGTCACGGACATCTTCGTGCTGACGGACGAACTCGAGGACGGGAAGGAGTATCTGATCCTGAACGCCGGCGAGGAAGGGGACGCTGACGCGCTGACGAGCTTGGGCGCGGACTATCCCACGGAAACGAAACCGGTCAGCGTTCAGCTGGACGAGGACGGTATTCCTTATGTCGACGCCGTCAGTGCGAACAGCATATGGCAGGCTTATGAAAACTCAAACGAAGATGAGGAAGATCAGGCCGAAACCGGAATCTCCTTCTATAATGACGAAACCGGCGCTTATCTTGGGTACGCCCAGGATTATCCCTGTGTCGGCTGGAGCGTTCCCGACTATGCGGAGCTGTTCTCCTATGACCCGGAGACGCATTTGATGACGCTCGTCGAGGAGCCCGAACACGGTCTCTGCTTCTATTACGGATATTACTGGCTTGATGAGCCGACTGAAGTCTACCTGTACGTCAGAACTCCCGTCAAAGCGGAAGTGGAGATCGACCCGGAAGAAGCATACACGGTTACGATCGATCCCGAAGAAGTGACGCTCTTCCTGTCCGATGGGCTGGACTCCGAGCAGGTCTTTGCCGAAGTCAGTCCGATCGTTCTCGAAGACAAAACGGTCATCTGGTCCTCCCTGGACGAAAGTGTCGCAGTGGTTGACGAAAACGGTGTGATCACCGCCCGGGGATACGGCGAGACCTACGTCATCGCGGCTTCCGGTAAGACGCCTTCCGTGACGGCGGCCGTCCATGTGACGGTCCCCGAAGGCAGCCCGATCGAACAGTCCATGTACGCGCAGATCACCACGGACGGCATCCCTCAGTGGGTCCTGCTCAACGGCGACATGACCTACGAGACGATCCTCGAAGTGGAGGAATGGGAGCTCACCGGAGGCGGCCGGAGCGGCGACTGGGTCTGCGGCATCGATACGGACAAGTACTTTGACCGCTTCGATCCCGTAACCGGCGAGCCGTATGATTATTATGCGTTCAGCAGCCTTATGGAGTACGCTCCGCTCGACGCCGCGTCCATCCCGAAGAGTCTCTTCCGCCCGCTGGTGGAGGTCGGTGAGGACGAAGAAGGAGAACCCGTTTACGAAGAGCGGGAATATGTGATCGACTATGGCATGATCGGCGTCAGTCAGGGCGGAAATCTGGTGCTGGTGAATTTGGAGGAAGGATTGCTGGACGGCTTCTCCCTCAGCTCGGAAGGCAATTTCGTCGCGATCGCTTTCATCGGATGCGATGACAAGGAGGATAAAACAGGGTACGATTATTACTACTATGCCTTGACCGACGAGGGTATGATGTATATCTTCGTTCTGACACCCGTCTACGACGAAGAGAAGGACGACTGGACGTTTGAACTGGATCCCATTCCGTACGGTCTAATCGGCGGTTCCGGCTTCATACCGAACGAAGATCCGACCGCATACTCCATGAACTACCTCGGATTCAGCTATACGGTGGATGAGAACGGGTCGTACGTGGACCTCGGCGAAGAGGCGGTCGTTCTGGCGGACAGAACGAACGGCACGCTGTGGCATGTCAATCTTGATTACACCGGCGAGGACTTCCTCTCCGTGCGGTTCGTGGGCCTGATCGAAGGCTGCACTAACCTCGTCAGCCTGTACAACGACGACCTCGACTCCGACGTGAGCTACATCGAAGAGGGAGAAGAGGAAGAAGACGAAGACGAATACGCCGGAAGGACCGGCAGGATCCCCGCCTTCATCCGGGACATCCGGCCGCAGAGCGCCGCCGGGCCGAAGATGAAAAAGCTTAAGGCGGAGAACATCCGGACCGGCGATCCCGCCGTCAACCGTACCGTGGGCGGATTAAGCTCCGTGACCCTGTACGAATCGGCGAAAAAAGCCGACGACGCCGCTCAGGGCGGAGTCAGATCCGAAGAGGTCACATTCGATCTCGTCGAGGAAGAGGACGTCACCAACGGGTACGCGGTCGTCACCTTTGATCCCGCGCTGCTCGAATATGTCGGACACAGCAGCGGCCTGGACTACACCTCCTTCAACGTGGACGCCGGAAACGGCAGGATCCGTTTCGCTTACGCGACCGCGGAAGCCGCGGAGGCCGGCGAGCCGCTTGCGACCGTCACCTTCAGGCACTTCTGCGACGATGCGGTCGTGACGGCCGTAACCGTGGAAAGAAACGACGGGCTCGGGCTTTCCGAGACTTCCGAAACGACCGAGGAAGGTCTCGGTCATGTCTGGAACGGTCCCGAATGGACATGGACGCAGACCGGATCCGGATTTGCCGCGGCCACGGTCTTCACCTGCGAAAACGATCCGTCCCATGTCCGGACGATCGAAGCGGATGTGAAAAAAGAGACCTCCGGCTCTGCTACGGTTTACATTGCCGCCGTGACCGGTCCCGACGGGGAAGAGTATTATTCCCTCCTGGATGCGGGCCTTTACGCGGGCAGTACACCCGGCTCCTCCGGCGGAATCCCGGTCATTCCTTCGTATCCGATCATCAGCGGAGGGTTCACGCCCGCGAAGGATCCGGCCGTTCCCGCTGCGGATCCCGCAAAGACCGCCGCTCCCGCCGCTGTCAGCACGCTCCCGTTCGTTGACGTCAGCCTCACGGATCCCTTCTACGGCGACGTGAAGTATGTCTACGAGAACGACATCATGAACGGGGTGTCCTCGAGCGAATTCGCTCCGACGGAGTACCTGACGCGCGCGATGGTCGTGACCATCCTCTACCGGGTGGAGAAGGAACCCGCCGTGGAGTACAAGGGCGTCTTCACCGATGTGGAGGCGGGCACATGGTATTCCGAAGCGGTCGAATGGGCCGCGGCGAACGCGATCGTGAACGGCTACGGCGACGGGAAGTTCGGTCCGACCGATCCCGTGACCCGCGAGCAGCTCGCGGCGATCCTGTTCCGCTATGCAAACTTCAAGGGATACGACGTCAGCGTCGGAGAGGATACCAATATCCTGTCCTACGACGACGCGTTCACGTGGGGCGCATGGGCGGTCCCGGCTCTCCGGTGGGCAGTCGGCGCGGACGTCCTCGGAGAGAGAAGTTACGGCGTCCTTGCTCCTGCCGCAGCCGCGTACCGATATGAGGTGGCGGCCGCCGTTCACGCGTTCTGCGAGAAGGTGGTGCCGGAGCTTCCCCTTCAGTAAACGGCAGTATTCCCGATAAACAGAGAACGGAAAGGAGTCTTCCCGCGCGGAGGGCTCCTTTCCGGTTTAAGGGAAAACGCCGGATTAGCTCCCGATTAAGATTCCATGAAAAAGCATGCCTTTGCCTTGACTGCCGCCCGGCTTTCCTGTATAATAACGGCAGAAACAACGGTGCCCGGGAGGGATGGATCCTATGAGGGACGAATTAAATAAAAAAATCCGGGAACTCTGCGAGGACGCCGGCAGTCAGGCCGCTTTACGGATGATTCCGGTGCTGACCGCGGATCTGGACAGAGAATACGACAAGCGGATAGAAGCCGGGATGGTCGAACTGGACGCTTACCGAGACGTGCTACGCAGCGTGGACAGGATCGAGGCCATGCTCCGCAGCCTGCCGAAGGATTCGGCCGATACGGCCGGAGAACCGCAGGCGGAAGGGGAAGGACCGCAGGAGCGGCAGGAGCCCGAGAAGCCCGAGAAGCCGGAGAAACCCGAAAAGCCGAAAAAGCCTGCCAAGCCCGCCGGGGGAGAGGACGTGCTCGAAAGACTCGCCGAGGAGGAGGAACGCCGAAAAGGACTCAAAACCCTGAAATTCTATTCGGAGAAGATTTCGGCGCTGCTCTGGGTGGGGACGACCTTAGTCTATTTCCTGATGTCGCTGCGGTTCGGCAACTGGAGCTGGTCCTGGCTGATCTTCCTGTGGACGACGCTCGGGCAGATCATTCTGTCCGCCGCGGTGGACTACAACAAGCATCTGAATCTGAAAAAGACCTATCACGAGGCGCTCTCCGGGTGCCTGTGGGTCGGGGCGACGCTCCTCTTCTTTATCGGAGGGTTTCTCCTGCATCAGTGGAAATACGCGTGGCTGATCTTCCTTGTCGCGACGTTGGCGCAGATCCTCATGGAGACCGCTTTTTCGGACCGCGCGGAACGCTGAGGCGCGGATCTCGCTCAGGATTGTTCACAAATGACAACCGTTTCATTTGTTGACAATCCTCATTTTTTATGCTATACTGACCGGGAAAGATTCCGGATGCGGGCGGGGAGCCCGCGGGAAAACGGCGGATACGGAGGATGCTCATGGCGGACAGACAGGACATTGAGACGGCGCGCGACTTTTTGAACTTCATGGTGAATTATTATGCGATGACGAAGCGGCATATTGTGGAAACGAATCAGTACCGTTTTCATTCCCACGGGTTTTCCATGCTGTACGCGCTGAGAGGATACCGGGACACCCCCGTCACCATGTCGCGCTTCGCGGAGGAGATGGGCATCACCAAGCAGCAGCTGACAAAACTGGTGAACGATCTGGAAGAGCAGAACTACGTGCGCCGTTCCCACAATACGGACAACAGACGGCAGGTCTATATCGCGATCACCGACGAAGGCGCCGCCCATCTGGAGCGGATGATCGGGGAGCTCTTACACGAGATCACGCGTTCCCTCGCCGCCATCACGCCGGAAGACCGGGAACGGCTCGGGGAATGCGCGCGCACCATGACGGAGATCTTTTGCCGGGACGCGGAGAACTGCCGCAGGAGAAACGGCGGCGCCTCGGCGGAAACGGCAGAATAAAAAACTGGAGGAAAGAATGCTGAACCGAAAAGAACTGGAGCGATATCTCGGGCTCTGCATGGCGTCGGAGGCGGATTTCGCGGAGATCTACGAAGAAGAGGAAACCTCGGAGACGATCTCGTCCCTGAACGCGGAAGTCGAGAGCGTGAACCGCACGGTGAAATCCGGCGCGGGCATCCGCCTGTTTAAGGGCGTGCAGTCGGTCTACGGCTTCACCAACGACGCGGACGACGCGCATCTGCTGCCCATCATCGGGGATCTGACGAAGGCCCTCGGGGAGACGGAGGGAAAGACCGTTCCCGAAGTGTGCCTGACCGAGGCGGTTTTTGAGAACAACAATCCAGTAAAGATCGACTTCGAGTCCGTATCTCTTCCGGAGCGGGCCGAGCTGACGTTCCGCGCCGAACGCGCCGCGAAAGCATCTGACGGACGCATCGTCAAGACGCGGAGCCGGTTTCTGAACGTGAAGCAGAACGTGCAGATCGCCAACACCGACGGACGGCTGGCAAAGGACGTCCGCGTGCGCACCCGCATCATGATCGAGGCGTACGCCGCGGAAGGGGAGAACTTCCGGTCCGGCGGCTACAATCCCGGCGCGGGAAAGGGCCTCGAATACTGGGAGGAGAAGACGCCGGAGAGCGTCGGCGAAGAAGCGGCGCGGACCGCGGTCGTGATGCTCTCGGCGAAGGACTGCCCGTCCGGGAAAATGCCGGTGGTCATCGACAACGAGTTCGGCGGCGTGATCTTCCACGAAGCGTGCGGCCATTCGCTCGAAGCGACCTCCGTGTCGAAGAACCAGAGCGTTTTCGCGGGCAAGCTCGGACAGCGGATCGCCGCCCCCTGCGTCAGCGCGGTGGACGACGGCACGATCTCCGGGGCGTGGGGCAGCGAAAACGTGGACGACGAGGGAACGCCGCAGAGAAAGCGCGTCCTCATCGAGAACGGCATTTTGAAATCCTACATGATCGACCGGCTCGGCGGACGGCGCATGGGCATGGAGCCGACGGGATCCTCCCGCCGCGAGTCCTATCAGTTCGAGCCGACTTCCCGCATGTCCAACACCTATATCTGCGCGGGAACGGATCCGTACGAGAGCCTGTTCGAGGGGATCGAAAAGGGGCTTTACGCGAAGAAGATGGGCGGCGGTTCCGTCAATCCGCTGACCGGGGAATTCAATTTCTCCGTCCTCGAGGGGTATCTCATCGAGAACGGGAAAATCACGGTTCCCGTAAAGGGAGCCTCCCTCATCGGCAGCGGCGCGGAGATCCTCATGAACATCGAGAAGGTCAGCGACAACCTGACCCGCGGTCAGGGCATGTGCGGTTCGTCGAGCGGATCCATTCCGGCGGACGTGGGGCAGCCCGCCATCCGCGTTTCTTCCATCACGGTAGGAGGTACGGCAAATGAATAAGCAAGCATGGCTGGACAAGGCGGCGGAAAAAGGCTTTGAGGGCCTTGAGATCTACCGGGGCAGGAGCGCGGAGCGCAGGGTCGCGTGGTTCGGCGGACAGATGGATTCCTTTGTGACCTCGGACGTCACGGGATGCGCGCTCCGCGCCGTGGTGAACGGCAGGACCGCCGGGATCGCGCTGGAAAAGGCCGACGACGGAAAAATCGGCGAAACGCTGGATCTGCTCGCGGCGCAGGCGGAGATCGTCGCGCCGAAGGAGCCGGACGCGCTGCGGATGCCGGAACCGGCGGAAGAGGTGAAGAGCGGGACGGAATGGACCGTGCCCTCCGCCGAACTGATCCGGGAGACGCTCGCGGCGCTTGAAAAAGCCGTGTTCGCAGCGGATCCGCGCGTAAAGCAGGTCACGGAGATCGGATGGGAAGAAAACGTTTCCGGGCGGGAGATCATCAACTCGAACGGCGTGGATGTCGCGGACGAGGGCCGGACCCAGGTCCTTTACGCCGGAGCGGCCGTAGAGGAAAACGGCGAGGTGAAAGACGGCTTCCACGTGGAGGTCGTGCCGGATCTCTCGAAGCTGGATATCGAAGGATTTGCCCGCAAGACCGTCGAAGAAGCCGCGGAAAAGCTCGGTGCCGCGCCGGTCCCGTCCGGCAATTATCCGGTGATTTTCGAGAAGCGCGCCATGACCGCCCTTTTCAGCGCGCTGACCGACATGTATTCCGGGGACCTCATCGGCAAAGGCCTGTCCCCTCTGAAGGACAAGCTGGGCGAAGCGATCTTTTCCGACAAGATCACGGTCGCGGACGACCCGCGGAATACCGACGCGCTGCGCGTCGCGGCATACGATGACGAAGGCTGTCCCACCCGCCGCAAGATCCTTGTGGACCGCGGCGTGTTCCGGACCATGCTGCACAACACGAAATCCGCGGCCAGGATGGGCATGGAGTCCACCGGCAACGGCTTCCGGAACGGTTACGCGGGCTCGGTGAACGTCAGCCCGATGAACTGCTGCATCCTGCCGGGAGAAAAGGATCTCGACGGGCTGACGGAGGACATGGGAGACGGGCTGGTCATCACGAAGCTTGCCGGACTGCACGCCGGGCTGAATCATGTAA